>Ga0335078_10010824_pt1 | contig 13508 bp, 9 predicted proteins | sample Lox_Sample_32_FD_206711 | JGI IMG/M metagenome (GOLD analysis project Ga0335078, IMG submission 206711) | Soil microbial communities from Loxahatchee National Wildlife Refuge, Florida, United States - Lox_Sample_3.2 | ecosystem: Environmental > Terrestrial > Soil > Wetlands | place: USA: Florida...
CCCTCGCTGATCGTCTTCTCCGCCGGTTTCGACGCGCTCGCGGACGATCCCCTCGGCGGCTTCACGCTGGAGCCGGAGGACTTCGGGGCGCTGACCCTCGAGGTCGCCGCCCGCGCGCCCCGCGCGAGCCTGCTGTCCGTGCTCGAAGGCGGGTACGCTCCCGTGCGCGTGGCGGAGGCAGCCCTGCGGCACGCGCAGGCGCTTGCGACGCTCCGTGACTGAGGTATGTTGGGCGCGATGACCGCGCTGCGCCTCACGCACGAGATCCTCACCGTCCGCACGGCCCACCCGTTCGCCATCGCCCGCGGCACCCAGCAGGAGTATCGCGTCGTGTGGGTGCGCCTCGCCGACGGGGACGGGCTGGAGGGCTGGGGCGAGGCGGACCCCTCGTGGTACTACGGCGAGACCGCCGACACGGTGGCCGCGGCGCTCGGCGTCTACGCCACGGTGCTGCCCGACGATCCCTTCCGGCTCGAGGAGGCGGACGCGGCCATGATGCGGGCGCTGCGTGGCAACGCGGCGGCGCGGATGGCCGTGTCGGCGGCCCTGCACGATCTGGCGGGCAAGCGGCTCGGGGTGCCGCTGTGGCGGTGGTGGGGGCTCGACCCGTCCCGCGCGCCGCGGTCGTCGTTCACCATCGGCCTCGACACGCCGGAGCGGGTGCGGGCCAAGGTGCGGGAAGCGAGCGCCTACCCCGTCCTCAAGGTGAAGGTGGGCACGCCCGACGACGCGGCCGTGCTGCGCGCCGTGCGCGAGACGACCGACCGGCCGATCCGCGTGGACGCCAACGCGGGCTGGACGGCGAAGCAGGCCCTCGCGCGGCTGCCGCTGCTCGCGGAGCTGGGGGTCGAGCTGATCGAGCAGCCGGTGGCCCCGGACGATCTCGAGGGCCTGGCGGCGGTGCGCCGGGCGGCGCCGATGCCCGTCCTCGCGGACGAGAGCTGCCGGACGGCGGCCGACATTCCGCGGCTGGCCGGCGTGGTGGACGGGATCAACATCAAGCTGGCCAAGTGCGGGTCGCTGCGGGAGGCGCAGCGGATGATCGCGGTCGCGCGGGCGCACCATCTCGCCGTGATGGTCGGGTGCATGATCGAGACGTCGCTCGGGATCACGGCCGCGGCGCACCTCGCACCGCTGCTCGATTATCTCGACCTGGACGGCGCGCTGCTGCTGGCGCGCGATCCGTTCGCGGGCGCGTCCCTCGCCGCGGGCCAGGTGACCCTGCCGACCAGCCCGGGGCTCGGCGTCACGACGCGATGAGCGACGCCTTCGCCGACGTCGCGCTCCCGCTCCCGCTTCCCCAACCCCTGACCTACGCGGTGCCGGCCGACCTCGCGTCCGGCGTCGCGCCCGGCTGCCGGGCCGTGGTGCCGGTCCACCAGCGCGAGATGATCGGCATCGTGACGGCGGTGGGCCGGCCGGCGCCGGCCGCGGCCGCGCGCCCGATCGTGGCGGTGCCCGACGCGGCGCCGGTGCTCGACGCGGAGCTGCTGGCGCTGGCCCGCCACCTCGCCGGCTACTACGTGGCGCCGCCGGGGCTGGTGCTGCGGGCGATGCTGCCGGCGCCGCTGTTCTCGGTGGGCCGCCCCGAGGTGCGGCTGGCTGCGGGGAGGGCCGGGGAAGGCGGCGGGTTGGAGGCGTTGCGCGGCTCCCGGCACGGCGCGGCGGCGGCGCTGGCGGCGTTGTTCCGCGGCCGGCGGGCGGCGCCGCTGGCGGCCGTGCGCCGGGCCGCGGGCGCGGCCGGGCTGCGGCTGGTGCAGCGGCTGGCCGCGGAGGGGCTGGCGCAGGTGGTGACGCCGTCGCCGCGCACGGCCGTGCCGGAGCGCCACGAGCGCGTGCTGGAGCTGGCGACCCGCTACGAGCACCTGCTGGATCTGGAGCGCCGCTTCGCCCGCGCGCCCCGGCAGCGGGTCGCGTACGAGACCCTGGCGGCGCTGGGGGGGCGCGCGAGCGCGGCGGCGCTGGCGGCCCGCGGTGTGTCCCGCGCGGCGCTGGCGGCACTGGTCGAGCGTGGCGAGGCGCGCAGCCTCGCGGAGGCCCGGCCGCGCGACCCGTTCGCCTCGCTGCCGTCGGCGCCGCCGCCCGCCGAGCCGACGGCGGCGCAGCACGCGGCCCTGGGCGTGCTGGCGACCCTGGCCCCCGGCGGGGCGGCGCTGCTGTTCGGCGTCACCGGCAGCGGCAAGACCCTGGTCTACCTCGAGTACCTGCGCAGCGTGATCGCCGCGGGCCGCGGCGCCATCGTGCTGGTGCCCGAGATCGCGCTCACGCCGCAGACGGTCGCGCGGTTCCGGGGCGTGTTCGGGGACGACATCGCGGTGCTGCACAGCGCGCTGTCGGACGGCGAGCGCTACGACGCCTGGCGGGCGCTCCGCGAGGGGCGGCGCCGCGTCGCGATCGGCGCCCGCTCCGCCGTGTTCGCGCCGGTGCCCCGGCTCGGCGCGATCGTCGTGGACGAGGAGCACGACGCGTCCTACAAGCAGGGCGAGGCCCCGCGCTACCACGCCCGTGACGTCGCACTCCGCCGCGCCGCCCTCGCCGGTGCCACGGTGGTGCTGGGGAGCGCCACGCCGGCGCTGGAGACCTGGGCGGCCGCGGAGGCCGGGGCGTATCGCCTGCTGGAGCTGCCGGAGCGCGTGGCCGCCCGCCCGCTGCCGCCGGTGGAGGTCGTGGATCTCCGCACCGCGGCGCGGGTCCCGGAATCGCGGGCCGTGCCCTGGAGCGAGACGCTGGACGCGGCCGTGCGGGGGGCGCTCGAGCGCGGCGAGCAGGCCATGATCCTGCTCAACCGCCGCGGCTTCAGCGTCTTCGTGCAGTGCCCCGCGTGCGGGCGCGTGTGGGAGTGCCCGAACTGCAGCCTCACCCTCATCTACCACCGGGCGCCCGCCGCGCTGCGCTGCCACCACTGCGGGCACGCCGAGCCGCCGCCCGACGCGTGTCCCGACTGCGGCGCGCCGGTCCAGCGCTACCGTGGCGCGGGCACGCAGCAGGTCGAGGCGTTTCTGGCCGAGCGCTTCCCGGCGGCGCGCATCGCGCGCATGGACCTGGACAGCACGGCGGAGCGGTGGGCGCACCACCGGATCCTGGAGCGGGTCGGCGCGGGCGCGGTGGACCTGCTGGTCGGCACGCAGATGATCGCCAAGGGGCTCGACTTCCCGCGCGTGACCGTGGTCGGCGTGGTGGACGCCGACGTGGCGCTCAACCTGCCGGACTTCCGGGCCGCCGAGCGCACCTTCGACCTGTTGACGCAGGTGGCGGGGCGCGCGGGCCGGGGGCCGCTGGGGGGGCGGGTGATCGTGCAGACGCGGGCGCCCGCGCACCACGCGATCGTGCACGCGGCCGCGCACGACGTGCGCGGCTTCGCCGCCACGGAGCTGCGGGAGCGGCGCGACCCGCCGTACCCGCCGCACGTGGCGCTGGCCAACGTCGTCCTGAGCGGCACCGACCAGCGGCGGGTGGCCCAGGCCGCGGAGCGGGTGGCGGGCTGGACGCGGGCGCTGGCGGCCGCGCGGCCGGACGCCGGCGCCGCCGTGCTGGGACCGGCGCCCTGTCCGCTGGAGCGGGTCCGCGAGCGGTGGCGCTGGCATCTGCTCGTGAAGGCGCCCGCGGCCGACGCCCTGACGCGCGTGGTGCGCTATCTCGCGGCCCGCGCGCCGGCGACGCCCGGAGTGCGGCTGATCGTGGACCGGGACCCGGCGGCGGTGCTCTAGTGCCGGTATTGAACTCGACTCGGGGCGTTCGTATTATTCGCGCCGCCATGGCCCCTCCGCACCCACCGCGCAGCGCAGGCCCGGGCCCTGCCCGGTGAGGGCGACGACGGCCATGCGGGCGCAGATGCCGGCCGATGGGGAACTCCCCGGCGGCCGGCTTCTTCTTCTTGGGGCCGGGCGCGGAGCCGCGGGACCGCGGTGAGCCCGGCGCTGGCGCGGCTGCTGGAGGAGCTGGACGCGCGGATGCCGCGCACGGAGGTGGAGGCCGTCTACGCCTTCCCCCCGGTGCGGCGCGAAGGGCGCGAGCACGGCGTGGCGGTGGTGAGCCGCCTCCTGCCGGGCGACCGGCGCCTGGTCTACCGGGCGCGGTACGTAGTGGCCGTGAAGGGTCCCGAGCGCGGGCGGATCACGGTGGCCGTCGAGGAGACGGCGGAGGCGCCGGCGGCGCTGCTGCCCGAGGTGCTCGAGGGCGTGCGGCGCCGGGCCGACGAAGCGGGCGACGCGGAGCCCGTGGATCTGTCCGCCTGGAAGGCAGGTGAGGGTGAGCATCCCACACCCGAGTGAACGGTCGCCGATGCTGGAGGAGTTCCGCCGCTACCTGCGGGAGCACAGCCTGCCGGTGACGACGCAGCGCGAGCAGGTGGCCGAGATCGTGCTGGCCGCCACGGGCCACCTCTCGGTCGAGGACATCGAGCAAAGGCTGCGCGAGCGCAATCTCCACATCGGCAAGGCGACCGTCTACCGCACGCTGGACATCCTGGCCCGCAGCGGCATGATCACCGAGCGCGACTTCGGCGAGGGCTTCCGCCGCTACGAGCGGGTCCCCGGCCATCCCCACCACGAGCACCTGATCTGCGTCCGTTGCGGCAGCGTCATCGAGTTCACGAACGAGCGGCTTGAGCGTCTCAAGGCGCTGGTGGCCGAGGAGTACGGGTTCCAGCACCACCACCACCGGCTGGAGATCTACGGCGTGTGCCGCGAATGCCAGCTGAAGGACGGTGCGGCGCCCGCGCCCCCAACCTCTCCCCCGTCCGACCAGAGGTAGCGGTGTTCGATCCCATGCATTTCGTGCCCACCAAAGGGTTCCTCACCCGCGGCGTGGGGCGCCACAAGGAGAAGCTGACGAGCTTCGAGATGGCGCTCCGGGACGCCGGCATCGAGAAGTACAACCTGGTCCGCGTCAGCTCGATCTTCCCGCCGCACGGCAAGCTGGTCACGCGGCAGGAGGGGGTGCAGCTGCTGCGTCCCGGGCAGGTGGTGTTCGCGGTGCTCGCGGAGATGGCGACCAACGAGCCGAGCCGCATGGTGGCGGCCTCGATCGGCCTGGCGATCCCCGCCGACCCGAACCACTACGGGTACATCTCGGAGCACCACACCTACGGGCAGAAGGAGGAGATCGCCGGGGACTACGCCGAGGACCTCGCGGCCTCGATGCTCGCGACGACGCTCGGCGTGGCCTTCGACCCCAACCAGGCGTGGGACGAGCGCCGCGCGGTGTACCTGATGTCGGGCGACATCGTGAAGACGCGCAACGTCACCCAGACCGCCGAGTGCGGCCCCGACGGGCTGTGGACCACCGTGGTGGCGGCCTGCGTGTACGTGGAGTACAACCACGCCGGCGAGACGCCGGCGCCCGTCCCCCCCAAGGGGCCCTGAGCCGGCCGCCACGCGCGCCGCATGATCGTCGCGTTCCTCGCGGGGCTGCTGTCCTTTCTCTCGCCCTGCGTCCTGCCGCTCGTCCCGAGCTACCTGTCCTTCCTGACCGGGGTGAGCGGCGTGGCCGAGATCGGCGCCCGGCGCCACCGGGCGCTGCTGCACGCGATCCTGTTCGTCGTCGGCTTCACGGTCGTCTTCGTCGCGCTGGGCGCCACGGCCACCGAGCTCGGCCGCCTGCTGCGCGACTGGCAGCGCTGGCTGGAGCGCGTGGGCGGCGTGCTGATCATCGCCTTCGGCCTGTACTCCCTCGGCGTGCTGCGCCTCCCGTTCCTCGCCCGCGAGGCCCGCGTCCAGCTCGCCGACAAGCCGCTCGGCTTCCTCGGCTCCGTGCTCGTCGGCATGGCGTTCGCCGCCGGCTGGACGCCCTGCATCGGCCCGATCCTCGGGTCCATCCTGCTGTACACGTCCACCCGCGCGGACCTCGCCCAGGGGCTCAGCCTCCTGCTCGCCTATTCGCTCGGGCTGGCGCTGCCGTTCCTCGTCGCCGCCTGGGCGCTCGACGCCTTCCTGGTCTGGTTCCAGCGCTTCCGCCGCTACATCGGCTGGGTCGAGCGGGTGGCCGGCGTCCTGCTGCTGGTGGCGGGCGTGCTGATGGTGACGGGAAGCTTCACGCTGCTGTCGGGGTGGTTCCAGCGGCTGACGCCGGGGTTCCTGAAGTCGAGGCTGTGATCGTCCTGAGGTCGGTCGCCAGTAATCCGAGCGCAGGGAAGTTGCCAGACGCCAAGTTGCCAGTGGTTCCCAGCCGAGAGTGAACGGACTACGGACCAGTGCTCGGAACTGGCAGCTGGTCTGACGTCCGCATTCTCTCCTCTGGGAACCACTGAGGACTTGGCGTCCGGGAAGCAGACTGCAGTCTGCAGTTCTGTCAGCTGGCCTCTTCCAGCGATTCCTCCAGCTGCTGCCGGCGCAGCAGCTGCCAGTAGCGGCCGCGGCGCTCGAACAGGTCGTCGTGGCGGCCCGTCTCGACGACGCGGCCGTCGTCGAGGACCACGATGAGATCGGCGTCACGAACGGCCGTGATGCGGTGCGAGACGACCAGCGTGGTGACCCCCGCCAGCGTCCGCTTGAGCTCGCGGAGGATCAGCGCCTCGGTGTCCGTGTCCACGGCGGACAGGGCGTCGTCGAGCACCACCACCTCGGGCCGCCGCGCGAGCGCGCGTGCCAGCGCCGCCCGTTGCTTCTGGCCGCCGGACAGGTTGATGCCGCGCTCGCCGAGCATCGTCGCGTAGCCCGCGGGGAAGGCGGCGATGGTCTCGTGCAGCTGCGCCACGCGCGCCGCCGCTTCCGTCGCGGCCCCGTCCAGACGGTCCAGGGCGATGTTGGCCCCGATGGTCTCCGAGAACAGGAAGGTTTCCTGCGGCACGAAACCCACGGCGCGCCGCAGATCGGCGAGCGCCAGCGCGCGCAGCGGCACGCCGTCCAGCAGGATCTCGCCGCGGTCGGGGTCGGCCAGCCGGGCGACCAGCTCGACCAGCGTGGACTTGCCCGCGCCGGTCGCGCCGACGACGGCCACCCAGGCGCCCGCCGGCGCGGCGAAGGAGACCTGCCGCAGCGCCCACCCGCGGTCGCCGCCACCGTCCGCGTGGCGCGGCGCCGGGTAGCGGAACCACACGTCCCGGAACTCGACCGCCCGCCCGCCGGCTGCCGGCGGGAGCGCCCGCGGCGCCGGCGGGTCGGCGATGGTCGGCCGCTCGTTGAGGATCGCCTGGATGCGGTCCATGGACGCGGCGCCGCGCTCGAACAGGTTGATCACGAAGCCGAGCGCGATCATCGGCCACACCAGCAGCACCAGGTAGGTCGAGAAGGCGATGTACTCGCCCAGTGTGACCGTGCCCCGCATGACCAGCACGGAGCCGAACCACAGGGTGAACACGCCGCCCGCGCCGCCGAAGAACGTGATCAGCGGGAACAGCGCGCCGTAGGTGCGCGCCAAGCGCATGTTGCGGCGCAGGTACTCCAGGTTGAGCGCGGCGAACGTCCGTGTCTCGCTCGCCTCCTGGCGGTACGCGCGGACCACCCGCACGCCGCTGAGGTTCTCGTGCGCCCGGGTGGTGAGCGTGCCGAAGTGCTCCTGGACCGCCTCGAAGCGCCGGTGCACCCGGCGGCCCAGGACCACCATCACGACGGGCATGCCCAGGAGCGGCAGGAGCCCCAGGGCCGTGAGCCGCCAGTCGATGCGCAGCATCAGCGGGATCGCGAACATGGCCCGCGTGACCGTGTCGGCCAGGTACATCACCGCGGGCCCGGCCGCCATGCGCACCGCCGCCAGGTCGTTGGTGGCGCGGGCCATGATGTCGCCGGTCGGTGTGCGGTGGTAGTATGACGGCTGCAGCGTGACCAGGTGCCGGTAGAGCGTGTTGCGCAGGTCGAACTCCATCCACCGGCTGACCGCGTTCAGCAGCTCGCGCATCCCGAAGCGCGCCGCCCCCGCCACCAGCGTGACGGCCACCAGCCCGCCCGCCGCCAGGAGCAGTGCGTGCCTCGCCCCCGGCCGGCCGAGCGCGTCCACGCCCCGCTGGAGGAACTCCGGCGCAGCCATCGTGAACAGGTTCGCCACGGCGACCGTGAGCAGCCCGGCCGCCATGCGGCGGAGGTAGGGGCGGTAGTAGGGCAGGAGGGCGCGCAGGCTACGCACCGCGGCCCCCGGCCCGGGTCAGGGGTGCAGGTACTGCGCCAGCCACGCCTGCACCGTCGTCCACCACACGAGCTGGTCGTGCAGCCGCAGCACGAAGTGCCCCTCGTCCGGGAAGTACAGGAACCGCGACGCCACGCCCTGGCGCTGCAGCGCCGTGAAGGTCTGCATCCCCTCCGTCACGGGGACCCGGAAGTCCAGCCCGCCGTGCACCACCAGCTCGGGCGTCCGCATCTGCGCGGCGAAGTGGTCGGGCGACCAGCGCTGGTAGTCGGTGCGGTCCTGCCACGGCGGTCCGCCGAGGTCGTGCTCCGGGAACCACAGCTCGTCGGTGGCGCCGTAGAACGACGACAGGTTGAAGTCCCCGTCGTGCGCCACCAGCACCCGGAAGCGCGTGGTGTGGCCGTTGATCCAGTTGATCATGTGGCCGCCGAAGGAGCCGCCGGCGGCGCCCATGCGCGTGGAGTCCACGAAGGGCAGGGCGGCGACGGCGTCCACGCCCGTCATGATGTCCTCGTACACCTTGCCGCCCCAGTCGCGCGCGATCGCGTCGATGAACGCCTGGCCGAAGCCCGTCGAGCCGCGCGGGTTCGGCATGAACGTGACGTAGCCGGGCGCGGCGAACAGCTCGGGGTTCCAGCGCGGGTGGAACTGGTCGAGCCAGGCCCCCTGCGGGCCGCCGTGCACGAGCACCAGCAGCGGATAGCGGCGCGACGGGTCGAAGCCCGGCGGCTTGAGGAGCCACCCGTGCACGCTGTCGCCGTCGGCGCCGCGCCACCCGATGGCCTCGGCCGGCGGCAGGTCGAGCGTCGCGAGGCGAGCCGCGTTGAGGTGGGTCAGCTGCCGCGGCGGCGCGGGAGGGTCGGCGTCGATCCGCCACACGAACACCTGGGGCGGCGCGTTCATCGCGTCGCTCACGTAGGCCGCGACGTCCGGGCGCACCGCGGCGAGCGAGAGCTGCGAGACGTCGCCGCCCGGGTCGATGGCCTGCACGTCGCCCGCGAGCGTGAAGTGGAAGAAGCGGTCGCGCTGCCGGTCCTCGGCGATCACGACGAAGCCCTGCGACGACGCCTCCCACGCGTACTCACCGACCCAGCGGTCGAACGCGCGCGGCACCTCGCGCACCGCGCCGGTGGCGAGGTCCTTCACCATCAGCCGGATGCGGTCGGACTCGTACGCGGGCGTGGCCTGCGAGAGGAAGGCGAGGTAGCGCCCGTCGGGCGACCACGCGGGGGCGGACTCGGCGCCGTCCATGCCGGCGGTGACGTTCACCGGCTCGCCGCCCGCCGCGGGCACCGTGTAGACGTCCGAGTTCGTGGTCCAGGCCTGGTCGCGGCCGAACTTGGTCGTGAACGCCAGGGTCTTCCCGTCGGGGCTCCACGCGTAGTCGGACGACCCGCCGAACGGCGGCACGGGCGTGTCCCAGGCCCTGCCGGCGAGCAGGTCGCGTGGCGTGCCGCCGCCGGCCGGCACGACGAACAGATGGCTGCGCGTGCCGTCGTCCCACGCGTTCCAGTGCCGGTACAGGAGGTGATCGTAGAGGCGCGGCGCGTCGGGATCCTGCGCCGCCGCCCGGCGACGGTTGCACGCGTCGGTCGGGCAGTCCGGGAACACGGCGGAGGTGAAGGCGATCAGGCCGCCGGCGGGCGCCCACACCGGGCCGTCCGCGCCCGTGGACAGGCGGGTGAGCTGGCGCCGGGCGCCGCTCGCCGGCCGGTAGATCCAGACCTCGGGCGTGCCGCCGCGCGTCGTGACGTAGGCGATCGCCCTGCCGTCGGGCGACCAGCGCGGGCTGCGGCCGCCGAGCGCCTCCGTCGAGATGCGCCGCGGCCGGCCGCCGGCGGCCCCCACCAGCCACAGGTCGGTGCGGCGGACGCCCTTGACGAGGTCGGGCGTCGTCACGTCGTAGGCGACCCAGCGGCCGTCCGGCGAGATGGCGGGCTCGCCGGGACTCGCGAGGCCGAGGAAGTCGCGCACCGTCAACGGGTGGCGCTGCTGAGCGGCGGCCGGCGGCGCCGCGAGCGTGAGCAGGGCGGCGAGGGCGAGAGCGGCGGCGGGGCGGTGCGGCATGGCGGACCTCGGGGGATGCGGGCGGATGGCGGTCACCATCCGGCCGCGGCGCCCCCGCGGCGGGGGTCCGCCAGGCCTTCGAGGCCTTGCGGCGTGACGAAGACGGAGTTGACGTCGCCGATCACCAGGGGGCGGTCGCGAAAGGCGTAGCCCATGGCCTCCAGGACGCGCCGCTGGTCGGGGCCCACGCCGCCAAACTCCCACATGATCGAGTCTGGGAGGTCCTGGTGGTGGATGCGGGGCGCCGCGACGGCCTGCGCCAGGGTCATGTGCTGGTCGATGATGTTCGAGAGGACCTGCTCGACGGCCGTGATGATGCGCGGCCCGCCCGGCGAGCCCGTGACGAGCGCCAGCCGGCCCGCCGGATCGAGCACGATCGTCGGCGCCATCGCCGACAGCATGCGCTTCCCCGGCTGGATGGCGTTCGCCTCCCCCTGGACCAGGCCGTACAGGTTCGGGGCGCCGGGCTTCGAGGCGAAGTCGTCCATCTCGTCGTTCAGCAGGAAGCCCGCCCCGGCGACCGTCACCGCCGAGCCGAAGTCGTCGTTCAGCGTCGTGGTGATCGAGACCGCGTTGCCCTCGGGATCCACGATCGAGAAGTGGGTCGTGTGCCGGCCTTCGACGATGGCCGGCATCTCGGCCGAAGGCGTGGCGCGGTCCGGGCGGATGCCGCGGGCGAGCTGTGCGGCGTAGCGCTTGCTCGTCAGCCGCGCGAGCGGCATGGCGACGAAGTCGGGATCGCCGAGCCAGCGGTTGCGGTCGGCGAACGCGCGGCGCATCGCCTCGATCTCGAGGTGCATCAACGCCGCCGAGCCGAACGGCGGCAGCGGCCCCGACGCCTCGAGGATGTTGAGAATCTCCGCGATGGTGACGCCGCCGCTCGAAGGCGGCGGCATGCCGATGACGTGCCAGCCGCGGTAGGTGGTCTCGACCGGCGCGCGCCACTTGGCCCGATAGCCCGCGAGATCGGCGCGCGTGATGATGCCGCCGGTGCGCCGCATTTCGTCCACGATCGCGGCGGCGATGCTGCCGCGGTAGAACGCGTCCGCCCCGGAGTCGGCGATCAGCTGCAACGTCCGCGCGAGGTCGGGCTGCCGCAGCGTGTCGCCCGCCTGGAGCGGGCGCCCGTCGCGGAAGTACGCCGCCACCGACGCGGCGAAGCGCGACAGCCGCTCGCGGTTGGCCGAGTCGTTGAGGACGGCGGCGCGGGCCGAATCCACCACCGTGCCGTTCAGGGCGAGCGCGATCGCCGGGGCCACGAGGTCGCGCCACGGCAGCCGCCCGAAGCGGCGGTGCATCTCCCACAGCCCGGCCACCGAGCCCGGGACGCCGACGGCGAGGCCGCCGGTCACGCTGCGGCCGGTGAGGTTGCCGGCCGCGTCCAGATACATGTTGCGTGTCGCCGCGGCCGGTGCGGTCTCCCGGAAGTCCAGGGTGTACGCCCGCCCGTCCGCCGCGCGGTAGACGAGGAACCCCCCGCCACCGATGTTGCCCGCCTGCGGGTGCACCACCTCGAGCGCGAAGGCGACCGCCACCGCGGCGTCGATCGCGTTGCCGCCGCCGCGCAGCACCCCGACCCCGATCTCGCTCGCGACCGGGTGGTCGGAGACGACCATCGCGTAGCGGCCCAGCAGCGGCGCGGGCGGCGTGGCGAAGCGCCACCCCGCCGGGAACGCCCCCGTCCACGCGGGCCGCCACGCGCCGGTCGGCGCGCCGCACCCCGCGACCAGCAGCGCCAGGAGGATGCCCCACCGTTTCGGCATGGCAGATACGCTAGCCGCGGCGCCCGGACGGCGCCAGCTTTAGAGCGCCATGCCACCCGCGCCCCACGCCCTCGGAGCCGCGCCGATGCCGACCCTGCCGCCGTTCCCGCGATCCCGGCACGTGGCGGGCCGGGCGCTCGTCGCCGCCCTGCTGGCCGCGCCCGTCGCCGCGCCGGCCCAGACTGCGCCGCTCGCGTACACGGTCTACCGCGCACCGCGTGCGCCGCGGCTCGACGGCTCGCTCGACGACGCCGCCTGGCGCGCCGCTCCGTGGTCGCCCCCGTTCGTGGACATCCAGGGCGACGCACAGCCGGCGCCGCGCTTCCGCACCCGCATGAAGATGCTGTGGGACGATCGTTGCCTGTACGTCGGCGCGGAGCTGCAGGAGCCCGACGTGTGGGGCACCCTCACCCAGCACGACGCCGTCATCTTCCACGACAACGACTTCGAGATGTTCATCGATCCCGACGGGGACGCGCTGAACTACGTCGAGCTGGAGATCAACGCGCTCAACACCACCTGGGACCTGTTCCTCGCCAAGCCGTACCGCGACGGCGGCCAGGCCGACAACGCGTTCGAGATCGTGGGGCTGACGCACGGCGTGCGCGTCCTCGGCACGCTCAACCGCCCGGGCGACGTGGACTCCGGCTGGACAGTCACGCTGGCGCTGCCGTGGAAGGCGCTGGCGCGCGCCAGCTTCACCACGAAGGCACCGCGGCCCGGGCAGACCTGGCGCATCAACTTCTCGCGGGTCGAGTGGCACACGCAGGCCGTGAACGGCGCGTACCAGAAGGTGCCGGGCCTGCGGGAGGACAACTGGGTCTGGACCCCGCAGGGCATGATCGACATGCACCAGCCGGAGCACTGGGGCTACGTCACCTTCTCCCCGCTCCGCGCCGACCGCCGGCCCCCGGCGCCGGAGCCCGCGCCGGTGTCCGCGGCGCCGCCGGCGTCCCCGCCGGCCGAGCTCGTGCTGAGCGGGTACCTGGCCGACGTGTCCGGCGCGACGATGGCGTACCACTCGCCGGACCCGGAGGCCGAGACGGCGCTGATCGCGCGAGCGCGGCGCGACATGCAGTCGGTCACCTGGCTCACGGACACCGTGCCGGCCGCCACGGCGGCGGACACCGTGGCCTTCGTGTGGCTGGCCGGGATCGCCGGCAGCAAGGGGCTCCACGACTTCGCGTTCGCCGCGGACGGCCGCCCCCTCCTCACGTTCACCAGCATCCGCGACTCGACGGCGCGCGACTGGTCCGTCGCGGGAACGGACGGGGCGCGGCTCTCGTTCCGCTCGACGCTGGTGGACCAGTTCCAGGACGTGTTCGGCTACATGACCCTGCGGCTGCCGCGCCGTCTGGTCCGGCCCGGCGCGTCGCTGTCGCTCACCGTCACCGGCGCGGACGCGGAGAGCAACGACTGGTACATGACTTTCCGCCACCGCCTCGCGGCGCGCCCGCGCGTCGCACAGGACCCGGTGCTGGTGCGCGCCGGCGGCTCGGCGGAGGCGCAGGTGCACGTCATCCTCGACAACCTCCGCGGGTACCGGGAGGTCGAGGTCGAGGCGGCGGGCCACGCGCCGGTGCGCGCGCCGCTCCGCTTCGGCGTCAACGTCGTCCGGGC
>Ga0335078_10010825_pt1 | contig 13507 bp, 8 predicted proteins | sample Lox_Sample_32_FD_206711 | JGI IMG/M metagenome (GOLD analysis project Ga0335078, IMG submission 206711) | Soil microbial communities from Loxahatchee National Wildlife Refuge, Florida, United States - Lox_Sample_3.2 | ecosystem: Environmental > Terrestrial > Soil > Wetlands | place: USA: Florida...
CGCTGGGCTACTATGTCCCTGGCAACCAGGCGCAGATCGATATCCAGTTTCTGCCGCAACTGGAAGGGTACATCTGGATCTTCCCGCGCTGCGGGCATCTCTCGGTGGGGATTTGCGGTAAGGGCGAGCCGGCCGCTTCGCTGCGCAAGCGCCTGGAGGCCTACATGGCGCAGAGAGGCATGTGCTGGAAGGGCGCGGCCTTTTATAGCCATCTGTTGCCGTCGCTGGACACGCCGGCGTGGAGGAAGAATCGCGTGGCGGGGGATGGCTGGCTGGCGGTGGGCGACGCCGCCGGGCTGGTGGACCCGGTCACTGGCGAAGGCATTTATTACGCGCTGCGCTCGGCCGATCTGGCCGCTAAGGCGCTGCTCTCGGAGCTGGGCGGCCTGGCGGAGAAGCTGCAGGCTTACCGGCGGATGTTGCGGCGGGATTTCGCCGCCGATCTGGAGTTTGGCTCGCGGCTGGCGAAACGCGTGTTCCTGGGGCGATTTCTGTTCGGATCGGTGCCCGCGCGGATGGTGCAATTCACGCGGCGCAGCAGCCGGTTCTCGAGCGTCATGCAGGATTTGTTCGCGGGCACACAGCCTTACCTGGGACTGAAGAACCGGCTGATGCGCAATTTGAACGGCAGCCTGTACGAGATCGCCATGAGCCTGGGGCTGGGCCGCCTGTTGCCCGGCAAAGCGCAGCCTTTATAACCGCCAGGTATGACTCACTCTAGGTCCGAAGCTGCCTTTGAACGGGCGCAGAAAGTGATTCCGGGTGGCGTCAACTCTCCGGTGCGCGCCTACCGCGGCGTGGGCGGCACGCCGCCTTTCATCGCGCGCGGCCAGGGATCCCACATCTTCGATATCGACGGCAACGAGTACATCGACTACGTGGGTTCGTGGGGACCGCTGCTGCTGGGACACCGTCATCCGGCAATCCTGGAAGCCGTGCGGGAAGCGCTCGCAACGGGCACCAGCTTCGGCGCGCCCACCGAGCGGGAAATCGACTTGGCCGAAGCCATCCGCGAAGCCGTGCCCTCCATGGAGATGGTGCGCCTGGTCAACTCCGGCACCGAGGCCACCATGTCGGCCATACGAGTGGCGCGGGGCTTCACGGGCCGCGATCTGACGGTCAAGTTTGAAGGCTGCTATCACGGCCACGTGGATTCGCTGCTGGTGAAGGCCGGCTCCGGCCTGGCCACACTAGGGATCGCCGATACGCAAGGCGTGCCCAAGGGCTTCACCGATACCACCGTGGCGCTGCCATTCAACTCGGTGGACGCCGTGGAAGCCGCGTTTCGCGCGCACGGCGAGCGTATCGCCGCGGTAATCGTGGAACCGGTGGTGGGCAACATGGGATGCGTCCCGCCGCGGCCCGGCTTTCTGGAAGCGCTGCGCGAGGTCACGGCGCGGTACGGCGCGCTGCTGATCCTGGATGAAGTGATGACCGGCTTCCGCGTGGCCTATGGCGGCGCGCAGGCGCGCTTCGGCATCCGGCCGGATATGACCACGCTGGGTAAGGTGATCGGGGGCGGTTTACCGATCGGCGCTTACGGCGGGCGCGCCGATATTATGAGCCGCGTAGCGCCGGTGGGGCCGGTTTACCAGGCCGGCACGCTATCGGGCAATCCGCTGGCGGTAGCCGCGGGACTGGCCATGTTGCGGTACCTGAAAGCGCACCCGGAAGTATATGGCGAGCTGGAGGCCAAATCGGCAGCCATCGCCGGCGCCGCGCCCGCCGGCATCACCGTCAACCGGGTGGGAGCGATGTTCACCTGGTTCTTCACGGACCAGCCCGTGACGGACTGGGATTCCGCCAAGCGCGCGGACACGGCCAACTTCGCCGCGTTCCATCGCCGGATGCTGGAGCAAGGCATCTACCTGCCGCCGTCGCAATTCGAAGCCGCATTCGTATCGGCCGCGCACACCGATGGGGACATCCGCAAGACCCGCGAGGCTGCCAGAGCAGCCTTTGGAACCACGGGCGGGGCTTAGAGCCCCGCGCAAGGCCCGGGGCCTACCCCACAACTACTGGCTCGGAGTGGCCGCGTTGGCGCCGGCCAGAGCATTGCCGAGAGCCGTACCGTTGGGGCTGCCCAGTCCGGTGCAGGCATCCCAGCCCGGGCCGGCCGAGTAGCCGCCGATCTGGCCGGTGATATCGTTGCTTCCCTTGGTGATATCGTTCAATGCGTTGGCGTTGGAAGCCAGGGCGTACAGCAGAGGATTGAGGAAGCCCGCGGGGGTCCCAAGCTTCTGATTGATGCAGGCGACCAGGCCCGCCCATAGCGGAGCCACGGCGCTGGTGCCTCCCACGGTGCCCGCTTGTCCGTCGGCCAGGATCTGGTATCCGGTTTCGGGATCGGCGTTGCCGGCTACATCGGGGACGCCGCGGCCGATCCGCCCGCCGGGATTCACCGAAGGGGGCACATGGGCATTGGCCTGCCAGGTGGGCAGGTCGATGCTGTCGCTGATACCGCCGCCGGTGGCGCCGCCGTTGGGGCCGTCGTTCCAAACCGTTTCGCTCGAGATGGTGGCGCCGGAGGCCTTCAGCGTGGTCCCCCCGCAGGCCAGCACGAAGGCGCTGGAAGCCGGGAAATCGCAATGGGCCAGACCATCGTCTACCTGGTCGCGCGAGCCGTCGTCGCCAGCCGCGACGCACACGGTGACGCCCATCGCGGCAGCGGCCTGGAAGGCTTCGTTCACCGCTTGGATGGCCTGGGTCGACCAGATCTGCTGCCCTTCGGCAAAGCCCCAGCTTATGGAGATCACCGACGGTTTATGGACGCTGTCGTGGACGGCCGTGGTGATGGCGTCCACCCAGCCTTGCTCGGTGAAGTTCGAGAAATAGACCACGATGCTGGCGCCTGGCGCGACCGCGCCGGCCACTTCGATGTCCAGCATGACTTCGGTATCGGGGCTGTCCTGTCCTGGGGTTGGCTGGTTGGTGACGCCATCGACCGAGATGGCCGTGACGGATGGCGCGGAGATCCCCAGCTGATTAAAGTAGGTGTTCAGGTCGCTGGTGTTGTAGCCGCCGCCGAACTCCAGGATCCCGATGCATTCGCCGGTGCCGTTCACCCCGGTCGGGAAATTATAGAGTTGGGCCACCTGGAGCGGCGTGAAGGTGGTGGTCTGAGTAGGCTGGTGCTTCTTCGGCTGGTGCGGCTTGTGCCCGCGGAAGTGGGGCCGGGCCTGTGGCCGGTTGTCGAACCCGAAGACGCCCTGGACGATGCCCGCGAGATCGGCAGGTATGTAGATGGGGCCGGTGCGGCCACGGAACGCGCCATCGGCGTGCTCGTAGTTGGCCAGATACACGCTGAATGCCGCGCTCAGCGCCGCGATGGTGCCGGAAAGAACCACGGTGCGCCGTGGCGCGCTGACTTCCACGACCGTCAGGTTATGCTCGTGTGCGAAGGCCTCGATCTTGGCGAGGTCGTCGGGATTGGCGCCGTAAGCGGCGGCAAACTGTTCGCGGCTCATGTATTTGCGATTATGGGGCGCGGTGGCGGCCAGTTCCTTCGCAGACGCCAGATTCTGCATGGTGGTGCGCGGCCGCAAGAGCACGCTGATTCTGATATGTTCGTTGGGATTGGGAGCGCCCACGACCCGGGATCCGCGGCGAGCGGATCGCTCGCTGCCGGGAAGTGCGACGCGGTTGGTATGTTCTGCCATTGATTGGCTCCTTTCGGTTGGGCTGAAGAAACTCATCCCTCACTGCTGGTATATGGTGAGCGGAACCACGATTTTGTTGCATGAGGATTTGCACGCCCGTGCGGCTTGATACACTCGGGCTGATGACTCACCGGGAGCGTGTCATGGCCGCGCTCGCCCACCGGCAGCCGGACCGGACCCCCAAGGACTTGGGGAGTTCCCGCGTGACCGGCATGGTCAAACCGGCTTACGAGAGACTTTGCGCTTACCTGGGTTTTGGCAAGCCGGGCGCCATCGTGGACTGTATGCAGCAGGTAGTCGCCATGGACGAAGAGGTGTTGCGCTATTTCGACGTGGACGTGCGCGCGATTTCCCAAAATCCTCCAGACCATGGCGGGGACGTCGAATTGGGTCCGGACCGCTATGCCGACGAATGGGGCGTGATACGGCGGCAGCCGGCCGGTTGCCACTATTACGAACTGGAACGAAGCCCCCTGAGCGGGGAGATCACGGCTGGGGACATCGCCCGCCACGCCTGGCCCGACCCCAGCGACTGCGGGCGCTGCCGTAGCCTGCGGGCGCAGGCACGCCGGCTGCGCGAAGAGACCGACTTCGCGGTGATGTACAACGCGCGCTTCCACCCGGTACACCTTACCCAATACCTGCGCGGCTTTGAAGACTGGTACCTGGACCTGGCGGCCGATCGCAACCGCTTCGCCTGCCTGATGGAGGTGGTGACCGAAATCCTGCTGGAGTGCAACCGGCTGGCCCTGCGGGAGGTCGGCGGCTTGATCGATCTGGTTTCTTTCGGCGACGATGTGGGTTTGCAGGACCGCGGGGTCTGTGCGCTGCCGGTCTATCGCCGCCTGATTCGTCCGGCGCACGAGCGTTTTGTGCAGATGGTCCGGGAGCAATCGCGGGCAAGAATCTTCTACCACACCTGCGGTTCGGTTTACGCCTACCTGCCGGATTTCATCGACATGGGCATCGATGCCCTGAACCCCGTGCAGGTGACCGCCCGGAACATGCAGCCGGAGAGGCTCAAGCGCGAATTTGGCGCGCGGATCTGCTTCTGGGGAGGCATCGACAGCCAGCACATCCTGCCCCACGGCACAGCGGCGGAAGTTCGCGCGGAAGCGGCCCGCATGTCGGAACTGATGGGCATGGACGGCGGCTACGTGCTGGCGGCGGTGCACAATATCCAGCCGGACGTTCCGCCGGAGAACATTTGCGCGCTGTTCGGCGCGGAGTTAAACCAGAATATATGAGAAGGATGAACCGTGCGATGAGGCGGGCGGCATGCCTTGGCTGCTTTTCCGCCATGGTTTTGGTTGAGGCTGCGGGCGCGGCTCAACCCGGGCAAGGCCGGAGCGCCGGGAGCATACCGCAGCTTCGGCAGCAGGGAACCGCCAAGCAGTTGGTGGTGGACGGGAACCCGTTCCTGGTGATCGGAGGTGAGCTACACAATTCCAGCTCGTCGAGCCTGGAATACATGAAACCGATCTGGCAGCGGATGCTGGATCTGCATTTCAACACCGTGCTGGCCGGTGTTTCCTGGGAACTGGTGGAACCCGAAGAGGGCCATTTCGATTTCTCCCTGGTGGACGGCCTCATTCAGGACGCCCGGCGCCACGGCCTGCGGCTGGTCTTTCTCTGGTTTGGCAGTTGGAAAAACGGCATGTCCAGCTACATACCGTTGTGGGTCAAGAAAGACTATGGGCGCTTCCCGCGCGTCAAAATCCAGGAGCGCGGGACTGTGGAAGTGCTGTCCACGCTGGCTGAGGCGAACTGGCAGGCGGATGCCAAAGCCTTCGCCGCCCTGATGCGGCACATTCGCGAGGTGGACGGCGACGGCCACACCGTGATCATGGTGCAGGTGGAAAACGAGGTGGGCGTCCTGCGCGATTCGCGCGACCGTTCCGCGTTGGCGAACGCCGCCTTCGCGGGACCCGTTCCGAAGGCGTTGCTGGATTATTTGCAGAAGAATCGCGACGCGCTGGTGCCGGAGATCCATAAACGATGGGAGGCGGCGGGATTCAAGGCAGCCGGCTCCTGGGAGGAAGTCTTTGGCGCGGGACCGGAAACCGACGAAATCTTCATGGCGTGGAACTACGCCCGCTACGTGGACAACGTGGCGGCGGCCGGCAAGGCGCAATATGGCATTCCCATGTACGTGAACACCTGGCTGAGTGGGCCGGGGAAACCCGGCCAGTGGCCCAGCGGCGGTCCTCTCCCGCATGTCATGGATATGTGGCTGGCGGGCGCCCCGCACTTAGACATGCTATCCCCCGACATCTATGCCGCCGATTTCGAGCGCTGGTGCCAAAGGTACACGCAGCGGAACAATCAGTTGTTTATTCCCGAAATGAATCGCGAGGGCGCGGGTCCGCAGGACGTGTTCCTGGCGTTCGGGCAGCATAACGCCATAGGTACGTCTCCGTTTGCGGTCGATTCCATGGAAAACCCGAAGGAGTCCAAGCTGGCCAGGAGCTACAGCATTCTGGAGCAAATTGCGCCGCTCATTCTGCAATACCAGGGCACCGGAAAGATGACCGGCTTCCTGTTGAACAAAGAGCACCCCACCGTTACGCGCGATCTGGGCGATTACCAGTTGGAGATTTCGCTGGACGAGATCTTCGGCTATCGGGGCGAGCAGGGTTATGGCCTGATCGCCGCCATCGGGCCGAACCAGTTCGCCGGCGCGGGCAGCGGTTTTCGCGTGTCTTTTCGGCCTAAGACGCCGGGAGCGCCACTGGCCGGCGTAGGCACGGTCGATGAAGGAATCTACAGGGAAGGGAAGTGGATTCCGGGCCGCCGTCTGAATGGCGATGAAAACGACCAGGGGCAGAAATGGCGGTTTGACAGCCAGAAGCTGAGCATCGAGCGCTGCACCGTGTACCGTTACGAGTGAAGCCGCACGAATTCCGGCTATAATTGGGACGTTATGGTCTTAATATGACGGGCCGTGCGGGATTCGGATTTTTGGGACGCGGTATCGCGGTCGTCGTCTTTTTGCTGCACAGTCCGGCCGGATGTTGCGCGCAGACCACGCCGCCAGCGAGCGGTACGGGCCACGATCATGGCGCCATGGAAATGGATATGGACCACGATCACGGCGCCATGGAAATGGGAGAGGCAGGTCATGCGCACGCGACGCCGGCCGCGCCGGTGGTCTGGTCGTTACTCCTGGTGACGTTGGCCTTCGCCGGTGGGCTGATCTGGTCGGCCCGCCGCGCTTTGCGAAGGCAGGCGACACCGGGCCAGCCGCCAGGAGCGGACGTTCTCGGCATGCGGGTGATTGGGAAGGCCCTCCGCTGGCGCGGCTTCCTCGCTTTTTTGATCGTGCCGACGATGGTGGTCTTCCTGCTGATCGTGCTCGCGGGCTTGCGCGGGGCGCAAGATACGGACAATCCGGCAATCCTGCTGACCTGGATCCTGTGGTGGCCGGCTGTGATCTTCACCTTCTTTCTGGCGGGGCGTGTGTGGTGCTCGTTCTGTCCGTTCGGTTACCTGGGAGACGTCGCGCAGAAGATCTTCTCCCTGCGGCTCAAAGTTCCAGGCATCTTGAAAAACATGTGGTGGCGGCTGGGGCTTTTTCTGGCGCTGACCTGGGTGACGACTCTTTGGGCGCTGGATCGCTCGCCGGGGGGCACGGCCTGGCTGGGCTTGGGATTGACCCTGGGCGCCATGGCGCTGGCCGTAGTGTTTGAAAAGCGGACCTTCTGCCGCTACGTCTGTCCGCTAGGAGGCGTGTTCGGACTCTACTCGATGACGTCTCCTCTGCGCCTGGCGGTGAAGGACCCGGAAGTCTGCCGGACCGGTTGTTCCGGCAAGGAATGCTTCGATTCATGCACCTGGTTTCAGTATCCGCCCGCCATGGACCGGGGCGCGGAGTGTGCGCTGTGCCTGGATTGTGTGCGCGCCTGTCCCCATGACAACATCGCGCTCCGGGCGCAAGCGCCCGGCACAGACCTGGCCAGTTTCCAAACCCATCGCAGATCGCTCGATGAAGCCTCGGCCATCGCGGCGGTGTTGGGCGTGTCGCTGCTGCAGACGGCGGTGATGTTAACCGGATGGAGCGGATGGGAGGCGAAGGTCGGAAGCTGGTTGCACCTGGCGCCTGGCGCAACGCTTTATACGATTACCTATATCGTGGCGGGCGCCATTCTGCCTCTCTTGCTGCTCGGGCTCCTTTGCTATGCCAGCCAGGCCCAGGAAGAGTCCCGCAGCGGTATGGGGCGCGCGCTGCGCACGTATGCCTACTGCTTTCTGCCGCTCGGGCTGGCGCTGCACGCGGCCCACAACTTCCATCATCTGTTCGGCGAGGGCGGCGCCGTGTGGCCGGGCTTGAAGAAGGCGCTGGCGGAGTATGCGGGCTGGGCCGTCGCTCCGGTCCCGCCGGCTGCCGCCGCGCCTAACGCTTTGTTCGCGCTGCAATGGGCGACCCTGATGGCCGGTCTTTACCTCGCCTACCGTGTAGGCGTGGCGCGAGTGCGGCGGAACGGGCCGCGGCCGGACCGCGCGTTCCGTGCCGTACTACCCATACTTCTATTCGCCGCTGCGTACACGGTGATGAACGCGTTCATGCTCGCCGCTCCCATGGCGCACCGGCACTGAACCATCCGCACACCGCGCCTCCCGGCGGAAGGCCGCGCGCCGCAATACAATATGCAACATGGCATCCACACGGAGGCATTTTCTGCAGGCGGGCGGCGCGGCATCGCTGGCGCTCGGCGCGGCGGCGCACGGTCAAGGCCAGACCGCGGCCAACGATAAGATCCAGTTCGCGACCATCGGCTGCGGCATCATGGGTCAGGGCGACACCGACACCGCCATCAGCGTGCCGGGCGCCAAACTTGTGGCCGTGTGCGACGTCTATGAGGGCCGGCTGACGCGCGCCAGGGAGCACTGGGGCGCCGATCTGTTCACCACGCGCGACTATCGGGCGGTGCTGGCGCGCAAAGACGTCGATACCGTCATCATCGCCACACCCGATCACTGGCATGCGCGCATTGCCGCCGACGCCATGGAGGCGGGCAAGGACGTCTACGTGCAAAAGCCCATGGTGAAGCAATGGCAGGACGGCCATCGGCTGATCGAAACTTCGCAGCGCACCCGGAGAATTCTCCAGGTGGGCAGCCAGCGCGTCAGTTCCGTGATCTACAAAAAGGCCCAGGAACTCTATCGTGCGGGCGCGATCGGCACGCTCAACGCCGTGGAGGCGTGGATCGACCGCAACTCGGCGATCGGCGCGTGGCGCTACTCGATTCCGCCCGATGCCAGTCCCGCGACCATCGATTGGGACCGCTTCCTGGGCGATGCGCCGAAGCGCCCGTTCGAGCCGCAGCGCCTTTTCCAGTGGCGCAACTGGAACGATTACGGCACCGGCGTAGCGGGCGATCTGTTCGTGCATCTTTTCAGCGGAATCCACTTCGTGCTCGGCTCCCTCGGGCCCACGCGCGTGTTCGCCGCGGGCGGGATCTACTTCTGGAAAGGCGACCGCGACGCGCCGGACATCATGGTCGGGCTGTACGACTATCCCCGGACCGACAGCCATCCCGCGTTCAATCTCGCGCTGCGCGTGAATTTCGTTTGCGGCGGGCCCGAAACCAGCCGCTTCCACTTCACCGGCAGCGAAGGCGTCATGACCATCGGCGACGGCGTGAGCGTGAGCAAGCCGCCCAAGGAGACCGAGCCCGGCGAGACGGCGGGCGGCTTCTCCAGGGAGACGGCGGAGAAGATCATGGCCCAGCATCGGGCCCGCTACCCCGAGCATCCGGTGACGGCGGCCACCATGCCGGAAGCGGACGAAGAGCAATACCTGGCGCCCCGGCACTACTCCGACGATTTTGAGCACCACACCACGTTCTTCAACGCCGTGCGCTCGCGCCAGCCCGTGGTGGAGGATGCCACCTTCGGACTGCGGGCCGCCGGGCCGGCGCTCATGGCGAACCTGAGTTATTACGAGGGCCGCATTAAGCGCTGGGACCCGGTGGCGATGCGCGTGGTCGAGGGCTGAGGAGGAATTACGATGGGAATGGCCAATGACAAAATCCGGATCGCGCTGGTGGGCGCGGGCGGCATGGGGCAAGGCGACGCGCGCGACGCCGCGCGCATAGCGGGCGTGGAGATCGCCGCCGCGGCGGATATCTGCGATGCGCGCCTGGGCCGCATGAAAGAGCTTTATCCAGGTATCGCTACCACGCGCGACTATCGCGGTGTGCTGGCGCGCGCTGATATCGACGCCGTGATCGTGGCCACGCCGGATCACTGGCATGCGCGGATCGCCATGGACGCGCTGGCAGCCGGCAAGGATGTCTACTGCGAAAAGCCCATGGTGCAGAAGATCGAGGACGGCAAGCGCGTCATCGAAGCCGCGAAAAAGAGCGGGCGCATCTTCCAGATGGGCAGCCAGTACGCCAGCGCCCACTGTTTCCAGAAGATCGGCCAGTTGCTCAAATCCGGCGCGATCGGCGAGCTGAACATGGTGGAAGCCTGGCTCGACCGCAACACCGCCATCGGCGCGTGGCAATACTCCATCCCGCCCGACGCCAGCCCGCAGAATATCGACTGGGACCGTTTTCTCGGCCCTGCGCCCAAGCGGCCCTTCGAGCCGATCCGGCTGTTCCGCTGGCGCAACTATCGCGACTACGGCACCGCTGTCGCGGGTGACCTCTACGTGCACCTGTTCACCGGCCTGCACACCGCGACCGGCGCCCTGGGCCCCAACCGCATTTACTCTACCGGTGGGCTGCGTTACTGGGACGACGGCCGCGACGTGCCCGACATGCAGGTGGGCGTAATCGACTACGACGCCTCGCCGCAACACCCGCGCTTCCAGTTCGTGATGCGGGTGAACTTCAAGAGCTCCAAGGCCGAGGAAGATTTCGGCTACCGCTTCATCGGCAGCGAGGGCGCCATCACCACCGATATCTCCAGCGTGACCCTCAGCCGCGTGCCGCGCGAGAAGGAGCCTGGCAACACCGCCGACACATTTTCCCGCCAGATGGAGGCCGAATACATCCGCGCCTACCGCGAGCGCTACCCGATTCTTCCCGCGACCACCGCCACGCTCCGCAAGCCCACCGTCGAGCGCTTCACCTCGCCGCGCGACGCGCACGAAATCCATATGCACAACTTCATCGACGCGCTGCGCACGCGCAAACCGTTTTTCGAGGACGCCGAGTACGGCTTCCGCGCCACGGGGCCCGCGCTGTTGTGCAATGTCAGCTACTTCGAGAAGCGCGTGTGCCATTGGGACGCCGCCACTATGACGGCGTCCTGAGATGGTTGCGGCTCGCTCTAAGCGGCGTTGATCGTCGCAACATGGCGTTCGCGCAGGGCTTTGATATCCCGCATGGGAGGCTGGCCGAAAGAAACGGCTGTACTCCCGGCTGAACTGGCTTACGCTCTCATAACCCACTTCATACGCCGCAATCCCATCCATCAGCATTCGCTGCCGCGCTGCCTGCAGCCTGAGCTGCTTCTGGTATTGCAGCGGGCTCATTGCCGTCAACTGGCGGAACTGATGGTGCAGCGTTGAAACGCCCATTCGTGCCACCGCCGCGAGTTCCTCCACATGCAGCGGCTTAGTGTAATTGGCCCTGAGCCAGGCGATCGCCCTCGCAGTTCTGTGGCTCAGATCGCCTCTCGTGGCGATGGCGCGTAGCCGCTCTCCCTGTGGAGTTCTGAGTATGCGGTAGACGATTTCACGCTGAATCAGGTGGCTGACAAAGGGTATATCCTCGGGAGTCTCGAGAAGCTCGATAAGCCGCGCGCAGGCGCCCAGCAACCCCACTGTCGTCTCACCAACAGCCAATCCTCGCGGTTGAGATGAGGCTTCGGGTTCCGGCAGATCGTTCCGTGATGACGGAAGGACGTACGGCACTCCTACGTGGATTTGGTCCGTCGTGGTCGACAACGCACTCTACGTGCGCGCGTACAACGGCCGGAATTCTCGTTGGTACCAGGCCGCGATGCGGCAGAAGACGGGGCGGATCGCGGCCGCCGGCATGACCAAGGAAGTCACGTTCGAACCGGTCGACGGGGCGATCAATGACCGCATCGACGACGCCTACCGGACGAAGTACAAGGGCAGTCCCTATCTGAGCCCGATGATCGGCGCGCGTGCCCGCCTCGCCACAGTTAAGGTGATGCCGCGCGAGACCAAGGCTGCGTAAGCGCGCTATAGCCGTCAGCAGCCGGAATCCCCACCCGGATTCCAGCCCCCCAGGCGCGGCGCATGCACAAAAATGCACAATCCTGCACACAGGCAACTCGCCCATTTACTCGGCAATGTCTATTAAATTCAATGCGTTGGGCTTCGATCGTACCAACGGAGGCCACCCCGCCCGGCCACCCGCTAAAATCAGGACGGCAGAAGACTCGGCTGCGCCCCGCGGGTGATATCATTTAGCCTATGAATCGCCTCGCTCGCGCCTTCCCGTTTCTTGTTTCCGCGGTCTGTCTGGCTCAGGGCACTTCACCGTTGCTCATCCAAAAGCCGGCGCTCAGCCGCACGCAGATCGTCTTCGTCTACGCCGGCGACCTGTGGACCGTGCCGCGCGAGGGCGGTGAAGCCCAGCGGCTCACCGCCGGCGCGGGCGTCGAAACCAATCCGGCATTCTCGCCGGATGGGTCGCAAATCGCTTTCACCGGCGAGTACGACGGCAACGTGGATGTGTTCGTGATCCCCGCCGGAGGCGGCGTGCCCAAGCGTCTGACCTGGCATCCTGCACCGGACATCACCCTGGGCTGGACGCCGGATGGCAAGCGTATCCTGTTCAGTTCGCCCCGCACCAGCTTCTCTCGCTTCCGCGAGTTGTTTACGGTTGGCCTGGACGGCGGCATGCCGGAGAAGATCGATCTGCCCATGGGCTTCGAGGGCGTCTACTCGCCGGACGGCACGCAACTGGCGTATGTCCCGATCTCGCGGGCGTTCACTGCGTGGAAACGGTATCGGGGCGGTGAGGCCACGCCGATCTGGATCGCCACGCTCGCCACAGGCCATATCGAAAAGGTCCCGCGCGACGGCTCCAACGATTTCAACCCGATGTGGGCCGGCGACAAAGTCTACTTCCTCTCCGACCGCGACGGCCCGGTGACACTGTACAGTTACGACACCCGCGCGAAGCAGGTCAAGCGCCTGCTCGACAACGGTTCGCTCGATTTGAAATCCGCCTCCGCGGGGCCGGGCGCGATCGTTTACGAGCAGTTTGGCTCGCTGCATCTTTATGACCTGAAATCCGGCAAGACCAAGGCCGTCAACGTGCGCATCAGCGGCGATATCACGGATGTGCGGGAACACTTCGTCAACGTGGGGAAGAAACTCCATAACGCGCATATATCGCCCACCGGGGCGCGCGCGGTCTTTGAAGCGCGCGGCGAGATCGTCACCGTGCCGGCGGAGAAAGGCGACGCGCGGAACCTGACCAACACCACCGCGGTCATGGAACGCGATCCGGCCTGGTCGCCCGACGGCAGGAGCATCGCGTATTTCTCCGATGAGTCCGGCGAGTATGCCTTACACCTGCGCCCGCAGAACGGCCTGGGTGAGGTGAAGAAGATCGCCCTCGGACCAGGCTTCTACTTCGCGCCGCGCTGGTCGCCCGATAGCGCGAAGATCGCCTACCTGGACAGCCATCTGGCGCTCTGGTACGTGGATATCAACGCGCAAAAACCGGTGAAGGTGGACAAAGATCGTTATTGGGGCGTGGCGGCGCTGGTTCCATCCTGGTCGCCGGACAGCAAGTGGCTGGCATACTCCAAGCGGCTGGAGAGTCACTTGAGCGCGGTCTGTCTCTATTCGATCGATGCGGGCCGGATCACGCAGCTTACCGATGGCATGAGCGACGCACGCGATCCCGTGT
>Ga0335078_10010826_pt1 | contig 13506 bp, 6 predicted proteins | sample Lox_Sample_32_FD_206711 | JGI IMG/M metagenome (GOLD analysis project Ga0335078, IMG submission 206711) | Soil microbial communities from Loxahatchee National Wildlife Refuge, Florida, United States - Lox_Sample_3.2 | ecosystem: Environmental > Terrestrial > Soil > Wetlands | place: USA: Florida...
GGCCGGCAGCGCCCAGAGCCGGATCACCCGCGGCACTACCAGGCCCTTCCGGCGGTGCGTCAGATAGGAACGCACCGTCGTCGGCAAGATGATGGCGATCGAGGTGCCGAGGCAGAGCTGCATGCGCACCGCCTCGGGCACGTCGAGCAGCTGAAACACTTCATACAGCACCGGCACGATCACCGCCCCGCCGCCGATGCCGAACATGCCGGCCAGCACGCCGGTGACGACGCCGGCGACGACAATGGCTGCCGCGAGCCAGGCGATCTCGCTCAAGGGAACGCCGAAAATCATCGTGCCATCGCTTTTCGCAGGCGCCGCCGAACGCCGGATGCCGCCTTTATCCTCCGCCTTTGACGGCGGCGAAAGGCAACGCCGCGCATAGCTCCCCCGTGACGGGTGACAGCGGTCTGGCCTTCAGGCTGCGTCGCGCTCTGCGGCCAATTGAAGGGCTGCATGTGCAGGATCGTCGACCAGGGCGAGTGCAGCGACCAAGAGGTCCGAACCGGCCCTTGGCGACGACGCGGCATCGGCCAGCGCCCGGCGAAAGGCGCGCGCGCCCGGCACCGCGCGAAACAATCCGTGGAGATGCCGCGTGATGGCGTGCAGACGCGCGCCTTGCGCCAGCTCGCGTTCGATATAGGGGACAAGCGCCGTTGCGGCCGCCTTCGGCGAAGCGAATGGCGAGGCTTCGGCGAAAAACAGCGGATCGACGGCGAGCAGCCGCCACGGGTCCCGATAGGCGGCGCGGCCCATCATCGCGCCATCGACATGACGGCAATGCGCGAGCGCGGCCTCGACACTGCCGATGCCGCCGTTGAGTACGACGGTCAGTCGCGGATGCGCCGCCTTCAGTCGGTAGACCCGATGGTAATCGAGCGGCGGGACCTCGCGGTTCTCTTTCGGCGAGAGGCCTTGCAGCCAAGCCTTGCGCGCATGCACGATGAGCGCATCGGTCCCGGCGCGCTCTACGGCTTGCGCAAACGTTTCAAGGGCGACTTCGGGGTCCTGGTCGTCGATCCCGATGCGGCATTTCACCGTGACCGGGATTTTGACCGCGGCCTTCATGGCTGCGACGCAATCGCCGACGCGGTCCGGCTCCGCCATCAGGCAGGCGCCGAAACGCCCGTCCTGGACGCGATCGGAGGGGCAGCCGGCATTGAGATTGATCTCGTCAAAGCCGAGATCCGCGCCGATACGCGCGCAAGCGGCAAGCGAATGCGGATCGCAGCCGCCGAGCTGCAGCGCCAAGGGATGCTCGGCTGCCTCGTAACGCAACAGCCGCGCGCGGTCGCCATGCAGCACCGCGCCGGTGGTCAGCATTTCGGTGTAAACGAGCGCCCGGCGCGTGAGCAGCCGATGGAAGAACCGGCAATGCCGGTCAGTCCAGTCCATCATCGGCGCGACGGAGAAGCGGCGGTCGATTGTCAATGTCATCATCCAAGGTTTTGCCGTATGTAGCGCCCTGGACCTGAAAAATCGACCGCATTGACGGCCCGCCGCGACGCCATTAACCCCTCCCGGGCCAGGGGGCCGCGCATGAACGCCAAGGAAAAGGCCGCGCTCGGATCGATCGCCGCGTCGGCGGGCCTGACGGTGGCGAAGGCCGTTATCGGGCTTTTGACCGGATCGCTGGCGATCCTGTCGGAGGCCGGCCATTCCTTGATCGACTTGTCGGCGACGCTGCTCACCTTTTTTGCCGTGCGCATTTCCGACAAGCCGGCCGACGCCGAACACCAATTCGGCCACGGCAAGATCGAGAGCGTCACCGCGCTGGCCGAAACGGCGCTGTTGTTCGTTCTCACGGCGGTCGTGATCTTCGAGGCGGTGCAGCGGCTGGCCGGAATAAAACCCTACGCCGTCGAAGCGACGGCGGCGGCCTTCGTTGTCATCGTCGTTTCGATCGCCGTCGATTTTTTCCGCTCCCGCACCCTCGCGCGCGTCGCCGAGGCGACCTCGAGCGAGGCATTGGCGGCCGACGCTCTGCATTTTGCGTCCGACATGTGGTCGTCGGCCGCCGTGCTGGCCGGGCTCGTCGGCGTGGCGCTCGGCTATTCCTTCGCCGACGCGGTCGCTGCCGTCGTCGTCGCCGTTTTCATTCTTATCGCCGGCTGGCGGCTCGGCCGGCGCACCATCGATACGCTCACCGATACGGCGCCGGCCGGCGTGAGCGAACGCGTGACCGCCATCGCCCGCCAGACCCAGGGCGTCGTCGCCGTGGAGCGGGTGCGGGCGCGGCCAGCCGGCGCGGTGCTGTTCGTCGAGCTGGCCGTGGGCGTGAGCCGCACGCTGCCGCTCGACCGCGTGGCGGCCATCAAAGAGCGGCTCGCCGACGCCATCCGCCGCGACATCCCGGCGGCCGAAGTCACCATTACCACGGAGCCGCGCGCGCTCGACAACGAAACGGTGCGCGAGCGGGTGATGGTGATCGCGCGCGACCTCGGACTGGCCATCCACCACGTGGCAGTGCAGACGATTGGCGAACGGCTGTCGGTATCGCTCGATCTCGAGGTCGAAGGCGCTCAGCCGCTCGGCGACGCCCATGACACGGCCAGCCGGCTCGAACAGGCGTTGCGCGACGAGCTTGGCTCCGAGGTGGAAGTCGAAACTCACATCGAACCATTGCCCGCTGACGTGCTCTCGGGACGCGATGCGGCGGCGGCGCGCATTGCCGAAGTGCGCGAGGCGCTGGCGGCGCTGGCGGCGGAGATTCCCGACCTCGCCGAGATCCACGACGTGCGCGTGCGCGAAACGCCCGACGGCGAGATCGTCAATTTTCACTGCCGCGTCGATGCCGCGCTTGCCGTGGCCGCGGTGCACGACCTGGTCGATGCGCTCGAACGCCGCCTGCGCCGGCGCTTTCCGGCCATCCGGCGGGTCATCGGCCACGCCGAGCCGCGGCGTTAGCGTATGAGCCAGCTTCCAAATCTTATCGAACCCTCCGAAAACCGCAGCGAACGGGTAACGGCCCAAGCCTTTATGGAGCAATCGCAGGGCGTCTGCTGGGATCCGACAATAGCATCAATTCCGACTTTCTTTTCGATATCTCTTCGAGCCGCGCGGTCGCAGCGTTGTTCTCGGCGTCCCGCTGAGCTTTGGTATCAAGGTCATCTTGAACGTCAGCTGCGTAAGACTTGACGTTCCCTAACCGCTCCGTAACCAGCAAGCCGATTCGCACGCCGGTGAAAATGATGAACGGTGCGCAGACTCCCAGCAACAATAGGATTGCGACTGCAATAAATGGGCTAGACCAGGCGACGTAAAGAACAGGAAAAGCCAAGGCGCAGAAGATCAAAGGTATTCCAAGTAATTTAAACCACGCCGATCCTATTATCGACCACCCGTAACAAAATCCCCCATAGAGCGATACAAACCACTCACTCTTAAAAAATGAGCGCACCAAAAATATTCCGATGACTGCTCCGACAATAACAAAGAAAAGAACAAGAGCGCTGTACGGGATCCAATCTTCCGGATGCATCCAAAGAAACGCCGAAAGAAGAACTATGAGGCATGCCGAAAAGATAAATGGGATAAGCAGGACTTTTATTCCCGCCAAATTCCACTTTTGGTTCGATTCATAGCCAAATGCACTTGCCCTTTCTCTCGAAAACCGTACAGCGGCCTTTTGCTGGGCCAGGACACTCAACTCTTCAAGGTATACCAGCTCAAGGACCTCAGGCGCGGGCAGAATTTTGCGCGCTTCTTCTATAAATTGTCTGAGTGAAGCGAAATTACACTTGTCGGTCCTCAATTCTTGCCAGAGCTCCTGATATCTGCGGTTATAGCACAATCGAAGGCATCGCTCCGCCCCATCGAGTTGCGGGCTGAGTTCGCCAAGCGCCAATTGTCGAAACGGCGCCAAGAGCTTCATCGAATTCGCCAGAGTAAGAACATCCGGCGCCGTCAATATGGCGTCGACTTGAGTTAAAATGTTTTCGGCTGCCGCACGACTGCGATGCCATAAGGCCGCCACGAGCAGAGCGTAAAAGATCACCAACCTTTCATTCAGATTCAAAGTTCCATCTGCCATCGTAAGAGTGACAGCCTTTTGAAGCTCCTCATCGACGGAGTGAGCCGGAACGGCTGAAACGCCCATTTCCGACGCCTTGCACCTATAAAAAACGAACAACACCCACAGCTCGTAGGTCACAGGCTCCAGCCGCTCAGCCTCCGTGAGTCCCTTCAAAGCCTCGTCCAGTATGCCGAGTTTCAGGGCCTTCGCCGCGCTCTCGCGGCGAGCGGCAGCTTGGAGTTGGATAGTATATTTTTGAGTTTCCGTTATTACGCTTGGCAGCTTTTGAACTTCGGACATCAAACGATCGATTCCGTCCCTGATACCTGCGACGTCATCTGCGATCTGTTTGACCCGCTCATTAAATTCTACTTTCGGATTTGCCAGTCCGCTGGTCTGTGGCGCCTCAGAAATGTACTCCAGCAAGCGTTTTGCCGCCGGCAAAATGATGCTGAAAAGTTCCTCGATGCCCATGCACTTCAGCCCAGGAAACAGAATATTATTGCTAGCGTTCTAGTCAGAAATCAACCCAGCGTCGCAACCCTGCCGCGCTTCTAATCACCGCATAAAGCCTATACACCCTACCCGTCATGCGCACCGAAGAACCCCGTTCCGTTCGCCTTGCCGATTACCGGCCGCCCGACTGGCTCATCGAACGCGTCGATCTCGACGTCTCGCTGCACCCGACCGCAAGCACCGTCCGCGCCACCCTCAAGATCAAGCCCAACGCCGGCGGAACGCCGGCTCCGCTGGTGCTCGATGGCGACGATTTAAAGCTCTCCGCGCTCGCACTCGACGGCAAGCCGCTGGCGGCGGGCAGCTACGTCGCCGCGCCGGACCGTTTGACCATCGCGCAGGTGCCGAACCGGCCGTTCACGCTCGAAATCGAGACCATCGTCGATCCGACCGCGAACACGCAATTAATGGGGCTTTATCGCGCCGGAGCGACCTATTGCACGCAATGCGAGGCGGAGGGTTTTCGCCGCATCACCTATTTCCTCGATCGGCCGGACGTGATGGCGGTTTATACGACCCGCATCGAAGCCGACAAGGCCGAAGCTCCCGTTCTGTTGTCCAACGGCAATCTTGTCGCCAGCGGTGACGTGCCGGATACGTCGCGGCACTTTGCCGTGTGGCACGATCCGTTCCCCAAACCGTCCTATTTGTTTGCGCTGGTCGGCGGCAATCTCGCTTGCGTCGAGGACGCCTTCACCACCATGTCGGGCCGCAAGGTGAAGCTCGCGATTTATGTCGAGCCGGGCAAGGAGGACCGCGTCCCCTACGCGATGGACAGCCTCAAGCGCGCCATGCGCTGGGACGAAACCGCGTTCGGGCGCGAATACGATCTCGATATCTTCATGATCGTCGCCGTCTCCGCCTTCAACATGGGAGCGATGGAGAACAAGGGGCTCAACATCTTCAACGACAAATACGTGCTGGCGTCGCCCACCACCGCCACCGACACCGATTATGCCGGCATCGAGGCAGTGATCGCTCACGAATATTTCCACAATTGGACCGGCGATCGCATCACCTGCCGCGACTGGTTCCAGCTTTGTCTCAAGGAAGGTCTCACGGTCTTCCGCGATCAGGAGTTCACCGCCGATCAGCGTTCGCGCGCCGTCGAGCGCATCAGCGACGTACGCAGCCTGCGCTCGCATCAATTCGTCGAGGATGCCGGGCCGCTGGCCCATCCGGTGCGGCCGGAAGTCTATCGCGAGATCAATAACTTCTATACCTCGACCGTTTACGAGAAGGGCAGCGAGGTGGTGCGCATGATCCGCACCCTGCTTGGCCCCGCTTTATTCCGCCAAGGCATGGATCTCTATTTCGCGCGCCACGACGGACAGGCGGCCACGGTCGAGCAATTCGTGCAGTGCTTCGCCGACGTCAGCCGCCGGGATTTCTTCCCCCAGTTCATGCGCTGGTACTCGCAAGCTGGCACGCCGGATGTCAAGATCGCGCCGCATTACGACGCGCGCGCAAAGACGTTCACGCTCGACATCACCCAGACGATACCTGCCACGCCGGGTCAGCCCGACAAGGAGCCGATGGTCATTCCGCTCATGTTCGGGCTCGTCGGGGCGAACGGCGCCGATCTGCCGCTCGTCGCCAACGGCCGACCGCTCGAACGCGGCGTGATCGAGGTGACGCGGCCGCACCAGCGTTTCGTCTTTGCCGATATCGCGGAGCGTCCGGTGCCGTCGGTCAATCGCGGCTTTTCCGCCCCGGTCAAGCTGTCGCTGCCGCTTGAGCCCGACGACCTGCGCTTTCTCGCCGCTCACGATGCCGATTCGTTCAATCGCTGGCAGGCGGTGCAGACCCTGGCGATGAGCCTGCTCAAGAGCAACGTCGCGGCGCTGCGTGCCGGCGCGCCCCTGCGCGAGGACGACGGCTTGATGGCGGCGCTTGGAGCGGTCCTCGGCGATGCCACGCTCGAACCGGCCTTCATCGCGCTGACGCTGGCGCCGCCGAGCGAAGCCGACATCGCGCGCGAACTCGGCGGCGACGTCGATCCCGACGCGGTGTTTGCCGCACGCCGCAGACTGCGCGCGGCGATCGGCACGCGTCATGGCGCGGCGCTGGCCGAAACCTATCGGCGCATGATCACGCCCGGGCCCTACCGGCCCGATGCGCAAAGCGCCGGACGCCGCACGCTGAAAAATATCTGTCTCGATCTTCTGGCGACGACGGAAACGAGCGAGAGCATCGTGCGCGCGTTCGCGCAGTATCAAAGCGCCGACAACATGACCGACCGCATGGCGGCGCTGGACACCCTGGCGCAGCACGATCGGCCCGAACGCGCCGCAGCGCTCGCCGACTTCTACCAACGCTATGCCGGCGATCCGTTGATCATCGACAAATGGCTGGCGCTGCAGGCCGCAATTCCGGAGCCGGCCACGCTCGACCGCGTGCGCGACCTGACCAGGCATCCGGCCTTTTCGATGGCGAATCCCAACCGCATCCGGGCGCTGATCGGCTCGTTCGCCCAAGCCAACCATACGCAGTTCAATCGCGCCGACGGCGCCGGTTACGCCTTCGTCGCCGACGTGGTGCTGGCGCTCGATCCGAAAAACCCGCAGGTCGCGGCGCGGCTGATGGGAGCGTTCCGCTCCTGGCGGGCTCTCGAGGCCAAGCGCCGCGCCCAAGCTGAAGCGGTGCTCCGCCGCGTCGCCGCCGCGCCGGCGCTGTCGCGCGACGTCCATGACATCGTCGCGCGGACGCTCGCCGAAAGCTGAACGCTGCGGCCGGGGTCGTCAGCAGGACATTTGACGCGTTGCCGATCGGTCGCGCAGCGGCATAGGCAAGTGATTCAGCGCAAAAGATTTTTTAGCGGCGCCGCGCCGAAGCGTAGGATGGTTGCTGCGTCGCAATAAAATGCTTGGGATAATTCTTAAAAAAATATTGACTGCGGACTCTCGACAAATCAGCGCGCATCGATTCTATTGATCGACGATTCGGAGAGATGCGGCACACCTCTTCGGTCGCGGGTGGACGGGATAATCCGAACGGAGGCAGGCATGGCGCGCGCCGCTGCGGCGAGTGCGTCTCTACGTTCCGATTCGATCAAGGGGCTGGCGCAATCGATCGCCAATCCGGCCTATCGGCGCCTCCTCACCGCCGAACCGCTGCTGCGGCGGGCCGTCCCCGTTCTCATCATCGCTTTCATGGTGACGATCTGCATCGGCGCCGCGGTGCAGGTGCTCGAACATCGCCGCCAGGTCGTGTTCGATGCCGCCCAGACCATCGCGGCATTGGCCGATCATTTCGCCGCCGTGCTCGATCGTCCGCCGCACGACGCCACGCGCCTGCCGCGCACGACGGAAGCGTTGCGGCAGGCCGTGCCGGCTTGGGCGGCAGGCGCCGGCCGGCGCGTTCTGGTCGCCGACGGTGACGGCACGATCGTTGCCAGCGCGCCGGCAGAACCGAAGCTGTTGGGCCGGCAAATTCTTGACGTGCTTGGCCCGTCACAGCCGCTGACCACGTTCGGCGCTGCGGCCGGCACCTTGGAAATTACGCTCGGCGACGGCGAAGCCGCGTTCGCCGCGGTGCGGGCCTTGAAGAGTCCGATCGGGCTGCTTGCCGTTATCCAGGGCCGCAAGGATGCGCTTGCCGACTGGCGCTCGACCACCGCACTGACGGTGACGCTGTCGGCGACCACGGGTTTTGTCGTGCTGATCCTCGGTTTCGCTTTTCACTGGCAGGCGACCCGCGCGCGGGAAGCCGACCTTATTCACGACACCGTGCGCAGCCGGGTCGACACCGCACTCAATCGCGGCCGCTGCGGATTGTGGGACTGGGACCTGGCGCGCGGCCGGGTGTTCTGGTCGCATTCGATGTACGACATCCTCGGCCTTCAACAGAGGGACGAACTGTTGACGTTTGGCGAGGTCAACGACCTCGTTCACCCGGACGATATCGACCTCTACCGGCTGGCGATGCAGCTTGCCGACGCCAAGGTGCAGGCCGTCGATCACGACTTCCGCATGCATCACGCCGACGGCCGGTGGATCTGGCTGCGGGTGCGCTGCGAATTGGCGCATCAGGACGGCGAAGCCGGGCTGCACCTCATCGGCATCGCCGTCGACGTCACCGAGCAGCGAAGCCTGGTCGAACGCACCACGGCGGCCGACTTGCGGCTACGCGACGCCATCGAGACCATTCCGGAGGCGTTCGTTTTGTGGGACGCCGACAACCGGCTCGTGCTGTGCAATTCGAACTTTCAGGAATTGCATCATTTGCCCGACGAAGCGGTCGTCGCGGGCAGCAACTACGGCACGATTGCGGCGGCGGGCAAGACGCCGATCGTGCGCACGACGGCCGTCAATGAAGACCGCCAGCCACGCGGTGCGCGCACGTTCGAGGCGCAGCTCGACGACGGCCGCTGGATGCATATCAGCGAGCGGCGCACCAAGGACGGCGGCTACGTCTCGGTCGGCACCGACATCACCAAGCTCAAGAAGCACGAGCAAAAGCTTATGGACAGCGAGAAGCGCCAGATCGCCACCATCACCGACTTGCGCAAATCGCGCCAAGCGCTCGAAGTGCAGACCGGCGAACTCGCCGACCTCGCCCAGAAATATGCCGAGGAAAAGACCCGGGCCGAGGAAGCCAACCAGGCGAAGTCGAAGTTTCTCGCCAATATGAGTCACGAGCTGCGCACGCCGCTCAACGCCATCATCGGTTTTTCCGAAATCATGGAATCGGGGATGTTCGGGCCGCTCGGCGCCGAGAAATACGTCGAATATTCGCGTGACATCCGCGAGAGCGGCGAATATCTGCTCGACGTCATCAACGACATTCTCGACATGTCGAAGATCGAGGCCGGCGGCATTCGCCTTGCACCGGAAGCCGTGGCCCTCGAACCCATACTCGCCGATTGCTTGCGCGTGGTGTCGACCCGCGCCGGCGAAAAGAAGCTCACGCTCGACAGCGACGTCGATCGGGACGTCGAACTCAGCGCCGACCGCCGGGCGCTCAAGCAGATCACGCTCAACCTTTTGTCCAATGCGGTGAAGTTCACCCCCGACGGCGGCGCCGTAACGGTGCGCGGACGCCGCCGCGGCGGCATGGTCACCATCGCCATCGCCGACAACGGCATCGGCATTTCGAAAGACTCGCTGCGCAAGCTCGGCCGGCCGTTCGAGCAGGTCGAAAGTCAATTGACCAAGCGCCACCAGGGCTCGGGCCTCGGGCTCGCTATCGCCAAATCGCTTGTCGAATTGCATGGCGGCGCGATGCGCATCCGCTCCAAGCTCGGCCACGGCACCATGGTGGTGGTGCGATTGCCGCTTGTCGCGCGACCGGCGCTCGAAGAGGCCACGCGCACGACACTCGTGCCTGAGAACGAGACATTAGGCACCGCGGACGGCCGCGCCGCATCGCAAGCCGTCTGAGCGTGTTGGCTATAGCGGCCTTTCCAGGATTCTCACGAAGCATTCGCGCACCCGGCGCTGCGTCTCTTCGACATGGGCCTGCAGCGCGGGAAAATCGGGCAGATCGGCGGCACGGGCGAGGAGCGAGAGCACGCCGGCGCCGGCTGTTTTCGGATCGAACGCTGCCGGCAGACAGAGCCGCAAGATTTGCGTCAAATCGTGGAACAGGCGCACCGCGGGCCGTAAGACCTCGGCATCGTCGGGCCTTAAAACGCCGAGCCGTGCCGCTTTCTCCAGGCTTCGCCCCGTCGAGGTATCGAGCATTTGCGGTGTCGCTGCGGCGTGGACGAGCTGCAGATATTGCGCGATGAACTCGATATCGATCAGCGCGCCGGCGGCATATTTGAGGTCCCAAGGGTCGGCGTCGCCCTTCGCCTTGGCGATCGTCGCGCGCATGTCGAGGACGTCGACGGCCACGGCGCGGGCATCGCGCTTGCGGCAGAGCACGTCGCGGATGGCTCTTTCGATCCTTGCGGCAAAAGCGGCAGAGCCGGACACCACGCGCGCGCGGGTGAGCGCCAGATGCTCCCAGGTCCAGGCCTCGCGTTCCTGATAATTGCGAAAGCCGTCGATCTGGGTGGCCACGGGTCCGGAGCGGCCCGACGGCCGCAGCCGCATGTCAACCTGATAGAGCTGCCCGTAATTGGTCTGCACCGTCAGCGCGCTGATCAGCCGCTGGGTGAACCGGGCAAAATACTGCGCGCCGTAGAGCGGCCTAGCCCCGTCCGAGGTCGGCTTCGCGGCGTCGAAGTCGTAAATGACAATGAGATCGAGATCGGACGTCGCGGTCATTTCCAGGGAACCGAGCCGGCCAAGCGCAACGATGGCGCTCTCGCCACCGCCGATATGCCCGTGCGCCCCGACGAAATCGTCTTCGACTTCGCGGTGGACGGACCGGAGCAGGACATCCGCCAGCCGGGCGAAGGCCTCGCCGGCCTGCTCAGCGGCAATCGATCCGGACAGAACGCGCGCCCCAATCAGGAACATATGCTCTTGGCCGAACAGGCGAATGGCATCGAGCACGGCCTCGTAGCCGCGTGCCTCCTGCAGCGTACCCGCTAGCGCATCTGCAAGCTGCGGCTCACCGGGCAGGCTCGCGAAAAAGCGCGGTTCGACCAAAGGATCGATGAAATGCGGATGCTGCGCCAGGATTTCGGCAAGCCGCGGGGCGGTGCCGAGAATGAGCGCAACAAAGCGGATCAGCTCCGGATTCTGCCGCAACAGCGAAAAGAAACGGCCGCCGGCGCGCAAGCCGGCCAGAAAGCGGTCGAATGCGACAAACGCCGCATCCGGATTTTCGGCGCGTGCGAATTGATCGACCAAGACCGGAACGAGCTCGACGAGGTTCGTCCGCGCCTGCTCGCCGCGCAGCGCCCGATAGCCGCCGGAACGCCAATGCTGCACGGCGGCCACGACCTCCTGCGGACGGCGAAAGCCGAGCTGCGCCAGCCGGTCGAGCGTCTCGCCCTCGCTCTCTCCTGCCGCAAATGACAGGTGCTGCCGCTGCGCCAGATATTCCGGGGCGCGTTCGAACAATCTCACATAGTGCCGCTCGACATTCCGCAAATGGACGACCAGAACGTCGGCGAAGCGGTCGCGGCCGGCAAAGCCGAGAAACCTAGCGAACACGTCGAGCGCGGCGGCGTCCGACGGCAGGGTATGGGTCTGCTCGTCGGCCATCATCTGCAGCCGATGCTCGACCCGGCGCAGGAAGTCGTAAGCCGCCGTCAGCTCGTCGCGTGCCGCCGCGTCGATCCAGCCCTCGGCCGCAAGGGTGGCGAGCGTGTCGACGGTGCCGCGGCCGCGCAATTCGCCGTGCCGGCCGCCGGCGATGAGTTGCTGTGTCTGGGCGAAAAACTCGATCTCGCGAATACCGCCGCGGCCGAGCTTGATATTGTGCCCTTCGATGGCGATTTCGCCGTGACCGCGATAGGCGTGGATCTGCCGCTTCATTTCATGAACATCGGCGATCATCGCGTAGTCGAGATATTTGCGCCAGACGAAGGGCGAAAGATCGCGCAACAGCCGCTCGCCGGCGGCAAGGTCGCCGGCGCATGCGCGCGCCTTGATCAGAGCCGCGCGTTCCCAGTTCTGACCGCGGCTTTCGTAATAATCGAGCGCCGCTTGCGTCGAAATCGCGATCTGGGTCGAGGCTGGGTCGGGGCGCAGCCGCAGATCGACCCGGAACACGTAGCCGTCTGCGGTGCGTTCCTGCAACAGCCTGACCAGTTCGCGCGTGAGCCCGACGTAAAACGGCACCGGCTCGACCGAAGGCGCAAGCTTTGCCGCCGCAGCATCGAAAAAAACCATCAGGTCGATGTCGCTGGAGAAGTTGAGTTCCCGGCCACCCATTTTTCCCATAGCCAGGACGATGTAGCCTGATCCCGCATCGGAATTTTTGCGACCGGGCACCGCGAGCTTTTTTCGCTTGACGGCCTCGCCGATGAGGTAGTGGACGGCCGCGGCGAGCGCGGTCTCGGCAATATCGGTGAGCGCGCCGGTGACGCGCGCAACCGGCCACACCCCGCCAATGTCGGCAAGCGCCACCAACAATGCCGCTTCGGCCTTCATGCGGCGAAGATTGCGCATGACCTCGGCCTGCGACCGCGCCGTGGCGACGGCGCTCGCGGTGGCGGCAAGTAACGCTTCGAGCTGCCCATCCGGATCGCCTTGAAGCAAGCGCACCAGCCGCGGAAGATCAGCCGCGACGAGATCCCATAAGTAGGGCGCCGCCTCGGCGACCGCGCCGAGCAGCCGCGCCAGCGCGGCATGCGCGCCGACGAGCGATTGCAGCCTGCGGCCGGCGACGCTGCGCTTATGGCTCGAAAGAAACTCGGCCAAGCGGGCCGCGCCGCGCTCAGACGGCAGCGGCAGCGCGCCGGCAAGCCGTCGGAGCAGGGCCGCCTCGTCGGCCGCTCGGTGCTGCCGCTTCGGCGGCCTTGCCCGCGCCGGCCGGCTCATCCCGCCTCCGCCGGTCCTGCGCGCGGCAGCGCGATCGTGCTGCGCAGGCCGGGATGATTGTCCTCAAGTTTCAATTCGCCGCCGTGCAGGCGGGCAACCGCGGATGCGAGACTCAAGCCCAACCCCGAACCGGGCTCGGAGCGGCTCTGCTCGAGCCGCACAAATCGCTCGACGACGCGGCCGCGGTCGGCGTCGGGAATGCCGGGACCATGGTCGGCGACGCTCAGCGTGATGCGATCGCCCTCGCCGCCTGCCTCCACGACCACTTCGGCCGGAGCGCCGTTCGTCGCGCGGTCCGGGCGCGCGTATTTGATGGCATTATCGACCAGATTGGCCAATGCCTGGCTGACCAGCTCGCGGTTGCCGCGCACCGGCGCGGCACCGTTGGTCGCAATCTTCAGCGCGATGCCTTTTTCATCGGCCACCGGCTCGTAAAGCTCGCCGACGTCGCGGGCGATCTGGGCAGCATCGAATTCGATCATATTCTCGCGCGCCTGGCCGGACTCGGCGCGCGCGATCATGAGCAGAGCATCGAAGGTGCGGATCAGATCGTCGGACTCGGCGATGGTGGATTCCAGCGCCTCGCGGTAGGCC
>Ga0335078_10010827_pt1 | contig 13506 bp, 12 predicted proteins | sample Lox_Sample_32_FD_206711 | JGI IMG/M metagenome (GOLD analysis project Ga0335078, IMG submission 206711) | Soil microbial communities from Loxahatchee National Wildlife Refuge, Florida, United States - Lox_Sample_3.2 | ecosystem: Environmental > Terrestrial > Soil > Wetlands | place: USA...
GGCGTGACCGCGGCGTCCGCGAGCAACTCGCAAGAAGTCCGCGTGTACGTGTTGCTCGAGCGCGGTGCGTTCGAGTTCGAGCCGCGCCGCCACGCGCTTCGTGCGGTCACGTCGAAAGACTTGCGCGTGCTCGCGCGAACGCCGCACCAACCGATCGAATCGCGTGCGCCCGTTCAGCTCGTGTTCGTCGTCGATCTCGATCGGCTCGAGCACACGCGCGGATTCGACGAGCCAGGCCTTCACGATCCCGAGGTGCAGCGCGCGTACTACTTCGTCGACACGGGAATGATCGCAGGGAACGTTTATCTCTACGCGGCGTCGCGCGGCCTCGCGTGCTGGTTTCACAACTGCGACAAGACGAAGCTCGCGCGCGAGCTGAAGCTCGGGACGAAACGGCGCGCGCTCTTCGCGCTCAGCCTCGGACATCCGGCGAAAGGTCCGTGAAGTGGCACGGTCGCTGCTTCACATCTCGACATGCCTGCTCCGACATCGCGCCTCCAAATCGACATCGCGTTGATCCGCACGCTGATCGACGAGCTCGAACGCACGGCGGACACGCGCGTCGCGGCTCAGTTGGTGGAAGAAATCGCGCGTCTCGCGCAAGAAATGTCGGTCGAGGTCCCGCCGTCGACGCCGCGTTTGCGCGCGACCGGCTGATCCTGCAGCGCGTGCCGCGTCGTCGTGGCGTCGCGCCACGCTCAATCGTTCGATCGAACGCCACGCACCTTCGTCCCATCCTTCAACGACGGCGGCGGGTGCGTCGCGACGACGTCGTGCTCGGCGAGCCCGCTCGTGATCTCGGCGCTCAGCGGACCACGATGCCCGATCTCGACCGATCGAATCGACGCGACGCCGTCCGTGATCGCGAACACCGCCCAGCCATCGCCGTGGCGAAAGAGGGCGCTCGTCGGCGCTTGGAGCACGTTCTCCGCGCTCCACGTGAGGATGCTCACGTCCACCGCGAATCCATCGCCGAGCGCCGCGGTCTCCGCGTCGAGATCGAGCAGCACGTTCACGCGTTGCTCTTCGACGCCGAGCGCCGAGAGCTTCGTGAAGCCCGCGGGCTCGACGCGACGAACGTGCGCGGCGATCGGATCGCCGCCCCAATTGAGCAGCGTCGCCGGCATCCCCGCGCGCACCGACACCGCGTCCTGCGAGAGGAGCGCGACGGCGATCTCCATCGACGCGAGATCGCCGATCTCGACGATCGCCGTCCCCGCGTTCACGGGTCCCGCGTCTTCGTGAAGCACGTGCAGAATGCAACCGTGCACCGGTGACGTGACGTCGAGGTGATCGGCGGCGGGAACCTTCGCGTCGAAGCGCGAGAGCGCAGCGACCGCTTGCGTGACGTTGTGCGCCGCGACTTGCTCGGCGAAATGCAGCGATTGAAGCTCGCTCTCCTTCATGCGCGCGTCGGCTTCCGCTTGCTCGAGCTCCGTCGCGCCGAGCGCGTTCTGCTGCACGAGCCGCCTGTCGCGCTCGAGCGTCGAGCGCGAGAGATCCACGGCGGATTGCGCGCGCATGATCGACGCTTGCGCTTGGAGCTGCGCGTCGCGCGAGGACGCGACTTGTTGCTCGGCGACTTGGCGCGCGCGCGGATCGAGCAGCGGGCTCGGCAGCGGCAGGAGGCGCGCGATGACCGTGCCGGGCTCGACGGGATCGCCCGCGCGGAGCTCGACGCGCGAGAGCGTTCCCGCGATCGGCGCGGAGACCGTGTAACGCTCGCGCACGCGCGTCTTGCCGTCGTCGTCGACGGTGAGGCGCATCGGCGCGCGCGTGGCGCTCGCTGCTTGGATCTCGATCGGCTTCGGTCGCGCGGCGAACACGATGACCGCGACGATCAACGCGACGACGACTCCGTAGACGATTCGCTTCACGACCTCCTCCGTTCAATCACGAGCTTTGAGGACCGCCACGAGATCCAGACGATCGGCTTCGCGCCGTACCCACACCGCGCACGCGAAACCCGAGACGAACACCACGGTCGCCGCCTCGACGAGCGAGGGTACGCTGAGCACCGCGGGAACGCGAAAGAGCTCCTGCGGGATGACGCCGAGCATCACCGCGCCGAGCGCGTAGCCGAGTGGAAGCCCGGCGGCCACGCCGACCACGAGCTGAATCGCTTGCTCGCCGACGAGCACGACGGCGACCTCGCTGCGCGTGAAGCCGAGGATGCGGAGCGTCGCGAGATCGCGGCTTCGCGTCGCGAGCGCGATGCGCGCGTTGTTGAAGACCATCCCGATCGCGATGATCGCCGCAAATGCGCCGAAGAGCACCGTGACGATGCGCATCGAGTCCGACATTTGCGTCTCGAATTGTTTTCGATCGATCGACGGCTCGCTGAAGCTCGCGACGCCGGGAATTTTTTCGATGCGGCGCGCGACGTCGTCGGTCCCGCCGCGCGGCACGGCGACGAGCGCGCCGGAGACGGTGGGCGGCTCGCCGAGCACGCGATCGAGCGCGGCGAGATCCATGTACGCGGCGAGCCCGATGAAGTCGTCGACGAATCCCGCGACGCGCAACCGGACGCGGCGGCGACCGGCTTCGAGCACCTGCACGTCGAGCTCGTCGCCCGCGCGCACGTCGAGGATCGTCGAGAGCGGCCGCGAGAGGATCACGCCCTCGCGCGGCGGCGTGATCCGCGCGCCGCTCAAGTCGAGCAGCGGGCGCAGCTCGGCGCGCGCGGGGACGCCGGTGATCGCGAGATCGCGCGAGTGCCAAGCGTGCGTGAGCTTCACGGGCACGCTGCGCTGCGCCTCTGCGTACGTGACGCCCGGCACGTGCTCGATCTCGCGCACCGCGCTCGCCGTTCGCGGCCGATCCAACGCGAGCGCGAGATCCTCGCGGAGCGCGTGCGTGAACTCGAAGTCGATCGCGTGATCGAGCGAGTCGGTCATCGTGGTGCCCACGAGCATGATCGCGGTCGCGAGCGCGACGGACAGCGACGACAACGCGAGGCGCACGGGGTGACGCTCGATGTCGCGGAGGACCATGCGACCCGCGACGCCGACGAGCCGATCGAGCTTCCATCGCTCGATGAACGTCGGCTTGAAGCTCTCGGGCGGCTCGGGTTGCATCGCCTCGGCCGCGGGCAAGATCACCGTGCGTCGCACGGCGGCGAACGCGCCGAGCAATCCCGCCGCGAGGCTCGCGAGGACGCCCGCGATTGCCGCGATCGGATCGAAGCGAAACACGAGCACCGGCAAATTGAAGAAGCGAAGCAGCACGCGCGTGGCAGCTTCGCCTTCGAGAAAACCGAGCAAGACGCCGAGGAGCGCGCCGAGCAGCGCGACGGAGAGCGCGAGGAGCAGGTAGTGACGCGCGAGCGCGAACGTGTCGTAGCCGAGCGCCTTGAGCGTCGCGATCTGCTCGCGCTGCGAGCCGACGATGCGCGACACGACGAGGTTGAGCAGAAACGCAGCGACCGCGAGAAAGATCACCGGCACGAAGCGCGACATCGTTCGGTACTGTTCGATCTTCGAATCGAGCGAATACGCCGACGATTGACGCGCGCGCGGGATCGCGCCGGTGCCGCCGTACGGTTCGAGCAAGCGATCGACTGCGGCGATCACGTCGTCCACGTTCGCCTCTGCGCCCACGGTGAGCACGACGTCGTTCGTCTCGGCCGACATGCCCATCGCCTTCGAGAGCGCGTCGCCGTCCATGAAGAACACGCCGAACGTCGACGAGTCCGGAAATCCGCTGTGCGGGTTCATCGCGATGACGTACTCCGGCGACGTCGCGACGCCGACGATGCGCAACTTCACCTCGCGTCCGTTGATCACCGCGACGATGGAGTCGCCCGGTGCGAGCGCGCGGGTCTTGGCGAAGAGCTCGTTCACGACGACTTCGTTCGAGCTCCCCGCGGTGACGTTGCGACCATCCTCGACGAAGAGCGCGTCGAGTCGCGCCTCGGGTGGACCGTCGAGGGACACGAAGCGTCCGAGGAGCGGCTCGGTCACGTTCGGAAGCTCGATGCGAAAATCGCCGACGACGCGCCCGTCGACGCGCGCGACCCCGGGGATCTCCGCGATGCGCGGCAAGATCGTGCGCGGCGCGCGATCGAGGTGCACGAACACGTCGGCGAAGCGCGTGCCCTCGTAGAACGTGTCGCGCGACGCTTCGAGCGAGCGATACAGCGTGACGAACGCGACGAGCTGCGCGATGCCGCACGCCATGACGAGCGCGATGGTCACGACTTGTCCGCGCAGCCGCCACAGATCGCGCGCGAGCTTTTTGTCGAGCGCCTTCATGCGCTCACCAAGCGATCTCCGCGGGCGCGCAGGGCTTCGCGTTCTTCGCGTCCGTCGCGATGCTCCCGTCGCGCAGCGAGACGGTGCGGTCCGCCATTTGGGCGATGGGCGCGTTGTGCGTCACGATCGCGACGGACGTGCCGAGCTCGCGGTGCACGCGCTCGATCGCTTCGAGCACGAGGCGCCCCGTCGCCGCGTCGAGCGCGCCGGTGGGCTCGTCGCACAAAAGAATCTCCGGCCGCTTCACGACCGCGCGCGCGATCGCGATGCGCTGCTGCTGGCCTCCCGAGAGCTGCGACGGAAAATGATCGAGCCGCTCTTCGAGACCGACGAGCGCGAGCGCCTCCTCGGGCTTCATCGGCTTCGTCGCGATGTCGGCGACGAGCGCGACGTTCTCGCGCGCCGTGAGGCTCGGGATGAGGTTGTAGAACTGGAACACGAATCCGACGTGCGCGCGCCGGTAGTCGGTGAGCTCGGCCTCGCTCGCGTGCGTGAGATCGCGATCACGGTAGCGGAGGGTCCCGTCGCTCGGTCGATCGAGGCCGCCGAGAATGTTGAGGAGGGTCGACTTCCCGCTGCCGGAGGGACCGAGGAGGACGACGAGCTCACCCTCGTGGAGATCGAAGCTCACGTCGCGCAGGGCAGTCACGACGACGTCGCCCATGGGGTAGCGCTTGGACAGGTTGCGACCCGCGATCACAATCCCGCCCGACATGGGACAATGATCTGGTCCAACTTGAAAGTTTGGTCAAGTAGTTTAGACTTGCTGGTCTACAGCTGAATCATGCCTCGTCTCCGCTTCGAACGTGCACCCGTCGAGAAACGTGAGCCCCTCCTCGACGCCGCCACCCATGAGTTCGCCGCCCACGGTTACGAGGACGCGTCCATCAACCGCATCCTCCTCGCCGGCGGGTTCAGCAAAGGCTCCTTCTACTACTACTTCGACGACAAAGCGGATCTCGCCGTCGCCGTCCTCGAGCGATGGGCGAAATGCGCGTCGAGCGTGTGGTGCGACGCGCCGCTTCCGAACACGCCAGAAGAATTTTGGAAAGTGGGGCAATCGCTCATCGACCAAACGATGGAGCGCTTGCGCCACATGCCGCACGTCACGCTCGACGCGATGATGCGCCTCGGCACCGCGCTCGCGCGCTTCCCCGAGGTGCGCGAGCGCCTCGCGAGCGAACCGGTGACCGGCATGATGACGAAGATCACGAACGTGTGGAAACGCGGTCAAGAGATCGGCGCCGTGCGCACCGACCTCCCGCTGCCGACGTTGCTCGCGCTCTTGCAGGACACGAAGCTCACGCTCGTTCGCCTCCTCTTGCCGAGCGATCGCGCCGCGACGGTGGACGAGATCGACGCCTTCACGCGCACGCATTGGGATCTCGTGCGGCGCATCGCGGAGGCGCGATGAGCGCGATCTGCGCGCACTGCGGCCGCGTCTACGATGGGCGCTCGTTCGACGCGCTCGACCTCGTCGACCGTCTGCGCCACGAGCACCTTCGCGATTTGCTCGTGCAGTGGCCGTGGGCGGAAGGCACCGAGCTCGAGGTGCGGCGCTGCGCGTGCGGCGAGAGGCTCGCGCGCGTCGCAGCGTTCGCGCAGGCCGCGTCGAAGCACGCGTCGTAACGCCCGCGACTCATCGCGAGATCGGATCGACGTCGGGAACCGCTTTTCCGGGAACGGACGGGATCTGCACGAACCCATGGTGCGTCGCTTGGTGACACGCGTTGCACGCGGCCGACGCGTTTTGAAAAGCCTCCGCGAAGGCGCGCGCGTCGCTCGCCCGCGCGGCGTCGCGCAGCGCGCGCGGGTGCGTCTTCGCGAACGCGTCGACCATCGCGGGGAGCACATCGGTCGGACCCTCCTTCGGAAGCGCCGCGTGAGGGAGCTCGTCGAAGAGCTCGCCGAGCTCGTCGGCCTCGAACGCGGCGAGCTCGAAGCGGTTGGCGACCGCGGCGCGGCCCGCGAGCTCGAAGCGGCGCGCGACGTCCGACATCACGGCGCCGTAATCGCGACCCGGCGGCGCCGGAGTCGTCCGTGAACAAGCAGCGAGCAACAACACCATCGCGATGCGCATCGGTCGCATGACGCGAAGGGTACGCTCCGCGCGTCGCGGCCGCGAGCGCGAGACATGCGCGCGATCACGCGGCCGCGCGGATGCGCGGTGTCGGTCACGCCGCGTGCGGCGTGAGCCACAACGAGAGCCACTGCGCGAGCTGACGGCGATCGAGCATCCCGACGAGGTCGCCGTGCGCGAGCACGGGGAGCTGCTCGACGCCGTGCTCGCTCAGCTTGCGCATCGCCGTCTCGATGGGATCGCTCGGCGACGCGACGACGAGCGCCTCCATCGGCGTCATGATCGCGCGCACCGACGTCGTCGCCCACGCCGCGCGCTCGATCTTCGCGACGTCCGTCGCGGTGACGATGCCCACGAGCGCGCCGCGATCGTCGACGACGGCGAACGCGTGATCGCCCGTGCGGAGCAACGCGTCGTCGACGAACGCTTGCACGGTGGACGCGACGGGCACGGTCGTGCGCGCGCTGCGCATCACGCGACCGACCGTGAGACCTTGCAACGCGCCGTGCACGCGCATCGCGCCGTAGCTCGCCTTCGCCGACGACGCGATGAACCATCCGATGAGCACCAGCCAAAGTCCGTCGAGCGAACCTTGCACGAGCGGGACGAGGTGAATGCCGAAGAAGCTCAGCGCGCCGACGATCACGAACGTGCCGCCGATCGCTTGGCTGACGCGCGTCGCGGCGCGCGTGGCGCGCTCCATGTCGCGCGTCACGAGCCACACGACGCCGCGAAGCACGCGGCCCCCGTCGAGCGGAAACGCCGGCAACAGGTTGAACGCGCCGACGCCGACGTTCACCGCGCCGAGCCACAGCACGAGCGACTCGAGCGGACCGAGGCGCGCGAAGTACGCTTCGTCGATCGACGCCGCGTTCGTCACGCGCGACGCCGCGAGCAGCAGGAAACCGAGCCCGATGCTCAGCGCGGGCCCGACGATCGCCATCCCGATCTCGCCCCACGCCGAAGGAGGCTCGTCCTCGATGTTGGACACGCCGCCGAACAAGAAGAGCCGAATGTTGCGGACGACCATCCCTTGCGACTTCGCGACGACGGCGTGCGCGAGCTCGTGCGCGAGGAGCGACGCGAAAAACGCGAGCATCGCGAACGCGCCGAGCACGAACGACGCGGCCGCGCCCCACGTCGGATGCCACCGCATGAACGCCGTCGTCACGTTGAGCGTCATCAGCGCGGCGATGAACGTCCAACTCCAATCGACGTAGACGTCGATGCCCAAGAGTTTCGCGATTCGCAGCCCGGAGGGTTTCATGTCGTGCCTCGTCAGCCGATTTCGTAGCGGCCGGTTTTTTCGATCAATCGAATGCGAAAGAGGATGTCGCGCGTGACGCCGGCGGCGCGGTGCGCGGCTTCTCGGCGGTCCTTCGTCGTCGTCGAGAGTTGGCGCGCGAGGAGCGTCATGCCGTACTCCGCGTTGTCTTCGCCGAGCTCTTCGTACTCGCCGAACGCGATGACCGTGCGCCAGTTCGCCATGTCTTCGATTTGCTCGACCTCGAAGCACACGCGCGGGTTCGCGCGCATCGCGCGGATCTTCGCGCCTTCGCCCGCGTGCGCGTACACGCAGTCGAGCGTCGCGTCGTAGACGTACGTGATCGGCACGATGTACGGTCGCCCGTCGACGATGCACCCGACGCGTCCGAGCACTTCGCTCTGGAGGACGGCGTCGACCTGATCGCGCGTGAGTGTGCCGATCATGATCAGGCCTGCGGGAGCGCGACTTCGTGGATCTTGAACTCGAACGGGAGCTTGCGCGGCTCGCCGTCGCGTCCGCGGAGCAGCTGCAGGAGGTCCGTCGTGGTCACGAGACCGAGCAAGTGGTTCGACTGCGACACGACGGGGACCGCGTCGATCTTCTTGTCGATCATCACGCCGACGATTTCGTCGACCGGCGTCGTCGCCCCGCAGACGAACGGCGCGGGCGTCATCGCGACGCCGACGACGTCTTTCGCGTCGACCGTGATGCGACCGGCGCGATCGATCGACGCGCGCACGAGCACGTCGCGGTCGGAGAGCATCCCGACGAGCGCGCCGGCGCGCAGCACCGGCAAGTGGCGGATGTGCTCGCGTTGCATCGTGGACCACGCGTCGGCGAGCGACATCTCGGGGGAGACGACGATCACCTCACGCGTCATGGGCGTCGCAGCTTTCATGCGACCAAGCGGAGCAACCCACGTGCCACTACCCCCAATGAATCAGCGGAAGCTCGAGCGGTACGCTCGCGTCGGGGTGTTTCGGAATGACCCGCGGCGTGAAGTCGCTCGCGGCGCGGTCGGCGCTCACGTCCGCGGCGTAAGAAAAGCCATGCGCGCCGAGCAGCGGCTCGAGCCTGCGCATCGCGATGCGCGTCGCGGGATTGTCGGCGTAGAGCTCGACCTCGATTTCGTCGGGCGCGATGTCGTCGAGGTGGAGCGGCGCGACGAAGAAGTGGCGCCCCTCACGCGTCTCCACGCGCACCTCGCCGAAGCGCAGGGCCTTCCACCGTGCGGTCAAACGCTCGCGCCACGCGGTGAGATCGCGCGCGACTTCCGCACCGTTTGCGCTCCGTCGTGCGAATGCTGCGGTGGCCGGTGAATAGCATTGCGATGCGTACTCTCGGAGGGCTCGGTGCGCCGAGAAGCGCGCGGTGAGCGTCGACATGCTCGCGCGAACGCGCGCGATCCACGCTCGCGGGATCCCCGCTGCGTCGCGATCGTAAAACTCCGGCGCGACCACGTTCTCCAGCAAATCGTAGAGCGTGCTCGCGTCGGACGCGTCGTCGCGTCCATCGCCTTCGATCGCCCAGCCGATCTCCGGCGAGAACGCCTCCGCCCACCATCCGTCCATCGACGACAGATTGAGCCCGCCGTTCACGAGCGTCTTCATCCCACTCGTGCCGCACGCTTCGGACGGCGGACGCGGCGTGTTGATCCACACGTCGATGCCTTGAACGAGTCGCTCGGCGAGACGCAGATCGTAGTCCGCGAGAAACACGACGTGGCGGCGCGCGCCGCCGTAGCGCGCGAACTCGACCCACTCGCGCACGAACGATTTGCCCTCTTCGTCGCGCGGGTGCGCTTTTCCGGCGACGACGATTTGAATCGGACGATCCGCGTGCGTGAGGATGCTCACGAGCCGCGCCGTGTCGCGAAGCAAGAGCGTCGGACGCTTGTACGCGGTGAACCTTCGCGCGAGACCGATCGTGAGCGTGTCTGCGTCGAAGACGTGCGCGGCGCGATCGAGCGTGGCCGCGTCGACAACCGCTGCTTCGAGCAGGCGGCGCACCGCCTCGCGCACGAACGCGACGAGGTTCGCGCGTTCGCGCGCGCGCATCGTCCACAATTCTTCGTCGCTCGCCGTCGCGAGGCCGGGCGCGTTCACTCGGATCCAGCGCTCTTCGCCGCACGCCTTGGTCCACACGTTGTCCGCTTCGGCCGAGTCCCAGCTCGGCACGTGGACGCCGTTCGTCACGTGCGTGATCGGCACGTCGGCGCGCGGCCATCGATCGAACAGCACTTGGAAGATCTCGCGGCTCACCTCGCCGTGCTTGCGGCTCACGCCGTTGATCACGCCGCTCGTGCGCGCTGCGAGCCACGCGGTGCAGAAGCGCTCGCTGCGGTCGTCCGGCGTCGCGCGACCGAGCGCGACGAGCTCTTCGGCGGACACGCCGAGCTCCGCCGCGTAAGACGCGAGGCGCGCCTCGACGAACGACGCGTCGAATCGATCGAAGCCCGCGTCGACGGGTGTGTGCGTCGTGAAGACGTTGCCGGCGCGCGTCGCGGTGAGCGCGACGTCGAGCGAGACGTCGTGCTCGACCGCGAATTGGCGAGCACGCTCGAGCGCGACGAACGCCGCGTGACCCTCGTTGAGGTGACACACGCGCGGGCGCAATCCGACCGCGACGAGCGCGCGATACCCTCCGACGCCGAGCGCGAGCTCTTGATCGAGCCGAACGTCGTCGCCTCCTCCGTAGAGCTGCGCGGTGATCGCGCGATCCGCGGGCGTGTTCGCGGGGTGATTGCTGTCGAGCAAAAAAAGGCTCACGTCGCCCGCGTGCGCGCGCCACACGCGCAGCCACACGGGAGGCCCCGGGCGCGGGAGCGGCACGCGCAGCCACGCGCCCTCGGCGTCGTAGACGGGCTCGATCGGGAGCTGCGACGTGTCGTAGAACGGATAGTGCTCGCGCTGCTCGCACGCCGCGTTGATGCTCTGTCGGAAATATCCTTGCTGGTAGAGGAGCCCCACGCCGATGAGCGGCACGCCGAGATCGGCCGCGGCCTTGAGGTAGTCGCCCGCGACGTTCCCGAGGCCGCCCGAGTAGAGCGGCAGCGCCTCCGACAGCGCGAACTCCATGCTGAAGAACGCGATCGCGTCGTCGCGTGATCGCGAGCTCGCGCTCGAACGCGCCGCGACGAGGTCGTCCATGCGCGCGCGAAACGTCGCGGACGCGAGGAGCTGCTCGAGCCGCCCGTGCGTCGCGCTCTGCAGCACGAGCCACGCGTTGCCCGTCGCGCGCCACAACTCGGCGTCGATCTCGGACCACAGCGAGTCGGCGCGATGATTCCAATTCGATCGAAGGTCGAGCGCAAGCGCGCGCAGCGTCGCGTAGCCGTTGAGCTCCGAAGGATTCGGCGGGTGCATCATGCGCGCACGAAACCGGGCCAATTTTTCATGTAGTTTGCAAACTTCTCGCTCAGCCCGCGCTCGCGGAGCTCGTCCGTCCCGAGCGGTGGGCGGCGCGGCTCCCACGCGGGGTCCTCCGCGCGTCTCGCCCAATCCGGGTTCGCGATCGCGGCGCGTCCGATCGCGACCGCGTCCGCGCCGCGCGCGAGCACAGCGTCCGCGTCGGCGCGCGTCCACACGTTCCCCGCCGCCACGAGCACGACGTCGCGTGGGATCGCCGCGCGAAAGATCGGGACGGCGTGCTCGCTCGGACGCTTCTTCGTGTTCTCGGTGACGTCGAAGAGCGAAAGGTGGATGAAGTCCGCGCCGTCCTCGCAGAGAGATCGCACGAGCTCGATCGACTCGTCGAGATCCAATCCGATCGCGTTGCCGCGATCTTCGGGCGAGATGCGCACGCCGACGACGAATCGATCCGGCACCGCCGCGCGCACCGCGTGGAGCACGCTCCGAACGAGATGCGCACGATTCGCGAACGATCCGCCCCACCGATCGCTGCGCGTGTTGATCGTCCTGCTCAAGAATTGCGAGAGGAGAAATCCGTGCGCCCCGTGCAGCTCCACGCCGCCGAATCCGGCGTCCGCGCAGCGCGCTGCGGCGCTCGCGAAGTCGCCGATCACGCGCGCGATGTCCGATTCGGTCGCGGCGCGCGCCTTCGGCGTGTTTGGCGCTTCGAACGCGGTCGCGCTCCACGCGTCTTGCCCGATGAGCGCGCGCGACGCGCGCAGCCCGCCGTGAAAGAGCTGCACGACGCCGAGCGCTCCGTCCTCCGCGAGCGCGGACGCGAGCGTGCGCAATCCCGGCACGAGTCGATCGTCGAATACGCCGAGCTCGCCCGGCCACGCTTGTCCGTCGCGCGACACGTGCGACGCGCACGTCTCGACGACGCCGAACCCGCCGCGCGCGCGCATGCGAAGCCAGCGAAGCTCGTCGTCGCCGAGCGCGCCGTCGTCATGACTTTGTTGATTCGTCATCGGCGCGAGCCACACGCGATTTCGCGCGACGACACCGTTTCGAAATCGGAGCGGGGAGAAGAGCGTGGTCATGTCCTCACGACGCATTTGCGTACGCGGCGCACCGGGTGCGTTCAACTCAAAACGGTTCGCGCGGAGAAAGATGTCACGTGACGGGGAACGGCTCGCGACGGCTGCCGCGCGGATTCGATTCGTCGACGTCGTCGGCGCCTTCTTGCCCCCATGTCGTCGTGACGAACGGACCGCCGAGCTCTTCCTCGAGGAACATGTCGCGGAGCTCGACCCCGAGGTCCTCGCCGCTCGTGAGCTTCAGGATCACTTCTTCTGCGAGCTCGCGCGCGAACGCGTCGTGGATGCGCGAGCCGACGAGAAACGCCGTGTCTTGTTGGTGCTTGATCGGTCGCATGGTCCGCTCTCCTTCGAGGAGTGCTCGCAAGCGCGGTGCCACGTCGGAACGTCGACAAACAGCGCGTCTTGGTGCGTTCGGCGCGCAGCGCGTGCTCGCGCGTGCGCATTGCGTGCGGCCGCGGGCGCAGGCACGCGTCTTGAAGGATCGCATCGCATGCCGACGGATGGTCACGATCACGAACGGCGCGTGGCGCAAGTGGCGCACGCGCTCGCCGCGCATCGTGCCGGTGTGCCGCTCTCGATTCACAAACGCGCCGTCGCGCACCAAGTCCCGAAGCGCGACGACGCGACGTACCGCGACGCGCGCATCGACGTCGCCGCGCTCAATCGCATCCTCGACATCGACGAGCGCGCGATGACGTGCACCGCGGAGCCCGGCGTGACGTTCCGCGCGCTCGTCGACGCGACGCTCCCGCTCGGCCTCGTTCCCACCGTCGTGCCGGAGCTCGCGACCATCACGCTCGGCGGCGCCGTCGCGGGGTGCTCGCTCGAGTCGATGTCCTTTCGCTTCGGCGGGTTTCACGACTCGTGTCTCGAGTACGAAGTCGTCACGACGCGCGGCGAAGTCCTCCGCTGCACGCCGGACAACGAGCACGCGCTCGTGTTTCAAATGATGCACGGATCGTTCGGCACGCTCGGCGTGCTTACGAAGCTCAAATTCAAGCTCGTGCGCGCGAAGCCCTTCGTGCACGTGGTCTACGAGACGTACGAGACCTTGCGCGATTACGAAGCGGCGATCGCGCGACGCTTCGCGCAGCAAGACGTCGACTTCATGGATGGCATCATCCATTCGCCGCGAAAGCTCGTGCTCAACCTCGGCAGGTTCGTCGACGACGCGCCCTACGCGAATCGCTACGACTGGCTGAAGGTCTATTACCGAAGCACGGCGGAGCGCCGCGAGGACTACCTCGCGACGAAAGACTATTTCTTCCGCTACGACCGCGGCGTGACGAACGTGAACCCGAAGTCGTTCGTCGCGCGCCTCTTGTTCGGAAAGCTCGTGAGCTCGGCGACGCTGCTTCGATTCGCGCGGAAGGTGCATCGATTTCTTCCCGCGCGCCCCGCGGTGACGCTCGACATGTTCATCCCGATGTCGCGCGTCGAAGATTATTTCGCGTGG
>Ga0335078_10010828_pt1 | contig 13506 bp, 8 predicted proteins | sample Lox_Sample_32_FD_206711 | JGI IMG/M metagenome (GOLD analysis project Ga0335078, IMG submission 206711) | Soil microbial communities from Loxahatchee National Wildlife Refuge, Florida, United States - Lox_Sample_3.2 | ecosystem: Environmental > Terrestrial > Soil > Wetlands | place: USA: Florida...
GGCGCTCAGCGTGGCGGCCAGCCGGGTGACGGTGATCCGCAGCCAGCTGGACCGGCCGGGCGGCACCCGGAGCGGCTGGGCCTGCCCGGTGGCCCGGACCGCGTCGGTGACCTGGCCGGCCGCGGTGCTGACCTGCACCTGGGTGACCGCAGGGCCGAGCGCGGACTGGTTGGCGAACGCCACCTGGATGATGCCCGGGTCGAGCGGGGTGTCGAAGCGAACCTGGATCCACTGGCCGATCGGCCCGGTCCAGCTGCCCGACTCCCACATCGTCCGGCTGTCCCCGTCCACCGCGGCGTACGGCAGCAGGCCGCTCTCCCACTGGCTGGGGATGGCCCCGATGTCCGACGCGGACGAGGACGCGCTCACGTTGGCGATGCCCTGGTACCGGGCCACGCTCTGGTACCGGGCCCAGCCCGGCGCCAGGTAGTCGCCGGTGGCCTCGAACGTCTGGGCCTGCTGGCCGGCGGTCAGCGTCGGCGAGTACGACGTGCGCAGCTCGCCGAAGTCGCGGACCCGGCGGCGCAGCGAGTCGGTCAGCACCGAGGCGGCCGCTGGCTGGCCCGGGTCATCCGAGTTGAGCAGCACCGGGCGGTTGCCGAGCAGGTCCTCATTGGCCAGCGTGAGCAGGCTTTCCGGTGCGCCGTAGACGCGCAGCGCGCCCGCCGCTGGCTGCACCGTGGCCACCGGCGCGGCCCCGGTTACCTGGTAGATCTGCACCGGCGGGTAGGGCGAGTCGAAGTTGCTGACCGCGTCGTCCGGGGTGAAGCTGCCAATGGGGAGCCGGCCGAACTGGGCCACCGGCTTGATCCCCGGCGAGCTGGCCAGCGCCTGATGGATCCGGGCCGGCCAGGCCCCGTCCAGCACCGACCGGTCCAGGTCGTTGCGCACGACCAGGTACCTGACGCCCATCCGGGCCAGCAGTTCGGTCAGCCCGGCCGACCCGGACCCGGCCGCTAGTTGCTGATCGATGGCGTCCAGCAGCCGCTCGTTGCCGGGCGAGCCGATCACGGACAGGTTCCGCTCGGCCCAGTCCGCGGTAGTCAGCGGCTGCAGCACGTCGTCCAGCGGGCTGCCCCAGGCGTACTGGCCGAACGGCGCGCCCGGCACCACTAGCACAGCCTGCCGCCCGGCCCGCTGGTTGAGCCAGTTCGCCGCGCTCACCCAGTACGACGGGACCTGCGCGAACGAGCCCGGGTTGGCCAGCCCGCTCTGGTAGGCGGGCAGGGCCAGCCCCGCGATGGCCAGCGCGGCGGCCACGCCGAGCGCGCGGCGCAGCCGCTGCGTACCCAGCCGGTCCACCCCGGGCAGCCAGGACGGCTGCGCGGTGGCCAGCAGGTGGGCCAGGCCGAGCGCGATCGGCAGCCGGATCATCGGGTCGAACTTGCGCAGGTTGCGGAACGCGGACAGCGCCCCGTTGATCAGCTGGTCGACCGGGGCGGCCAGCGGGTTGCCGAGGCTGCTCAGGTACCCGGCCGAGATGATGAGCAGCCCGGCCAGCAGCGAGCAGAGCAGGAACCGGCGGGCGGGCCTGGGCAGCCCGCGGCCCACCAGCCCGGCCAGCCCGAGACCGGCGGCCAGCGCGGTGAGCAGGGTAGGCAGCACCCCGGTGGCGATCCGGTAGCCGAGCAGATACCACGGCTGCCCGTTAATGGACAGGTAGGCGACCCAGTTCTCGGTGCCGCGCAGGATGTTGGACAGGCTGGTCACCGACGTGGTGACGGCCGCGCTCTCGGTATAAGGCAGGATCGAGACGCCGTACTTGGACAGCAGCAGCAGCGGCACCGACCACCACGCGGTGGCCAGCACCACGGCCGGGCACCACCAGGCCAGCAGCCGCCAGCGTGGCGCGGGCCGGGGCACGGTGAGCAGGTAGATCCCAGCGGGGACGAGCACGGCCAGCGTGGCGGCGGCATTGATGCCACCGCACAGCGCGACCGCGACCGCCGACCGGGCCGCGGCCCGGCCGAGCCGCGGCCTCCTGCCGGGTGGGCCGGCCGGCCGAGTGCCCGGCTGGGCGGCGGGCTGGTTGGCGGGCCGGTTGGCGGGCAGGGTGGCGCTGACCAGCGGGAGCAGGATCCACGGCAGCATGGCCGCCGGGAGCCATTCCGAGGACAGCTCGCCGAGCAGGGTGAGCGCGGCCGGCGATAGTGCGTAAGCCAGGCCGGCCGCGATCCGGGTCCACGGCGTGCCGATGCCGAGCCGGCCCGCCAGCCGCACCGTGCCCAGGAACGCGGCGATCAGCACCGCGCCGATCCACAGCCGCTGGATGGCCCACGGCGGCAGCGCGGCCAGCTTGCCGAGCAGGAAGAACGGTCCCATCGGGAACAGGTAGCCGTTGGCCTGGTCCTGCAGCATGCCGAACTGCTGCGGGTCCCACAGCGACAGCGCCCGGCTGAGGAACCCGGCCGGGTTGACGGCCAGGTCCAGTTTGGTGTCGGCGATGATGTTGCCCGGCGCGGTGACGAACGGCAGCACCTCGAGCAGCAGGCAGAACGCGACCAGCCGGATCGCGCCGCGAACCCGCTCGCTGGCCACCCGGGTTTCCAGCGGCCGGACGGTGTCGCTGGGCGGAAGCGTTGGTGCACCGATCACCGGGCTGGCCCGCGCTCCGTGATCGCCCGGCCGAGCAGCCGCTCCAGCGAGGTGGCCGGGCGGACCGGCACAGCCGGGCCGTCGCTGACCATGATGTCCAGCACCGGTCCCTCCGCCAGGCATGCGTCACCGTCTGGGGTGGACACTATCCAGGCGCCCGCCCGGCTGGCCCGCGAGGTCCCGCGGCGCAGGCAGGCCGCGAGCAGGGTGGCCATCCGGGCGGTGGCGGTGTCCCAGCTCAGCTCCGCGGCCCAGGCCCGGCAGGCGGCCGCGACCTCCGCCCGGCGCACCGGGTCGTCCAGTTCCTTGACCGCCCGCTGGGTGACGTCTTCGATCCGCTCCCCGTCGTGGACCAGCCAGCCGGTCTGCCCGTCCCGGACCGCGTCGCGCAGCCCGGCCACGTCGAACGCGACCGTGGGCACGCCGAGCGCCGCCGCTTCCAGCACACACAGCCCCCAGCCCTCGCCGCACGAGGTGTTCAGGTGCAGCCGCGCCCCGGCCACCACGGCCTGCTTGGCCGCCTCGGGCAGGAAACCGCGCAGCCGGACCTGGCCGGCCAGGCCGCGTGCCGCCGCCTGGACCGCCAGCGCGGCCGCGGCCGGCCCGCGGCCGACCACGTCGATGGTCATCCCGGTGTCGGTCAGCCGCTCCGCGATGGGCAGCACCAGGTCCGCGCGCTTGTGCGCGACCAGGCGGCCCACCCAGACCAGGCCGCCCGCGTCCCCGCTGGGCCGTGGCGGTGGTGGCGGCGGCGTGACCCCATTCGGGATCAGGTAGATGTCGCCCGTCCAGCGCAGGTCGTCGCGCATCGCCGCGACCGTCGACGGCGACACCGCCACGCACGCGTGGCGGCGGTAGACGGCCCGGGCCAGCGGCCCCTCCAATAGCCGGCCGAGGCGGGCCACCCAGCCAGGAAAGTAAGCCGACCACTGAACGCTATGCACGTGGTGCACGACGCACAGCACCGGCACGGTGCGGGGCAGCACCAGCGGGGTAAAGAACGGGATGCCGTTCTGGCAGTCGAGGACCGCAGCGAACGAGCGGCCGCGGGTCGGCAGCCCGTGTGTCAGCAAGCGGTGCGTCAGCAGCCAGCCCAGCAGCAGCGGGTAGACGGTGAACCGGCCGCCCATCCGGATGATCTCGATACCGTCGCGGCAATCCCGGCGGGCCTGCCCCGGGGCCCGCGCGGTCAGGAAGCTGACCGCGGCGCCCCGGCCGGCCAGCCCGCCGGCCATGGCCCAGGCGTAGCGTTCTGCCCCGCCGGCCTCGGGATGCCACGGGTCACGCCAGTTGACCACCGCGATCCGCACCCCAGCGAAGTCCGGTTCCCCCGCCACGGCTCCAGTCACGCCGTGCTGATCCCGGCGGGCACCGCCGGTGTGCCGGGCAGTATCGCGGCCGCCCCCAACGGTGACCCCAGCCCGCTCGTTGCTGGCCCGCCGGGCGCTGAGCCTCCTGGCGATGGCGGCTGGCTGGGGGCGGCCGGGTGGGCCGACCGCAGCCGGAACCAGATGGCGGCGATGTCGCGGAACGTCTCGGCCGAGTGCCGGGTGACCGAGAATGTCGAGCCGGGCACGTCCCGCCAGCACACCGGGATCTCCGTTAATGTCGCGCCCAACTGCTGGCAGCGGGCCAGCAACTCGACGTCGAACGCGAACCCGGCAGTGCGCAGCGACCGCGCGGCCGACCGGGCCAGCGGCCCGGAGAAGAACTTGAACCCGCACTGGGTGTCGGTGGCGTCCGGCACGATCCGGTGGGCCAGCGCGCGGAACGCGACCGCGCCCAGGCGGCGGACGCCGCTGTGCCGTTCCTCCGCGATCGACGCGTCCAGCAGCCGTGATCCGATAACCAGCGGGTTGCCCGCGGCCAGCAGCCGGACCGCGACGTCCAGCGCGGCCAGGTCGGTGGCCATGTCGGCGTCACAGAACCCGACGAACGGGGCGGTGGTGGCCAGCAGTCCGGCCCGGACCGCGAGCCCTTTGCCCGCCCGGTGGCAGCGCAGCAGCCGGATGGGCACCGGGCCGGACGGCCACTCGTGCACGACCGAGCAGGTCAGGTCGGTGCTCGCGCTGTCCACCACGAGGATTGCCGCGGGCACCGGCAAGGCCGCCGCCATCCGGCACAGCGCGGCCAGCCCACTCGGCAGCCGGCGCGACTCGTTGCGAGCCGGCACGATGATCTCGATCGACGCCGGGGGAGCGTTCCGCACGCCCGCCGGCGGCCTCGTCGCCACCTCCCCGGCCGGGTCAGCGCGTGCCGTACTGGTAAATGGAGCCGTTACTGGCCGTGCCGTTGGCCACGCTGGCGAGCGCGTTCGTCACCAGCACCGTGGCACCGACAGCGACCACGACTCCGACCACGATGGCGATGAGCAAGCGGACCACGGCGTTCCTCCTCCGGCAAGGGGACACGGTCGTTGGCTCAGGACACTAGCCAGCGGCTGGGCTACCGCCTAGTAATGTGACTGAAATGTAACAGGTTCTACTTGAGGACGCATCCCTGATCTTGGCTGGCTGATATGGACGGCCCGGGCCCGGCGAATTGGTTTGCGACCGAACGGTCTCATGGGACCTGGTAAATGGCCAGGCCATCGCGGCTGGCCAGCAAGCTGCACCCGGGCAGCCGACGGGCTGCGGCGCGGGCCGCCGGGCTGGCGTCCACGATCACGAACCGGACCCCGGCGGCGGCGAACGTCCGGGTCAGCGGCCCGGTACCGGTGATGGCGGCGGTCAGCCGCTGGGCCCGCGGGTCGTCCGGGGTCAGCTGGACCGAGCCGACCTGGCCACCGTCATTCCAGAGCACGGTGCGGCCGAGCAGCCGGGGCCACGGGTCCAGCACGGTCTGCTGGTGATTCCAGGCTGGCCGCCGGTAGGCGGTCCACGGCAGCACCAGCGCGGCGCCGCGGGCCGGGCTGTTGTTGATCAGCCGGGCCGCGGCCAGCCAGTCAGCCGGGTACCAGACCGGGCGCAGCCGCCCAGCCGCGCCCCAGGCCAGCCCGGGCAGCAGCAGCACCGGCAGCAGCACCGCGGCCACCCCGATCGCGACCCCGAGCCGATCCGGGCCACCGTCGCCTGCCGCCCGGCCGACCCGGGCGGGGCGGGGGCGGATGGCCCAGGCCACGGCCAGGCCGAAGCCGGCCGCCTCGGCCAGGGCCAGTGGCGCGGCGAACTGCTGGCCGTCGCGCAGCACGGCGAAGCCGGGCCACCACCCAGTCGCGGCCCGCAGCAACTCCCGGCCCGCCGTAGTTATCCCGATGCTGGCGATCAGCAGGCCCGCCACCGCCGCCACCCCAAGCCCCGGCCAGCGCGCCCGCCGCCCAAAACAGCGCCCGGGCCGCGGCCCGGCCAGCCCGGCGTAGCCGGCCAGCGCGGCCAGTGCGGTGACCAGCCAGAGTGCTGACCACGCTCCGCCGTACCCGGCCGGCACGGTCTGTGCGTTCCACATCCCGCCCAGCATGAGCAGGCTGCCCAGCGAGCCGAACGGGGTGTCCGCCCGGGCGGCGAACGCACCGGTCCCAGCCGGATCGGCGGACAGTGGATGCAGCAGTGACGGGACCAGCCAGGTCAGGCTGGCCAGCACCAGGAGCCCGGCCGCCAGCAGCGCGGGCCGGCGGCCCCGCTGGCCGAGCAGCACGGCGGGCAGCAGGACGAGCGCGGTGATCATGACCGCGGCGAACCCGCCCACCGCGGCCGGCAGCAGGGCCAGCGCGAGCCACCCGGCCCACCGCCAGGGCAGCCCGGACGGCGCGCCGCCGGCCGTCGGCCCGGCCCCACCCGGGCTGCCGCCGCTGGCTGGCCAGGGATCACGCAGCGCGGCGCGCAGCACCCAGGGCAGGCCGGCGTAGCCGAGCAGCAGGGCCCACTGCCCGATGATGAGCCGCTCGGCCACGAACGGGTTCCACGCGTAGTAGGCCCCGGCGGCCAGCCGGGCCAGCCAGTGCTGGCCGCGCAGCAGCGCGGCGGCGCCGCAGCAGGCCAGCACGAAGATGGCCAGCAGGATCAGCTTCTGCACGATGTCGGCGGGCAGCACCCGGCTGGCCGCGGCCAGCACCGCGTCGCTGGGCACCGCCCGGGCCGGGCCGCCAGCCAGCCCGGCCGCGGCCGCGGCGAACGGCTCCCGGGGCACCACGACCATGTCGTAGCTGAGCAGGAAGCCGCGGCGCAGCCCGGGGCCCAGGGCCAGCAAGCCCAGGAGCAGCCCGAGGCCCACGGCAGAGACTCGCCAGGCCGCTGGGGACTGGCCCGGCTCGGCCGCGCTCGCCGGGTGTGCCCGGTAGGCCAGGACCCCGGGCAGCAAGCGCGGCACGTCGGGCACGGCTCAGCCGGACGCCGGGGTCGGCGGGATGGCCTGGGCCGCCGCATCGGGCTGCAGCGAGCCCACGGTCATAGTCGTTATGCAGGCTGGGGGGCCTGCGCTGAGCAGGCGCATGCCGATGGCAGCACCCGAGCCCACGGTGGACACATAGACGGAATGGCCGCCCGCGGGCAGGGTCACCGTGTGCCAGCCCGTGCCGTAGCTGACCGCCAGCACGGTGGCCGGCCCTGAGTAGTCCAGCTGGATGGTCCACGGCCAGCGGTACAGCGAGCCATCAAGCGGGACGCGGATCCCGGCGGCGGTCGGCGTCCAGCAGTGGTTAACCGGCACCGGCGCGGACCGGTGCTGGCCGCGGGCATGCTTGCCGTGCCGCTGCGGCTGGGGCTGCGGCGGCGGCAGGGACGACGGCCCGCCCACGTGGACCGGGCTCAGCTGGCCCTGCTGGTTGAAGATCATCAGGCTCCGGATCGCGCCGTGCGGCGAGCTGATCCAGCGCAGGTGCCGGGCCGGCTCGCTGGCCGCGATCACGCCGATGACCTGGGATGTGTCCGCCTGCCGGGCGAAGAACGCGGCATCCATGATGGCCGTGGGGACCGGCCCGTCCACGATCAGCGTGCCGACTGGCGCGTGCGCCACCGCGATCTGCGCGGTCTCGATATAGGCCCGGGCGGCCCCGAACTTGGTCACCGACTGCAGGGTCTGCATCGACACGAACGAGCCGGCCAGGGCGGCGGCCAGCACCAGCACGGCCGCGTCGCGCACCAGCCGGGCGGCGCCCGGTGCGGCCTGCAGGACCGGCACCTGCGAGGCGATCTGGCGGGGTGCTGCGCCAGATTCGGGACTGGCGCCGGCCGCGGTGTCCCCGGCCGCCGCAGCCTCCGGCGTGGGTCCGGGGGCCGGGGCTGGCCCGGCGGGGGCGGGGGCCGCGGCGGCCCGGAACCGGAGCCGGTAGGGGTGGCGTTCACCAACGACCGGCAGGAAGGCCAGCGCGAGGCACAGGGCGATCACCGGCACCGCGTCGGTCAGGTATCTGGTCTGCAGCCCGAGCAGGCTGCCGGGCTCGGTGCCGAGGCGGCCCACCGCGACCGGCAGCACGTCCGCGGTCAGCAGCCAGCCGAGCAGGATGGCCCAGGCTCGCCAGGCCCGGGCCCGGTAGATGCAGCTCAGGACGATCACGACCAGGCAGATGAGCCAGGACAGCTGTTCCAGCCCGGCCGGCGGGCCGGCCTGCGCGTAACCCACCGACCACCAGCGCCACGGACCGCCCAGCACCCCGGTCGGCAACGTGCTGCCGAGCAGGGTGCCGATGTACCCGGCCAGCTGGCCCACGGCGGTGGGCGGGCCGGGCTGGGTGTTGGACGTGCCGAGCTGGACGAAGTAGACCACGCAGTAGGCGCCGAGCACCGCCGCGTACAGCAGCCAGGCCCGCCAGTACCGGCCCAGCGGGCCGGTACTGGCCCCCAGCCGCCGCAGCCAGGCCGGCCCGAATCCGGGCCGTGGCGACGGGGGCGCGGGCTGGTCCGCCGCGGCATCGCCACGCGGCACGAAGAACGCGGCGGTGAGTGCGAGCAGCAGAAACGGCACCAGCGCGCCCTTGTCCGTGGCCGCCATGCCGACGATCAGCCATCCGGTAGCAGCCAGCGCGTGCCGCAGCCGGCTGTCCCGCAGGTACAGGACGTGCGCCCGGATAGCCAGGCACAGGGCCAGCTCGAACGGCAGTATCTCCTCGGCCACGGCCCACCAGCCGACCGCGGCCAGCGACAGCGGGCTGAACAGGAACAGCGTGAGGGGAATTAAAATGGCCGGCCGGTTGCCGAACACCGTGCGCAGCATGGCCAGCATGGCGAAACACGCCGCGGCCAGCAGCAGCAGGATGAGGGCGCTGGTCAACGCCCAGTTGTACAGCGACATCCGGGCCAGGACCCAGTTGATCGCGAAGCCGGCGGGCAGCATGTGCCCGGAGTCCATCCACATCAGGTATTTCCAGCTAAGGCCGTTATGCACCGCCCGGACCAGGTACAGGTAGTCGTCCTGGCGGAAGTAGGAGCGCGCGAGCAGCCCGCCCTTCCACCACAGCTGGATCACGATGAGGGCGACCGCGGTCAGTGTGACGCCGTTGGCCCGGAACCAGTCGGCCGCGTCCCGCGGCTCGGCCCGGGCCTCCTGCTGCGGGTGTGCCCACCAGGTTCGGGCCACTGTCCCACCTCTTCCGGTCATGCCTCAGTGCGGTGCATTCTGCCCTGCCGACGGGGCAAAATGAACCGCGCTGAGGGTTACCTGCCGTTTCAGGCCCGGACTTTGCCGATGACGTCGTCGGCGAAACGGCGCAGCTTACTGATCTTTTCGGCCAGCGGCTCGGTATCTGGGCCGGTCACATAGGGCCAGCGGAAACCGACGATCACATCCGTCACGCCCTGCTCGGCCAGTCGGTGCACCCCATCCACGGTGTAAGCGTCAAGCGAGATCACGTGCACCTCGAACGGCCGGTCCGCGGTCCCGGCCTGGCGGCGGAACCCGGCCAGCCGGGCCAGCAGCCCGGGCAGGTCGGCCGGGTCGCCACCGCCGTGCAGCCAGCCGTCACCGGTCTCGGCCGCCCGGCGCAGCGCGGCGTCGCCGTGCCCGCCGATCAGGATCGGGATGGGCTGGTCCGGCACCGGTGCCATCTTGATGGCCGGCACGTCGAACACCGTGCCATGGTGCTCGAAGTAGCCGCCCGCGGCCAGCCCGCGGATGATCGCGATCTCCTCGTCCATCCGCTGGCCGCGGCCCGCCCAGGGCACGCCGAGCACGTCGTAGTCCTCACGCCACGGGCTGGTGCCCACGCCCAGCGACAGCCGGCCGCCAGTGAGCACGGCCACCGAGGTGGCCTGCTTGGCCACCAGCACCGGGTTGCGCACCGGCAGCTTCAGCACGAAGGTCACGAACCGCAGCCGCCCGGTCACCGCGCCCAGGGCCGGGATCAGCGAGAACGGCTCCAGGAACGGCTTGTCTTCCAGGAACTCCCGGGTCCCGTCGGGGTTGAACGGGTAGACGCTCTCCGAGTGCCGCGGATAGCAGAGGCTGTCCGGCACCACCATCGAGTCGTAACCGGCTTCCTCCGCCGCCCGGGCCAGGGGGATGTAGCTGGCCGGGTCGGTCATCGACTCGGCATACGAAAAGCGCACGGGACCTCCCGCGGGCAAAACTAGAACACGTTCTTGCGCAGCGTCAATCGGCCGGGGGAAGCTGTAGCCATGGATGACGCTGCCCTGGCCAACCTGGTCGCGCTGGAAGAGATCCGCCGGCTCAAGCACCGCTACCTGCGCTGCGTGGACCTCAAGCGGTGGGACGACCTGGCCGATACGTTCACCGAGGACGCCACGGCCAACTACGGCACCCCGGCGATGGGTGAGCCGCTGAACCTGTCCGGCCGGGACGAGATCGTCGGCTTCATGCGCAAGAACCTGGGCCCGGACATCATCACCGAGCACTTCGCCGCCCAGCCGGAGATCGACGTGGACGGCGACACCGCCACCGGCACCTGGTGCTTCGAGGACACGGTGATCGCCACCGCTTACCGCTTCGTGATCAAGGGCTCGGCGTTCTACGAAGACCGCTACGCCCGCGGCCCCGACGGGCGGTGGCGGATCGCGCACACCGGCTACACCCGCACCTATGAGATGACGCTGTCCCTGGACGACCTGCCCAGCCTCAAGTTCACCGCCAACCGGTGGGCTGACGCGTCAGCGCGGTGGGTTTGCGGACACCGGTGCCCTCAAACTCACCGCGCTCGCGGTTTGACGCCGCTTACTCCGCGTGCAGGGCGGACGCGGTGCGCATCCGTGCGGCCCAGCCGGCCGGCAGCAGCGCGCCGGCCACCGCGATGACCACCCCGGCCAGCGCCAGCATGGCCAGCTCCCAGGGCTGCCACACAGCCAGGTAGCTGGCGGGCAGGCCGAGGTTGGCCGAGTGGGCCATCACCGGCAGCACCAGCCGGTGCAGCGCCATCCCGGCCGGCACCGCGATCAGGCCGGCCAGCAGCCCAACGCCAGCCACCCAGCAGATCACCATGGCGATGGTCTGCCGCGGGGTCATCCCGACCGCCTTGAACACGCCCAGGTCGTGCACCCGTTCCCGGGTGTGCAGCACGATCGTGTTCAGCACGCCCAGCCCGGCCACCAGGGCGAGCAGCACGGTCAGCGTGCCGATGAGGCCGAGCATCAGGCTGACCACGATCGAGTTCCTGATGTTCTGCGACACCCCGTAACCGTGGCCGAGCCGCTGGCCGAGCGCCGAGGTGTAACTGTCCAGCGAGACTCCCGGGCGCAGCCCGACGTCGTACTGCTGCGGCTGGGTCAGCGACTGGCCGGCTGGGGCCAGCGTGCGGGTGTCGGTGATGACCGAGACCCCGCGCCCCTCGGAGTCGAAGTCCTCACCGACGATCCGGACCTGGATCGGCGTGCTGCCCAGCACGATCGTGACGTCGTCCCCGATCTTCTTGCCGGTCAGGGTGAGGAACCCGGTGGACACGACGGCCTGGCCCGGGCCGGTGTACCAGTGGCCGCTGATCATCGGGTACCCGGTCCACGCGGCCGGGCCGGCGAACGCGGTCAGCGGGTGCTGCCCGGTCAGCCCGGCCACGCTGAACGGGTTGTCGGTCTCCGCGACGTAGCGCCGGGTGCCCGGCATCGCGGCCAGCGCCGCCCGCACGGTGCGCTGCTGCGCCGGGTCGAACGTGTTCGGCGAGTCGAGATAGACCTGCACCGGCTGGGCGGCGGAATGCGACAGCCCGCCGACCACCCGGTTCAGCGACGTGCTCAGGCCGACCGCGAACGTCACCGCAGCCGCGCCGAGCAGCACGGCGACCAGCGTGATCGCGGTGCGCGCCGGGCGGGCGAACGGCCCGGCCAGCCCGATCGTCACCGGCCGGGGCAGCCGGAGCCGGCCGAACAGCCGGTGCGCGGCGTAACCGTGCCCCTGCCGGGGCGCCCGGCCGGCCGCGATGGCCGCCGTCGCGCTGAGCCGGCCAGCCCGGATCGAGGGCAGCACGGCGGCCAGCCCGACCAGGATGAGCATGCCGAGCGGCACGGCCACGTCCACCCACACCGGCACGCCCAGCGTGCCCACCCCGTAGGCGTTGGCCGCCTGGTGCAGCAGCATCACCGCCAGCAGGTCGCCGAGCACCAGCCCACCGAGCACGCCGACCAGGGCGGACACGGTGACCTGCCCGGTATAGGCCGCCACCACCTGGCCCGGGGTGAAGCCGATGCTCTTCAGGATGCCGATCCGCCGGTAGCCGGCCACCACCGCGCCGCTGACCACGTTGGCCACGATCAGCACCGACATGATCAGGCCGATCACCCCGAACGCGACCAGGAACGGCACGAACGGCCCGATCCGGGACACCTCCGACGCCTTGACGGTCAGGTAGGACTCGGTGTCCAGCACCGAGCCGCGGGGCAGCGCCCGGCCGACCGCGGCGGTGTCGGCGCGGATGTCGGCGGCGGTGCCGTTGCTGCGGAACCGGTACAGCATCTGCGCGCTGGCCGGCGCGCCCGGCGCGCGCAGCCGGGCCACCTCGCCGGGCGTCACCCAGCCCGACGCGGAGTTGGTGACCGAGGTGGCGACGCCGACCACGGTCAGCACCGGGTGCCCAGGCGCGCTGAGCACCTGCAGCTTGGCGCCCAGCGGCAGGCCGATCTGCATGTCGCTGGCCTGGTTGAATTCCAGCACCAACTGGCCTGGGCCCTGGGCCCAGTGCCCAGAGTCGAGCGTGACCTGATCGACCGCCCCACCCGGCGCGGACCGCCCAGCCAGGGTCAGTGGCGGCAGGTTCCCGCCCCCCTCCTTCCCGCCGCCCTGGTTCCCGCCACCCTGCGGCAGCAGTTGCGACGCCACGGTCGCCGCCGCGAACGGCCCGGCGGCCCCAGTAACGCCAGGCAGTTTGCGGGTCGCGGCCAGATCGGCCGCAGTAGCACGGGACTGGTCCACGACCAGGGCCAGGTGCGCGCCGTGCTGGGCGGCGAACGACTCATCGAATGGGGCGCTGGAGTCCACCACCAGCGACAGCGCCAGCACCGAGGCGGCGGTGGAAATGAGCAGGACCAGGCCGATCACGAACGTCTGCACCCGGCGATGCGTCACCCCGCCGCGGACCGCGCGGAGGACTGGGCTCGCTCTCATTGCCGCACCAGCCGGCTGCCCGTGTCGCTGACCGTCCGGCCGTCCACGATCTGCACCGTCCGGCTGGCGTACTGCACGGCCAGATCAGGGTTGTGCGTGACCAGGACCAGGGTCTGCCCGGTCCGGTTCAGCTCGCGCAGCAGCGCGCCGATCTCCACGCCGGTCGCGGTGTCCAGCGCCCCGGTCGGCTCGTCGGCCAGCAGCAGCACTGGCCGGTTGACCAGCGCCCGGGCGATCGCCACCCGCTGCCGCTCCCCGCCGGACAGCCGGCCGGGGTAGGCATCCCGGTGCTCCGCGATGCCCAGCGTGCCGAGCAGCTCGATGGCCCGGGCCCGGGCCTTCCCCCGTGAGAGCCCGGCCAGCTGGGCCGGCAGCAGCACGTTGTCCAGCACGGTCAGGTCGTCGAGCAGGTTGAAGAACTGGAAGATCATGCCG
>Ga0335078_10010829_pt1 | contig 13506 bp, 8 predicted proteins | sample Lox_Sample_32_FD_206711 | JGI IMG/M metagenome (GOLD analysis project Ga0335078, IMG submission 206711) | Soil microbial communities from Loxahatchee National Wildlife Refuge, Florida, United States - Lox_Sample_3.2 | ecosystem: Environmental > Terrestrial > Soil > Wetlands | place: USA: Florida...
GCGTCATTCACCTTGCCCCCGAACAAATGGGGGTCTTTTATCAACGGGAAGAACCTTGCACGCTCGGGGGGGACATAGAAGAACGCAGTGCCTTTCATTTCCTTCACTGCCAATGTTTCTATGTTATCGATTCGCTGTATTAGCCACTGAAAATTCTGAAGGTTTGAAGGAACTTCCAGGCTCTCAAGTAGCTCATCCACTGTTTCTGCTGTAATCCGCATCCCGAGCTTTTGAAACTCCCCAGCAACAAGCTTTAGTTCTTTTAATGCTTTTTCCCGACACTTGTCGTCGAGAAGCCTAAACATTTGGAATACCGGCTCATCGTGCTCTATGCATGTTAACGACAGTCGCCGTGCATCAGGCACCTTGAGGTCCGGAAATGATGGCGCTACGCAGCGACCCTTGCTGCCGCTGGCGATAACGCTCAAAGAATCCGTCAGGTCTCCTGGGCCGCCCCAGGGGTTGCACCATCTCGGTCACGGCTAAGCTATTCTGCGGCAGTTGGGCCCCAAATTCATGACTTTTGTTACGGGCCAGGCCCGTCTGCCCCCCAGGGATTAGCGTTGCTGTACCTTCTGCTTTTACAATAACTTAGAGGCGGGGAGGAACAAAATGGCAGAGCTGGTCAGGACCGGTGTTTCCATCGAACGGGAATTGCTGGAGGACTTTGACAAGCTGATTGCCAAACGTGGTTACGGCAATCGTTCCGAAGCTCTGCGTGATCTCATCCGAGATGCGCTCGTTGCCGAAGAGGTAAGCGGCAACAAAACGGTTGTCGCAACCCTTTCCATGGTTTATGACCACCATCGCCCAGATCTTACGGAAAAGCTTACGCAGGCGCAGCATCACCATCATGGAAATGTCCTTGCGGCAACGCACGTGCACCTCGACGAACGAAACTGCTTTGAAGTGGTGATCATGAAGGGACCGGCCGCCGAAGTGAAGCATCTGGCCGATCACATGCTCAGCCTGCGCGGTGTTAAACACGGCAAGCTGGTGATGACCTCTACCGGCAAAGGCCTCTGAGCCATAGGCGAGAGGAGCACTGCGATATGAACTCCGTTGTACGTTGCCTGCCTGACTGCGACACTGGCGGCAGCCTTTACCACGGCCGTGCAAACGCCCACACCGGTGCCTAAGGTCGTGGAGTTGGATACGCATGGGCGCGATTACCTGCCGGTGCTGAACGGCCCACCGGATACAGCAGGGATGCGCTCGGGGCTGGTCGTCCTGGCGCCGCAGAAATCAGTTGGGCGCCATGGCACCGGGCAGAATGAAGAACTTCTTATCGTGCTGGAAGGCCAAGGCCAGATGCTCTTTGGCGACGGACGCACGCTACCAGTGGAGGCTAACCAAGCCGTTTACTGTCCTCCGCGCACCGTGCATGACGTTAAGGACACGGGGCAAAGCGAACTGTGCTATGTTTACGTGCTCGCCCACATAAAATAGGGCGCAAATCCTGAAGCATACGATTTTATAATTCTTATTCCGCATATCTATTTTATTTTCGTGTTACTTGTGCAACAATGCTCCTCATCAGTTTTTAAGTTCCAGTTGTGCTTTGGGTCCGCAGGAGAGTGTTGCCGTAATGAAATGGAAAGGTGTGCTGTTCTTATTGCTTCTTGTTCGCGGCCTTCTTTTTGCCCAAGGAATCACTCAGCTAACAGGAACTGTCGTTGACACGTCTGGCGCGGCGATTGCCGGGGCTACCGTGCAGATTCGAAGCACGAGCGGCGCTGTACAAATAACGAAACAGTCGGATACCAACGGCTCCTTCATTATTTCTGGGCTCTCGGCAGGCAGTTATCGACTCGTGGTGTCTCATCGCGATTTTGAAAGCAAAGAAATCCCCGTCACCGTAGGAGCCACTGGGGCTCCGGCGCCGCTGCGCATCTCTCTGGCGCTGAGCTCCGTGATCACCACCATAGAAGTGGAGGGCCGGGAGGATAACCTCATCGGAATTGCCGATTCCGCCAGCCAGGTAACGGTGGGCGCAACGGAACTCCAGGATCGTCCGATTCTTCGTTCGGGAGAAGTTTTGGAGACGCTTCCCGGCCTCATCATCACTCAACACGCCGGCGGCGGCAAGGCCAACCAATATTTTCTTCGCGGCTTCAATCTCGACCACGGCACAGATTTCGCCGTTTTCTTCGACGGCATGCCGCTTAACCTACCGTCGCACGCGCACGGCGAGGGGTACGCGGACATGAACGTCGTCATCCCGGAGCTTGTGGAGCGGGTGGATGCCGAAAAAGGTCCTTATTACGCTGATGTCGGCGACTATGGCTCGGCGGGAAATGCCCATGTGGTGTTTTTCAAGACGCTGCCCCAGAACTTCATCGATGTCGAAGGAGGCATGTATGGCTATGGGCGGGTCGTTTTCGGCGTATCGAAAAAGCTCGGTTCGGGCAATTTGCTGTACGGCGGAGAAGCGTATCACGATAACGGCCCATGGGTGAATGAGGACAATTTTTACAAATTCAACGGCCTTCTAACCTACAGCCAGGGCGACGACGCCAAGGGTTTCAGCATCACGGCCCGCGCCTACGAATCACCCAGATGGAACTCGAGCGATCAGCTCCCCTATACGGCCATACCCGAAGTCGGTTTCTTCGGCGCACTGAACCCGACGGACGGTGGCAGATCACAGCGTTATAGCTTGCAGGGTGAATGGCATCACCAAGGCGCAAATACCGAAACGAAACTGATGGCCTACGGATTTTATTACGATCTCGATTTATTTTCCGACTTCACTTACTACCTGATTGACCCCTATAAGGGCGACCAGTTCGAACAGCAAGACAGGCGCTGGGTAGCGGGGTTTGACCTACGCCATACGATTTTCGGCCAATTCGTCGGTCGCAAAACGGAAACCACGTTCGGCCTGCAGCTCCGCAACGATTGGGTCCACAACGGCCTTTACCGGACGGAAGATCGCGTGCGTACGGACAAAACTTTCTATTCAGCTAACAATATATTTAATACCTCCTCCGTCTTTCAGGCCGCGCTTTTGCCCGCGGACACGGATGTGAACAAATTTACGGAGATGATAGGAAGTCCCTGGGTGGAAAATAAAATCCAGTGGGCAAGTAAATTCCGCTCGGTCCTGGCCCTGCGCGGCGACGACGGCAAGGGAGTCGTCACCAGCTTTACCAACCCCACCTCCTTACCCTACAATCCCAATACCAGCCAATCGGTCAACAAGTTCCTGCCCAGCCCCAAAGCAAGCTTTATTTTCGGCCCGTGGGCCAAAACTGAGTTCTATGCGCAGGGCGGATTCAGTTACCACACCAACGATGTGCGTGGCGCAACGCAAAGCTATGAGCCGGTTTCGCCGGACTATCCTTTCTACAATACGCCGACCCCGATTAAAGTTCCCTTCCTGGTCCAAACCAAAGGCGCGGAAGTCGGCGTGCGCACTGTGGCCGTTTCACATCTGCAAAGCACGCTCTCGGTCTGGTGTCTCCACAGTAATTCCGAACTGCTGCAGGATGGCGACACCGGAGGCACGAGTCCCTCATATGAGTCGAGCAACCGCTGGGGCATAGAAGTTGGGAACTACTACACGCCACGGAAACATTTGGTTTTTGATGTTGACTTTGCGGACTCCCGTGCCCGTTTTACCCAAAACGATCCTTACGATTCAACTTTTTACTACTACAGCCAATCGACGAATAGTTATCAGCTTTGCCCACGAAACTCGAATTGCTACGGGGTTGGGCTTGGGCCGACCCCTTATATACAAAATCCGGTCGGCAAGTATGTGCCCGAAGCAGTTCGGTGGGTGGTTTCATCGGGCGCCACACTGCACGATTACAAAGGCTTTACGGGGAGTTTGCGCCTGCGCTACTTTGGCAAGCGCCCTTTGACATCCGACGGACTTTATACCTCGCCCGCAACGGCGTTAGTCAACCTGGGGGCCAGTTATAAATTTAAAAAGAATTGGCGCATTTCGGGCGAAGTTTTGAATTTGCTTGACCGCCGAGATCACGACGTTGACTACGCCTATGTATCGCAAATAACGCCAGCACCACCCGGGCTGTCGCCAACACAAATAGCAGCATTTGTGAATAGTAACGCGGCATTCACAAGGGTTATGCACCCCGTCGAACCGATTCAGGCGCGATTTGGGCTGCATTATATTTTCGGGAAAGGTAATTGATTCACCGTTCGACCTGTGCGGAGGGCCGGGGATTCACATTCCTCGCCCTACTTTTTGCTTGTCGCGTCATCTTCGGTTCGTCCGTATTCAATGTTCCAGCGACCGATCTTGCGGCAGACGAAATAAAGCTGCTACCCGCATTCAAGTACACGGCAACCGGGACTCGCGGCCAGGTTTATGCAGCAAAGCGGCGAGCACGGTAAGTCGCGTAATTTCGCGTCCAACATCGCTGCCGATTGATGGAGCGGCCATGAGCGTTTCCTCAATCGTGAAAACGAGAGTGAACCTCCACATAGATTTGCCGTGGTTCGTTCCAGTGAAATCCGCCGAACGTCAGACTGTTATCGAGCTGCACGCAGCAGAATTCCCGAGTGCCGGGGTGCCGTGATCCTCCAACGGCACCTTCGGCACCGCATCCTGCTCTCTCCCGGCCTTTAATGAAACGAAAGGCGGATCGTCGCCCGCAAGGAAGTGCGCCCAAGCTTCGCAAGGAATTCCTAATGAGATTGGACAGATCAAGTCCGTGGTCCGCCCGCTGTCGGCGGCATGGCGTGGCTAATGTCAATGCCGTTCCATTTTGGAACTGTCGTGGCTCTAATTTCCGATTCGGATGCACGCTGGTGCGAACTCCCGCATCTCTCATTGTGAACTTCTGCTGGATCAAGCCCTACCGGGTCTTTTTCCGGATGAAGCTCAGGCCTTTAGGAGTCGGGACCTATGCATACAAGAGGTATGTCACGCATTTTGGCCGGCTTAATCGTATTTGCCCTCACGCAACTACCCGGCTTCGCCCAGACCAATGCTAGTAAGAGTAACCCCTGTCCTCGTTTTGCGGCGGGCAGCACGGTGCACAACCCTCCAAGTGTTTACAGCCAAAACGGCCTGCTGACGGTAACCCTTTCGTATAACACTACGACGGATAAGGATGGCAGAACTCTCTATTGTTTCACCGCTTCAGACGGCAGTGAATCTCCGACTCTTTACCTGCATCCGGGCGACAAAGTGGTTGTGAACGTCAAGAACAATGTGCCGGGAGGAGTTCCCGCGGGCGCCATGCAGATGACGACCAACGTCTCCGACGTGTGCGGGGCTGCAATTACCGATGCGTCTTCGGTCAACATTCACTATCATGGCACAAATATTTCGCCGACGTGCCATAGCGACGAAGTGCTTCACACCATTATTAACTCCGGCCAGAGCTTCCAGTATGTTCTGCAGTTTCCAACGGACGAGCCTCCGGGCCTCTACTATTACCATCCGCATATCCACGGTTTGGCCGAGGCGGCGGTGCTGGGCGGCGCTTGTGGGGCCATCATCGTCGAAGGAATCGAAAACCTGCAACCGGCGGTGGCGGGGTTGCGCGAAAGAGTGTTGGTTATTCGGGACCAAAACGTCGCCGGCAATCCGACTCCGGGTGGCAAAATTCCGTCCTGGGACTTGACGTTAAACTACATTCCCATTTCCTACCCCAAGCTAATCCCCGCCGTCATTCACATGAAGGCTGGCGAGAAACAGCTCTGGCGAGTTGCCAACACCTCCGCCGACAGCTTGGTTGATCTGCAAGTGGTATACGACGGCGTGCCGCAGACGCTACAAATCGTGGCGCTCGACGGCGTACCCACCGGCTCGCAAGACGGAAGCCGAAAAGGCAGCATCGTGGATGCGACCCACGTGTTCATTCCAACGGCTGGGCGAGCGGAATTCATCGTGAAAGGCCCCTCTTCGGCCGTGAAAACGGCTATCTTCCGCACGCTGGCGGTTACCACCGGTCCGGCTGGTGACAATGACACGCAACGAACTCTGGCCATAATCAAAACGGGCCAAGACCCTGATGACAACGACATTCTTCCTCTCGCCTCTACAAAGCCCGGACCGCAGCGGTTTGAGGGCCTCGCAAGCGAAACCCCGACCGCGCAGCGCAAACTGTATTTTTCAGAGGTGATTTCGGATCCAAGCAATCCGGCGAGTCCCACCTATTTCTACATCACCGTCGACAAGCAGACTCCCACGCTTTTCAGCCCTGACAATCCTCCGGCCATAACGACGACGCAAGGATCGGTGGAAGACTGGACCATTGAGAACCGAGCCCAGGAAAACCACGAATTTCACATCCACCAGATTCACTTTCTGCTGCTGAAGAGGAACGGCGTGCCTGTTTCAGCAGAGGAGCAACAATTTTACGACACCATCCAGGTTCCGTACTGGAGTGGCAAGGGTCCATATCCAAGCGTGACGGTTCGCCTGGACTTCCGAGGGGCCGACGTCGGCGACTTTGTGTATCACTGCCACATCCTGGGCCACGAGGACAACGGGATGATGGCGATTATTCGAGTTTTGCCGATTTCAGGGAAATCAGAAAAAGTTTCAACTGGAACGTCAGCCGTATCTTCTTCTCCTCTGCCCTGAGCGGAAGAAGCAAAGTCACGAAAATAAGTGATGCGCTCTAAAGTATTGTGTTTCGGGACGCACTCGCTCACCTCCCTCTCGTCCGAGGTTGCCACGTGCGACCGCCTCGGGCGGTTCTTTGAGCTGTAAATCCTGTCCGAGAGGGCCGATGAAGAAGCTACTCCTAATTGGCTTTGTCTTTGTGCTTGGCTATGGATACGGGCGCTGGTATGCAAAAGGGCCAGTGCCTGTTACCGCGTCCGCTGAACTTCCCGCAAGAAAAATTCTTTACTACCAGGACCCGATGGACCCAGCCTACAAATCCGACAAGCCGGGAAAGTCTCCGAAGTGCGGCATGGATCTGGAACCGGTCTATGAGGACTCCGAGAGGTCGGCGGAGCAGGCGCCGGCATCGTCCATTTTCGTCAGCCCGGAGAAACAACAGTTAATTGGCGTGCGGTACGGTGTCGTGGAATACGGTTCCGCCTTCTCGACTCTACGCGCGCCAGCCAAGGTTGAGCTGGACCAAAACAAGGTTGTGCGCGTGGCGACCAAGCTCGAAGGGTGGGTCGATACAGTTAAGGTGAACCTTGTCGGTATGCACGTGAAAAATGGTCAGGAACTGCTAAAGATCTACAATCCGGATTGGCAACAGCAATACCGGGCACTCGTAAAGGCAAAGGTATTCGGCGCATCCGGCTGGGATGACGCCAAGCTTGACGAGGCGAAACTGCAGCTCCAGTTGGTCGGAATAGATGACGATCAGCTTGACATAATTGAAAGTGCTCGACGCACGAACTGGAGGCTGGGGGTCTATTCGCCGATTGAGGGAGTCGTTACCGAGTGTAATGTTGTGGCAAATCAGAAGGTCACACCCGGCACGCTCTACACGATCGCCGATTTGTCCAGCGTTTGGGTCACGGCGGATTTTCTGGAGGCTGATTCGGCGTCCATCAGGGTCGGACAGGCTGCGAACCTGACGTTCCCTTCGCAACCCGGAAGAGTATTCCACGGGAAGATCGATTCGATTCTTCCACAACTGGACCCAACCACGCGAACCTTACAAGTTCGCATACTGCTCGCAAACCCTGGCTATGCACTGAAGCCTGAGATGTACGGCACGGTTGAACTGCGCACGAGCGCCGGTCGGAAACTCATGATACCGCAGGAAGCTGTGCTGAACTCTGGGCTGAAGCAAGTGGTATTTGTTGATCGGGGAAACGGATACCTCGAACAGAGAGCAGTGGAGCTCGGTAAGCAATTTGGTGACCGAGTCGAAATTGTCGACGGGCTTAAAGTTGGTGAAAGAGTAGCCACGTCCGGCAATTTTCTCATCGATTCCGAAGCGCAACTGAGGGCGGGTGCGGAGCATGATCGATCGACTAATTGATATATCCGCACGCAACCGCGGCGTGGTGATTCTACTGGTCGCGGCGGCTGTGATAGCTGGGTGGTGGTCGATGAAGAGCCTGCCGCTCGATGCCACACCCGATCTCAGCGATACTCAGGTCATTCTTTATTCACGCTGGGACCGCAGCCCTGACATCATCGAAGACCAGGTTACATACCCCATCGTAACCGCCATGCTCGGGGCACCAAAGGTAAAGGACGTGCGAGGGTTTTCCGACTTCGGATACTCCTACGTGTACGTCATCTTCGAGGAAGGCACCGACCTGTATTGGGCGCGGTCGCGGACATTGGAGTACCTGTCAAAGGTTTCGTCTCGTCTGCCTCAGGGGGTGAAAACCGAACTGGGTCCCGATGCCACCGGGGTGGGATGGGTTTTTCAGTACGCGTTAGTGGACACCACCGGAAAGCGTAGCCTAGCGGAGTTGCGCTCGCTCCAGGACTGGTATCTGCGTTACCACCTGGAGACAGTTCCGGGCGTGGCGGAAGTCGCCCCACTAGGTGGATTCGTTCGCCAGTACCAGATCAACGTTGATCCCAACCGCCTGGAGGCATATGACGTTCCTATTACCAAGCTGGTAGCGGCGGTGCGCAAAAGCAATAACGATGTTGGGGGACGGGTAGTTGAGTTGACGGGCCGCGAGTACATGGTGCGTGGAAGAGGCTACGCCAAATCGGTCGCTGATCTTGAGAACATTGCCCTGACCACAAACTCGTCGGGCGTTCCGGTAACGGTGAAAGATGTTGGCGAAGTTGTCATTGGGCCTGAGATGCGCCGTGGAGTGGCGGACCTGGACGGCAAAGGCGAAACCGTGTCGGGCATCGTCGTGATGCGCCAAGGCGCAAACGCGCTGGACGTGATCGAGCGGGTGAAGGCAAAAATTAAGGACATCGAGCCCGGACTCCCCACGGGCGTAAAAATCATCACAGCCTATGATCGTTCGAACTTGATTCTGGCCTCGATCCACAACCTGAAATCAATTTTGATCGAAGAGCTGGTTGTCGTTTCGCTCGTCATTCTGATCTTCCTATGGCATCCGCCGAGCGCATTAATACCGATCATCACGGTTCCTGTCACCGTTCTAGTGGCCTTCATTCCCTTGCGCATGATGGGAATCTCGCTGAACATAATGTCCTTAGGTGGTATTGCTGTTGCCATCGGAGCTGTCGTCGATGCTGCTATCGTTGTGGTCGAGCAGACACACAAACGGCTTGAGGAATGGCAACGCGGCGACCGCACTGAGCCTTATCACGCGGTCGTGGTCAGGGCGGTTAAAGAAGTCGGCGGCGCCAGCTTCTTCGCGCTTCTTGTGATTGCGGTTTCCTTCTTGCCTGTGCTTGCCCTTGAAGCGCAGGAAGGCAAGCTATTCAAGCCGCTTGCGTACACCAAAACCTTCACCATGATTGCGGCGGCACTGCTGGCGGTCACGCTTGATCCGGCGCTGCGACTGCTTTTTACGCGCATGCGCGGAGTCGCTTTTCGTCCGCAATGGCTATCGCGGCTGACAAATGCGCTTCTAATTGGCAAGATTCATTCGGAAGAAAAGCATCTGGTTAGTCGATTGCTGATTCGCCTGTATCTCCCGGCGGTGAAGTGGAGTTTGCGCCGGAAATGGGCAGTCATCGGCAGCGCTGTCGCACTCGTGGCAATCACCATTCCCGTTTACCAGAGGCTCGGCTCCGAGTTTATGCCGCCGTTGGACGAAGGCTCTTTGCTATTTATGCCAACCACGACACCGGGGATTTCGGTGAGCGAAGCGCAAAAGCTGCTTCAACTGCAAGACCGCATTCTCATGAGTTTTCCCGAAGTCGAGCGCGTGCTGGGCAAGGCCGGGCGTGCGGAAAGCGCAACCGACCCGGCACCGCTTTCGATGATGGAGACGCTCATCCAACTTAAGCCAAAGGCGCAGTGGCGGAAAGTGAACACCTGGTACGACAATTGGCCTGCGTGGGTCAAACCAGTCTTCCGGCATATCAGGCCGGATACGGTCTCCACCGAAGAACTTATCAGCAAAATGGACCAGGCGCTCCGCTTGCCTGGTGTTGCGAACGCATGGACGATGCCGATTAAGGCACGCATTGACATGCTCTCAACCGGCATACGTACGCCGGTTGGCATCAAGATCTACGGTCCGGACCTGAAAGTCATCCAGAAAATCGGCACGCAGATCGAGTCGGTGCTGCCGGAGATTGCAGGAACACGAAATGTGCTCTCGGAGCGCACCAGCGGAGGGTACTTTCTCGATTTCGATCTAAAACGCGATCAGTTGGCGCGCTACAACCTGACTGTCGACGACGCCCAAGCAGTCATCCTGAGCGCAATCGGCGGCGAGAATGTCACGACGACAGTCGAGGGCCGGGAGCGCTATCCGGTGAATGTCCGCTATATGCGTGACTACCGCAACAATCTTGACTGGCTGGGGCGCGTGTTGATTAATGCCGGTTCGCAGCAGATCCCCATGAGCGAACTGGCCGATATTAAAATCACTCCAGGACCGTCGATGATCCGAAACGAAAACGGGATGTTGGATGGCTACGTGTATATCGACGTCAGCGGACGCGACTTAGGAAGCTATGTCCGGGAGGCGAAGGCGCTGGTAGCTTCGAAAGTCAGCCTGCCGCCAGGATATTCGCTGACCTGGAGCGGTCAGTACGAATCGATGGAACGCGTGCATGAGCGGCTGAAAATCGTTATTCCTCTGACGCTGTTTGCGATTGTTCTGCTGCTCTACATCAATACGAAATCGGCCGTCAAGACTGCATTTATCTTGCTTGCAGTGCCGTTCTCGGCCGTGGGCGCGATCTGGCTGCTCTACGCTCTTGGGTACAACATGAGCATCGGCGTATGGATTGGGTTAATCGCGCTGATGGGCGTGGATGCGGAAACCGGCGTCTTCATGCTCTTATATCTGGACCTCGCCTACGAACAGCGAAAGCGCGACAACCGCATGGCGAGTTGGCAAGACCTGGAGGAGGCGATCGTCATCGGTGCCGCGAAACGGATTCGGCCTAAGTTCATGACCGTCGCCACAATGATTGCCGGGTTGCTGCCCATTCTGTGGTCCATGGGAGCCGGCGCCGACGTCATGAAGCGGATAGCAACCCCCATGGTCGGCGGCATTGTTACCTCATTCATTCTCGAACTGCTCGTCTATCCCGCCTTATACGCGGTCTGGAAGTCACACACGGAACTGAAGCCGGCACGATCAAGATGATTTCGAAGTTTGTCTCCTCTTGTCGTCTCAATTCTTCGCTCCCGCCAGCCTCACCGGACGGCGTATTTGCCTATTTCTTCTGGACGATTCCACCAGCCTCCGCCTAGAGCGGCTAAAAGGGCCGCGGTATCCACGTATCGGTTTTCCACGGCCTGGATTCGGTTAAGAGTAGCCTGCTGATAGGTCTGTTCTGCATTTAGCAGTGAGAGGTAACCAATATCGCCCAGTTCTAACTGACGGTGCGCGATCTCCAGGCTCTTGGAGGCGGCCTGCTCGGCGACAACGGCCGCTTTTAGCGCGTCGGCATCGCACTGGATTGCGTGCAGCGTGTCTGCAACGTTCTGGAAGGCGCTGAGCACGGTCGATCGATACTGAGCCGCCGCCTGATCATAGGCTGCCTCGGCAGCCCGTTGCCTATGACGCAAAGTACCCCCCTGGAATACGGGTTGCGTCACCCCTGCGGCAAGCGACCAGGAACCGGTGCCGGGCGCGAACAGATTGCTGATGGCTACGGCGTTGCTCGCCGAATCGGCGCCTAGGGTAATGTTGGGCAACCGGTTGGCAATCGCCACACCGACTGCAGCACTAGCCGCATGCATCTGCTCCTCGGCGGAGCGCACGTCTGGCCGCTGCTCGACGAGTTTCGAGGGAAGACTCACCGGCAGTTCCCGCGGCAATTGCAATGAGGCGAGTTCAAACCTGGCGGAAAGTGTTTCGCTCGGAAAGGCGCCGATAAGACGTGCCAGCAGGTCGCGTTGCTGTGCCAGTTGCTTTTCGAGTGGAGGCAGCGTCGCCTGGGTTTGCGCCAGCGCCGCCTCCTCGGCAACCACGTCGGCCTCGGCGACCGCGCCGAGCGCGAATTGCCGCCGCAGAAGTCCCAGCGATTTAGTTTGGATATCAATGATCTGCCTGGTTGCCGCAATCTGGCCGCGCAACCCGGCTTCCTGTACGGCTGAGGCGACCACATTCGAGGTCAGGGTCAGGTAGGCGGCTTCGAGTTGGAAGCGTTGCCAGTCGGCCTGGGCCTTGAGCCCCTCGATTTGCCGCCGCGTGCCTCCGAACACATCCAGCGTATAGGCGACCCCAACCTGAGCGGTATGCAGAGTAAATATGTTGTTGCCGTTGTTCAGCGGGCTTGCAAGAGGGTCTCCCACTTTTTGGCGTGAGACTCCGTAACCGGCGTCGACGCTTGGCAGCAGCGCACCCTTCTGCGCATAGACGTTTTCCCATGCACCACGCAGTGCAGCCTTCGCGGCATCCAGGTCCGGATTGGCTCTAATGGCTTTGCCAACCAGTTCGTTTAGCGTTCTGGATTGAAACAACTCCCACCATTGGGCGGAAATGTCCATGCCTTGAACATAATGCTGCGACTCGCCTCCCCGGACATTCACCGACTCAGTTTTGGCGGGCAGCGGCTGCGGCGTGTATCTATCGACCGTGGGCGGTGCCGGTTGTTTGAAATGAGGTCCCACCGCACAACCGCTCGTCAAGGCAACAGCAAGGCAAACAATCCCGATCAGAGCGCGAGCATGATTCCTCCACAAAGCCCGGTCTTCAATTTCGAACGAACCTCGTAACATGCGCGGCATCACTGAATACCTCCTTCCAGCGCCAGTTGCGCGGTGGCTCGGCTGCGTTCCTCCACCCAGCGCTCCAATGCGAAATAACAGGTGGGCAAGATGAAAAGTGTGAGCAGCGTGGCAAATAACAAGCCGCCCACCACCACGGTAGCGAGGGCGCGCTGCACATCCGTGCCGACTCCGGTGGCCAGTGCCGCAGGCAGCATGCCCACGGTCGCCACGGTGGCCGTCATGAGCACCGGACGGAAGCGTTCAACCGCGCCGGAGATGACGGCTGCGCGCAGCGGCAATCCTTGCTCTCGTACCCGGTTGATGTTCGCGACCATGATGATGCCGTTTTGAACGGCCACGCCGAACAGGGCAATGAAACCGACTGCACTGGCGACGTTTAAGGTTTCGCCGGTGAGGTGAAGAGCGATCAATCCGCCCAGCGTGGCAAGCGGCACGACCATAAGAATCAGGACCGTCTGGCGCATCTTGCCGAACTCGGCGAACAGCAACACCATCATCAAAGCAAGCACAATGCCCAGAATCACGATGAACCTTGCCTGCGCGCGTTGCTGCTCTTCGAATTTGCCGCCCCATTCCAGACGATACTTGCTCTGGTCGAAACGCACCGACTGATCGATGGATCGCTGCGCCTCAGCGAGATAATCCGTTAAAGCGCGGTCACCATAGTCGACTTTGACCAGCAATTCGCGGTGGCCCATTTCATGGGCGATTGTGCTCTCGCCGGTTTGCAGCTTGATGCGGGCAA
>Ga0335078_10010830_pt1 | contig 13505 bp, 19 predicted proteins | sample Lox_Sample_32_FD_206711 | JGI IMG/M metagenome (GOLD analysis project Ga0335078, IMG submission 206711) | Soil microbial communities from Loxahatchee National Wildlife Refuge, Florida, United States - Lox_Sample_3.2 | ecosystem: Environmental > Terrestrial > Soil > Wetlands | place: USA...
TCCTCGGCATAGAGCGCTATGGAATCGTCCCCGACGTGGTCACGATCGCAAAAGGAATCGCGTCCGGGCTGCCGCTGAGCGCCACCATCGCCAAAGCCGAGGTGATGGAGAGCTGGAAGCCTGGGCAACACGCGTCCACTTTCGGTGCAAACCCGGTCGCCGTCGAGGCCGGCCTTGCCACCTTGGACGTCATCAAATCAGAGAGATTGATGGAGAACGCGACCAAAGTCGGCGGAAAGGCGAAGAAAAGGCTCCTTGAGATGATGGGCAAGTACGATATCATCGGGGACGTACGTGGGGTGGGCCTGTTCATTGGAGTAGAGATCGTAAAGGACAAGACGAGCAAGAGAAGAGGCGAAGATGAGTCGAAACAGATCATCAACTACTGCTTCCAGCATGGCCTCCTGGCCATTACAGCAGGCCGGAACACCATCCGTATCATCCCTCCGTTGAACATATCCGAGGAGGAGATGGATGAAGGCCTCGACATACTGGAAGAGGGAATCGCTGCCGTCAACGCCGCTGCTTCCAAAACTTAGTCATGTACGACTTCGACGAGCTAGTCGGGGAACTTCTTGCAAGCAGGCCCGAGCTGAGCCGGCAAGAAGTACTGGAAAAGATTGAAGAGAAGAAGCGGACGGTGGGAGCAGGCTATCTCACAGACCAGGGGGCACTGTTCCTCGTCGCAGGAGAGTTGGGAGTCTCCCTTCGGAAGGACAATGCCTCGCCTGACATGCGGATCGGCGACCTCTACATCGGAGCCAATGACGTCACCGTGGTGGCAAGGGTCCTTGCGGTCTATCCCGTAGCGACCTATAACAGGAAGGACGGAGGCCAGGGAAAGTACAGGAGACTTGTCCTGTTCGACGGCAAGAACACTGTCAGGCTTACCGTGTGGGAAGAAGGGCTCGAGCAGATCGAGAAGTCAGGCGTCAAACCCAATTCCCCCATTCGGATAGCCAGCGGGTATGTGAAGCAGGGCCTGGATGGAAAACCGACCCTCAACCTCGGCAAGCGGGGGAAGCTCGAAGCCCTGACCGATGAGAAGACGTCGGCAAAGCTCCCGCCCATCGCTTCTATGGTCCAGAAGATTCCATCCCTCACCAAGGAGGAACCGTTCGTGGCCCTGGAGGGGGTTGTGAGCTCAGAGCCGCGGTACAGTGAGTTTGTGAGGTCCGACGGGTCAGAAGGTTCCCTCTTTCAGTTCGGGCTGGCCCGCGAAGGAGGGAAGGAGACGAGGGTTGTAGTCTGGAGCCCGGCGGCCCGGCCAGAGTTGAAGCGCGGCCAGCGGGTTCAGGTCACCAACGTCAGGGCCCGGAGGTCGAACGGCGGAGAGTTCGAGATCCATGGCGACTCTGGAAGTACGATAATCGTGGGAGAAGCGCCCCCAAGGTCGGCATACAGGGTGGCGGCGACAACATCCAGCCAATCAGCCAAGGTCCTGCTGGTGCTGGGTGAGGACAGAAGGGTCAGGTTCGTCGAGGTCGGTAAGGGGGTCAAGGAGCCCGCGCAGGACGATGTAATAGGGGTCGCACCGGATGAAACGAGAGGAGAGAGGGTATATTGCAGGAGCGCTGATTCTGTCCAGCAGGCCCAGGACGCCCCCTTCCCTAGTTTGCAGGAGCTCGCGACGAAACTGCATGAAGTAAAGCAGGAGGACGTCCAGATCATGACAGAGGTCATCGCGCTCTCCCACGGGAGCGTAGACGACGTTCTGCTCAGAGACAATACCAAAGTCAAGAAGGGAGAGCTGATGGTCGGGGACGACACGGGAGAGATCAAACTGGTCGCGTGGAGGGACCTGGCTGGGAGGGTGTCAGGCATCCAGCCCGGAGAAAGGCTCAGGCTTGTGGGAGTGGAGACGAAATCGACGAAGGCGGGCGGATGGTTGCTGCAGCTTTCAAACTTCAGCGTGATAGAGAGGCTGCGGGGAAAGGGCTAGGTCTTCGAGCGCCTGAGGGCCTCGTACTCGTAAACGAAGATTATCACCAACCCGATGACGAAGAGGGCTATCATCGCCGTGCTGAGGAAGTTGTAGTAGCCGTTGATGTCGAGAAACGGGAGGTGCAACTCGGAGGTCGCGACCGGCATGCGATATTAAGCGTTTTCTGGGTCCCGTCTCGTTCAACCTGAAATGAGCCTTTTAACCCCAAGCTGTGACGGAGTGCCAGTGCCGAGGTGGCCTAGCCTAGTTATGGCACCAGGCTACACCCGTCAGGGTGAAACTCATAATCCCGGGCTGGGAGAAGAAATCTGGGGGTCGAGGGTGCGAAGCCTTCTCGGAGGCGCGACTCCCTCCCTCGGCACCATAAACCTAGGCAGTCGTTTTTTTGGAATAGAGAGCCACGGGTGGGATTCGGACCCACGACATCCACCTCTTCGGGTTGACCTTACCAAGGTGGCGCTCTAGCCACTGAGCCACCGTGGCCTCGAGTCGGCACCGACCGAACTTGGTTCTTAACCTTTGAAGTGTCTCATCGGTTCGTGGACATCATTCGTGGCCTAGGACCGGATGGGGCCGGTAAGGCTCCTCGAGTGTTTTCATGTCTCCTGATTTCAACCGGACGTCCGTGGCCTCGACCAGCTCTTCGAGCTGCTCCACCCTGGTGGGGCCTATGATTGGCGAAGCGACGTCCTCCTTCTGAAGGAGCCAAGCCAGAGCCACCTGCGCGGGTTTCGCTCCCTTCTGTCTTGCGACTTCTTCGAGGCGCTCGACGACGTCGAAGTCTTCCGGTTTGAAGTATCTGCTGCCCAGATAGTGGTCTTTGGCGTACCTGATGCCTGATGGTTTCGCCCTGCGCTTGTACTTTCCCGTAAGGAACCCCCTTCCAAGCGGGCTCCACGGAAGGAGCGGGACCCCCTCGTCCTCGCAGAGTGGTATCATCTCCCTCTCCTCCTCTCTGTAGGCGAGGTTGTAGTGGTTCTGCATCGTCTTGAAGCGTTCCAGGTCAAGCCTGTCGCTGGTGCGCAGCGCCTTGGCGAACTGCCAGGCCCACATGCTCGAACCCCCGATGTGGTCGGCCGCTTTCATATCTCGCGCCACGTGAGTCAGCGTCCTGAGCACGTCCTCTATCGGGGTGTCATAATCCCACCTGTGGATTTGGTAGAGGTCCACCCTGTCCGTCCTGAGGTTCGCCAGCGACCGCTTCAGGTTGCGCACGACGTGCTTCCTGCCGAGCCCCCTTTCGTCCGGCCCGTCGCCTGTAGGGAGTCCGACCTTCGTCGCCAGGACGACGTCGTTCCGCCTCCCCTGCATCGCCCTGCCGACTATCTGTTCCGACTTGCCGTTCGAGTAGACGTCGGCTGTGTCGAAGAAATTGATCCCCAGGTCTATGGCCCGGTCCATGATTTTCTTCGAATCTTCGTACCCCAAAGTCCATTCGAAGCCCTTGGCGTCGGGTCCCCCGAAGCTCATGCACCCGATGCAGAGCCGGGAAACATTCAGGCCGGTGTCGCCGAGTTTGGTGTACTTCATGCTAAATCGATGGAATGCGGCTCCGGTTAAACACTCGGTCACGATGAGATTTCGTAGCTGACGACGTGGCTGTTCTGCTTGTCGTAGAAGAAGCGGGCGTTGAACTTGGTGCCGTTGAGCAGGAGGGGGAGCCAGTACCTGTCGTCATCCCACATCTTCGCGTATGGTATCTCGTCCAGGCCGAACCATCTTACCCTCCCTTCTTCGCTTGACCTAGCCCTCCCTGAGAACTGCTTGACCATAAAGACGTGGACGAGGTAATCCAGGGAGCCGCGCCCGTTCATGTAGAACTCGATTTTTCCGTGATAGTCAGGGTCCACTATCCGCAGAGACGTCTCTTCCTCGACCTCCCTGATCACGTTCTGTGTAGGAGTCTCTCCCCGTTCGAACTTCCCTCCCGGGCCGTTCCATTTCCCCTTGCTGATCCCAGCATTGGCCAGCTTCAGAAGCAGTCTTCGGTCGCGGATTATGTGGCAAAGGGAAGCTTCGATGGGCACCGAAGAGGTTGCGGTGGCTGCGGTTGGTAAACGTTATTGTGCGGCTGCGCCGGCCCGGAACCCATGGGCGTACTCACGGCAAAGCAACTGTGGCTCCTAAAGACCCACGAGCTGTGCAGGCTGGCCACCGCGTCGAAGGACGCCAGGCCTCACGTTGTCCCTGTGATTTACGCCCTCGACGGCGAGAACCTGATCGTGGCTGTCGACTATGGAACGAAGAAGCTGAAGAACCTTCGGGAGAACAAGAGGGTCGCCCTGATCGTGGACGACTATCACCCCAACCACGCCGTCATGGTGGAGGGAGACTGCGACCTCCTAGAGAGGGGAAAGGAGTACCTGCGCCTCCTGCAGTTGCTCTTCGACCGTTTCGAGTCCTACAGGAAGAACCCCTGGGGGGAGGGAGAGTCTCCGATCCTGAGGATCAGGCCCACCAAGGCCGTCTCCTGGTAGACCCTCATGCGAGGGTCCCGTTCGAGCGACTCTCGTAGACTGACAAGAGCCCCGCGGCCGAACACCCCTGGTCGAACGGTTCGAGGACAGACGCACAGGTTTCCGCGAGCAGCTCGATGTAGCGCGCGGCATCGTATTTGGTTTCGTCCTTAATCATATCGAGCGGGGTCGCCCTTTTCGAGCCTCCACCCTTGTAGTCTGTGATGATGTAGCGTATCCCTTCGCCGGCGTGCAACGAAACCCCCTCGCTTACCAGCTGGTTGACCGCGGCGTGCTGCACCGTCATCGCAGTGTACTCCCCGGGGGCTTTCGAAAGGTTCGTGCTGAAAGCCAGCTCGGAGGCCGGGATTTCGTGGCGCGCCAGTGCCTCGGCGCGTTCGAGAAAGATTTCAACACCTTCGGGGATCTTCGCTTTGGCTTCTGTTGCGGAAGCGACCTTCGACAGCACCCTCAGGATGTCCATCTGACACCTCGCGAACGCCAGCGGGGTGTCGTGGCGCCTCGCCTCAATCCCCCGCACCTTCAGCTCTCCGGTCCGATAGACCCCGAAGTACCTGTTGAGGACAGGGATGCTGGGCTCGACCTTGGATGGGAGGAAGGCGACCCACTTGTAGAGTCCTTCGAATGACATGGCGAAGCCGGTCTGCTTTTCAATCTCTGCCTTGAGCTCGAGATAGTCGCTTTCGTCGGAACCGGCTCTCTGCAGCCAGAGCGAGTCCACTATGCCGTGTATGACGTCGAATCCCCTCTGCTCGGCGAGCCTTGCTGTGTCGATTAGTATTTTCCTGTCCCAGGCGCAGACGGCGATGTGGGCGTCTATGCGGCCGAATTTTGCGTTGTTGAATCCCAGGTACCCGAAGGTTGTGACCCCCAGCCACTTCAGCGCCGCCTGCCTGGCATTGTAGCGGTCGTAGTCGTCCTTGTTGCTGGCCGCGCCCTTGAGCTCCTTGTAGCGGAGCCTCTTCTTCACTATGATCTCGATGGCGAGCGGCACGATCCCCTTTCTCTTCTCGCACACGTTCCATCCAAGCTCGGGGACCCTGTTCTTGGAATCGGGGCAGCAGGTGCACCTTACGGTCTCGGCGGAGATGTTCTTCCTGTACATTATGTTCGGGTATAACGCGCTAAAATCCAGTTCCCCGACGTTCTCGTGGACCCCCACCTTCGGCTCAAAGATGAACCCCCCTCTGTCGGCCACGAGCAGTTCGTTCCTGTCCTTGAAGTGCTCTGCCAGGGTCGGTTTCCAGGGGACAAGCAGGCCTGTCTTCGACGCGTGGTAGAACTGCAGGCTGGACAGCGCCTTCCCTATGCTCGCCCTGCTGGAGGTGTGGAGCGGCATGCGGCATATCCTGCTCAGCTCGAAGAGCCCTTCGAACCCCGCTTCCGAGTAGGCGAACGATGTGTTGACGTCTATGTGCACCCTGCCGTAGAGCTTCATGGCCGAAGGCTTGTAGTGTATCTGCCCGTAGCTGAAATAGGAGGTGCCGGCCTTGGAGGGGAGCTTCATCGTCGTGCCATCCCTGTCCAAGGTCAGCACCAGCCCGTTGGCTTCGGCGCGTTTGATCAGGTAGGGGAAGAGGAAGGTGTCTCCGTCATTGGTGAGGATGAAGTCTGGGTCGGCCTCGTGCGCCGCCTGCGCCAGCCCTAGGATCTTGTCGGCTTCGCTGTTTCCCCCGATTTCTGTCTCCCCATCGCCGCTCCTCAGCGTAATCGATTCGATCCTGTCGGTTGGCCGAGGCAGCTTCCCCTGCTTGGCCACCTCCACTTCGAGGGTGACTTTCTTCAGCGGGGGGAGGGCGTAGTCGTACTCCCATACGTCGTCCCTGAGCTCCCAGCTCAGCCTGCCTTCCCTCTGCTCGACTTCGCAGGAAGCCAGCGGGAACAGGTCGTGCTCGTAGAGGTAGCTCTGCCCAGGGGGGATGTCCGCGTTGTAGAGCCTGAAGGTCCCGAAGGGGCCCAACCGCTCTATCCTCCCCGCTATCTGCTGTGCTTTCTTCGCGTCCTTGAGCTTGGCTTCGAGGACCTCCGGCTCGCCCGGGTCGGACACCCTTTCGCGCCTGCGGACCACCCTCGTCCAGGCGAAGTCGCGGCGCAATAGCTGCAGCGGGACGTCGAAGTCTGATTTCGCGTCGGTCCCGATGAATATCGACGGGGTCCAGCGGTCTACCAGCCGCGCGGCCTCGCCGTTTTCGAGCTTCAGCCAGACGACCATTTCCCCGGGGGCGCCGGGGTAGAGGTCAAGAATCCACCCGCGCATCGTTCAGCCTCTTGATCTCGGCAGCCAGCCAGACTATCATCTTGTGCTGGGCAAGCAGGAGACTCATGAAGAGCGCCTCGGTAGTGAAGGGGGAGTCCCTGGCCTGCATCGCCGGGAAGTACTCGTAGCAGAGTCTGAGCATCTCCATGAACAGGGCCCTGTCCTCCGCCCGGAGGGCGTCGGCGAAGCGCTGCCAGCTGTCCAGCTCTTCCATGATCTCGCCGCCAGAGAGCGTCATCTGTCTCCACCCTTCGCGGTTTCCGAGACGACTCCCACAGATTGGGCGAGCGTCTTGTAATGGTGAAACACGACGGCCATTACAGTCCCTTCGAACTTCGATGTCCTCACCGCCGCGGACGAAGCCGATGTGTAGAGCCTGGCGGAACTCAGCATGCTGTCGAATGCGGTTCTGTCTTTCTTGGGAAGGGCCTTCCTGTACGACTTCCATTCGGCCAGTTCCTGGGCTTCGGCTATCCTGAACGATGGTATCGTGCGGCCCATCAGCGGACAGCCCCTGTCTTCGTGGCCCTGAGAATCTCGTTCGGCTTGAACGTGACGGCGCCGGGGACCCTGTTCCTGTGCTTGACGAGTTCGGCCCTGACTCTGGCACCGTCAGACGACATGCGCATCCAGGCGTCTGCCCATCCGACCACCAGATCGTCGTACTTGCTGGACGAAGGCAGAGTGGCGACGACCAGTGCGTGCTTCTTCGTCTTCTCGACCCCTTCTTCGACGGCGCTCAGAACGCGCCTCGCCTCCCTTTCCTCCAGTTCGGGCTCGTTGAAGGTCCCGAGGACGTCGGAGATTATCACGAGCCTGGTTCCGTAGTCTTCGGTGGCGCGTTCGAGATGCTCCGACACCAGGGCGGCGAGCTGGTAAAGCGTGAAGACGCGACACGAAGTCACGCGCCTCATGGCGACGGCCGGTTTGACGCCCCTCTGCTTCGCGAACGACGAGAAGGTGTACGGGTCCGAGCGGTTGCCCCCGTCGATGAAGAGGACCGCCGAGTCCAGGCCGCCCGATTCGACCGGGAGCTGGGCCCTGAAGGCAGCCAGCTCGGCCACCACGGACGACGGCGCCCCGCTGAACATGACCAGGCGCCCTTCGGACAGGGGCCTCAACAGGGAGTCGAGTCGCGGGAAGCCCAGACAGAAGTGAGGAATCGAGGAAGCTTGCTGGAAGAGCGCCTTCGGTTTTTGTGGAGCCTCGGTGACGAGGACGTCCGACCAGTCTTCGGGTATGGGAGCGAGCCTGCATTCGACGCTGCCTGCGAGAGGGCGGTCGCACCCGGCGCAGCGCCTGTCGAACGTGCCGCCGACCGCGCCTATGGGTCCCAGATTCTTCCTGACCTCAAAGACACATGTGCAGGTGGAACAGTAGTAGACGAAGTGCTCTTTGCCGTCCCCCGCCTGTTCGTAGAGATAATGCAGCCCGGGCATCGATGGCCATGAAAATTCGTGGTGATTTAACGCGGAACACGCGGCAGACTAGTTTGGATGGGAGGGAGTCGGGCGAAAGTGTTGAACGTTCTTAAAGCGAAGGTTGGGCTCGCCGGAGCGACGCGGGGGTCGCCCAGCCTGGTCAACGGCGTGAGGCTCAGGACCTCATCCCTTAGGGGTTCGAGGGTTCAAATCCCTCCCCCCGCACCTGCGCGAAGTTCCCCAATCCAACTGCCTCAGTTCCACACTAGAATGAGCCAAGCTACTTTACGATGGGGGCGAACCACGCTACCCAGAGAAGGGGCTCGGACTGTTGTCTACTTCCAACGCTTCTCTTGAGGTGACCTCGCGGTTGCAGAACTCGCAGAAGAGCCCGTTCTTCCTCCTGATGAGTTGCGAGCCGCATGGCTTGTGGACCAAGATGGCCTCGACTGCCATCATGAGAGTGAAATCGCCGATTTCGGTTAAAGGACTGCCCAACGATTCTTACAGAATCAGGCGGCCTTGGGCGCGGCCGGCTGTGGAGCGGAGGGGGCTGGAACCGGGGCCTTAGTGGGCTGCGGCACGACGGAGGCGAGCGAAGGAGGTTTCGAGAGGGGCTTCCCGGTTATCACCGACAGGGCGGTCCGTCCTTGCTCTGTGATCTGGTACCTCGCCGGGTTCCCGAAGAAGTCGACCTTGAACTCGATTAAACCGAGGGAGGTGAGCTGTCTTATCACCCAGAGGGTCGGCCATTCCGAGCCGTCGTTGAAGACCTCGGCGACCTCTGCGTTGCTCATCCCGTCGCTGCTCTTTGACATGGCCACCAGGGCAGCCACAAGGTGAGGGGACTCGGCCACCTTCTTCAGCACCCTTCTCTGCCCTTTCGGGTCAGAGGGCCAAATCCAGATGCCCTTGGGCATGGGTGTGGCCGATTGAGGTCTGTTGATAAATCCTGCGAGGTAGCGATTTAATCACATTAACGATGTTATCAATTGTTTTTAGTTTTGTCAGAGAAGTAAACCGCCAGGCCCTGTGGTGTCGGAAGCCATGGAAGTGGTATCCGAATACGCTGACCAGAGGACAGAGCTCGAGGAGAAGATTAGGGCATTTGAGGCTGAAAAGGCCTCTCTCCTTGCTGACGTTGCCTCACTGAAAGAGAAGATAGCCAACTTCGAACTGACGAAGTCTGCCAGCGCGCTCGAAAGCGAGGTACAGGCGCTCAGGACGGAGAAGGCTGTGCTGGAAGAGAAGGCTGCATCGTACGAAGCCGAAGCGGGGTACGCTCTTCCGCCAGTGGTGGCTGAAGGGGTCTAGGCTCTAGCGGAGCTTAGAAGCCTTCTGCTCGAGTTCGCCCTTTTGTTTTCTGAGATAGCCGACGAACTCCTCTAACTCGGAAAATCTCACCTGAAGGCGCTTCAGTTCGTTCTCCTTGGCCGCCTTGTCCATGGAGCTCTCCAGGTCGCGCTGCTGTTGGGCCATCTCCCGGACCTTCGCGTTCAAGTCGTCGTTCCCTTTCTTGACCGAGCTGAGCTCTTCCTGGATTGCCTTCAATTGCTCTTCAGCGACAATCAGATACCTCTGCTTACTGATCACGGTGGGGAACTTGGTACCGCATTTCGAACATGTGTACATCCCGACCCGCCTCTCGGTCATGCCCCGTTCGTCTTTCGACGGCTCTACGATTACGTTGAACGTCCGGGTGGGAAGCGCCTCCTTGTTCCCGCACTTCGGGCAGTTTGGCAATCGCGGATGCGGCGCATGAGAACGTGTTAAAGGTTTGCCGCCCTATTGCTCTCTTATCGACTCGAGTTCCGATACCGCGGACCAGAGCGTCACCCTCGCAAAGGAAGGCATGTTCGGGTCCTGGGCCACTTCGTCCAGGAGGCTGATGGCGTTGGCCGCTCTGACAGCCACGCTCTGCTTGGTGTCCTGAAGCATCAGCACCGAGTCCTTGACGATCTTCCTGATGTTGCGGGGGGTGATGCTGGAATCAGATATCTGGGTAAGGCTCACGACGGCTTTCGCGAGCTTCGCGTCGTTCTCTTGCTGTTTCTTCAATTTGGCGCTCACTAGGGTAACCTCCGAGCCTGTCGGTGCTGCAATTCGATGGGATTAAGTGCTTTTCGCAGTGAACCGCCTTTAATATGAGCCGGACCGCGGCCGCGAGCATTGAGCGGAGCCCCCAAGGATAGGATGCGGCTCGCGGCGGACCTTGTCAGCAGGGGAGCCACCATGCTGGCCGAGGCGTGCCCTCAGGACGGCGGGATACAGGTAAGATATCGAGGAAAAGTGTACTGCACCACCCACGACGACCTGTCTTCGATCTCGGTCGCGGCGGCCGTATCCCTCGAGGGGGTAGTCGCTCAGCTCCGAGATGTTCTCCTAGCCAAGCTCAACGAGACAGCCGCGGCATTGGGGACCGAGAAAGACGCGGCCAGGCAGGACCAGCTCGTTTCGCTGGCGGCGAAATATTTTGAGCTGCTGCAGAAGCTCCCGAAGTAGCGCTTAAATCAGAATGCGCGGGGTTTCTGTGCCGTGGTTCTCAGGCTGGGTCAGAAAGCCCCCGAATTCTCACTCCCGGACGCAGACAGGAAGACGAGGTCCCTAGGCGAGTTCACGGGGCAGGGGACTGTGATCCTGGCGTTCTTCCCCTTCGCGTTTTCCGGAGTGTGTGACAAAGAGATGTGCATGTTCAGGGACGGATTCGGTACCCTGCAGAGCGCCAGAGCGCAGCTTGTGGGGGTGAGCGTGGACAGCTCGTTTTCGCTGAAGGCCTTCGCCCAGACCTACAACCTGCAGTTCCCCCTGCTGAGCGACTTCAACAAGAAGGTCACCAAGCTCTATGGAGTCCTCCAGGACCCCTGGGTGGGGCTGGGATACCGGGGAGTGGCGAAACGCGCGACGTTCATCGTGGACCGGAAGGGCATGCTCAGGCACCGGTGGGTGACCGAAGTCCCCTCAGAGGAACCCCCCTATTCGGAAGTGGTCAGGGCGGCTCAGAAACTGGCTGTCTAGGCCTCTAGTTTTAATACGGGCAACGGGTTGTTATCTCTGAAATTGAGCCAAGGTACCGAAATCAAGCCCATAGTCCAGCTCACCGAGAAAGCGGCCGACGAGCTGAAACTGTACCTCCAAAGGCAGGGCAAGCCGGACGCTGCGCTCAGAATCTTTGTGACCGCGGGCGGATGCTCCGGGCTTTCGTACGGCATGGTCGTTGACGAGAAGCTGTCAGATGACGATTATGTGATCAATGTCGGCGGGGCCAAGGTCGTCGTCGACAGGTCCAGCGCCCCCTTCATCGCGGGGTCCACCGTCGACTACAGGTCGGAGAAACTGATGGGCGGAGGATTCGTCGTGAACAACCCCAACGCCGTTTCCACCTGCGGTTGCGGCGAGTCGTTCAAGACAGCGTAGTCACTTCGGTCGGCCGATTTTGGCGCCGGGGGTAGGATTCGAACCCACGCGACCCGAAGGTCACGGGCTGACTGGTCTCTGATCTCGAGTTGCGGACCCGCTTCGTGGCCTGGCGGGTTGCCCGCGCATTAACCACTCTGCCACCCCGGCCCAGCCGGAGCCCGTTCCTGTGGGTATTATTTCTTTGAGGAGGCCTTCTCTTTGAGAGCGTTCGAGGGTGTAGCCCAGCCATGGGCGTCCGTGGCGCGCATGGAAGTCGGGAGCCGAAGCCGCAAACCCAGGTTTGCTAACGCGTTTACAGACGTCTTTCAGAATCCCCACGTTTAAATCGAATCCGCGTTGGCACGAGTCATGATGAAGGTCTCGGTGGTTTGGTCCAGCCCTTTTCCTGAGAGAACCATCGCGGTGGCCATGAGGCGCTGCTACAGCACGAAGGTCATCGAGGAGATTGAAATGGAGCTCGAACAGAAGGGAACCGAGTATTGGAAGTATCTGCTCACAAAGGCAATGCAGGACAAATCACTGGATGTGCTCGAGCACTTCACTCTGACTCTGCTGGCCGAGGGAGCGGATGATGCGAAGGTCGGTGACCTCGCACGCAACTTTCCATATCTGCGGGTGACCCAGCTGAAAGGCTTGGATTGGATGATTTCCCTCAACGCGCGGACCCTCGTAGAACTCTGGCGAGCCCCCAAAGGGAAGGCGTTCGCAGACCTCATAGTCTCCGAGCTCGATAGAAGGGGCGTCTGCCCCATCTTCAATGAGGTCGCTTTCGGGGTGAAGGTCCATGCGAGTTAAGCTCCTCTACCACACGGATGTCGACTCGCTGAGGCAGGTGCTGGCCCAGAGGGGGATCGCCTTCGAGCCAGAGACCCTGCTGGACCATGTCGTCTACATGTTCGAGATCGAAGACTGCAGCAGGGTTACGACCCACCAGCTGGTCAGGCACAGGGCAGTCTCGTACGACCAGGAGTCGCAGAGGTTCTCCGCCGCCACAAGAGAGGGCATCGTGACCCCGCCCAGCATCCAGTCGAACGAAGTCGCCTACAGAGCCTACGACGACGCGCTCAAGACGGTCTATTCGGCCTATGAGAAGATGGTGGCAGCCGGCGTCCCCAAGGAGGATGCCAGGTACATACTTCCCAGCGCGATAAAGACGAAGCTCGTCATGACTCTCAGCGCGAGGAGCCTGATGCACATGGTCTGGCAGCGGACCGCCCTCCAGGCCCAGTGGGAGATCAGGGACCTCGCGACTTCTTTGCTGAACCTGGCCAGGGACGCGACACCTGAACTCTGGACGAAGATCATAGAGAGGTAGCACTTGGTCAAAGCCTTCGGCACGGCGGGCGTCAGGGGGGTCTTCAACCGGACCCAGACCCCGGAGCAGGTGTACAGGCTCGTCGAGACAATCGCCTTCGCTTCAGGAAGGGGAAGATATGGAGTTGGGTGGGACGGGCGGAAAGCGTCTGGCCTTCTAGCCAGGACCGTCCTGTCAGCGATCAACGCCGTCGGGAGCGACGCCCATGTCTTCGGCCTCGTGCCCACTCCAGTGCTCGCCTTCGGGACGAGGACCAGAGCCTGCATCTCCGGCTTTTCGGTGACGGCCTCCCACAACCCAGCGGAGTTCTCGGGGGTCAAAGTCTTCAACGGAAACGGGATGGAACTGCCGAAGACCGACGAAGAGCGGATAGAAAGAGCCATGGGAGTGGATGTCATGAAGCCCTCGGGGAAGTTCGGCCAGCTCATCCCTGACGAGGTGGTGGTCGATGATTACATCCGTGCCGTCGTGTCCCGCCACAGGGGAGCCGCCCAGCCCCTCCGAATAGCTGTGGACTGCGCGAGCGGTCCCGGGGGTCTGGTGACACCGGAGATATTGAAGCGGCTGGGGCACCATGTCGTCCCCGTGAACGCCCAGGTTTCGTGGAGGTTCCCCGCGAGGCCTCCCGAACCGACAGCCTCGAACCTGGCGGATTTCGCGAGGATGGTCCCCA
>Ga0335078_10010831_pt1 | contig 13505 bp, 13 predicted proteins | sample Lox_Sample_32_FD_206711 | JGI IMG/M metagenome (GOLD analysis project Ga0335078, IMG submission 206711) | Soil microbial communities from Loxahatchee National Wildlife Refuge, Florida, United States - Lox_Sample_3.2 | ecosystem: Environmental > Terrestrial > Soil > Wetlands | place: USA...
CGCAGCTCGGCCGCTGCGTCGAGGACGGGGAAGAGGGTGAGCGCCGGCGCGAGGATGCTCGCGCAGGTCGCCACGAGCAGCATCAGGTGCACGGGCAGCTCGGGCAGCTCCGTGGCCGCGGCGGGGACGAGCACGCCCCCGGGCGCGGACCTCAGCCCGGGCAACGCCCAGGGCACCAGGTGGAGCCACTCGACGAGGAACGGAACGAGGAACGCGCACAGCCCCATGACCAGGTAGATGCGCCGTGGCCCCGGACGCGCCGCGCCTGCGGCGCCGACCGCGAAGGCCAGGGCGAGGACGGGCACGACGACGTTCGACGTCGCGATCACCGAGCAGAACGCGACGGCCAGCAGACCCAGGCCGACCACCGCGTTCGTGCGCCGCTCGAAGCTCCGCACCGTCAGGCGTCGCGAGAGGAAGACCACCACGGTCATCGCGAAGGCGCCCAAGAGGGGCACGACGATGCACCCCATCAGAAACCAGCTTCGCACTCCGACGGTCGAGACCCACAGAACGACGACCAGGAAGACGAGGATCATCGCGACCCCCTTGCGGTTTCGCAGTCGCATGGCGGAGAGGTCGGCCCGCTCCACCTCGGCGCGTACTTCCTCCGGAAGCACCTCCGGAGGCCGGGAGATCAGACGGATCAGCGTCGACGCGCCGGCGACGTTGTCGGGGTCGAGCGTCAGCGCACGGCCCGCCTCCCGGAGGGCCCGCGCGCGCGCCTCGACGGCGTTCGGGCCGCCGGACAGCGCCTCGCCTGCGGCGCCCGACGCCGCCGCGGCGTGCTTCACCGCCAGCGCGCGGCGCGCCGCGAGATCGCGATCCCCCTCGAGGAAGCGGTCGACGGCGTCCGCGATGTCTCGCGCGCCGATCGTTCGCGCGCCCGGATCTCGAGCCGTCGCGCGCACGCACACGACGTCGAGCTCCGGAGGGACGTCGCGATCCGGCGCGCGCGCCGAGGGGCTCGCCGGCGAGCCGGCCTGCGTCGACCGGAGCACCTCCCCCGGGGTCTTCCCCTCGTGCAGCCGCGCGCCCGCCAGGATCTCGAAGAGCATCGCGCCCAGCGCGTAGACGTCCGCTCGCTCGTCGGCGTCGTTCGCGGAGTCGATCTGCTCGGGCGCCATGTAGCCCGGAGTTCCCAGCATCTGCCCGGACAGCGTCTCGCCGCGTCCGTACGCGCGCTCGTCGACGCCGGACGCCATCCCGAGCACCTTCGCCAGACCCCAGTCGAGGACGTAGACCTCGCCGAAGTCCCCGATCATCACGTTGGCCGGCTTCAGATCGCGGTGCACGACGCCTCGCGCGTGGGCGTAGTCGACAGCGAGGCACACCTGCCGGAAGAGGCCCAGCAGCCGGGTCCTCGTGAGGTCGCCCGCGGCCAAGGCGTCCTCGAGCGTGCGTCCGGTCACGCGCTTCATCGTGAAGTACTCGTGCCCGCGGTCGTCGACGCCGACGTCGTACACCGGGACGATCGCGGGGTGCTCCAGCTGCCCCTGCACCCGCGCCTCGCGCAAGAATCGCGCGCGCGCGACGCCCAGGGACGAACGCTCCGGGCCGATTGTCTTCACCGCCACGTCGCGGCCCAGCCACTCGTCTCGCCGGAGGTGAACCTCGCCCATGCCGCCACGGCCGAGCAGGTGGCGCTCGGCATACCGCGGTCCGTCGAGAGCGCCCGGCGACGCGTCGCGGTCCGGGGGCGTGCTCGTCGAGGCGACGGTTTCGACGAGCTCGACGGGTGGTCTCTTGTTGGTCATCGCTCCTCCCCCGAATCCACGTTCGCGCACGCACGGTTGGACGCGCGTGCGCAACAAGGATGACAGCCCGCGGGACACGGCCGCAATCGGGGTCGTTGCGGCCTCAGCCGGCTCTCGCTCGCTCCTCGGGGCGGCCCCGTCTACCCTCGGGAGGATGCTGGCCGAGACGGCCGACTCCACCCGGGACTCCACGCGTCACGGCGCGCAGCCTCGCCCGGGGCTCATCGTCGCATTCTCGGGGACCTCGGCGATGTCCGTGGCGGTCGCCGTCGACGACGAGCCCGTGGTCATCGGTCGTGCGGGAGAGACGGGCTCCCTGCTGCCGGACGATCGACTGTCGCGGAGCCACTGCTCCATCGCGGCTTCCCCCGAGGGGTGGATCATCCGGGACCTGGGCAGCCGGAACGGCACCTTCGTGGACGGCGAGGCCGTCAGCGGCGAGATCGTGGCTCCGTCGCCCAGGATCATCCGCGCCGCGGACACGATCTTCATCCCGTGCCGGGACATCTCGACCTTCCAGGCCACCACCACGGAGGGCGGCGTGGTCGTCGGCGCGCGGACGCGCGAGGCGCTCTCGGCCGTGGATCGCGCGGCCGCGACGAGCGAGACGCTCCTCATCGCCGGCGAGAGCGGAACGGGCAAGGAGCTCGCGGCGCGCAGGTTCCACGAGCGCGGCCCGAACGCCGCGGGCCCGTTCGTCGCAGTCAACTGCGCGACCATTCCGCAGGGGCTCGCCGAGCGGTTGCTCTTCGGCGCCAAGAAGGGCGCCTACTCCGGCGCCACGGCCGATGCGGCCGGGCACCTGCGCGCCGCCGACGGCGGGGTCCTCTTCCTCGACGAGGGCGCGGAGCTCGACCTGCAGGTCCAGGCCAAGCTGCTGCGCGTCATCGAGACGCGCGAGGTCGTCCCTCTCGGGGCGACGCAAGGGGCGCGCGTGGCGCTGCGCATCTGCCTCGCCACGCACGTCCGCCTCCGCCGGGCCGTCTCGGAGGGCCGCTTCCGCGCCGACCTGTACCACCGGGTCGCGCCGCCGGAGGTCACCCTGCCGGCGCTGCGCGACCGCCTCGACGAGATGGCGCACCACATCGTCGACGAGATGGGCACGACCGGGCTCGCGCCGCAGGCCAGGCTGGTCGAGGCCTGCATGCTCCGGCCCTGGCCGGGCAACGTGCGCGAGCTGAGACGACAGGCGCGCGACGCCGCGAGCCGGGCCGCGGCCGATCACGCCGACCGCGTGCGGCTCGACCACCTGTCCGCGTCCGCCGGCCAGCCCATGGGTCCCCCTTCGTCCCGCCCCCTGCCGGCCGCCCCGAACGTCCGGCCCTACGTGCGCCACGGGCAAGAGCTGACGCGCGAGGCCGTGGAGCGCGCCCTCGTCGAGCACGCAGGCAACGTCACGCGCGCAGCACGGAGCCTCGGACTGCAGAGGACCCAGTTGTATCGCGAGATCGCTCGTCACTCGCTCGATCGGCCCGGCAAGCGTCGCTGACCTGTCGCATCGGCCGTCACAAGTCACTTGTGACGGTCGATGTGACACCTCGCGGCGTCCGTCCTTCGCGCACTTGGCCGCCCCCTCGAGCCGCGGACCACGTGGCGCGCGCGGTGCACTCCCGTCCCGCGCAATCCGGGAGGTGCTTCGATGATCGCGAGGAAGATGTGGATGCTTTCGGGGACTGCGGCCGTGATCGCCATGGCGGGTGGAACGGGTGGCACGACCGGTTGCACCGTGAACACCACGAACCCAGCCGACGGCGGGACCGGATCGTCATCCGGAGCGTCCGGGTCCTCGTCGGGCTCCTCCGGATCATCGTCCGGATCGTCCTCCGGATCTTCGTCGGGGTCGTCGTCCGGCTCGGGCGGCGACGACGGGGGAACGGACGACGACGCCGGCGACGCGGGCTTCTGTTTCACGTCGCAGAACACCGCGACCGGCTTCACCGCGGTCGCGCTCGTCTGCGGGCAGAACACGCCGTCGGGCATCGCCGTGCACAACGGAGTCGTCTACTGGACCGACTACGCCCCCGGGGGCACGGTGATGAGCGTGCCCGAGACGGGCGGCACGCCCACCACGATCGCAACCAACCAGGACTATCCGTGGGCCATCGCGGTGGACGACAACAACGTCTACTGGACCAACTACGACAACCAGTACGCGACCAACGTCGGCGGGTCGACGAGCTCCGGGACCGTGATGAAGGTACCCCTCACCGGCGGAACGCCGGTCACGCTCGACACGGGGCTCGAGAGCCCGTGGGGCATCGCCGTGGACGCGAACAACGTGTACTACACGGCGGCCGCCGGGGGCCACGTCAAGAGCGTGCCGATCGCCGGCGGCAGCGTCACCGTCCTCGCGCAGGGACAGGGCACGCCCGCGGGCATCGCCGTCCAGAACGGCGTCGTCTACTGGACGAACAACACCGACGGCACCGTGAGCAGCACGTCGGCCGGGGGCGGCGGCGCCGTCAAGGTGCTCACGACCAGCAACGACGCGGCGTACGCCCTCGGCATCGCCCTCGACTCGACGAGCATCTTCTTCACCGCCAACTCCGGCAGCGGCAACAACAGCCCCGTGCTGAGCCTGCCCCTGGCCGGCAGCTCGTCCCCCACCGTGCTCGCCTCGGCGGAGAACACTCCGTGGTCGGTCGCGGTCGACGCCACGAACGTCTACTGGACGCAGAACATCCCCAACAACGGCGCGGTGTCGAGCATCCCCTTGACCGGCGGGTCGATCACGCGGCTCAACACGGGCGCAGACGATGCGACGGGCATCGCCGTGGACGCGACGGGTGTCTACTACACGGCCGCTGGCGGCGGCAGGGTGTGGAGGATCACGCCGCCATAGGCCGACCCTGCAGGGGCGCTCAGGGCGAGTGATACGACGGCGACTCGCGCTGGAAGCGCGACGTGCACCAGTTGCGGCCGTGGGTCTCGCGGCATTCGTACAGCACCGTTCGACCGCAGCCCGTCGCCTCGTACACGGTCCAGCCGCTGCAGGTGCTCGCCGTCGGCCCCTTCGCCTCGGCGCAGAGCGGCTTGGTATCCGGGCGCTCCTTCACGGTGGTCCCGTCCTCGGAGCACGCGCTCTCGACGTCGAACCTCTCCTCGACCAGGCCCGGATACGGGCTGCAACCGCCGACCGACGCGACGAGCAGCACCGCGAGCACGAATGGAGACGACGTCCGTCCCATGGAAGCGAACCTATCCGATCGAGCGTGCGTCGTCGCGGCCGTTCTGCGCTGAGGCCGGTCGGGGCCGGCCTCACTCGCCCGTTGCTAGCGACCCTCGCGGCTCCCGCGTACGACGCCCGCCTCCGCGAGCACGCGCAGGTGCTTGGTGACCGCCTGGCGCGTGACGTCTGCCCCCTCGGTCAGCTTCGCGATCGACTGAGGTCCCTCCTCGTCACGGATCGCCAGGCAGCCGCCGCGGATGATCAGGAGAGGTCGAAGCGATCGAGGTTCATCACCTTCGTCCACGCGGCCACGAAGTCCCGGACGAGCTTCGCCTGCGCGTCCGAGCTCGCGTAGACCTCCGCCAGCGCGCGAAGCTGCGAGCTCGAGCCGAAGACGAGATCGACCCGCGTGCCGGTCCACTTGACCTCACCCGTCCTGCGATCGCGTCCCTCGAACAGGTCCTTCGCCTCCGACACGGGCTTCCACTCCGTGCCCATGTCGAGCAGGTTCACGAAGAAATCGTTCGTCAGCGCGCCCGGCTTCTTCGTGAAGACGCCGTGCTTGGACGATCCGGTGTTGGCACCGAGCACGCGCAGCCCGCCTACGAGCACGGTCATCTCGGGCGCGGTCAGCGTGAGCAGCTGCGCCTTGTCGACGAGGAGCGCCTCGGAGGGCACGGCGTACTTGCCCTTCTGGAAGTTGCGGAACCCGTCGGCGACCGGCTCCAGCACGGCGAAGGACGCGGCGTCGGTCTGCGCCTGCGTGGCGTCCGTGCGACCCGGCGTGAAGGGCACCGTCACGGCGTGACCGGCGGCCTTCGCCGCCTGCTCGATGCCGGCGGCGCCGCCGAGCACGATCAGGTCGGCGAGCGACACCTTCTTGCCCCCGGTCGCCGCGCCGTTGAACGCGCGCTGGATGCCCTCGAGCTTCGCCAGCACCTTGGCCAGCTCGCCGGGCTGATTCGCCTCCCAGTCCTTCTGCGGCGCGAGACGGATGCGGGCGCCGTTCGCGCCGCCCCGCTTGTCGGAGCCACGGAACGTGGACGCCGAGGCCCACGCGGTCGAGACCAGCTGCGAGACGGACAGGCCCGAGGCGACGAGCTGGCTCTTGAGCGACGCGACGTCCTTGTCGTCGATGAGCGGGTGATCGACCTTCGGCGTCGGGTCCTGCCAGATGAGCTCCTCGGTGGGGACCTCCGGGCCGAGGTAACGAGCGCGGGGACCCATGTCGCGGTGCGTGAGCTTGAACCAGGCCCGGGCGAACGCGTCGGCGAACTGGTCGGGATGCTCCATGAAGCGTCGCGAGATCTTCTCGTATGCCGGATCGAACCGGAGCGACAGGTCGGTCGTCAGCATCGAGGGGGCGATGCGCCTGGACGCGTCGTGGGCGCTCGGGACCGTGCCCGCGCCCGCGTTGCCCTTGGGCTTCCACTGGTTGGCGCCGGCGGGGCTCTTGGTCAGCTCCCACTCGTAGCCGAAGAGGTGCTTGAAGAAGTCGGCGCTCCACTTCCTCGGCGTGGTGGTCCAGGTGACCTCGAGGCCGCTCGTGATCGCGTCGCCGCCCTTGCCGGTGCCGAACGTGCTCTTCCAGCCGAGACCCTGCTCCTCGAGCCCGGCCGACTCCGGATCGGGGCCCACGTGCGACGTCGGCCCGGCGCCGTGCGTCTTGCCGAAGGTGTGGCCTCCGGCGATCAGCGCGACGGTCTCCTCGTCGTCCATCGCCATGCGCGCGAAGGTCTCGCGGATGTCCTTCGCCGCCGCGACCGGATCCGGGTTGCCGTTCGGCCCCTCGGGATTGACGTAGATGAGGCCCATCTGCACCGCCGCGAGCGGGTTCTCGAGGTCCCGCTCTCCCGAGTAGCGCTTGTCGCCGAGCCACGTCTTCTCGACTCCCCAGTAGACGTCCTGGTCCGGCTCCCACACGTCCTCCCGTCCTGCGCCGAAGCCGAAGGTCTTGAAGCCCATCGTCTCGAGGGCGACGTTGCCGGTGAGGATGAACAGGTCGGCCCACGAGATCTTGCGGCCGTACTTCTGCTTGATCGGCCAGAGCAGGCGCCGTGCCTTGTCCAGGCTCACGTTGTCCGGCCAGCTGTCGAGCGGCGCGAAGCGCTGCTGGCCGCGACCGCCACCGCCGCGGCCGTCGCCCACGCGGTAGGTGCCGGCGCTGTGCCACGCCATGCGGATGAACAGGGGGCCGTAGTGACCGAAGTCGGCCGGCCACCAGTCCTGAGAAGCAGTCATCAGCGCAGCGAGGTCCTTCTTGAGCGCCGAGAAGTCGAGGGTCCGGAGCTCCTCGCGGTAGTCGAAGTCCTCGCCCATCGGATTGGACTTGGACGAGTGCTGGTGCAGAAGCTCCAGTCGCAGCTGGTGCGGCCACCAGTCGCGGTTCGACGTGCCTTCGCCGATGGAGTGATGGAAGGGGCACTTCGCTTCGGTCGTCATGGCTCGCGAGCCTCGGTTCCTGCGCCCGGCATGTGTGACGCGCGGGGAGTATGGGCGCCTGGGGCGAGCGGCACAAGGCCGGGACCCGCTTCACGGCCCGCACGCGGCGACGGCGGCGGCGCAACCCCCGGCGTCCGCGGTCGACTCGTAGCCGGCGTAGCAGGCGAAGGGCGAGGGCGCCCCGTCGATGCACTCCGCGTAGTCGACGCTCTGGGCGGAGCTCGAGCATGGCTGTCCGGCGGCGGCCGTGCACGCGCAGTAGGTCGCCACGCCGGCCAGGCAGGTCGCGCCGGAGGGGCCCGCGTCCGTCATGGCCGGGTTGCAGACGAAGCTCGTGTCGTCGTTTCCCGTGCACACGTAGCCGTTCGCGTCGCCCACGATGCACGCGACCGACCCGGCGGCCTCCGGGTAGCAGAACCCCCCGGGCTCCTTGGGCGGGGAGCCCAGCGGGGGGAACGAGCTGCTGTCGGGAATGCAGCAAGAGCCGGCCGCGCACTCGCTCGACGAGTTGCAGCGTGGCCGGCACGTCCTGGTCGAGGAGCCGCTGACGCTGAAGCAGGCCTGGCCCTCCGGCAGGCCGGGCCCCGACTGACAGCACTGGCTCGCCGCCGTGCACGTCGCGCCGACCGGCAGGAGCCCGCAGGCGCCGCCGTCATCGGACGCGGCGTCCGCCGGAGCGGCGGAGTCGCCGGCGCCGCTCTCGACGACGCCGCCGCCGTCCATCCCGGGTGGGCCGCCGCCGCGCGAGCTGCTCGACGAGCACGCGGCCGCCACGATCGCCAGGAGCGCCACGCAGACGTCCAGGTGGATACGCCGCGGATGGCCGCGGTGCTCGGCGTCGAGCGAGGATCGCCGGGGCCGGCGCGTCATGGGCCGCACATCCCCGGGAGCCCCCGGTACGACGGGTCGACCGTCGCCGCCGTCCACTGCGCGCCGTCCCAGAACCACGTGTCGTCGTAGAACGTCGAGTCTCCGTCCCATCCGCCGAACAGGACCACGTGCCCGCCCACCGTGGCAATGCCCGCGCCCTCGCGCGCCCGCCGGGGCCCCGGGGACACCGCCTTGCATCCGGCTGGCCATGGGTCGGCGCCGCTCGTTCGCCGGCAGGTTCGCCTACGGGTACGCGAGCGCCGCGCGATCCCAGCCGGCGAGCGTCGCTCCGGCGTCGTACGTGCTCTGCGCGAACTCCAGGATGGCTCCGGCCGGGTCGACCGAACGCCGGACGGGGGACGATCATAGATGAGGGACGCCCGAGAGCTTCCGCACGGACGTGGATTTCAGGCAGGCGCGGCGGGTGCGCGCGGGTGACGCGCGACGCCGGGTGCTAGGCTCCAGCCATTCAGACGCCTCGGGAGGCTAGCCGCCGCGTCTGACGTCACCCCTCGGTCTTCACCGCGAAGCACCACTCGTGGCCCTCGAGGTCGAGCGCACGGTACCGCCGGAAGCCATACCCCTCCTGGATCTCCTGCACGATGTCCGCGCCGGCGGCCTTCGCCCGCGCGTAGTGCTCGTCGAGGTCGTCGACGAAGACGAACAGGCTCTGCGTGGTCTTGCCGATCGACCTCGGGCTCACCATCCGCCCCTGGACCGACGGGCTCCACGACACGTGGCCGACCATGATGACCCCGTCGCCGAGCGTCAGCTCGGAGTGGACGATCTGGCCGTCGGGGCCCGGCACCGCGATCCGCGCGAGGAAGCCGAACGCCTTCTCGAGCCACGGCAGGGCCGCCTTCGAGTCCTCGTACACGAGCGTCGGCGTGATGCGCGGCCAGCCGGCCGGCGGCGGGGCGGCCGTCGCGAGCGACTCGACCGGGACGTCGAGCGCCCCCGCGATGGCCGCGCGCGTCTCGGCCGACATGACGCCTTCCTCGGCGCGCTGCACCGTGCGCGGCGAGATGCTCGCCGCGTCCGCCAGGTGCTGCTGCGTCCAGGCCTTGCGCTCGCGCAGCGATCGGATGCGTTCCCCGGTCTGCCTCGTCTCCATGAGAGCCTCCTGTTTCTTCCGCGTCGGAGGCTTCTTACGCGAGCGGGGCCCGGGGCGACCACGTCGGGAGGACGACAGTTTTGCGACAGGCATCGAGGACGAGGGTACCGCCGCGCCGGCCGAGCGGTGTAGAGCCGCGTCCCGGTCAGGCCATGTCGACGGCGATGGCGCAGAAGAGCGACCACACCGGCGCCAGCAGGCCGAACAGAAACGCCAGGCAGCTGACCAGCGGCGACTCGTTCTTCACCATCCCCGCCACGCCGAGGGCCAGGCCCGTCAGGCCGCCGATGCAGCCGACCTCCAGCACCCCCATGGCCGCGAAGGCACGACCGTTCGCGTGGACCGCGAGGGCGGCGAGCGGCTTGCTCGCGAGCACCAGCGGGACCACGACGGCCGCAGCGGACAGGAGCAGCCCGACGGCTCCGGGCCCTCGAGGCCGCAGCCCGTGGAAAGGGTTCTTCATCGCCGCGACCACGCGACGCGCCTCCGCAGCCTCCGCCCTCCGCGCCTCCTCGACCGCCTGGGAGCGGGCGGCGTCGGGCTGCCGGTAGGCGCCGAGGTGAGCGGCGTTCACGCTGGATGGACGTGCGAGCGGGGCGTCGCATTCCGAGGCATGCTGGGTGGTCCCGTCGCATCGGATCGAGGCAACGTGTCCCGCGACGCGGGTGACGCGAGGGCCGTCCCTCCCTCCACCCGCGGCATCTCGCCCGCCGGACGGACCGCTCGCTCGAGGCACCCGGCTTGCTTGGCTGCACACGCATGGCCTCCCGTCTCGTCGTCGGTGCCGTGCTCGGTCTCTCGGCCGCTTCGTGCGCGGGCACCAACGAGGCCGGTGCGGTCGCGGGCGGACGGGCCGTCTACGAGCTGCGCTGCCCTCGCGAGCAGCTCGAGGAGCGTCAGATCGGCGACACGTACTATCTGCGCGGATGCGGGCGAGCGGTCGAGTACACCTGCGTCTACGTGAGGGAGGGACTCGGCTACCACTACACGTGCATTCGCGAGGGCGACGTTCACCCGGGGTGACGCTCAGCGCTTGCCGAACTTGGCCTCGTACGCGAAGGCGACGAGGTCGGCCGTCCGCTCGAGGGGCATCGAGTCGGAGTTGACGATCAGGTCGTACGCGCTCGCGTCGCGCTTGAAGTGGTGCCGGACGAACGCGCGCCGCTCGCGGTCGATGTGCTCCACCTCGGCGCGCGCCTGGCGCTCCGTCATGTGCCGCGCCGCCATCAGCGCGCGCACCCGCGACTCCAGGCCCGCGATGACGCGGACGCGCAGGGCGTCGCCGGGCTCGATCACGAAGTGCGCGCCGCGCCCGACCACCACCGCGCTCCCACGCTCCGCGATGGCGTGGATCAGGCCGAGCAGGCGCGAGACGTACCCCTCGCGCGAGAAGGTGTCGCCCAGCAGGATGCTCGCGAGCGCGTCCTCCAGCGCGTTGCGCGCGTGCTCGTCGACCAGCCGCTCCAGCTGCTCGGGCGACGCGCTCTGCCCCGCGATCTGCTGCACGAGCTCCTGGTCCCAGAGCTTGAAGTGCAGGCGCTGCGCGACCAGGAGCGCGAGCTCGGTGCCGTGCGCGCCGGCCTCCCTGGATATCGTGACGATGGGCCTGCGTCTGTCGGGCGCCTGCTGCGGCGCATTGCGGACCCGCTGCTCCTGCATCCAACGCTGGATGCGTTCCTCGACGATCGAGCTCGTGGACCGTGGGCTGGGCTCCATGAATCGAGTGTAGCCCTCGGCGGATGCGGAGCCAGGACGCGCATGGGCCCCCATCGATCTTCCGCTGCCGGCGTGCTTTTGCAGTCGCTCGAGCCCGCCAGTCGCGCCGCGTCAGGCGAGATCCGCGAACCGGGGCTTGAAGGGAAAGGCCATGCGCAGCAGGGCGAAGACTCCCGCCCCGAGGCCGACGACCGCCGCGAGCCCGACGAACTGCCCCAGCAGGAACACGAGCGGAAAGCCCAGGACGGCCGCGACCCCGGCGGCGATCGCGATCAGCAACCGGCCGCGCTTGCGAGCGCGCTCGCCGTCTTGCTGCGACAGCGTCGCGCGCACGAGCGCGTCGCGCGAGTCGAGCAGCGGTCCTTGCCCACAACTCGCGCAGTCGCCGGCGGCGGCGTTGCGCGCGCTGCAGTCCATGCAGACCCACGGCGAGGCGGGAGGTTCCACGGTGGATCGCATCGTAGGTGGAACCGTGGCGCCGAGGAAACGTGAAGAAAGTCCCTTCGCGCTTCGCGAGCGACCTACTTGGCCACCCGTGCGATTCGCGAGCTCTCGTTCCAGTAGACGGCGGCACCGTCCACGCGCAGCTTGCGAGGGGAATCGGCCGCCACGAGTCGCCGCGGCTCGCCTCCGACCTTCGGCCGCGTCCAGATCGCGCCGTCGAGGCCCCAGTAGAGGTTGTCGTCGTCCGTGGTGAACGAGCGGATCCGGTGTTGACCGCCGACCAGGACCCTCGGAGGGTCACCCGTCTTCGAGACGGCCCCGATGAGCGACGACGTCCCCCGATCTCTCGCGAAGATGACGCTGGATGCGTCCACGGCGATCCCCACCGAGAGGCCGTACCAGCTCGACGTCCATGTCGTGCGCTGCCGGAGGAACTCGACGGGGTCGCTGCGGTCCCTCGGCTCTCCGAAGACGACGCGGACGCTTCCTCCGCGCTTCGGCACGCGCAATATGTCCGCCACGCTCTCGAAGTAGACGTCGGGCCCGTCGACCACGAGATGCACGGGAAGAAACTGCTCCGCAGCGACGACCTCCACTGCGCCACCTGTCCTGGAGACGCGGCAGATCCGTCCGCGCCCCGAGGCCGGCTCGTGGCTGTCCCAGGAGTTCACCCAGTACAGGTGCGTGGCATCGGCCACGAGCTGGCTCGGCTCGTGAAGATGAGTCGCCAGCACGACGGGAGCTCCGCCATGGAGCGGCACCCGGCGCAGGCTGCCGTGCTTTGGGTCCCACGACAGGACGTACGCGCCGGTGGCGTCGGCAAGGACCTCGGCTCGGTTGCCTGCGTAGGCCGGCACGGCCGCCAGCACCTCGACGGCTCCGCCTGACACGCCGATCCGTTTCAAGGCGTTCGACTCGACGAAGTAGACGTGCCCATCCCAGATCGCGAAGTCCCCGGCGTAGGCGGCCACGACGGGGACGCCGGCGCACTCGCCGCCCACGCACGCTCCTCCGAGGCAGTCGTGGTCGCAGCGTCCGCAGTTCTTCGGGTCGGTGAGGATGTCGGGGCTGCAGGCAGGGCCGCTCGCCACGCCACTCTCGGTGCCGCCATCGAGCGCCGCCTCGGGCTCGAGCGTGGGCGGAGGCGCCGGCGCGGCCGCGAGCGCGGGGGACGATGCGGCTGCCGGTGGCGGCGTCCTCGCGGACGTCCCGACCTCGGACGCGGCCTGGCCACCACCACACGCGGTGGCAATCGCGAGCAGCGTGATCGCCGTGAGCCGGCCGCTGCGGAAGGCAAGAGATCCGGTCACGGGATGGGCCGCCGATCACGCTCGGAGCCCACCGTCAGCTCGCTGAAGATGATGCGTCCCAGATACGGTTCGTCGTCCCATCGATCGGGCGCGCGCAGCAGGGCACACTGCATGACGCGCGCGATGACCGAGCCTCCCCAGTGCGCGTGGAGGTAGATCGCGCCGGTCGAGCCTCCGTCGAGCCCGGCGTGCTGGACGATGACGATGTTGCCGCGGTCCCCCATTGCCCGGAGACGGTACACCGCCGGCGGCGGTCGAGGCTCGTGCTCGCGTCGCCTACGGTCGCTTCCACAGCTCGCCCAGCGGCACCTCGAGGCCGTCGAGCGACTCGGGGCGAAGGACCTGGTCGTCGCTCGCTGCCTGCGCGATGACGTAGCGGCGGGCCGCCGCGTCGAGCACGAGCCGCTCGAGCGTGCGGTCCTCCGGCGAGACGATCCAGTACTCCGGTATGCCCCGCTGCGCGTAGTACGCGAGCTTCGTCACGCGATCGAACCGGGCGCGCCGCCGGGAGACGACCTCGACGACGAGGTCCGGCGGGGAGCCCTCGGCGAGGCCGTTCTGCTGCGCGACCGCGGAGTCGTTGCCCGCGCGATAGAGCTGCAGGTCCGGCATCACGCCGCGCTTGGGGGTGACGCGGACCTTGTAGCCGGAGCCGAGGACCCGGCCGCCGTGGGCGCGCGTCC
>Ga0335078_10010833_pt1 | contig 13504 bp, 15 predicted proteins | sample Lox_Sample_32_FD_206711 | JGI IMG/M metagenome (GOLD analysis project Ga0335078, IMG submission 206711) | Soil microbial communities from Loxahatchee National Wildlife Refuge, Florida, United States - Lox_Sample_3.2 | ecosystem: Environmental > Terrestrial > Soil > Wetlands | place: USA...
ATCGCGGCCGCCGCTGCCCGCGAAATCCTGGCCGCGGTGCGCCCGCGCGCGCGGGGCGTCGCGCTTTCGCTCGCGGACGATCGCGACGAAATCTGCGCGATGGCCGATGCGGTGCGACCGGATATCGTGCATATTGCCGCGCGCGAGATCGAACCCGAGGATTGCGCGTGGATTCGCAGGCGCCTCGCGCCGGTGCGATTGCTCCGCGCGATCGCCGTGCGCGCCGGCGAGACCCTGGCCGAGGCCGGCCTCCATCAGGAGACCGCCGACTACCTGATGCTCGATTCGGGCGCCAAGGGCGCCAGCGGCGAGACCCATGACTGGTCGATTGCGCGCGCGGTGGTCGAGCGCTCGCGGGTTCCCGTGATCCTGGCCGGCGGCCTTTCGGCGGACAACGTCGGGCGCGCGATCGCCGCCGTGCGGCCCTGGGGCGTCGATTCGTTCACGCATACCGACGTTCCGGGCAACCGCGGCCGCAAGGATCCGGCGCGCGTGCGCGCGTTCGTCGCGGCCGCGCTGCGCGGCTTCGCCGACGCGATCGAATCGGGGATTCGTTGATTCGCAACGCCGCGCGACCGATCGGCGCCTGGAGGGAAGCGGATTGAATCGTCGCCCCCTGATGTTAATATCGCGTTACATTTTCGTTAAGCTGAGGTCATCGGGAACAATCCAATTTGGCTTCGACCAGGTTTATCGCGACTCCGCCTCGTTCCGGCTCCGCTGCCGGACCTGACGAGGCGCGGCTGGCGCTGGAAAAACTGTTCCGCGACCGGCTGCGCAAATTCACCGCGCTCCTGCCCAAGGTCCTCGCCGAGGACGGCGTCGAGGCGGTGCACGACCTTCGCGTGTGGAGCCGGCGGCTGCAGCAGGTGGTGACCACGCTCTCGCCCGCTCCGCGCTCGGCGGAGGCGCGCACGATCGTCCGCACGCTCAGGCGCGCGCGCCGCGCGCTTGGCGGATGGCGCGACTGCGACGTGATGATCGAACAGCTCGAGCGCAAGGCGCGCCGGGTGCGCGATCCCGAGGAGAAGAAAGCCTGCGCGATGATCCGCGATCTCGCGCAAAGCAAGCGCGACCGCGAGATTAGCCGCGCCCGCCGCAGGCTCTCGAGCCGCAAGCTCTTCACGCTCGCCCATCGCGCGCACAAGTTCCTGCACAATCTTCCGCAACGCGATTCGGCCGAGGGCCAAGGCCCTCCCGACGCCGCGGCGGTGATCGCGGCCTCGGCCGCCGCAGGCTATCGCGATTGGCGCGCGGCGCTCGTGCGCGCCTGCGACGGCTTCGACCCGCTCGCGATCCACGCCTTTCGCATCGCCACCAAGCGGCTGCGCTATCGGATCGAACTCGCACGCGACCTGGGCGCGCGCGACGCCGCGCCCGCGCTGGATTTTTTACGGTCGATGCAGGACGTGCTCGGCGTCTGGCACGATCAGATCGAGCTGCTCCAGCTGACCGCGCAAGCGCTCGCGGATCCGCAATTCCTGCTGAGTCATGCGCGGCTGGTCGCGATAGTCCTGCGCAAGGGGGATAGCGAACGGTCCGCGCAGAACGCCCGCGTGCGCCGGCTGCTCGCGGAGACCGGCGCCAGCGTCGAGGGCTCGGCGCTCGACCGTTGGATAACGAGCTATTGCGGCGGCGCGCCGGCCCGTGACGCCGCGCACGAGCCCGAGTCGCAAACGGATGAATCCGATCCTCCGCAGGAATCGGGCGAGGCCAGCCTCCCTCCACGCCATGCCTTTGCCCATGCGAGCGAACTGGCGCCGCCACCGGCGCCCGAGCAAACCCATCCCGCTGCGGCACCGGTCGCGGCCGAGACTCCCGACCCCGGCGTCAGCCCGGAGGACGATTTCGTCAAAGCGCTCACCCTGATGCCCCGGTAGGGCCCGATTCGGACATTTAGCACTTCGCTGCCGCTGGCGGAAAGCTGTCTGCTCACGGCGACCGCCGCTTATCGCTCCCCACGAGCCGAACTTAACTCAAATCTATGCTATTATTTGCTATAATGGGCTAATCCATCTAATGTTATTTGTCTAAATCACAATGTATTTTCCATTATTAGATGTTGAGTTTCTGTAATTGAGAATTTCGATATTTTAATCATCTTTAATAGTTGCAATAGATGTTGTAGCGTGTTTAACTCAGGTTCATTGATGTTTCATGTCGAGACATCAATTGAGAAGGGTGGGACACCGAGCAATGCAGATGACGACGGACAGCCAAAGCGCAAACGCTCTCGGAGTGGATGCGCCGGCGATACCGGCCGCTCGGTGGAACCTGATCGAATCAGCTCGTCTCTGCGCACACAGGCCCTGATTTCGTATCCCCCGTGGCGTTGGTCCGCTGACCCCGGCCGCGCTACATAAAAGACCCGCCGCCGCGCGCCCCCCGACGCGCGGCGGCGGGCAAACCAAATCCTCCTCATAATCTTTCGGACTTTCGGACTCATCCGAGTGCGAACTATCGTCCGTCCCCGTTTCGTATAGCCCGGCGGGCTGAAAGTTATACGATGGGACGCGGCTCTCGGATTGCCCCCGATGCGGGTGTTCATCCGGGCCGCCAACTACTTCCAGCGTGAAAGGGGCGAACGATGATCAACAAGGACCGATGGAGCAATTTTGCGATGGGTCTGGCGGGCGGGGTCCTGGGCGCGACGCTGGTCGGTTCGGGATTGGCGGGCCGGCTATGGCCCGCCGCCACTGCCGAGGCCGCACACGCCCGCGCGATCGCGGCCGAGCAATTCATCCTGCTCGATCGCACGGGAATCAAACGGGCCGAACTGGTGATGGTGCGCGGCGAGCCGTTGCTCGAGTTCTATGGCCCGACCGGAAAGGTTGAGCGCGCGTCGATCGGCGTGGACCTTAAGGGCACGGCGCGCGCGCGCTTTTATTCCAGTACCGGAATTTCGCAGGCGGCGCTCGGCGTGACCGGCGAGGGGCGCGCCGGACTTGCGCTGCTCGATCGCCTGCAGCATCTGCGCGCGACCCTCGACGTCGGGATCGGCGGGGAGCCGACGCTCAGGCTCTATGACGAAAAGAGCGCACGGATCGGGCTGGACGTGACCGAGGCCGGCTCGCCGGGCGTCGCTTTGCTCGACACGCAGGGCAAGACGCGCGCAGCGCTGGCGCTAAGCAACGACAGCAGCCCGTCGCTTACATTGTACGGCGCCGACGGGAAGCCGACCCAGACGCTGCCGTAGTGCGGCGGATTCCTGGCTCGCCAGATTCCCCGCCGCCGCCGGCTCCAGCAGCGGCTCGTCGGAGGCCGCCTCCGGCAGCCCGGCCAAGTATGGCTGCGTAACTCTACTACAGTAGGAAAATAATGCCAACTACAGTGGGAGAGGAGGAGTTCCGACGCCGCCTTCGCTTGATCATGCAACAGTTCGGATCGGTTGCCGATCTCGCGCGAGCGGTCGGAGTCTCAGACAACGCCATTTACAAATGGGTCTCCGGGCGCGGGCAACCGAGCATGATCAGCCTGGTCAACCTGGCTCGCGCCGCGCGGGTTTCGATCGAGTGGCTGGCAACGGGTCAGGACCCGGCTAAGGGCGAAGCGCGAGGCGCCGAGCCGGGAGAGTACGTGCATCTGCCGAGCAGCTCGGTGCGAGTGGCGGTCGGACGAGGGAGTGTGCAGAGCCGACAGATCGTCGACTACCTGGCCTTCAAGGCTGATTGGATGCGCCGGCGTATCGGCATCGATTCGAAGAGCCTCATGTTGATCGAGGCGGGAAGCGACTCGATGGCGCCAACGATCGAAGAGGGAGATCTGATGCTGGTTGACTTGCGAGAACCGCGATTTCGCCACGACGGAGTTTACGTATTGCGCGCCGGAGGAGAGCTGTCGATCAAGCGTATCCAGCGCCGCCCCGACGGCAGGCTGATCATCCGCAATGACAACGCCGCATACGAGCCTTCGGTCGTGGCGGCGGACAACGTCAATGTCGTCGGTCACGTAATCTGGATCGCCGGAAAGTTGTGAGGGGCACGCTGACAGGGGCCTTGTCGGGGTGCACTGGCCGCAGGCCGCGCGGGTCTGGAAAGACGCGGGGTTTCCGAATAGAAGGTGATCGAGCTCGGAGAGTTTAGACTTCTTGATCGAGGCAGGCGATGCCGTTCGCGACTTCGTGAAGGAGTCACTCCTGCCGGCGTAAGCGCCGACAGAGCGCTACCTCGGCAAGCGCGATCGACAACCCTCGCAATCGTCCGGAGCCTCAACTCTGGACGAGCCCGATCGGCCGTCAGCGCTCGTTGGCGGCGGGGGAGTGCGCAACGCAAGAGTGCAGGAGAACTGGAATGACAAAACGGTTGGGCCTCCTTCTCATCGCAATCCTCATGGGCGTGACCGCGCGGAGTGGTGCGGGCGCGCTTGCTCAGATGCCGCCCAACGAACAGGTAACGGTGTTGCAGCTGCCGCCGGCCTCTCCGCATTGGGTTGCGGCGATGGCTCCGCTGGCGGGCTCGATCATGCTGACGCCGATCGTGCTGATCGACGGCGACACGCAACAGGTGATCGGCAACATCTCGGGCGGGCTGGCCGCGATGTTCGCGCCCGCGCCCGATCACAAGTTCTTCTACACGGCGGACACCTTTTATTCGCGCGGCACGCAGGGCGATCGCACCGACGTCCTGACGGTTTACGACGCCACTCATCTCTCGCGCATCGGCGAGATTCCGCTCACCAACAAGCGCCAACTCGCGATCGCCGATCCGACCTCGATGGCCGTGACGCCGGACGGGCGCTTCGTGCTGATGTTGAATTTGACCCCTGCGACCTCGGTCACCGCGGTCGATCTCGAGAGCAAGAAAGTCGCGGGTGAGATTCAGACTCCGGGATGCTCGGAGATCCTGGTGCTGGCCGAGCGGCGGTTCGCCTCCGTATGTGCGGACGGCTCGATGCTGACGACGACGTTCGACGACAGCGCCAAGGTGACGGAGCAGAAACGCACCGAAAAACCGTTCTTCGACGTCGAAAAGGATCCGGTTTTTCAATTGCCGGCGCTGATGGACAGGAAGGCCTACTTTGTCAGCTACCACGGGATGGTTTATCCCATGGACCTTGGATCGAGTCCGGCAGCGCCGGGAGATGCGTGGTCGATGCTGAGCGAGCAGGAGAAGAAGGACGGATGGCGGCCCGGCGGATGGCAGCCGGTGGCGGGCTATGCGCCGGGACATCTGATTTTCGTCCTGATGCATCAGGGCGGCGAATGGACGCAAAAGATGGGCGGCCCGGAGGTGTGGGTCTACGACGTCAACGATCGCAAGCGCGTCGCCAAAATTCCGCTGCCGCTGGTTTCAAACGCGATCCAGGTGAGCCGGGACGACAATCCGCTGCTGTTTGCCCTGGTGACGAGCGATTCGAAAATGCAGATCTTCTCGGCGCTCAAGGGCAGATATATGGGCACGGTTAACGAAGTCACACAGCATCCATACACCCTGTTCGGACTGTAGGAGGTGAGCGCGCGGTCCGCATGAGCGCGCACCGGGCAAGTGGCATCGCCGTGCAAGCGATGCTAATTGGCAGGGATACAGCCGACGGGCCTTCGCAGGATTCCGGCGCGGCTTGCAAAACAGGAGACGGCGAATGGACCTACTGGTGGAACGTCTATCGCGAGCGGTAGCACAGCGGACCTCGCGGCGGGGCTTTTTGGGCTACCTGGGCAAAGCACTGGTGGGCGGGATGATGATTCCGCTGCTGCCGATCAACCGAGTGGTCGAGCAGGCCATGGCGCAGAGCGGGGCGCAGAGCGCGCCAGAGGGCGAGGGCGGCGATTTGACGAGCTGCGACTACTGGCGCTACTGCGGGTTCGACGGGTACCTGTGCAGCTGCTGCGGAGGCGCGCTGACCTCCTGTCCGCCGGGAACGGTGGCGTCGCCCACGTCGTGGGTGGGAACTTGCCAGCATCCGACCGACGGCAAGGAATACATCATCGCGTACCGGGACTGCTGCGGGAAGGACGTATGCAACCGCTGCTTCTGCGACAACAACAAGGGGCAGGTGCCGATCTACCGGCCGCAGCTGGACAACGACATCATCTGGTGCTTCGGGGCGAAGAACTTTGCCTACCACTGCACCACGGCGATCCGGCTCGGTGCGAAAACCTGAGCGCGCAAGGCAAATAACTCTGCGAGAGCATACGCCGCGCGAGCGACAGCCGCGCGGCGTATGCCTATAAAGCCAAATCAACCGGCTCCCCCGTTGGGTTTTTTCTGGTTGACTTCCGCTAGCCTGAGAGCGCGGCCGCCGCAGTTATTCGTTCGCGGTCTTGGCGCCCGGGCGGGCGAGCGGCACGATCTGCGCTATGTCGCACTGGATCATCGCGGCCAGCTTGTTGTCGATTTGGTAAAAGCGGGTCGTGTTGATTGACGAGATTGCGGCGCGGAATTTGGGAACGAACTCCTTCTGCACGTCGAGGCGCGCCTGCTTGATCTCGATCACCTCGTCGAGCTTCTTGGTCGCGTCCGCATCGGTCAGCGTCTGATAGTGCTCGGCGAAGGACTTGACTTCGGCGGCATGGCGATCGTCGAGCTTATCCATCTTGGCTTCATAGGCGTCGTACAGCGGCCAGAAGGCCTTGGCCTGCGCTTCGGTGAGATTCATATTTGCGCCGACGATCGCCTTACGGTCCGCGCGCGCCGCGGCGATATCCAGTTGGCGCTGCGTTTTCGCGGAGCTCTTGGTTTGCGCCGCCGCCGGACGAGCCGCCCCGAGCGTGCAGAAGATCGCGAGTGCCGCGCCGGCGGCGAGATACTTGGTTGCGCTCATCAGAAACCCCCTCCCTCGAAATGGGCCCGCCGGTGGCTAAATAATATTTCGGCGTAAGCCGTCCGGCTGAAGGTATCCGAAGAGCCGACGGTGCTCAAGCGCACGCAGTGGCGCGCGTTCGATGAGCCGTAGGTCCGCGCCGCAGCCGCTTATTTCTTTTTGCAAAAGGTGCGGACGAAGCCAACCAGGTCGTGAATTTCCGCGTCGGAGAGACCGTCGCTCCAACTCGGCATATCACCTGGCAGGCCCGCCGCGGCGCCGCCGCCCTTTATCACTTTGAACATCGTATCGTCCGAGATCTTCTGCATCGCCGCACAATCACTGAAGTCCTGAGCCTTGGTTGCCAGTGAGGCGGCGGAAGGTCCGTCGCCATGACCTTCGGGCCCGTGGCACTTTACGCAGTAGGCGGTGTAGTTGTCCTGGGCGCTGTCGGCGCGCGCGGGCACTCTCGTCAGCGCGACCATCGCCGCAACACCCAGCAGAATCGTCAGGTTCTTCATTTGCCGTATCGGTCTCCTTTCGTCGCTTGTGGATTGGATTTCCACTCGGCCTAGTGCGAACTTTTGAGATACTCGGTCAGCGCGCGCGCGTCCTGGGCTGGAAGATTAGCCTGGGTCCGCATATGCATCATGATGATATTCCATTGCGCGGGCGAAAACTCCGAGCCCGGACGCGCGTTGTGGCACTGCGCGCAATAGACCGGCCACAGCTTCGCGCCCTGTTTGAAGAGGGCGCGTTGCTCCTGTTCAGGCTGCTGCGCCAGCGCCGAGCCAGCGCTGAGCATGAGCAGCAGGATCGCGATCAGTCGAATTATCATGTTTCGGCCTGGTGAGGTCATTGTTATTCCGCCCCTCATGATTATCTCGTTCTTCACGAGTTCGCCTCAGAATCCGATCGCGAATTGCGTCAGGATCGCCTGATCGTTCGGCGTGGCTCCGACGCTCCCTACCGTGGGCGTGCTCGCACCGTTGAAGGTGTAAGTGGTGCCGCCGGCCCGCGGCAACTCGAGATCGAGCTCGGTCTGCCAGACGATCGAAGGCGCTATCCAGTAGTCGAGGCCCAGCGCGACTTCGCGCGCGTGCGGCGCGAAAATCGAGGGCGAGCCGCTAAAGCCGAAGCTCGGATTGGTTGCGATCTCGTCGGTGACCACGGCGCGCTGATTGACTCCCGAATAGCGCACCAGCGGCTCGAGCTTGGCGAGATACTGGTCGAACTGGCCGAGGCCCGGGAGGTGCAGTCCGTTCAGGAAATAGCCGACCTGGAAATACCATCCCTGGCGATTGTCGGGACCCGATCCGGCCGGCATCTGGCGATAGGCCGAGATCCAGGCACCGCGCGTCTGCAGGTTGTTACGCAAGTAGGCGAAATCCACGCCCCACGCGTTCAGCCACAGGCCGTTCTGCCACTTGCCGTTGTACGTCGAGGCTCCCAGCTCCAGCCGTCCCAGGTTGCTGTCGAGCGGAAACGGATATACGCGGAACCGTCCGCCGTATGCCCTGCCGTTAGTGTTCGTTTGGATGTTGGTCGAGCCGTTGAGCTCCTGACCGATAACCGGCTCGGGCAAGGACGAATCGTAGCTCGGGCCGTTGGCTACCCATACGGTGTAGTCGGCATCTTGCCCAAGCTGACCCCACTGATAGGCACCTCGCAGCTGCATTCCGATGTCGGTCGGCGGCACCAGCGCGGCGGCGCCATAGGGCAGCGGTGCGGTGATGAAGCGGTTGACCCAGAATGGCCCCTGGGTTTCGTAAAAGTCGCCGAAGGGCTGGTCGAAGATGCCCAGCACCGCTTCCACGTAGTCATTGAGAAAGATCTGCGCGGTAGCGACCGGCGCGTCGAACGAAGCGCCGGAGCCGGGATCATAGCTGGCCTCGAAGGTCCCCTCGAATGCCATCCAGTCGGTCGGGCGGTAGAGCAGGATCGGCTCGAAGTCGAGGCTGAAGGTGTTCTGGTTGAGTTTGTGGTCGTAGATGTAGTCGATCGCAGCGCCGCCCGTGAGCGTGAACTGATGCGTACCCCAATAGCCGGCGAGCAAGCGGTTGATTTGCGGCTCGGTCGGGCCGGCCGCCACCTGGGCCTGGATCTGTTTGAGCTCCGCATCGGTCTTCGTTTGGAGCTGCTGGTCGCTGTTCTGCAGTTGCTGGGTCGTGCTCTGGAGCTGTTGATTACTCGTGCGGACCTGGCGGTTCTGCGACTCGACGTCGTCGAGCTTTTGTTCGAGCTTCTCGATTAGTTGGCGGTCGCGGGCGCGATGGCCCGGAGTTGCTTGAGCTCGCGTTCGACCTGCTTGAGCGCCTTGGCCTGCGCCTCGGTATCGTCCGCGAGCGCCTTGGGCGCGGCCGTCACCGTAGCCATCCCAAGGACCATCGCCACGAGCGCGATAGTCCCCCACACTCCAGCCTTTGAAGATGCCATGAGTATCCCCCCTTGTGACGCAACGCCTTATCAGAGCTGTGCCGCAGACAGCAACGACTATGCCCGAGAAGGCATGGGCGAAGCTCGTCCCCGCGGCGTATTTATCCGCCCCGTTGGCTCAGCCTGATCAGTGCCAACCGATTGCCGAAACAGCAGCTCATAGTCGCGATATATTTGTGCCGGTCCGTTTTTTTACGGAATATGTGTTGCTATTGGCGTCAGATGTTTTGTATCCATTGGCGCCAAGTGCGTGGCAGAAAGGCGAGTTGGAGCCAGATATCGCCATTTCGTCACATCGACGATGGTCCGGCTTTTGCGTTCAGTTTTTCGATGAGACGAAAACCAAAGCAATTATGAAGCTCTTTAACAAAATTCTCTGCGCGGTAGAGTTTGACGAATCCTCGCCAGCCGTAGTGCATTTTGCGCGTGAAATAGCCAAGGAATACGGCGCGACGCTTTGCCTGCTGCACGTTACGCCGCTTCCGCTCAACGCCACCGAGTTCTCGCCTATTCCGATGGATCCCTATCCGGTTTGGGAGAAGACCGCGCGGGCCGAGCTCGAGAAACTCGCGGCCGCACATCTTGAAGGGCGAGGCGTTACCTACAAAATTGAGACACGGAGCGCCGAGGCCGCCGACGGCATCCTCGGACAGGCCCAGGATATGGACGCCGACCTGATCGTGCTGGCGACGCATGGCCGCAGGGGGGTGAGCCATTTTCTGATCGGCAGCGTCGCCGAGCGAGTTATCCGCCGCTCGCCGCGGCCCGTACTGGTGGTCAGGCCGCGAGAGGTTGCGCCTGGCAGTAATTAGCGGCGCCGCGCGACTCGTGGCCAAAGCGATGCATGCTTACCGAGCCGGAGTAATCTTATGAGTTCGTCTCCGGCGCAAGCCAGGCCGTCCGCCGTGCCGTCCGCGCGCGTCGGCAAACTCAGCTACTATCACCTGCTCTGGGATCATGAGCTGGCCGAGCTTGCGCCGATCATGGAAGCGCTCGCGACTCATCGCAGAGAAGTCCTAGAGCACTGGTATCAGCTTTACCTGCTCCACTTCGGCGAAGAACGTTCCCTCGCGCAAAGCGAGTTCTTCGAGCTCTGCGGGCTGGACCTTGATGCCACCACCGAGACGCTGCGCGCAGGCACCTTCGAGCAGTTCGTGATCCGGATGCGCCGGATCGGGGTGGCGCTCGCGGAGCGGCGGGTGCCCTTCGCCGAGGTCGTCGCCTCGATGCATCTGTTCGAGGAGAGTGCGATCGCGAATTTTCCGCCCGCGGTCGATCCTTCGATGTACCGGGTGTTCGACAAGGTCAGCCACTGCCGCATAATCGCGCTCTCTGAAGCGTATTTCAGGGATCAGGCGGCGCTCGCCGCGGCGCGCATCGAGAGCCTCGAGAAAGAAGCCGACCTGCTTGACGGACAGCCACGGACGAACTTTCATGGCCTGGTCGGCGTGGCGCCGGCGATGCTGCGGCTGCGCGCGCGGATCGAGTCGGCGGCAGGCGTGCGCGGCACGGTGCTGATCGTCGGCGAAAGCGGCACCGGCAAGGAGTTGGTGGCGCGCGCGCTGCATGAGTGTTCGCGCACCCCGACGGCTCCGTTCGTTGCGCTCAACTGCGCCGCAATTCCGCGCGACCTTATCGAAAGCGAGCTTTTCGGTTACAAGCGCGGCGCCTTCAGCGGCGCCGCGATCGACTACCCGGGGCTGTTTCGCGCCGCCGAGGGCGGCACGCTATTTCTCGACGAAATCACCGAGATGAGCGCGGCCACCCAGAGCAAGCTGCTGCGTGCCTTGCAGGAGCGCACGGTACGGCCGGTAGGCTCGACCCGCGAAGTGCCGTTTGACGTGCGGGTTGTCGCTTCGAGCAATCGCGACCCGCAGACCGCGGTCAGCGAGGGCCACCTGCGCGAGGACCTCTACTATCGACTCCAGGTCAACCTGATCGAGGTCCCGCCGCTGCGCGAGCGGCTCGAGGATCTACCGCTGCTCGCCGACCATTTCATCGCGCTCTTCAACCGGCGCACGATGAGGGCAGCGCCGATAATCGGGGTCGAGCCCCAGGCGCTCGAGGCGATGAGCCGTTACAGCTGGCCCGGCAACGTGCGTGAGCTTTCCAACGCGATCGAATCAGCGTTCACCTTCGGGGAGTCAAATATGGTCCGCCGCGCGGACCTGCCCTCGGCGATCGCGATTGCCGCCGGATTCGCTCCCGCCATGCAGAGCGCACCTGCAGCGAATACCGGTACGCTGAGCATCAGCGATACCGAGTGCGACCTGATCCGGCGGGCGCTGACCTCGACCGGCGGTAACAAGCTTCGCGCGGCCAAGCTGCTCGGCATCTCGCGCAAGCGCCTTTATGCCCGCCTGCGCCGATATCGAATCAAGTGAAAGCCGCGCTCCCCTTGCACGGGTGTCGGGCGCGCGTCCCCGCTCAGGCGCGCGCCCGGCGCCCGGCGCTTCCCGCGACCACGTCGCGTGGTTGCCCGGTTTCTTCCCAAGGCCGGTGAACACCCCTCTTCCTTTCGTGGTTCGCCAGCGCGAGGAAGGCCCGCAGCACGTCGGTGCGGGTGAGGATGCCCCGGAGCTCTCCGCGATGCACCACCGGCAGCGCGCCGATCCGTTCGCGCCGCATCAAGACCGCCGCCCGTTCCATCGTGTCGTAGGGTTCGATCGTGATCGCGTTGCCCGTCATTACCGTGTCGACGGTGACCTCCGGAGACTGTCGCCGAGCCTGCGGATGATCCGGCGAATCTTCTGCGAGCGTGCGGATCGTAACCATCGCGTCGCGCAAGTCGCGGTCGGTCACCATACCCACCAGCCTGCCGTTAAGCATCACGGGCAGTTGGTTGATCCGATGCTCCTTGAGCAGTCCGCGCGCGTGCACAACTGAAGTGTGCGGCTCGACGGTGAGCGGATTCGCGGTCATCCAATGTTCGACACGCATGGTCCTGGCCTCTCCCGCGAGATTTCTTTCGTTCACTTCTATCGCGCTGCAATTTGACTGCCAGGGATTAAGCCTTTGAAATCCCAGGATTTTTGCGGCCTGGCCTGCGTGTTGCTCCTTTTGCGTGCGGGTTCATTCTTACAGTGTCGCAGTCTGTGTATCCGTTGGACGCAATGTTGACGCTCGCGGGGCGCATCACTCGAATATCCGACAAGGATTTCACTATCCGCTCCATTCTTCCGCTGGCACGACTCTGGCTTCCTCGGATACCGAAAACGTGTCGGCAAAGCCCGCCAGCCATGGAGGTAAAATATGGCTTTTCCATACAGACGGATCCTCGCCCCAATCGAGTTCGATGAGACTGCGCATGCGGTGCTGGAGTCGGCGATGCGGATTGGCGCGCAGACGGGCGGGACAGTGTTCCTCACACACGTCGTCCCGATGGTCATCGCGCCGACCGGGATGCCCAATTACGTGGACATCTACAAGGACCAGGAAAAGATCGCGCAGGAGAAGATGGAGGCCATCGTCCAACGCCAGCGCGCGGAGGTCAAATGCGAATTGATGACCCGGATCGGCGACCCGGCCCATGAGATCCTGGCCCTGGAGCGGCAGATTGCGGCCGATCTGATCGTCCTCGCGACCCACGGTCGCAAGGGCGTGCGCCGGATGCTGCTCGGCAGCGTGGCCGAGGCAGTGCTGCGCGACGCCACCTGTCCGGTCATGACCGTGCAGCGCCAGGAGTCCGACGTGCACCTGGTCGCCAAATGGATGACGCCCGATCCGATAAGCGCCGAGCCGGCCGAAAAGCTCGCGGCCGTGCGAGCCAAAATGCTTTCCGGCCACTTCCGCTCAATGCCCGTGGTGAGCGGGGGCAAGCTCGCCGGAATCATCACCGATCGCGATCTGCGCCGCCACGAGGGTTACCTCGACCATACCGAGGTCAGGCTCGCGATGACCACCGAAGTCGTTACGGTTGGGACCACGACCCCGATTCACGAGGCCGCCAAACTCCTGCTCGAGCGCAAGATCGGAGCACTGCCTGTGGTCGAGGGCGAGCGTCTGGTCGGAGTCATCTCGACCAGCGACGTGTTGCGCGCGTTTGTGGAGACGACCTGAGCGCCGCGCGCGCTGAGACTAGCCGATACGGATGCCCTGGTGACCGTGATGCCGACGCGAACGCAGTGCGCCGAGGCCATGCAAGGCGACCTGCCCGAGATCGTGGGCGCGATGTTGCGCACGGAGATTTATCCCGAGCGTCCGCGCACGGTTGAGCTGCGCCAGACCCACATTTCATACGTGTTTCTCGCCGGAGACTACGTTTACAAGATAAAGAAGCCGGTTCGCTTCCCGTTTCTCGACGCTTGCACGCTCGATCGGCGCCACCAAC
>Ga0335078_10010834_pt1 | contig 13504 bp, 14 predicted proteins | sample Lox_Sample_32_FD_206711 | JGI IMG/M metagenome (GOLD analysis project Ga0335078, IMG submission 206711) | Soil microbial communities from Loxahatchee National Wildlife Refuge, Florida, United States - Lox_Sample_3.2 | ecosystem: Environmental > Terrestrial > Soil > Wetlands | place: USA...
CAACGCCATAGGTGCAGGCGAAGCCACCGCCGGGGCTGTCATTCGTCGTCTGCACGACAAAGTAACCGACCGGGCCGAATTGCCACTTGCCAACCTTATACAAAGCGGACAATTCGCCGAACAGCAGGTTGCCGGACGTGAAGCCGTTCGCCGCTGCGCCGATGAATGGCGACAAAGTCGTGCCGCGCGAGGCACTGTTGATGTCGTAGCGGAAGTTGGCCGATAGCAGCCAATTGGCGTCGAGGTAGGAGACAGCCCAACCGGGCGCAACCGTCCAATAATCGGGATTGAGGTCGACCGCGCCAAGTCCTGCAGAGCTTGGCCAACTAGAGCCGTCGGGGCCGACCACCGTAAGGGCTAGTGCTGTGAACCAACCGTGGCCCAAATTCCACGACAGATCGATCGGGGTGAAGTTCGTGTTGGCGAGCTCCGGCGAAATCGACTGCACGGCAAACGGCGGAGAGGTTGGACCATTTAGCTCGGCCTGATAGAAGCCCTGCACCACCGCCGCGCCGTAGCTCGCGCCGAGGAAGGTCCACCCGGGCACCCAGAGCACGTTGACGCCATAACCGAACGCCGGCGCCGTCGTGAACGGCGCGCCGACATTCTGGTTGCCGCGGCCGTTGTCACCACCGAGACCAGTCGCATTCAGGCCGAAGCCGCCATAGAGCCCCGGGGGCGGCAGTGCTCCAATTGGTAAAATCGCCTGGCTCGGTGGCGAAGCTTTCGCCCATTCCGGCGGCTGCCAAAAATGCCGCCGCAAAGCCGCTCAAATAAAGAGTCTTCAGCCGGGTCATTGCACCCCCTCCGCTTCCAAAAACCCGGCATCGGTAAGGATGTGCAGCGCACAAAAAAACGCAATGGAAAAACAATCCGCCGACGGCTGCAATGGGCAATTAAGGCGGCCCGTTGCAGAAACGTCACACAACTCAATGAGTTATGCCAATATCGTGGGCGCGATCGCGGCTAATGTTTCATCAGCTTGCTCCTCGCAGGTGCAGCATTGGCGCTGGCTGGACGGCCCGGCGGATTGCTTTAGGTCGATGTTGACCTGCAGCGCAGAATAGGAGCCGACAATGAAAAGGCCCCGCGGAAATCCGCGGGGCCATGGCAGGTCGATTCTTAGGTCGTGACTAGGTTAGTTCTTGGCGACCAGCGGCTTCGGAGCTTCCGGTGCCCAGAGCCTGAAGCCAAAGCGCGTCCACACGGTGATGCCGGCTTCCGCAGTGTTCTGGCTCCAAACTGTGTCGGTCAACCAAACTTGCAAGTCGACCGGGCCGAAATCGTAGCCGACAAGCCCGCCGAGGCCGACAAAGTCCTGATAGGCGCAGGGGCCGCCAACCGCGGGACAGCCGGGGCCGCCCGCTACGTCAGCAGTGGTCTGCCAAACGAAGTAACCTACCGGGCCGAACTCCCATTTGCCGATTTTGTACAGGATGTGCCAGTCACCCGCGAACTGGTCACCGTTGGTGTAGCCGTTAGCAAACGGTGTGCCGCAGAGAGCCGCGCAGTTGGTCCCCGACGACGCAGTGTAGATCTGGTAGACCATGTTCAACGACAAGTTCCATTGCGGCGAGAGGTACGAAATCGCCGCGCCCGGCGCGAACGTCCAGTAGTCAGGATTGGCGCTGCCAGTGGCCATCGTTCCATCCGGACCCTGGAAGCTGAAGTACACACTGGTGAACCAGCCGTTGTGCCAATTCCACGACAGATTGATCGGCTGCCAGACCGTGTTAATTAGGATGTTCTGCCAAGCGCATGTGCCTCCGCACAAAGCGCCCGAGTTCGGGGGAAGCCCGACCCCGTTGGCGGTCCCGGCGGCGGCGATCACGAACGGCTGGATCACAGCCACGCTGTAGCTGGCGCCGAGGAAATTCCAGCCGGTCGACCAGACCAGCGGTACCACGGCGGCTTGAGCCTGAAGTCCGAGGCCGTGGGCGGTTCCGGGGGGCAAAGCGCCCTGGGTGCCGGTCATGCCGCCGAACAGGCCTTCCCAAAACGTGACCCCGGTGTAGAGGCCGGGCGGTGCTGCCGCGCCGCTGGGAATGCCGATCGTGCCGCCGGCGAGGTATTGGAACGTACCGGGTTCGATGGCGAAGCTTTTGCTGGTAGCGCCGGCTATGATGAGCGCCGCCGCTGCCCCTCCTAACGCTATTGATCTCAGTCGGGTCATCTGCCCCTCCGAAGGTTTTTTGTCCCCAAGACCCTGCGGCGAAATTCCGCACGGCTTGACTCGTCGGCACGACCTGCCAACTCGCGTTAGCGTCGGGCAATCCGGGGAAGAAAGCAATGGTTTGCCGACTTCGCAGCAGGGGGAAATGTCATTTCTGCTGAGGTAGTTGCAAAAATGCCACGAAAATAGGCGCTAGCGGCGAGGTTGATTTTCACACAAAATACCAACATTGCCAAGACCTTATACAGGAGGCACTCGGACTGTGGCGTGCAAATGTCGTTCGGGAATCGCCCACTGCTGCGCGAATGGAGCGGCCTTGCCGGTGCGTTCCTGATTTTTGCTGATTCGAAAACGCGCAAAATTCGGATGACGGCGTCTCAACAGGCCCTCCGGCCGGCGCTCACCAGAAATCAAGCGTCGGCCAAATCGTCTGTTCGTGCGAGTGAACCAGTGATGCCAGACGGCCGACATGCAGCACGATGGGCGCCAAACCATCGCTGTGCCGCAGAGCGAAAATATGCCCGACGAACAACGAATGATCGCCGCAGGGATGTCGGGCGATCACCTTCGCCGCAAGCGTCGCGTTGGCGTTTGCAAGAAGCGGCGTGCCGCCGGCATATTCATATTTGACGTCGAGTCCTTCGACCGGCCGCCCGGCGAAATTGCCGATTAAAGACTCTTGTCCGCGCGCCAAAATGCTGATGCCGAAGTGGCCGGCTTCAAGCAGAAATGCATGCATACGCGCCGTCGCGCCGACAGAGATCACACACAGCGGCGGATCGAGCGAGCCGGACATGAAGGCGTTTGCGGTCATGCCGCGGATCTCGCCGCGCACTTGTGTCGTCACCACCGTGACGCCGGTGACGAACGACGCCATCACCCGGCGAAAAAGTTCGTGCGTAATCTCGCCTTTTGCATCGGATTGAGCCGCCGAAATCGTCATCGGAAAAACATATTAGGGGGCCGGCTTGGAAACAAGCCAAGCAGCGGCCGCGGGCGCCCTACTTGGTTTTCTGCAGGTCCTGAGACAGCGCTGCCAGCGCTTTTTTGTAGTCGGTCAGGACGTCATCGTCAGTAACGTTTTGTAATTGCGGAATTGCTTCGGCGCGCATGTGCATGGCGCGTGTCAATTTGAGGTCTTGATGCGTAACAAACATCGTGGATGATTTTTCGTCGGAGCCGATCACCCAGATGATGTAGTCCTTCGCATCCAGTTCACTGCGGCAGAAATAAATTTTGTGGTCGTTCGTCGCGACGCTAACGACCGGCAGATCCTGTTTTTCATCCTGCGACAGTCCAAGGTTTCTCGCCATGGGCGGCGGGAAGTTCTGCTTCACTCCGATGGTATCGACGTAGCCAAGGAGTTTTTTGAGGTCGGGCCGCGACAGCGGCGAGGCCTCTTGGGCAAATCCAATAGACGCCGCCATCAAGACCGCAGATGCTGTTATCAAGACTGCAAGAAGTGCGCCTGCAATCCGCCGTTTGCGCAACATCAGCTCCCCTCCTCTGCCGCAACAGTGCTTGCTTCCTGCGCTTACTCCTTGACCAATTTACGGCCGGTCACCGCTTCCAGATTTTTGAAATAGATCTTGTCCTGATCGGTCTTTGAGAGGTCGAGATCGTCGAGAATCCGCATGGTTTCTCGCGGATACATGGTGCCACCCTCGGGATCGAAGGGGCAGTCGGACGCGAACACGATCTTGTCGCGCGGGAAAAATTCCATGCCGGCTTTGGTGGCCGGGACGGCAGTGAACACGGCCGTGTCGGCCCAGAAATCTTCCTTGAAATAGGCCAGCACGCGCTTCTTCAAGCTCTTGCGTAGGGCGACGTAGTCGGTGTCCGACGTGCGCGAGCCGAGCACGTCGTTGCCGGGGCCAAGCCGGCCCTCGAGCATCGGTACGATGCCGCCGAAATGGTGGGTGATGATTTTCAGATTGGGGTAGGTATCGATGATCTTGGCGAACACCAGCCGCGCCATGGCGGTCGCCGTTTCATAAGACCAGCCGAAGGTCCACCAGATTTCGTAAAGCGACCTATCTTCAGCGATATAATCGGGCGTCTCGGCGCCGCGCGTCGGATGCATCCAGACCGGCGCGCTGAGTTCATTCATTTTGCTCCAGAACGGCAGAAATTCCGGGCGGTCGATGGGTTTGCCGGCGACGTTGGTGTGGATTTGCACGCCGAGCGCGCCGAGTTGTTTGATGGCGCGCTCCGCTTCGGCGACGCCGGCGTCTGACGCGGCGAGCGAGATTTGCGCGACCCAGCCGGGAAAGTGATCCTTCTCTTTGGCGCACAACTCGGCGAAGCCGTCGTTGATGATGCGGCAGAATGCGTCGATGTCGGCCGGCGTCTTGGCGAATTTTTCAATGGTCGGCTGCGGATAGGACAGGATTTGCTGATAGTCCTTGTGGCCGTCGACGATCTTCTTGCGCACCTCGACGTCATAGAGCGCCGGCAAAGAGCGAACGCGCTTGCCCATGTCCTTGTAGTCGCCCGCGACCTCGTTGAGCTTGTCGAAAAATTTCTTCGGAAAGAAGTGCGTGTAGGCGTCGATGCGCATGAGCAGCCGTTCCCCTGATCGTACCCCCGCAAGGCTTCTAGCACCGTGCGGGCGGCGATAACCAGTTCGCTATTCGGCGATCAGGCCTGCAAACGGGCGACCACTTCCGGCGGGATCGGTTGCGACTTGAGGCGCTTCCCGCCGGGCTGCCGGATCACCCACACGCGCGTCTCGAACGCTTCCGCCGCCAGGGCGTCTACTTTCATCAAGCGATGCTCGATCTTGAAGCTCGACCGGCCGACTTCGACGAGTGTGGTTTCGATGACGACTTCGTCGCCAAATCGAGTCGGCTGCCGAAAGCGCGCCCGTGACTGCACCAGCGGATGACCGGCGAAAGCGTAGGCCGCGAGATAGTCGATTTTGTTCATGCCGAGCGCGCGCTCGAGAAGCGCGGTGGTGGACGTATCGAATATCTCGAAGTAGCGCGGATAGAAGATGATGCCGGCTGGGTCGCAGTCGCACCATTCGATGCGTGTCTTGCGCGTGCTGGTCAGCATGGGATCGGACGACGGAGGACAGACGACGGACGACAGAAAAAGAGAATGTCACAAGTGTGGGATCGCATACTTTCTTCCTTATCCGTCGTCTGTCATCCGTCCTCTGCCGTCTACCTTGGCGCCATGCGCAACGCCGCGTCGAGGCGAATGACCTCGCCGTTGAGGTAGCGGTTCTCGATCAGGTGGCGCACCAGCGCGGCGTACTGCGTCGGGTCGCCGAGCTTCTTCGGGAACGGCAGTGAAGCGGCCAGGCTTTCCTGCGCCTGCTGCGAAAGACCCATCAGCATCGGCGTGAGAAAGATGCCCGGCGCGATGGCGTTGACGCGAATGCCGAACTGCGCGAACTCGCGCGCCGCCGGCAAGACCAGCGCGACCACGCCGCCCTTCGAGGATGAATACGCGGCCTGGCCGATTTGTCCGTCATAAGCTGCGACGGAAGCCGTGCACACGATAATGCCGCGTTCGCCATCGGTCAGCGGATCGAGTTTCGACATTGCCGTGGCCGCAAGCCGCATCGCGTTGAAGGTGCCGATGAGATTGATGCGAATGACGCGCTCGTAGTTTTCGAGCGGCATCGGCCCTTCTTTGCCGACGATGCGCATGGCTTTGCCGACGCCGGCGCAATTGATGAGAATGCGCGCCGGCCCGTGATCGGCGGCGGCCTTGGCGATAGCGGCTTCGGTGCCGGCGCTGTCGGCGACGTCGCAATGGACGGCAATCCCGTTAATGTCGATCGCCACTTCAGCGGCCGCTTTGTCGTTGACGTCGAGGATCGCCACCTTGGCGCCGGCTTCGGCGAGCATACGGGCTGTGGCGGCGCCGAGGCCTGAGCCTCCGCCAGTGACGAGTGCGGCGTGTCCGCGAATGTCCATGATCAACTCGCTTTTGCTGTGGGTGATAAATGGCCGGCGACGGACATGCTACTCGCGCCGCTTGGGCCGCGGCCGTTTGGGGCAGATTATGGTGTTGCCCATTCGCGTGACACTACCGGCAAACGCCGTCAAGTCGGCAGCCAAATCCCGTTGCCGCTAGTGGAGCGGATTTGACATTCGCTGCTTGCCCAGCCGCAAATTCGCGAAGCGAATGTCAAATCCAAAAGCTCCACTAGAAATTATGTTTGCTAGCGGTCCTTTGATTCTAACATTCGCATGATAGCCAGCCGAGACGGGGTGCGAATGTTAGAATCGGACCACTAGGCCGTTTGACCCTGTCGGGACGCGCCCGTACAACTCGAAACCGGCGAGCGGCACAAGGAGCGAACCATGCGGGAGGTTTTCATCTGCGATGCAGCGCGCACCGCCATCGGCCGCTACGGCGGCGCGCTGGCAAAACTGCGCACCGACGACCTTGCCGCCGCACCGATCCGCGCGCTCGTTGAGCGCAACCCGCAGGCCGATTGGTCGCGGCTTGACGAAGTCTTCTTCGGCTGCGCCAACCAGGCCGGCGAAGACAATCGCAACGTCGCGCGCATGGCGCTTTTGCTCGCCGGGCTGCCGGAGACCGTGCCCGGCCTCACCATCAATCGGCTGTGCGCCTCGGGCCTCAATGCGGTCGGCGATGCGGCGCGCGCCATCCGCAGCGGCGAGATGGATTTCGCCATTGCCGGCGGTGTCGAGTCAATGACGCGCGCGCCGTTCGTCATGGGCAAGGCCGGCGAAGCGTTTTCGCGGACGGCGGAGATTTACGACACCACCATCGGCTGGCGCTTCGTTAATTCCCTTCTCAAAGCGCAATACGGCATCGATTCCATGCCGGAGACGGGCGAGAACGTTGCCGAGGAGTTTCAGGTCGCGCGCAAGGATCAGGATGCATTCGCGCTGCGCTCGCAGCAGCGCGCCGGAAAGGCGGCCGCCGGCGGCTACTTCGCCGAGGAAATCGTTGCGGTGGAAGTGCCGGGTGGCAAAGCCGGGCCGACCAAAGTCGACAAAGACGAGCATCCCCGTCCCGATACGACGCTGGAGAATCTGGCCAAGCTCAAGCCGATTGTGCGCAATCCCGGCACCATCACCGCCGGCAATGCATCGGGCGTCAACGACGGCGCCGCCGCCATCATTCTCGCCAGCCAGGACGCCGCCAAGGAGCATGGGCTCAAACCGCGCGCACGGGTGCTCGGTATGGCGTCGGCGGCGGTGCCGCCGCGGATCATGGGTATCGGCCCGGTGCCCTCGACCCGCAAGCTGATGGAGCGGCTCGACCTTAAGATCAGCGACTTCGATCTGATCGAGCTCAACGAAGCCTTCGCCTCCCAAGGTATCGCCTGTTTGCGGCAGCTCGGCGTGCCCGAGGACGCCGAGCACGTGAATCCGCATGGCGGCGCCATCGCGCTCGGCCATCCGCTCGGCATGTCCGGGGCGCGGCTCGCGCTCACCGCCGTGCACGGCCTGGAAAAGCGCGGCGGCCAACGCGCCCTTGCCACCATGTGCGTCGGCGTTGGCCAGGGCGTGTCGCTGGCGCTGGAACGCGTATAGCCGCGCTCCCGCGGGACCGCGACCGGAGCATCGGGCGTCGGAAATTCGTTGCCGAACAATGATGGGGCCGTGGCGTTATCGCCCGATCGGCGCGAATGGCGTGATCGACGGCTACTCGCGCTTCAGCCGCGCGGATGTATAAAAGTGAACATCGAGCAATGATTCGGAGACGCGTCAGTGCCAATGAGTCCGGGTTACATCCCATTTGACCCGAATCCCTCGAAGCCGAAATTCAAGCCGCCGCCCGGAGCGGTGGACGCGCATTGCCACGTGTTCGGCCCGGAGAACAAATTTCCCTTCGCGCCCGAGCGCAAATACACGCCCTGCGACGCGCCGAAAGAAAAGCTGTTCGCGCTGCGCGACTTTCTTGGGCTCGACAAGAACGTCATCGTGCAGGCGTCCTGTCACTCCAAAGATAACCGGGCGATGGTCGACGCGCTCGAATCGTCGGCCGGCCGCGCCAAGGGCGTCGCTTTTGTCGGCGAGGAAGTGACCGACGACGAATTGCGCTGGATGGACAAAGCCGGCGTGCGCGGCGTGCGCTTTAATTTTCTCAAGCGGCTGGTCGATTTTACGCCGCGCGACGTGCTTACCAAAATCGCCGCCCGCGTTGAAAGACGCGGTTGGCACGTCGTCGTCTATTTTGAGATGGCGGACTTGCCGGAATTGGAGGGTTTCTTCACGGCGTTGCCGACCACCGTCGTGGTCGATCACATAGGCGTGCCGGACGTTGTCAAAGGGGTCGATCACCCGGAGAACCAGCGCTTCCATAAATTATTGCAAAAACACAAGAATTTCTGGGTGAAAGTGACCTGTCCGGAACGCATGAGCATTGCGGGGCCGCCCTATGACGACGTGGTGCCGTTCGGCCGCGCGCTGGTCGAACGTTTCCCCGACCGGGTGATCTGGGGGACCGATTGGCCGCACCCGAACATGAAGAAAATAGCGCCGGACGACGGCGCCCTGGTGGATTACATTCCGAAAATTGCGCCGACCGCCGCGCTGCAGCAGGCGCTGTTGGTCGATAATCCGATGCGGCTCTATTGGAGCTAGCCAGCCGGCTGCGGCGACGTCGGCTAAAGAGATCAAAGAGACTACGAGTTACGCTAGAGCCGTTGCAGCACGCCAGCGGCTTACGTTGCCTAGCTCCGCTGGGCTATATATGTGAAGTCCAACCGGAGCAGCGCCCGGAGAAACCAAAATGGCTCGCAAAGCTGAAGTTTACGACGACATTCCCGGAACATTCGTGTTCGACGCCGAGCGCTCACGAGAGGGCTACGGCATCAACATGTTCTGCATGTCGTTGATGAAGGATGAGAACCGCAAAGCCTTCAAGGCCAACGAAGCGGAGTACCTGAAAAAGTTCAAGCTGACGCCGGAGCAGACCGAGGCGATCCTCAAGCGCGATTACAATCGCATGCTGGAGCTCGGCGGCAACATCTATTTTACGGCCAAGCTTGGCGCCACCGACGGCCATTCGTTTCAGCATCTCGCCGCGGTCATGACCGGGAATACGCAAGAAGGCTACGCCAAGATGATGCTCGGAGGCGGGCGCTCGATCGAGGGTAACCGGTCGCGGTCGGGCAAGAACCTGCCGTCAAAATTTCTCGCGGCCGGGGCGCGGGCCAAAACATCCGCCGCCAAGCCGAAAGGCAAAGTAAAAACCAAAGCTAAAGCCAAATCCAAATCAGCGAAACGGAAGTGATGCCGTGGCCAGAATCGTCGCAGGTATAGGCTCTTCGCACGTCCCCGCCATCGGGGCCGCCATCGACAACGGCAAAACCGAGGAGCCGTATTGGAAGCGGGTGTTCTCCGGCTTTGAAAAATCGCAAGCGTGGATGCGCGAGACCAAGCCCGACGTCGCCATCATCGTCTACAACGACCACGCTTCGGCCTTCTCCGTCGACATGATCCCGACCTTCGCGCTCGGCTGCGCCGCCGAATTTCCGCCGGCCGATGAAGGCTGGGGACCGCGGCCGGTGCCGGTCGTGGAAGGCTATCCGGCGCTCGCCTCGCATATCGCGCAATCGGTCATCCTCGACGAGTTCGATCTCACCATCTGCAACAAGATGGAGGTCGATCACGGCATGACGGTGCCGATGAATCTTTTGTTCGGCAAAGTCGACAAGAATTCGCACTGGCCGTGCCCGGTGATTCCGCTCGCCGTCAACGTGGTGATGTATCCGCCGCCCACCGGCCATCGCTGTTTCATGCTCGGCCGCGCCATCCGCAAAGCGGTGCAATCCTATCCCGAGGACCTCAAGGTCGTGATCTTCGGCACCGGCGGGCTGTCGCATCAGATTTCGGGGCCGCGCGCCGGCTTGATCAACAGCAAATGGGACAAGGCGTTTCTCGACAATTTGTCGAAGGACCCGCAAAAGCTCGTGCGCATTCCGCACGTCGACTACATGCGCGAAGCCGGCGCCGAAGGCATCGAGATGGTGATGTGGCTGATCATGCGCGGCGCGCTCGACGACAAGGTGGACGAGGTCTATCGCTTCTACACGGTGCCAGCCTCCAACACCGCCGTCGGTCACATCATTCTCGCCAACCGCGCGAAGGCGACAAAAGCGCCGCGCAAGCACAAGCCGGCGGGCGGCCATAAGCGCGCCGCAGCGCGTGCGAAGGTGCAGCGGATTCGCAGTTAGCACTCGTCATGGCCGGGCATAGACCGTCGAAGACGGGCGTAAAACGCCCTTTTGCCCGGCCATCCAGGTCTTTGGTCCGCGCGACTCAAAGTCGTGGATACCCGGCTCAAGGCCGGGCATGACGGCTCAGAGAAGAGGTCAACGATGAAAATTTGCGTAGCGGGGCAGGGGGCATTCGGGCAAAAGCATCTCGATGCGCTCAAGCGCATTCCCGGCGCCGAGGTCACTTCGCTGGTCGGCGGCAATCAGGATGCCACGGCGCAGGTGGCGAAAAAATACGGCATCCCGCATTACACCGGCGAGCTATCCGAGGGTATCAAGCACGCCGACGCGGTGATCCTCACCACGCCGACCAAGATGCATTTTCGCCAAGGCGAGCAGGTGATGCGGGCCGGCAAGCACGTGCTGGTCGAAATCCCCATCACCGACAGCGTCGAAGACGCCGAGGCGCTGGTGCGCATCGCCAAGGAAACCGGCGTCGTCGCCATGGGCGGCCATGTCCGCCGCTTCAATCCCAGCCATCAATGGGTGCACAAGCGCATTACGAAAGGCGAACTGAAAATTCAGCAGATGGACGTGCAGACCTATTTCTTCCGCCGCAAGAATATGAACGCGGCGGGCCAGCCGCGGAGCTGGACCGATCACCTGTTGTGGCATCACGCTGCGCACACCATCGACCTCTTTCAATATCAGACCGGCGAGACGATTTCCGATTGCTACGCGGTGCAGGGGCCTATCCACCCGCAGCTCAACATCGCCATGGACATGGGCATTGTCGCCAAGGTGCCGTCGGGGTCGATTCTCACGCTATCATTGTCGTTCAACAATGACGGGCCGATCGGTTCGTTCTTCCGCTACATTTGCGACAACGGCACCTACAAGGCCTATTACGACGACCTGTCCGACGGCAAGGATCAAAAAATCGATCTGTCCAAGGTCGACGTCTCCATGGACGGCATCGAGCTCGAGGATCGCGAGTTCATTGCCGCGATCAAAGAGAAGCGGGAACCCAATTCAAGCCTCGCCCAAGTGCTGTCTTGCATGCGCGTGCTCGGCAAGCTCGAAAGCATCGTCGATCCGCGGCGCAAGGCGCACGCTTAGAGCGCAATCGCTTCATTGAAGCGATTGGCGCTCTCGCCTTTTAATGGAGCATGATCTTATCGGAAACCCGGTTACCACTTTTCCGGATCATGCTCTGGCTTACATCTGCCGGGCGGCCTTGCTGTCAAAGTAAAAACGCTGGGCCACCACCGCGCGCGCTGACGGCGGTGCATTGGTCGCGAATAGAGAATGTCCCGCCGGCGGCAACAGACCATCGCCGCGCAGAATCAACAGTCCGAGAAAGAGAACGCCGCTGACACATAGCGCGCCGAAAACACCGGGCGCGATCGAAAGCTCCTCGGCAATTCGGCGTTTCTCCTTCGGCGAGAGAATCTCTTTCTCTGAGAAATCATCAAGCTCGCGTTGCATTGCATCTCGGTAACGCCGGGCCAGTGCGACGGTTCCAGCGCGCAGTCATGCGACCTGGAACTCGCCGGGAACCTGCACGACCGGCTCGGTATTGAAGACAAAGGCCAATGAGAGTCGGAATGTTTTGGCAATGCCGATGCGTCGTTGACCGACAATTTCGCTCACCGGCATAGCCTCGACCCTCGACCTCGAGGAAAAGTATTTTTGAAATAGCCGGCGGCCTGGCTGGCGTTTTGTTGTGCAGGCTTTCTTTGCCACGTCTGAATAAGCGTATCGCGCCGGTAGCGAATATTTGATTTACTGAAGCAATGAGCGCGGATCAGTCGACGAGCACGGCAGGATCGCAAAGCACACAGCCGGCGGGCGAGAAGGTGGTCAACCTTGCCCTTCAGGGCGGCGGCAGCCACGGCGCGTTCACGTGGGGCGTGCTTGATCGCCTGCTGGATGACGAGCGATTGACCTTCGACGGCATCACCGCCACCAGCGCCGGCGCCGTCAACGCGGTGGTCATGGTCGACGGATTGGCCGCCGGCGGCCGGGAGCAAGCCAAAGCGGCGCTGCGCCGCTATTGGCAAAAAGTATCCGAGCTCTCGGCCCGCGGCATTTTCAATCCCTCGATCGTCGACAAGGCAAATCCCGATTTCGGCCTCGAACATTCGCTCGGCTTCATGTTCATCGAGCCGATGACCTATTTTGCCTCGCCCTACCAGATGAACCCGTTCAACTTCAATCCGCTCAAGGACTTGCTTGCCGAAACAATCAATTTCGACCGCGTGCGTCAGCAAACAGCGGTCAAGCTGTTTGTTGCGGCAACCAACGTCGAGACGGCCAAGGTCATGATCTTCGCCGGCAAAGAGATCGGGGTGGAGCACGTGCTGGCTTCGACGTGCCTGCCGTTGTTGATGCAAGCCGTCGAAATCGACGGCGCCTATTACTGGGATGGCAGCTACGCCGGCAATCCGGCGATTTTTCCGTTGGTGTACGAATGTCAGACACCCGACATTCTGGTGGTTCACATTACTCCCGCCGAGCGGCCCGGAGTTCCGACCACATCACCGCAGATCATGAATCGCATGCAGGAGATCAGTTTCAACACCGCGCTGATCCGGGAAATGCGCACCATCGCCTATCTGAACAGAATGGTCGACGACGGCCAGCTCGGCACGGGCAAGCGGCTATTGGTGCATTTGATCGAAGCCGAGGATGAAGTAAGGAAATTTTCCTGGTCGAGCCGGCTCAACGCCGACTGGAATTTTCTCACCCACCTCCACGCCATGGGCCGGTCGCGCGCCGACGAATGGCTCACCGCCAATTTCGGCTCCATTGGGGTCAAATCGACCGTCGATCTGCAGGCGAAGTACTTTTAGCCGAATACTCTGGTGGAGTGCTTCCAAGGCGTGGATTTCGCTGACGCGCAGGCCAGGTAGTTCCCGCGCAGCCGAAGGGACGTGAACCGGCAGACAAGGATGGCTAAATCGGTCGAAAATGACCCGAAACGGACATCTGCAGCAACGCTGGCGGCGGCATCGCGGTTCATCTGTCAGCCCCCGGGGCCGTCCGTCATGATGTAGCCCATCAGGTCGCCCACTTTGTGCTCCAAATTTCGGATGATGTCCTTGACGACGTCTCCAATCGAGATCACGCCCACGACCTTGCCCGCGTCCAGCACTGGTAGATGGCGAAAGCCG
>Ga0335078_10010836_pt1 | contig 13503 bp, 12 predicted proteins | sample Lox_Sample_32_FD_206711 | JGI IMG/M metagenome (GOLD analysis project Ga0335078, IMG submission 206711) | Soil microbial communities from Loxahatchee National Wildlife Refuge, Florida, United States - Lox_Sample_3.2 | ecosystem: Environmental > Terrestrial > Soil > Wetlands | place: USA...
GAAGTACGGCTTGTTTGTGGAGTTGACCGATCTTTTCATCGAAGGCCTCGTGCCTATCGACACTCTGCCCGGCGATGAGTACACTTATCAGGAGAACATCCGCAAGGTCGTGGGCCGGCGGACGCGCCGCGAGTTTTCCATCGGCGACCGGGTGCGGGTGGTTCTCGATCGCATAGACGCGAACGAACGGAAACTGCAGTTTTCGGTTTGGGACGATGAGCGCGAGTCATCTGGAGGTCGAAGACCTGGTGCGCATTCCCGGGGGCGAGTTCCTCATGGGTCAGGCCGACGGAAGAGATGAGGAGAAGCCGGTCCACCAGGTGTCGCTAGCACCGTTCCGCATCTGCCGATATCCGGTGACCAACGCCCATTGGGAACAGTTCCGCAAGGCCAGCGGGCGAGAGAAACCGACGTACACGCACGAGACCGCCCCGGCCGCGAGCGTCAACTGGTTCGATGCCATGGCGTTTTGCAAGTGGCTCTCGGCGCAGTGGTCCGTGCACGCGCGCCTGCCCACCGAGGCCGAGTGGGAATTCGCCGCGCGCGGCGGCGTGGAGCAGCAGAGCTATCCATGGGGGGCGGAGCCGCGCCAGTACCAGCCGGAACGCTGGCGGGATGGGCCGGAGCCGGTGGCGCAAGACGAAGCCAACGGCTTCGGCCTTTTCGACATGTGCCAGAACGTCCACGAATGGTGCGCCGATTGGTATGACCCGGGCTATTACGCTGTCTCGCCCAAAGACAATCCACGCGGACCGGAGCATAGCAAGCGGCGAGCTTCGCGCGGCGGCGCCTGGCGGCATCATATCAAGTGCTCGCGTTGCGCGGCGCGGAGCAGCATTCCGCCGGAATTCCGCTACGCCGATTACGGGTTCCGCGTGGCGGCGGACGTGTAAGCGGAATAATGAGCCAGTGGATCTTCCGCCCCACCAGAACAAGTGCATTCTCCCCCGAAATCTCTCCCAAACGCCCGAACTCCAGCGGGTCAGCGGCGCATCTCCTTCAGCCGATCGAGATCGGCACGCAGTTGCGGCGCCTGTTCCGCGCTGCCCTCCAGCAGTCTCCCCACGGTAGCGATCAACTCTTCCAGGCGCCGCGCCGTTTCCTTTTCGATCGCCGCGAGCGCGCCGTTGATTGCCTCTTCCCATTGCGCCGCGAGACGGCTCAGATTCTCGTAAATCAGGTACGCCACCGTGCGCTCAAAGTGATGCCGGGCGGCATTGCGCACCAGCCACACCGGCAGGATGGGCGAGAGCAATTCCCAGTTGCGATCGAACACGCGGCCGATGCGGATGTCCGGCGTGTCCGGTTCGACGGCGGGAATCTCCGGCTCGGTGGTGCGCAGCGGCACCCCGAAAACGCGCAGGGTCCGGTCGGACAGCCCATCGCGAAACTGCTGGAGCGCGCGCCGCGCCTGCTGCCGCACTTGTTCGAGCGGCGCGAGCAGGTAAGCGCGCTCGCCAAGCGAGACGTCCGCGAGTTTCTCCCGTAAAGCGTTCGCCAGCCACTCCTCGAACGAGGAAAGCATGGCGGCGAGACTCCTGTTCCACTGGGGAAATTCGGCTGCGAATTGGGCGAGTAGCGTGTGTTCGATCTCGCCCTGGTGCGCTTCGAGCCTTTTCGCCGCCAGCGCCCTGGTTCCCGCCGCGGCGTGCCGCACGGCAAGGCGCATCGCGGATTGCAGGTCGCCGGCGGCTTCGTCTTCGCTCATCTGCCTGCGCAGCGCCAGCCGATCCGCATCCTGCAACTCCGCCGATTTGAGGCTGAGCGCGAGATAAGCGGAAAGTTCCTCCAGCAGCGTGTCCACCTTGCGCGCGAGTATGGCGCGGCGCTCCGCGGCCAGGTGGCGCAGCGTTCCGAGCCGGAGTTCGCTTTCCAACTCCTCGCGGAACCGTTCGAGGCCAGGCTTGACGGAATAAGGAAACACCGGCGGCGCCGGGGAAAAGTGACGCGCGAGCTGGCCGCGGACGAATTCCACTACTTCGCGCAGTTCGCCGCCGCTCAGGAGATCGGCCTTGGTCAGCAGAATCGCGACCTTGGGCGTGTATCGGTAAAGCGTCTTAACGAGCTCGATATCGCGTTCGGAAAGGGGCGGATCGACGCTCACCGCCACCAGCGCGAGCCCCACGTTCGGCAGCCAGTCGAGCGCGGTTTGCGTGTTGTGCGCGAGCGCGCTCTCGAGTCCCGGAGTGTCGATGAACCGGATGCCCCGAAACCGGCCAAGCTCCGGCAGTTCGACGGCCAGCGTACCCGCGTGCTTGCCGTTGCCGGGGTTTTCCTTCTCGGAGATATAAGCGCCGATCGCGCCCGGCGCGATCTCGATTTGACCCTGGCGAGTGTCAACGCACGCCCGTTCGCGCTCGCCGTAGCGGATCTCGGTCACCAGCGCGGTCACCGGCACCACGCCCACCGGCAGCAAATCGCGCCCGAGGAAATGATTCAGGAAACTGCTCTTGCCGGCCTTGAATCGCCCGAACACGGCGACGCCGACATCGCCCTCGACGCCCGCCGCGCGGACGCTCGCGAGTGGGCCCGACACCGCGGAGATCCCATATCGCGCCGCGATCCCCGCGGAAAGTTCGACAGCCGCGTCGATTGTCACTCCTGCACCAGCCACTCGAATTTCTGTGTGTAGGAGTTATTGGCCGCTGGAAGAGCGGCGGTTGGGGCGAACTCCACCGCCTGATCCGGAGTATAACAGGCCGCTTCCACCGCTGTTTCCGAGCCGCGAGCGCGGGGGAGCGGCGCCTGTGGAATCATCCGCCCGAAGAGCATCGCTTGCCTGCGGTCGCGCTCAGGAATGGAATGGGGTCTGGTTGCGGCTCAGGACTCGCGAAGCGTCACCATCGGATCGACCTTGGTGGCGCGCCGCGCCGGCAGATAGCTCGCCACCACCGCAATCGCGCCCAGAAACAGCGCCGCGCCCGCGATCGGCGCGGGATCGTCCGGAGCCACGCCGATCCATAGACCGGCCGTCGCCTGCACGGCGAAAACCGAGAGCACCGCTCCCATGACGATTCCCGCGGCGGTCAGGGCGAGCCCGCGGCGCAGCACCAGCCGCAACACGTGCCACGGTTTGGCACCCAACGCCATGCGGATTCCGAATTCGTGCTCGCGCTGGCTCACCGCATATGCCAGTACGCTGTACATGCCGAGTGCCGCCAGGAATAACGATACCGCCCCCAGTATCGCGAGCAGTGCGGCCGCCACCTTCTGCGCATAAACCGCCCCCGCGATCTCTTCCCCGAACGGCATTACCTCCGTGACGCCGGCGTTGGGATCGAGCGCCGCCGCCTCGCGCTCGATCGCCGGAATGAGGGACTCCGCATGTCCCGCGGTGCGAATGAAGAACGCCATCCAGAACTGGTCGCCGTGGGTCTGGCGATACGGCGTGTAGATGTGCGGCGTAGCGGGCTCCGTCAGCCTCCTGTATTTGCTGTCTTTCACCTCGCCGACGATGGTCGCCCATGGGCTCGCGGCATCGCCGCGAACGCGGCGCCCCACCGGGTTCGCGCCGTTGTAATATCGTTGCGCGAAAGTCTGGTTGACGATGAGCACGCGTGCATGATCGCGGTCGTCCAATTCCGTGAAATCTCTTCCCTCGATCATCGGAATACGCAGCGCGTCGAAGTAGCGCGGCGCGACGATCGCGCTGGTGACTCTCACCTGCTCCTTGGGGCCGGACGGATGGCCTTCCACTTCGATCGGCGAAGCCTGGAAGGCGCCCAGCTCCAGCGGCGCATCGTCGGAAAAGCTCGCCGCCACAATCCCCGGAAGTTCGCTGATGCGATCGCGCAGGCGCAGGCAAAAACGCATGCGCGATTCGCCGTCCGGGCAGAATGTGTCGAGGCGGTATTTCGCGAACAGCACGTTGCGGGCGTCGAATCCCGGATAGACGCCTCGCACCGCCTGAAAGCTGCGCAGGGCAAGCGCCGTGCCGACCAGCGCTACCAGGGCCAGCGCCACTTCGGAGACCACCAGCAAGCCGCGGGTGCGGTTCTGCGCCACCCCCGACGATCCGCCGCGCCCGCCTTCGTTGAGCGCGTCCAGCAGGCTGCCCCTCACCGGGTGCGCCGCCACTGCCAGGCAGGTGAGCAGCGAGCCGGCGCCGCACAGCAGCACCGTGAACGCGAGCATGTCCGCGTTCAACCGGAAGCCAAATTCCAACGGAAATCCCACCGGCGGCATCATCCAGAGCAGCGACCGGTCCATCCAAGCCGCCAGTGGAATTCCAAATATCGCGCCCATCGCCGCCAGCAGCAGGCCTTCGGTGAGCAGTTGACGCATGAGGCGCCAGCGGCTCGCGCCCAGCGCCATGCGCACGCTCAGTTCCTTGCGCCGCGCGGTGGCGCGGGCGAGCTGGAGGTTCGCGATGTTGGCCCCCACAATCAGGAACAGAACGAAACAAACCGCCATCAGGATGCGCAGCGGTGCGAGCAGAATCACCTGGACGCCGTAGTGCGCCTTCCACACCGGCATGACCAGCTCGCGGTAACCCTCGTTGGTGTTCGGCGATTCGTCGGCGATGCGCCGCGAGCACGCTTCCACCTCCGCGTTCGCCTGCTCGATCGACACCCCCGGTTTTAGCCGGCCGGTGATCCACATCTGCCGCGCGTTGCGGTTTTCCAGCAGCCAGGTTCCCTGTCCGTTCAGCGAAGGCGCCATGCCGATAGGAATCCACAGGTCCATCGACATGCCCGGCATGGTGCCATGAAAATCGCGCGGCGCGATCCCGATCACCGTCAGTTCGTAACGGTTCACGCGGATGGTTTTGCCCACCGCGTTCGGGTCGCCGTGGAGCAGATTTTGCCACAGTTGATAGCCGATGATCGCCACCGGAAAGGCGCGCTCCGCATCGGCATACTCCGCGGGCAGGAAGGCGCGCCCGCGCGCCGGCTTCACTCCCAGCACGGCGAAATAATTGCCGGAGACGTATTCCCCAAACACGCGGCGCGGGCTGGTTGCCGGCCCGACCGTAAGCGGGTTGTACAACGATGCCGCCAGCCCGGAAAACGATCTCAGGCGATCGCGATAGTCGCGGTAATCGCGGTATGCGGTGGTGGAATATTCCCCCGTTGGTGAAACCGTTTCGAGCTCCACCAGTTGCCCGCCCGCGGTCACTCCCGGAAACGGGTGCACCAGTACGCTGTCGATCCAGCCGAAAACCGTCGCGTTCGCCGCTATGCCGAGCGCCAGAGTGATCACGGCCACCGCCGTGAAACCTGGGCTTCCCCGAAGAACGCGGATGGCATAGCGCAGGTCCTCATAGACGCTGCGCATAGTCTTTCTTTCAGTATGCACCTCGAGCGCCGCCGTTAACTCGTGGAATGTGAGACGCCCGTGGTGCGCAGACCGTTCAGTTGCGGAGTTATGTGTCCGTTAATGGGACATTCCGAGGTAGAATTCCCGCACCCGTTCCGCTACTTCCGCTACCGCGGCATCGGGCAGATAAGGCCACAAAGGGAGCGAGACGATTTGGCGGCACGCGCGCTCGGCCACCGGCAGATCTCCGCGTTTCATCCCACACTCGCGAAAGGCGGGTTGTAAATGCAGCGGGACGGCATAATGGATGCCGGTCGCGATGCCGTGCCTCGCCAAATGCTCGCGCAGGCCATCGCGGCGGGCGGCGCGCACCACATAAAGATGACAGACTGACGCAGCCGCGCGCCCCACCGGCCGGATTCCGCGGCAGCCGGCCAGCGCCGTGTCATAGAGCGATGCCAGGCGCGCGCGATCGGCGTTCCACTCCGCCAGCTTCGGCAGGAACGCCCGCAAATAGCACGCCTGCATTTCGTCCAGCCGGGAATTGATGGCGCGCACGCGCGCCACCTGATCGTTTCGGCGCCCGCCGTCGCGCAGCAGGCGCAATCGCCCGGCGATGGCGCGCGAATCGGTGAGCACCGCGCCACCATCGCCGAGGCACGGCAGATTCTTGGTCGGATAGAAGCTGTAGGCGATGGCCGGCGAGAATTGCGGGAGCGGCAGGCCGTGCGCCTGGCAGGCGTCTTGCAGGACCAGGACGCGGCGGCGGCGCGCGATCTTCGCCAATTCGGCTAGTGGGGCCGCCTGCCCGTAGAGATGCACCGGAAGGAGGGCCGCCGTGCGCTGGCGCATGCGCCGCTCCGCATCGGCGGGATCGAGCAGCAGGGTCTCCGCGTCTACATCCGCGAATCGCGGCCGGCAGCCGGCGGCGAGGACCGCCTGCGCCGTGAACGGCGAAGTCAACGCGGGCATCAGCACTTCCCGTCCGCTGTCGCCCAGTCCCACGGCGCGCAGCGAAAGCTCGATGGCCGCGGTGCCCGAGCCCACCGCTACCGCGAACCGCGCGCCCCATGCGGCCGCCAGTTCCTGCTCGAATTCCGCCACCTGCTCGCCCAGGACGAACTGCATGCGGTCGAACAGGCGGGCGCGGTTGGCGCGCCACGCCGGCTCGGTCGCGGCCAGCAGCGGGCGCAAATCCACCATGGGGATTTTCATGCCAGAATCACCAGCCGGAACCATAGCCGCACCAGTTGGAAAAAAGTCGTGGCGAGCGAGCGGAAGCGGAAGAATTGCGAGCTTCCATAAAGCCGCGGGTAGTGGTGCACGCCGATTTCCTGAATCTCGCAGCCGCTCAGTTCCAGCTTGCGCACGAGTTCCACGCAGACGGTGCCGCTGGTCGAGGTGAGGTGAAAGTTTTCGAGCAGGCTGCGGCGGATCAGGCGGTAGTCGCAATCGATATCGCGGATGCGGATGCGGAACATGAGGCGCGCGCACAAATTGTAGATGTTGCCGATATAGATGCGATGGGCCGGGTCGTTCCGCTCCAGTTTATAGCCTTGCACCAGGCCCGTGGAGGGCGAAACCAACGCCAGCAATCGCGGCAATTCCGCCACGTCGTACTGGCTGTCGCCATCGGTGTAGAAAACGAACTCTTTGGTTGCCGATTCAAACCCCGTGCGCAGCGCCCCCCCATAGCCGCGATTTTCGGGATGGGTCGCCACGCGCATGCGCGGTGCGAATTCCCGGCGCAGTTCCTCCAGCACTTCTCCCGTATTGTCCTGGCTGCCGTCGTTCACCACGATCACTTCGTAATCGGCCACGTGTTCGGCGAGCACGCCGAACATTTTACGGATCAGGCCGGGCAGCGATGGAGCATCGTTGTAGGCCGGAAAGAAAACGGTCAACGATGGAAACTTGCGGTCCACGGTCAAACCATTTTCTCGCCAATCAGCAGCAATGACTGTCCCAACGGAAGATTTAGTCCGGCGCCGATCGCGGCCGATTCGATGGCCAGCGGCGTGTAGAGCAGGCGATCGAGCCATGGCGCCACCGGTTCGACGCCGCTGGATGCCGGCCCGCGTTGCAACGGCTCCCACAGACGGAATTTCGCCAGCGCCACGGGCATCAACAGCGAATTGGCATACGTGCAGCGGAGAATGCGAAAGCCGGCAGCCTGAAACAATTCACGCAGCCGTGCGCGGGTGAAGCGCTGCCGCTCGTAGGCGAACGCGGAGTGCCGGCTGCGGAGAAGATCGAGCGCGGAAGTCCGCACCACCACGAGACCCCTGGGAGCGAGCACGCGCGCCATCTCCCGTGCAGCGGCGATTTCCGCGCCGCGGGGGAAATGCGCCAGCACGTCGAGGGAAAGAACCAGGTCGAAGACTCCACCGGCGAACGGCAGGCGGGCGGTATCGCCTTGCACGGCCGATTCCATCCCCATGGCCCGCGCATAGCGGAGCCCATCGGGGCTGATATCCATCGGAACCATGGGCCAGTGACGCTCCTGGCGCAGCAGCCACGCCATATAACCGGTGCCGCAGCCGGCTTCGAGCACCCGCCGCAAGGGTCTTCCCGCCAGGTAGCGGTCGAGCAGGCGGGCGAGGATCGCACGCATGCCGCGGTACCACCAAAAATCGCGCTCGCAGCGGGCGATGTTGGCAAATTCCGCTGGATTCATCGCCGGCTGGCGGTTCACGGCTCGCGTCCGGTAACCAGGGCGAGCTGCTCCGCCGGGAGGTAGTGCGGCAATTCGCGCCGGAAAAACTCCAGCGACCGGCAAATGCCGTCCGCGAAACCGGTCCGCGGGACCCAGCCCAATTCCTCGCGGATCTTGGTGGAGTCGCTCGTATAGCTGCCGATATCGATGGTCCGGTGTTCCGGCGGGAACGGCCGGCAAACCGGCGGCGGCCCTCCGGCCGCCTGGCTGATGGTTTGCGCGATTTCCGCCAGCGGGAGCGCATGCAGTCCGCCGAGATTCCATCGCCGCGATTTCGGATCGGAGGCCGCGCCGGCGAGCAAGAAGGCATCCACGGCATCGTCCACATACAGCGGGTCGCGCAATTGGCGGCCATCGCCGAAAATTTCGATGGTCTCGCCGAGCACCGCGCGGCGCAGAAAATGCGACAGAAAGCCTTGACCCGACAGCCACAGCGCCAGTCTCGGACCGTACACGTTGGTCAAACAGAGAACCCGCGCGTCAATGCGCCCCAACTCGCTCCAGAGCAGATGGTAGGCGGTGGCGGCGTACTTGTGAACGCCATTGAAATCCACCGGCTGAATGGGATGGCGCTCGTCCACCGGCAGGTATTGCGGAACGCCGTAGATCTGGCGCGTGCTGGCGTAGACCACGCGCACGCCGGGCTGCTGCCGCGCGCATTCCTCCAGAAAACGAAGCTGCGACATGGCGTTCAGCGCCGCATCGCGGGTCGGATCGCGCATGCTGCGGATATGGCTGATCTCACCGGCGAGGTTGAAGATAGCCGCGCAGCCGTCGATTTCGCCCTTGAGCGCCCCGCTGTCTCCGATATCGGCCACGATTACGCGCAGACCGCCTTCGGCCGCGGCGATATTGTGCCGCCTCGCCCCGCAGCCTTCCACTGCGGAGTCCACAATCGTCACCTGCGCGCCGGCCCGCACCAGCCGCAGCGCCAGGTTGCTGCCGATGAAGCCCAACCCTCCGGTGACGAGGACTTTCTGATTTCGGAATGCGGAGATCACCCTCTCCGCGGTTAGTTTGGCGTTCGGGATGAGCCTATTTTTACCGCAATGACGTGCGTAATGCAAGCAAAAAGAGGACAGATACTGGGCCGCCACCGCGACGGAGCGGTGCTTTGGCGGAGCGCGATCCGCCGGAGGAAAGCTGCCAGCCGAAAGCGGGCGCCGGCTCTACACTGGCGGCATCGAAGCCGTTTTATCCCGCAGGCGCTGGTAGACCTGTTTGGCGGCCCGCTGCGCCGCGACTTTCTTGGAAGCGCCCTCGCCCTGACCCGCCCATTCCCTCCCGATCCGCACTTCGACGGTGAATGTCTTGGAATGCTCCGGTCCGCGCTCCTGGATAATGGCGTATCGCGGCTGCGGCAACTTGCGGGACTGCGCTAATTCCTGGAGCGCACTCTTGAAATTGGTGAGCGAGGCTTCGACGTCCGGGTCCGCGATGAACTCGCCGGAAGGCGCGCGGAGCACGTGACCGGCGACGAACGCGCGCGCCGGCTCGATACCGCCATCCAGGTAGATGGCGGCAATCAACGCTTCGAGCGCGTCCACCAGCAGAGTCTTCTTGCCCCGGCCCCCGCTCATTTCCTCGCTGCGGCCCAACTCCAGATAGCGGCCGAGATCGAGCGCGCACGCTACTCCATACAAATGGGTGGCGCTCACCAGGTGGGCCCGCAGGCGCGAAAGCTCGCCTTCGCGCGATTCGGGGTAGCGCGCCACCAATGCTTCCGACGTGAGAAAGCCCAGAACGGAATCGCCCAGAAACTCCATCCGTTCGTTATCTTCGTGGGAGGCGCCGGCCGGAGCTTCATGGGCGGCCGAGCTGTGAGTCAGCGCGCGGCGCAGCAGGTCCGGACTGGCAAAACGATAGCCGAGCGCCGCCTCCAATAATGCCAGCTCCGCGTGCATCGCACCCGACCTGAATTAGTGACTCGCGGCGTTCCTGATGCTCGTGACCACCGATTTGATCTGCGGGTGGAGATTGGGCTTGGCGAGAAGCTTGTCGCAAATGGCGATGGCTTCGGTTTTCTTACCCGCCGTCAGATACGCGTTGGCGAGACGCGTGGCGTAGGCATCCTGCTCGGGATCGTTCTCCAGGGCTAGCTGAAAATCCTTAATGGCTTCGTCGTTCTTCTTCAGGAATCCGTGCAGCATGCCGAGCCCGTTGTAGGCTTGCCCTGTCATGTATTTCTTCTGCGTCTCCCAATCCGCGTCGGCAATCTGCGCATTGGGCTTGACCGCCACCTTGATGTTTTCGATGGCATCGTTGTACAGCTTGGTGACCTTGGCGACCTCCTCATCCTTGTTCAGGTCGTGCTCCTTGATATTCGGCGTGATTGAGTCCGCGATCAGCAACTCCATCAGGTACGCTTTCGGATTGATCTGCAGGACGCGGTCGGCATACACCTGCGCGTTGTCGTTATCGCCCTTCTGCTGGTAAGCCTTGGCCTCCATGGTGAGGGCGTATTCCTTGTAGTCGGAATCGGCGTAGTTGTTCAGCAGATTTTCGGAGGCCTTGATCACGCCATCGGCGTCTCCGGCCTGCGTGGCGGTCTGAATGGCCATCACCGCTTTCCGCTCACCGTTCGACTTGATCTTGGGCGCGGGAGCTTGGGCGAACAGGCCCGAAAGACCGGGCGTCATGAGCAGGATGCCGGCGAGAATGATTCGTTTCATTTCCAGAACTCCTTCAGTTTTCACTTGCTCAAACTCTTTTCGAGGCCCTGCCGGGCTTCCTTCAGAGCGGCGTCGCTGGCGCCGCGCACCAGGAGCACCTTTTGAAAGTACTGAGTGGCATTCGCTTTGTCGTTGACTTCCAGACGCAGCTTTCCAAGATACACCAGGGCCCACGCCCTGATCTGCCCCTCGGGGTCCGCATCCAGCGTCTGCTCCAGCAGGCTCTCGGCGGCTTCGGCATCGCCGTTCGTCATGGCGATGCGCGCCAGCCCGTAAAATCCGGCGGCCTGCGCGCGCTTGTCGGCCGTCTCAGTGGCGGCCTGCTGAAACAGCTTTTCGGCCCTTTCCATGTCGTGCGCCTTCAGCAACTCCTCGGCCTGGTTGAGAGCGTCATAAATGGGTGGAGTCACCGTCTTGGGTTCGGGCGTTTCCATCCTGGGCGGCGCGGGCGCCTGGTTCGCGAAAACCACCGGCATGAGGCGTTGGTCCTCTTTGAGCGCATCGATGGCCTGCACCATGGGCGTGTAATACAGCACCATCGATTGCTCCTGCTTTTCGAATCCCGCCAGGGCCTCATTGAAATACGGCGCGAGAATAAAGCCCTGTTTCAATGCCTGCTGGACCGCTTCCGGCTTGTGGTCCATGCGGGCTTCCACGGCGCGCACCAGCGAGCCGGTAACCAGCAGCAGGAAATCGTCCTTGTAATCGTCGCTGAGCAATCTCGCGCGCTGCGCGTGATCGGCCAGCACTTTCTTGCGTTCGAGCACTTCGCGATTGCGCGTGGCCAGGGGGTCGAGCAGGTAGTACAAATACGCATGCCGCACCTCCTCGATTCGCGGCTGGGGCGATGGCGTGATCACCACCGTGTATTCGTTCCCATAGCTGCGCGTGTGCATCTGTCCGGGGGCGCCCAGCGGTTCGAGGAAGATCTGAAAGCGCCGCCCGCGGAATCCCGAATTCGGCTGCCGCAGGTAGAGATTCACCTGCATCACCGCATTCATGACGCCCGAATGATAAGCCGCGATGAGCGGATCGATGCCCGGCTGCGCGCGCTTCCACAGATCGGCGATGCCGGCTTCCTTATAGAACGCAGTCAGCAGGTGCGAAAGGTCCCCCATTCGCAGAACATCGGGAGGAATGTCCGCATCCTTGCGGAAAGAAAAATCCGGCGCCGGGTTGATGCACAGGGCGAAGGAAATGTACTGGCCGAGTTCTTCGGTGTCGTTCGCCTTGCGGTGTTGCCGGTAGAATTCCTTGATGCGCTCGAGCGAAGGAACATCGCGCCTGGCGATTTCCGCGCGCACGGCTTTTCGCAAAGGGCTGTTGTTGGGCGAGTCGAGATCGGCGTCATAACCGGCCGCGTTGATGGCCGCCATCACCGTGAAAAGGGTCGGGCTGGCGTCAAGCTGGCCTTGCTGCGCCGGCGCGGCGCGAAGAAAAAGGATACCTGCCGTAATGGCTGAAATTGCGAAACGCGTCAAATGAATCCCACCTGGAAAACACCCTCAGTTTATCGTAAATTCCTACGAGCGTTCAGCTAGCAGCGTTCATCTGTCTGCAAATCCGCGTGGCCGATGGCGGATAGCCGGCCGCCGCGGTATTCTTCACACAATCAACATGCAATCGCCGTACGAATAGAAGCGGTACCGCTCGTCCACCGCATGCCGGTAGGCGGCCAGCGTCAGTTCCGTCCCGGCGAAAGCGCAGACCAGCAGCAGAAGACTGGTGAGGGGAAGATGGAAGTTGGTCAGCATCGCGCCGGTAGCCAGGAACGATTGCCCGGGATAAATAAAGATGTCGGTCTCGCCGCTCCATTTGCCCGTACGCCACGCCGTTTCGATGGCGCGCACGCTGGTGGTGCCGACGGTCACGCGCCGCGACGCCGCGCGCATGCGGGCCGCGCTTTCTGTGCCGATTGAATAACGCTCCGCGTGCAAGTGCGCGTCTTCCACGCGTTCGGCATGGAGCGGCTGAAAAGTCCCCAGCCCAACATGGAGCGTGACGGACGCGATATCCGCACCTTGCCGGCGGCAGGCGTCGAGAATCTCCGGCGTGAAATGCAGGCCGGCGGTGGGAGCCGCCACCGATCCGCGCTCGCGGGCGAAAACGGTCTGATACCGATCGCGGTCGGCGGCGGTGTCGGCGCGGCGAATGTAGGGTGGAAGCGGCACGTGGCCGATCTTCTCGAACTTGGCGAACAGGTCGTCCGTGCCCGCAAAGCGCAGCGTGCGTTCGCCGAATTCTCCGCGGCCCACGATTTCGGCTTCCAGATCGTCGCCGAAGCGAATTCGCTCGCCCACCGGCATCTTGCGGCCGGGCCGCACCAGGGCTTCCCAATCCCGGCCGCCGGAACTCGCGGGGCGCAGCAGGAAAACCTCCACTTCTCCGCTCAGGTATTCGCGGCGCTTGGGATTGCGGCGCCCGATGGGGAGCGCATGCACGCCGGAGCGATGGCCGAACAGCCGCGCGGGGAACACCCGCGAATCGTTCAGCACCAGGCAATCGCCCGCGCGCAGGAATTCGGGAAATTCGCGGAACCGGCGGTCTTCCCATCGGCCCTCTTCGCGGTGCACCACCAGCATGCGCGAGCCGGCGCGGTCGGCCAGGGCTTCCTGCGCAATCAGCTCCTCGGGCAGGTGGTAGTCGAACTCCGCCAGGTTCATCGAACTTTCAGAGTAGCGGAAACAGTTCTCCCTGCTCTTCACCTTCCCATAGTTCGGGACGATATTCGATGATCCCGGAGGCGAGTCCATAACGGTCGCGAACCCTTTGCACACGAGCCGCGAGAGCGTCCTTGTACGGCTTTCCCAAGTGCGCGCTTTTCGCGTAGAGCTCGCGGTAGCGCGGCGCCAGCTC
>Ga0335078_10010837_pt1 | contig 13502 bp, 6 predicted proteins | sample Lox_Sample_32_FD_206711 | JGI IMG/M metagenome (GOLD analysis project Ga0335078, IMG submission 206711) | Soil microbial communities from Loxahatchee National Wildlife Refuge, Florida, United States - Lox_Sample_3.2 | ecosystem: Environmental > Terrestrial > Soil > Wetlands | place: USA: Florida...
AGCTTTGCGCCTCTTCTTTCACTTCACCTATATTCCCGAACCGCGCTCCTGTTTTCAGGTAGTGCGGAAACTGCCGGCCGGCTCCTGGTTGACTTACGATGCGGATGGGACGGTTCGTCAGGGGCGCTATTGGCAGTTCCCAGTGCCGATGGCCGAAACGCCCCCGGATTTCTCGCCGGATGATGCCTGCACCCGCCTCCGCGAAAAATTCGACGAATCCGTGCGCATCCGGATGATCGCCGATGTCCCGCTGGGAGCCTTTTTGAGTGGCGGCATCGACTCGAGCTCCGTGGTCGCGTCCATGGCACTGGCGTCACCGGAGCCGGTCCGTACGTTTTCCATCGGTTTCGAAGAGGCCGATTACAATGAGCTGGAATATGCGGGTATGGTCGCGCGCCAGTATCGCACGGACCATCACGAGATCATGGTGCGGCCCGATGCCGTTGACCTGGTTTCCCGCCTGGTCCGTCACTTCGACGAGCCCTTCGGTGATTCATCTGCGATTCCTACATTTATCGTTTCTGAATTCGCTGTCCAACACGTGAAAGTCGCGCTCAGCGGCGACGGCGGCGACGAGTTGTTTGCGGGTTACGACCGTTTCCAGGCGCTCGCGAAACTTCGCAACTTAGACCGTATTCCGCAGGCTGTACGCGGTTTTCTGTCCTGGACAGCAGATCATCTCCCGTATTCGGCTTACGGCAAAAACTACCTCCACATGCTTAGCCGCCCGGGGGCCTTGGAGCGCTATTTCGAGAGTAACTTTGCGCCTTGGTTTCTCCGCGAGGAACTGCTTCGAAAGGAGTGGATGCTCCCGGCCGACAGCGCTTATCTTGAGCGGTCTCTGGCCGATTATCTGCTTCCCGGCAACGCCGATCTGCTCTCACAGGCGCTCTACTTTGAAACCACTCAGAACCTGCCTGGCGACATGCTCGTGAAAGTCGATCGTATGTCGATGGCAAATTCGCTTGAAGTACGCTGCCCGCTACTCGATCATGAACTCGGCGAACTGGCCGCGTCGATACCGCACGGCTGGAAGATTCGAAACGGCAAAGGCAAGTTTATTCTCTTACGCGCGCTCGGCAGCCGGCTCCCGCCCGCGCTACTTAACCGGCGCAAGATGGGCTTTGGCGTCCCTCTTTCGTACTGGTTTCGTGGCGCTCTTCGCGCCTTCCTTTGGGATCATCTCGGCAGCCAGTCTTTTGCGAACCGTGGTATCGTATCCCAAAAGTTCGTCCGCCGAATGCTTGCGGAACACGATTCAAACCGGCGCGACAACTCGCACTGGCTCTGGTCCCTACTGATGCTCGAATTGTGGTTCCGCCAGCTCGAAGCTCAACCTGTACCCACGCTCCACCATTTATGATCGAACCCATCCTCCGGGCTATTCCGCGTGAGTTTCATCGTAAGCGCCCGGCCCTGTTTGCGTGCCCGACCATAAAGTAGACTTCCATCGCATGTGTTTCATCGTAAGGAAGCCGCTTCTGTTATGTACCCGGGCGTAAAACGTTCGCTAGCCTTCCGTTCATGAGCCGGCCAAGTGCCTGAAAACAAGCCGGATCTTTTCTTACGATCAAACCCATAGCTGTATCTGCTTTACTTGTTGGGACTTCCGGTTTTCTTACGGTCAAGCACATGCTCCTTACGATTAAGCTCATACGATTTACGCTCAAACACACACCTTAAAAATGGCGGGCTTTTTTCATAAAGTCTGTGATTACAAGAACCTACAAGCAGATGGCCGCCTTGCCGGAACCCCGCATATGGAGTGGTTTTATGGTTGACCTAAACTCCAAGCCTGATCGCCCTTGAATGGTCCAATGCCTTATTACACTGGTTGGTTGGGTGTGTGCTTCCCAATAAAAGTACCAGCCGCGTATGAGTTTAATCGTAAATGCGTAGAACAAATCTGCTCTCTGATGTTACAAAAACAGAGGGTATACTTTCTGTTCTGAGGTTTTCCGTGACCAAAAGCAACGCTAAGCCGGGACTGGTCAATCTTTCGGTCGAGGAAGAGAACCTCGCTGCCATTCCCTTTGCCGTTCTTGAGCGCCGGGTCGGCAAGCGCATAGGCAAAATTGAAATCAAGGGCACCAAAATCCTGCCGAACGGCGGCGAAATGGAAGTAGTTTGGCAGATTCAGGGCAATAACGAGCTGGGTTTGCCAACCGAACAGGATTTGGATATTTTCGTCGTCCTCGGTGTGCTCACATTTCGTAATAACTTCGCCAAAACTGTCACATTTAGCGGCCGCGAGATTGCGCGGATGCTCAATATCCACTCGGTCCACGGCAAGTTCTATCAGCGCCTCAAGCTCGCTATGGACCGCTTTATTCCTCTTCGTTTCCGTGCGCTTACGGCCACCGACAAGCAGGAAGAAGTGAAATGGAGCAATGTATTCCAGGAAGCCAGCTTCTTCCTGGACCGAGAGACCGGCCGTTGCACGGGTAGCATTACCTGGACCGACAAACTCATCCAGTCCATCAACAATGGCTTTTTCCGTGTGCTCGACGCCGGCCGCTACATGGAGCTCGACGGAATTACGGCCAAGCACTTATACCGCTTCTTTGCGGTCGCATTTGAAAAGACGGATCTGGTCGTAATGGACGCCCGTAAATTGGCCATGGAGCATGTAGGTATACTCAATCCGCCGCATTACTTCTCCCGGCTCATGCAGACACTGGAGCCCGCCTTTGATCAGTTAATTCGAATTCAGGTTTTAGGCTCTTATAACGTAATTTCCGCAGAAGACTGGCGCATCGCGCTTCACCGGCATCCCTCGTACGTGCCTGAGCGTAAGAGTCTCATGTTACAAACGATGGCTTGCCCCGAACTAAGTCGAGCTCACTGTCAAGGTATGCTCGAGAAGAGTGGATTTAGTTACAAATCGGCTACAGCCTGGACCATGGCGGCTGAGACACCCGAGCAGCTATACGCTCTCGAACGCGGCGCGCAGCTTGTGCTTGCCATGAAGCAGGAAGGTGTACTCCCTCACGTAGCCGCCAGTTACATCGGGCGTGCTCTGGATATGAGCGCCGCCGCAGGTGAAGGTCAGGAGTTACTCGATAGTTGCGAACTGGCACTCGATATTTGCAGAGAAAAGCAGCGCTCCGGTCAGACGCTGAAGAATGCGGCCGGATTGATTATTAAGTTTGTCAAGGAGCCCGCATCCCGCCGCCGCTATGTGGACGATCATATGGAAGCTGCCGCGAAGGAGCGCTATCGGCAGCGTGAGCGCACCATCCTGCGCCAGAGTCAGGAGGTCGAAGAACGCGCGCTGATCCTGGAATACGAACAATTCCGTCAGGCCTCGGCTGAGGAGCTATTCGAGCAATTGAGCGACGCCGCCAAGCAGACAATGGCTAAAGAGAAATCAGAGTTACTTCGGCGCGAAGGCCGTTTCGAAAGAATGGCTCCGGAACAGCGTGAGCGCGAGGTAACCGAGCTGATCCTGCAGGATCTCGCCAGGAACGATGTCCCTCCTTACAGCAAATGGCTGCTCCGCAAGCGAGCGGCGCAAGCCATACTCCCATTTTCCGCGCTGGATAATATAGCCTGACGGCTGCGCTACAGTGGGACTTGATGGGCGCCACCCCGCAACAGGAGATTGCCGCCGGCGAACGTTTTGCTTTCGGTGAAAACTGGCGGCGCTTCCTGGCGGTGATCGATGAGCAGCGCATCCATACGGCGGAGGACTCGCTCCGTCGCATGCTTGAAGTGCCCGGCCTCAAGGGCAGAACATTCCTGGATATCGGCTGCGGCAGCGGCCTTTTCAGCTTGGCGGCCCGTCGCTTGGGCGCGTGCGTGCATTCCTTCGATTACGACCCCGAATCTGTCGCCTGCGCCCGGGAACTCCGCCGCCGTTACTTTCGCGAAGATCCGGACTGGCGCATCGAGGAAGGCTCCGCACTCGATCCTGCGTACCTCGCAAGTCTGGGAACGTTTGACGTTGTGTACTCCTGGGGAGTCTTGCATCATACCGGCGCGATGTGGCAAGCTCTCGACTACGCCGCGCAACGAGTAGCGCCCGCCGGCAAATTGTTCATTGCAATTTACAACGATCAAGGCCCCATCAGCAATCGCTGGCGCGGCATTAAACGAACTTACAACCGGCTGCCTGACGGTTTACGTTTCCTGGTCACACTTCCCGTGGCCGTGCATCTGTGGTGGCGCCGCTGGCTGAAAGACGTGCTGCGCGGCCGTCCTTTCGAAACCTGGCGCAACATCGGCAAGGAGCGCGGCATGTCCGCCTGGCGCGATGTGATCGACTGGGTCGGCGGTTACCCCTTCGAAGTTGCCAAGCCCGAAGCGATCCTGGATTTTTATCGGCGCCGCGGCTTTACGCTCACGCGCCTGACTACCTGCGGCGGGTCGCTTGGCTGCAACGAATACGTCTTCCTGCGCCATGCGTAATAATAGGCTTGAGTTTAGCCAATGAAAGCTCTCATTACCGGATCGGGCGGCCTGATCGGTTCCGAATGCGTCCGCCATCTTGCGGCTGAAGGATGGGAAGTCGCAGGCATTGACAATGACATGCGCCGCCAGTTCTTCGGCGAGGAAGGCACGACCCGTCCCGTCGTGGAGGATCTTAGAAAAACACTGCCGCATTACCGGCATCTGCCCGTCGATATCCGCGACCGGCAGGCAGTCCGCGATGCTTTCGCCGCCGAACGCCCGCAATTCATCATTCACACAGCCGCGCAGCCGTCACACGACAAAGCGGCGTCGATCCCCTATGACGATTTCGATGTAAATGCGCTCGGCACCATGAACGTCCTGGTGGCCGCGCGCGATTTTTGCCGCGAGTCGCCGCTGTGCTTTACCAGCACCAACAAAGTCTACGGCGACCGGCCCAATTACCTGCCGCTGGTAGAACTCGACAAGCGCTACGACTACGCCGGAGGCCTGAATGGCGTTGACGAAAGCATGTCTATCGACCGGTGCCTGCATTCCGTCTTCGGCGCTTCCAAAGTCGCCGCCGACGTGATGTGCCAGGAGTTCGGCCGCTACTTCCAGATGCCCGTGGGCATCTTCCGCGGAGGCTGCCTTACCGGACCCCAACACGCCGCCGTCGAGCTCCACGGCTATCTGGCTTACATCGTGCACTGCGCCGCCTCCGGCAAGGAATATACCATCTACGGCTACAAGGGCAAGCAGGTGCGCGACCAGATCCACAGTTACGACGTCGCCCAACTTTTCCTCGAATTCTTCCGCGCGCCCCGTTGCGGCGAAGTCTACAACCTAGGCGGTGGACGCGCCAACAGCCTGTCTATTCTCGAAACCATAGACCGCCTGGAGGCCATGGGCCTGAAGTTGCGCCACAGCTACAAAGACACCAACCGCATCGGCGATCACATCTGTTATATTTCCGATCTCGGCAAACTGCACGCGCATTTCCCGACATGGAAAATGCAATACGATTTGCCGCGCATTCTGGACGAGCTCGTAGCACGCCACTCGCTGGCGGGTGCGCGGAACTGAGCCGCGATGAAATTATCCGTGGTCGTTCCGGCCCGCGACGAAGAAGGCTCCATCGCGCAAACGGCGGCCGATATCTCCTCGGCCCTGGCGGCAGAGCGGATTCCATTCGAAATCGTGGTCGTTGACGACGGCAGCAGCGACCAGACCGCCGCTCGCGTGCGCCAGTCGATGGAGCAGCATCCCGAGGTTCGCCTGGTCTCCAACGTAGGCCGGCATGGCTTCGGCATGGCCGTGCGCACGGGGCTCGCGCAAGCCACGGGCGACGCCATCGCCGTGATGATGGCCGACGGCTCCGACAGCCCCGCGGACCTGGTGCGCTACTACCGCAAGATTGCCGAAGGCTACGATTGCGCCTTCGGCTCGCGATTCATCCACGGCAGCCGGATCATCGATTATCCGGTCCACAAACTGGCGATCAACCGCCTGGCGAATTGGTTCATCCGCGTGTTGTTCCAGTTGCGCTATAACGACATCACCAACGCCTTCAAATGCTACCGCCGCCAGGCCATCGACGGCATGCAGCCGCTGCTCTCGCCGCACTTCAATCTCACCGTCGAGATGCCGCTCAAAGCCATCGTGCGCGGTTATTCCTACGCGGTCCTGCCTATTTCCTGGACCAATCGCAAGTCCGGCATCTCGAAGCTGAAGATCAAAGAAATGGGCAGCCGCTATCTATTCATCGTGCTGCACGTATGGCTCGAGCATCACTTGTCGCGCGGCGATTATCTGCGGCCGGAAGCTAAACCCGAAGCGCAGGAAGAGAACCGCGCCGCCACCCGGCACGCGTAGCGTAGTGCCCGGAATCGAACGAAGAAACGCGTTCCGCCCTCGGAACGGGTTAATTAACCTGCGTCGTGGTACCTATCCGCAATGCATCAACCGCGATTCTGAATGGGCTCCTCAAAACCGCAGTGTTCGGGGATGTTTCACCCGCCCGCGGCGCCCTTTTGCAATAAAATTCCGGGCGCAGTTGATCTTCCGGAACGTAGCGCCCTGCTTGCCGTAGATCGCGCGGAATGCTACCGGCACGCCATCGGCCACACTGGAAAGCTCTCGACGCCAGCGTCCGCGAGGAGGTGCTCCAACTCGCGGTGTCCTTGTGTCCCTCTCCGTGGCCTACTGCTCTCAAACCAGATCCCGCGGCAACACGCGCGTGAAACGCAGTCTGAAATCCGCCCACAGCCATGTCAAGGGATCGCGAAAAAGCCGCACCTTCTTGCCTTCCCGAAATGAGCGCGACCGGTAATTCACGGGAATCTCTAGCGGCCGGTAGCCCTTCCGCACGAACTTGATCACCAGCTCATGGTCGAAATCGAACCGGTTGCACTCGAATTCCAGGCCGAACAGACAATCGCGGTGAAAGACCTTGAACATGGTGAAAGGGTCCGTCAGTTTTTGTCCGTAGAGCAGATTGATCAGCCCCGTAAAGAACGCGTGCGCGGCGTTCAAAACGGCCGACAGCGCCTTTTGCCTGGCGAACTCCCGTATCTTCCAGTTCCCGCTGTGCCGCGTCCCCAGCACGAAGAGTGCCTGGTGAGAAAGGATCGGCGCGAGCAGCGCATCGTAATCGTCCAAGTCGTACTCCAGGTCGGCATCCTGGATCAGGATGATATCGCCGGTCGCATGCCGGAATCCCTCCCGCAGCGCGTGGCCTTTGCCGCGCGGCCGATCCTCAAGAATTAACTTCACGCCGGGCCGGCCGTCAAACTGTCTGGCCAGCTCGCGCGTGCCGTCGGTCGAGTTACTCTCCACCACTATGATTTCGCGGTCCACCCCGGCAATCTCTTTCTTCAGCAGCGCTTCCATCAGCACCGGAAACGTGTGGCTTTCATTGAATGCCGCGACGATGATGGAGCACTTCGGACGCGCCGCCAGTTCGCCGCGCAACGCAGTGGCCACCATCCGCCCGTTCACCCTGTGTACGAGAATCTGATGAAATCCTTGCCGCAAGAGCAGCAACTGAACCGTGGCCGTATCCAACGCCCACCGGTCTTCATTGCTCCGCGCGCACGGCAGAGTCACCAGTAACGGCGCGCCGGGCCGCAGCGCCGCATGCATATCGCGCAATAACCCGTCAGGGTTCGCGTGCCCCCGTAACTCGTCGAGCAACAGGGCTGCATCGTAAGGGCCCGTCCCGCACTCATCATGCGGATAATTCAATATCGCGCCCCCGCGGAAACCACGCCGCCGCAGCGCATCCCTGTAAGTAGGAGCGTCTTCCGCCGGTTCGCGCCGGGCAGCCTGCGTCATCCGGGAAGCCGTCCGCCGGCCTTGCGGGCGACCGCCACCAAGCCGCTCGCCGGAACCAGCACATGCCGGTGCGCCAGACGGCCGGGCATAGCCCGGCGCGCCAGCCCGATCAGCGGACTCCACACCGGCACGCGAAACCGATCGAAGTGCCGCGCGACATAATCGAAGGTCAGCACTTTCCGGCTCGCCCGGATGCGGATCTCCGCAAAACCGCACCGTTCGAGCAGGCGCCGCAGCGCCGACGCGCTGAAATAATACAGGTGCTCCACTTTGTATTCCATCCAGCGCCGGCCCATCCAGCGGCGGCTCCAACTGTCGAGCGATGGAGTCACCAGCATCAGGATGCCGCCCGGCGCCAGGAGTTCGTGCACGCGCACCAGCCAACCTTTCGGATCGCGCACATGCTCGATGACATCCGCCGCCAGCACGGCGCCGAAATGCTCTCGGGGCAGAGAGACTGTCTCGATCATCCCGGCTGCCACCGCCTCCATCCCCAGCGACCGGTTGGCCGCCGCCGCCGCGTGGGCGGATAGTTCCACTCCGGAGACCCGAAATCCGCGATCGCGCGCCTCCACCAACACCTCGCCATGTCCGCAGCCGATCTCGAGCAGTTCCGTATTCTCGGGCTTCGCCAGCCTCGAGAGCGCCTGAATGTACAATGCCCCGGTAGCCCGCTTCATTTGCCATCGCCGTCCGTCCCGATCCTCGCCGCCTTCGCCCAGAAAGTAGCTATCGGTGTAGATGGCTTCCAGAACGGAATCCTCCGGCTGCGGATCCAGAAATTCCAACTTACATTCCAGGCAGGCGCGCAATGGGTAACGCGAAACATTCACCGGACGCGGCACAGCCGGCCCGGAGCACAACGGACAGCGCGAGGAAGGATACGGCACGGGCCAGGAAACTTCAGATTGTAGCAGCGTTTCGCGCGCGCCGGTTGCGCGCCAAGTTATGAGAACCAGTACACTTTCGCCCGCGCGATCCTACCATGAACAGTCCTCAGGCGATATACTTCAATCTTTGGGCTCACTATGACATTACGAAAACGTACAAGTCTGTCTGCGCTACTGCTCCTTTCTCTCACTACGCTGTCGATAGCCGCGAACAGCACTGGCGGCGGCCAGTTATCCGAAAAGGCGAAGGCCCAGGCGCTCATCAATTACAGCAAGCGCCCTTTAAGTTTTGAAGAGAATCGCGGACAGGCCGAAGCGCGCGTGAAGTTTCTCTCCCGCGGAAGCCGTTACGCGATCCGCCTCGCCCCTGCCGAGGTTTCGCTGGATCTGTACGACACGGCCAAAAAAACGACTGTACGGATGGGCTTTCCGGGCGCGAAGTCTTCGCCGGTACTGTCAGGCGCCGACCGGCAGAGCGGCGTCAGCAGCTACTTTATCGGCAACGATCCGTCGAAATGGGTGTCCGGCGCACCCAACTACGCGCGCGTTGAATATCGCGAGCTTTACCCTGGGGTCGATTTGACCTTCTACGGCAACCAGGGACAGCTCGAGTACGATTTCGTGCTGGCCCCGGGCGCCAATCCCCGCGCCATTCGCATGCAGTTCGACGGCGTGGATAGCATGCGCCTCAATCGCGCCGGCGACCTGGTGCTGAGCGCCGCCCACAACGAGATTTACGAGCACAAGCCGGCCGTTTATCAGGAGGGCGCGCACGGCCGCCAACCCGTGGGCGGGCGCTACGTCATCCAGCCGCACAACCGCGTGTCATTTGAAATCGCCGCCTACGACCGGAGCAAACCGCTCATCATCGATCCCACCCTGAGTTTCGCTACTTACATCGGTTCGCCCGGCGACGAGCTCTACAGCATTTCCGGCGCCGCGGCGACCGCGACCTATCCCGCCGTGGCCGTCGACTCACTGGGTAACGTCTATGTGACCGGCTTCGACGGCGGCAGCGCCGCCACTTTTCTGGGGCATCCTCTCACGCTCACCGGCTCCCAGGGAACCAACGGCTCTGATGTCTACGTCGTGAAGCTCGACGCCACCGGAACCGCGCTGCGTTATTCAGTCGTTTTCGGCGGCTCGCCGAACTTTGATGTCGGCCAAGGTATTGCGGTCGATGCCCAGGGTGATGCGTTCATTACAGGTTTCACCATGAACCCCAATTTCCCGATCACTGCCGGAGCGGCGCAGCCCAGCCTCCCCAACGCCGCTACTAACGCGTTTGTCACGGAAGTGAATGCCTCCGGTACCGCGCTGGTCTACTCCACCTATCTGGGCGGCAGCGGAAAATTCATCGGGCAGGCCATCGCCCTCGATCCGCAAGGCAACGCGTACGTAACGGGCGCGGCCGCGGCGTCCGACGGTACGCCGTTATGCTCTCCCTGCTCCCTTTCGAGCACGCCATCGTCCGGCTTCCTAACGGAGGTAACTGCGGGCGGCACGGCATTCACTTATTCCACCTACATTCCCGCGGGCATCGGCTATGGCATCGCGGTGGATCAAACCGGCGCAGCTTACGTAACCGGCTCGACCGGAACCATATTGAATCCCTCTCCGGCTCAAGGGTACGTGCTGAAGGTTGCGGCCGGAGGCTCGGGCCTTGATTACAGCCCGGTCCTTCTCGGCAATTCCGGCGCCCAGTTACAGACCATCGGCTTTGGCATCGCCATCGATTCGCAAAAAGACGCATACGTCACCGGCATGACGAACGACGCGGCATTTCCCCAGATCACCGCCGGCACGGCGCAAACGTCATATGGCGGCGGATTGACGGATGGTTTCGCCATCAAGCTGAACTCTAACGGCAGTTCGGTCCTCTACGGAACCTACATCGGGGGCATCGGCAGTAACCTTCTCCCGGAGCGCGGTTCGAGTATCGGTGTGGATGCCGAGGGGAACGCCTATGTCGCCGGCACAACACAGTGCCTCGCGTTTCCGACTGCTAATTCAATCCCGGGCACCCGCATTGGTTCGCCCGCCGTGCTGATGAAAGGGTCCGCCTCGGCGACGACCTCCGTCTGGAACGCCACGAGTCTGGCCGGCCGTTTCGATCAGGTGGACGCGTTGGCTTTCGATCCGAGTGGGAATCTGTATGCCGGGACCAGCGCCGCCAACGCTTCGGGCGGCGGAGTTTACGTTTCAACCAATGGCGGCAATACCTGGTCCGCCGCCACGACGGGCATCTCCTCCTCCATCATCGATTCGATTGCGGTCGATCCGAATACGCCCACCACTATCTATGCGGCGGCCGCCGGCCATATTTATCAGACCACCAACAGCGGCGGTAATTGGTCGCAACTGGGCGAAGCGGTCGGCTCCCCCGCGGTGCTGGCGGTAGCCAAGACCAGCCCATCCACCGTATATGTGGCATCCAGTGTTGGCCTGTTTTACAGCACCAATGGCGGCTCATCCTGGAACACTCCCACGGCCGCGCCTGCAGGCACGGTTGATGCCATTGCCATTGACCCGAACAATGCGATGACGGCCTACGCCGGCAGCAGCAACGGCAGTGTGTATCGGACAGTCAATGGCGGAGCCACCTGGACCGCCGTCAGCACAGGATTGGCGGGTGGCCCTGTGACCGGCTTGGCCATCAACGGTTCGACCAGCACGATCTACGCCGCGACCGGCACCGGATTGTTCTACTCCACAAACGCCGGCGCCAATTGGAGCCAGATCACCATCGGCCAGGTCCCCAGCACGCCCTACCTGGTTGCCGTGGACTCGGCCAACAACGTCTACGTGGCTTTCCAGGGCGCGGGCATGGCTACGGGGACCGGCGGAGGAACCCAAATCGGGGATTGGAGCGCGCTCACTTTTAACGGCCTGACCCAGAACCAGATCAAAGCGCTGGCCGTGCCGCCCGGAAGCTCCGGAACCGCGTTTGCCGGCATTGTCTCGGCGACCACGGCTTTCGTCACCGAAATCAGCCCCAACGGCAGCTCCTTCTTGTCTTCCACCTGCATCGGCGGCTCGGATAACAACCTCGGCCAGAGCGTGGCGGTAACTTCGGGCGGCACCATCCTGCTCTCCGGCGCCACCATCTCCGCGAACTTCCCGGCCACCGCCGGCGCGGTCCAGACCGTCAATGCCGGGCTCTATGACGCATTTGCCATCGGCATCGACGTCGTCGTCGTCGCCCAAATCGCCAGTCCCCTAGCTGGGTTGGAGCTTTCCAATACCTCCGCGACTTTCACCTGGAATGATGCCGGCGCCGCGCAGTATTTGTTAACCGTCGGCACTACCCCCGGCGGCGGCAACATCTTCAACGGCTTGGTATCAGGCACGTCAAAGACCGTGGATTTCGTCCCCTGTACCGGCGGAAATCTGTATGTGTCGATAGCCGCCGAAGTCAACGGCACCTTGCAGTCCTCCTTCTCTTATTCGTATTCGTGCAAGTCCGCCGTCGGCAGTTTCAGAGGCACGGGCACGCAGGATATGCTATGGCAAAACAGTTCGACCCACCAGGTCAATGTGAATTACTTCGGTGGGACGGGTCCGCAACCGAACGGCTCCGCGGTGCTCAATAACGGCGCGAGCGCCAATGGCTGGAAGCTGGTCGGAGCGGCCGATTTCGACCATAACGGCGTGCCGGACCTGGTTTGGCAGAATCAAGGCAGCGGGCAGGTCAACGTGAATTACTACGGCGGAAACGGTACCCAGATCATCGGCTTTGCGGTGCTGAACTCCGGCGCGGGCACCTCGGGCTGGTCGGTAGTGGCCGTTGCGGATATGAACGGCGATGGCTCTCCGGATCTGATCTGGCATAACAACAACACCGGTCAGGTGAATGTGAATTACTACGGCGGCTCCGGGGGCTCCACTTTTATTGGCTGGGCGGAGCTGAATAGCGGGGCGGGAACCAGCGGGTGGACCGTCGTGGCAGCCGCCGATTTCGACCAGAATGGCACACCGGATCTGGTCTGGCAGAATCAAGCCAGCGGGCAGGTCAACGTGAACTACTATGGCGGCAAGGGAGGCGCCACCTTTATCGGCTGGGCCGAGCTGAATAACGGTTCGGGAACCTCGGGCTGGTCAGTAGTCGGCGCGGCGGATTGGAACGACGACGGCGTGCCGGACCTGGTGTGGCAGAACGCGAGCACCGGGCAGGTCAACGTGAACTACTATGGGGGCGGCGGAGGCGGGGCTTTTAAGGGCTGGAATTGCCTGAACTGCGGCTCCAACTTCGTGGGCCTTAGAGTGGGGGCGGTGGCGGCCTATGGCAACAGCGGGGAGCAGAGCCTGGTGTACCAAAACAGTAGCTCGAATGCCGCGATAGTGTATTACTACAGCTACGGCGGCGCCATCTTCCAGGGTTGGAACGAGTTGAACAGCGGCGCCGGGACCAGCGGTTGGAAAGTAGTGGGCGCGGCGGATTTCGACGGCAACGGAGTACCCGACCTGGTGTGGCAGAATCAATCCACCGGGCAGGTGAACGTGAATTACTACGGGGGCACGGGCGGCGCGCAGTTCATCGGCTGGGCGTTGCTGAACAGCGGCGCCGGGACGGCGGGGTGGTCGGTGGTGGCGGTAGCGGACATGAACGGCGACGGGGTGCCGGACCTGATCTGGCAAAACGCGACGACGGGCCAGGTAAATGTCAACTATTACGGCGGTACCAACGGGGCTAAATTTATCGGTTGGGCCGAGCTGAACAACGGCGCGGGAACCAGTGGCTGGAAAGTCGTCGCCGCCGCGGATTTTGACGGGAATGGCGTACCGGACCTGATCTGGCAAAACCAAAGCACGGGCCAGGTGAATGTAAATTACTACGGTGGGCCAACGTCGACCAACCTGATCGGCTGGGCGATTTTGAACAGC
>Ga0335078_10010838_pt1 | contig 13502 bp, 12 predicted proteins | sample Lox_Sample_32_FD_206711 | JGI IMG/M metagenome (GOLD analysis project Ga0335078, IMG submission 206711) | Soil microbial communities from Loxahatchee National Wildlife Refuge, Florida, United States - Lox_Sample_3.2 | ecosystem: Environmental > Terrestrial > Soil > Wetlands | place: USA...
GACCAGCATGCCGAAGATCAGCAGCACGTGCGGCGGGCTGAGGACCTTCACATCCAGGCCGTAAGCGTTGTGCCACCAGTTGTCGAACGGCGCTGAAACGATCATGGCGACGCCGCCCCAGGCGCACACGAAAGCGCCCAGCGGTCCCCGGAAGCCCCACATGCGCACTGAGCCCGCCCGCGCACCCGCCGAGCGGCCGAACGAACTGGACAGGATCAGGTAACCGCACGAAATCCCAGCCAGGATGCCGCACAGGTAGATCAGCATGTGGGGCGCGGTCCAGAAGGTATCGCGGCCGATGCTCTTGTGCCAGGAGATGTCCCAGATCCCTCCGACCGAGGCGGAGGTGATCGCGATCACGCAAGTCGAAATGTACCAGGGGACGGAGGCCGTGCATTCGGCGGCGTGTTCCGCCCAGGTGATTGCGGCGCTCTGAGCCATAGCGTCTTCTCTCAAGTCTACACCGGAGCGGGCCGGTAGGCGGGCACACGCGAGGGCGTGCGGCACAAAAGTGGAAGCCGGCGCGATTCATCCGGGTACGCCAGGCGAAGCACTTTTGTGGGGCGGCTTGCCAAGCCGCGGCCGATTGTCAATCGGCCCACTGCCGTGGTCGCAACAGACTGCGGCGGTAGCCAGCCGCCGCGCCGGCTATTCCACCCTTGTGTGGCGCACCCACCTGGACAAGCGAGAGGATCATCCCCGGTCGAGTTGCTCCCGTAGCTCGGCGGGGTACATCGACTTCAGCTTGGGATACGCCTCCGCGAGGCGGATCAAGTCCAATTCGTCCTTCTTGCGTTTGCTCAGGCGCCGCCGCGGATCCCCGTAGGCCCACAGCTTGCCCTGGGTAATGTCTTCCAGGCATGCGATCTTCACACCCACTCCTAGAACTTCGGCGGCCACCGCCCGCGCGAGAAACGCCTGATATCGCTCGTCTGTCGTGAACTGGATGCGGAGTTGGCTGACTGACGTCGTGGCGTTGAGCGAATGCGGATGCTCGGTCTTGAAACCTCGCTCTCTGAGGTGCGCCGCCAGCGTCGCCAAGTTGGAGGCGATCGCCACGAAATCGGCGTCCAGCGTATACACCGGCTCCACGTAGCAGTTGACGCCCAGGCCGCCGATGAGACAATACGGCCCGAACGCCTCGCACGCCGCGATCAGCCGCGCGAAATCGGTTGCGCCACCTCCGGTAGTCAATTCGTAGGCCTCCACGGCGGTCACAATTTCACTATATGCGACCCGGCGCAATAGCCGCCAGAGTCAGGATGCTAGAATCAAGTTTCCCCTGGAGGATCGATGGCAGTGAAGCCCCGCCGCGCGGCGGCAGTGGTAGACGTGGCAGGTGTCAAAGTGGGCGGCAATCACCCGATTGTGGTGCAGTCCATGACCAACACCGATACGGCGGACGTAACCGGCACCGTCAATCAAGTGATGGCGCTGTCGCGCGCCGGCTCCGAACTGGTGCGTGTCACCGTGAACACCGAACAGGCGGCCGCGGCGGTTCCGAAGATCGTGGACTGCCTGGACAAGTTCGGCGTGCGCGTGCCCATCATCGGCGACTTTCATTACAACGGCCACATCCTGCTGCGCAAGTATCCGGAGTGCGCGCGGGCGCTTTCCAAATACCGCATCAATCCGGGCAACGTCAACATCGGCAAGAAGCACGACGATAATTTCCGCACCATGATCGAGGCGGCCATCGAGTATAACCGGCCGGTGCGCATCGGCGTGAACTGGGGGTCGCTCGACCAGGCGTTGCTCACGCGCATGATGGATGAGAACTCGCGCCTGGCGGAGCCCAAGGACGCCCGCGAGGTCACGCTCGAAGCCATCGTGGTGAGTGCGCTCCAGTCGGCCGCCGCCGCCGAGCAGTACGGCCTGGCGCACGACCGCATCATTCTGAGCGCCAAGGTCAGCGGCGTACAGGACCTGGTGGACGTCTACCGCGCGCTGGCCGCGCGCTGCGGCTACGCGCTGCACCTGGGGCTGACCGAGGCCGGCATGGGATCGAAGGGCATCGTGGCCACCACGGCGGGCCTGGCGATCCTGTTGCAGGAAGGCATCGGCGACACCATTCGCGCGTCGCTCACGCCCCTGCCCAATGGCGATCGCACCGAAGAGGTGATTGTCTCGCAGCAGATTCTGCAATCGCTGGGCATTCGCAGTTTCACGCCGCAGGTGACCGCCTGTCCCGGATGCGGCCGCACCACCAGCACCTTCTTCCAGGAAATGGCCGATCAGATTCAAACCTACCTGCGTGAGCAGATGCCCGTGTGGAAGGCGAAGCACACGGGCGTGGAGGCCATGAAGGTTGCGGTGATGGGATGCGTGGTCAACGGGCCGGGCGAATCCAAGCACGCCAACTTGGGCATCTCGCTGCCGGGCACTTTCGAAGAACCCAAGGCGCCGGTGTTCGTGGACGGACGCCTGGTGACCACGCTCAAGGGCGACCACATCGTGGCCGAGTTCATCGGCATGCTGGACGAGTACGTAGCCACACACTACGCCGAGCCGGTGGCCTGACATGGCCAGACGCTTCACGCTGTGGGAGGCCGAACGGATGCTCCCGCAGATCCGCGAGTGGATGCGTGACGCGGTGGCCCTGAAGTCGCAATACGACGAGGCGGAACGCGCCGTACAGTCGCTGGCGGCGCGCATTACCATGATGGGCGGCACCGTGGTGAACCGCGAACGCGCGGCGGAAGACGTTGCCCGCCGCGACGCCGCCGGGCAACAACTGCGGACGATCCTGGAGAACTTCGAGCAGAGTGGCGTGCTGGTGAAGGATCTCGATAAAGGGTTGGTGGACTTCCCCACGCTGTTCCGTGGCGAGGAGGTCTACCTGTGCTGGAAGCTGGACGAGGCGTCCATCCAGTTCTGGCATGGCACGCACGAAGGCTTCGCCGGGCGAAAAGCCATCGATCAGGATTTCCTGGATCACCACGAGGGCGAGAAGGCGCAGTGAGGTGGGGCGGACGCCCTCGTCCGCGCGCGACCCCTGGTCGCGTTCTTGTATTATACTAAAATATAACTATCGGAGATCGCCATGCACACCACCAATTTGAGGAAGGTAGGCGGTTCGGTCATGCTGGCCGTCCCGCCCGCGCTGCTCGATATCCTGCGCCTGCGGGCTGGAGCCAGGGTCGGCATTACCGTCGAGAGCGGGCGGTTGGTGGTGGCGCTTCAAGAGCGGCCACGCTACACACTGGACGAGCTTCTCGCCAAATGCGACCTCAAGGCTGCCCGCCGCAAGGAAGAACGCGCATGGCTGGATGCCAGGCGGGTGGGCCGCGAGTTGCTCTGATGAAGCGGGGCGAAATCTGGCTGGTAGGCCTGGATCCCGCGGAAGGACATGAGCAAAAAGGGCGCCGCCCGGTCCTGATCGTGTCACCGGGGGCCTTCAACAGAGCGACCAGAGTGCCGCTCGTTCTCCCGATTACCAGCGGCGGAAAGTTCGCGCGGATGGCCGGCTTTGCCGTGCCTCTAACGGGCGCGGGAACCCAAACGACAGGAGTTGTCCGGTGCGACCAGCCGCGCGCCCTCGATCTCGGCGCGCGCAGCGGCAGAAAGCTGGAAACCGTCCCTGACGCGATAATGGACGAGGTCCTGGCGAGGCTCGCGCCCCTTTTTGAGTGATTCGTGACGATCACGCGGAAGCTCACGAAGAGGCTCACGCGCGATGAACTGCAGGACGAGCGCGAGGAACGCGGCCCGAAAACCCGCGCAGCGATTCGAAAGGGCCATGAGGAGTTTCTCGCGGCAACACCCGGCCCATTGGGGAGTTCTTCGCAGAGCGTGCGGCGCGCGGCAGCGATTCTGTTTAAACCGTTTTGCGGGAGTGATTCAGGTCACGACGGAGTTGGGCGAGTGTGATGAATTTTCCCTGCTGCATCTCTCGTTCGGCCTTCTTGACGAGAGCGTTCTCGTCGGGCATGCTCGGGTCAGGTCCCGTCGCTCTGCGGTGGAAGTTCCCGCCGACCTTCGCGCCCGTCTGGAAGGGGCGCGGCTCGATTTGCTGGCGCTGTTTCGTGCGTTGGATCGAATGGATCTGACACCCTCAGAGATCCCGCAGCGATTGATTCGACAGCTCTTTGAGCTGGATGCCGACTATGCGGAGGCCCTCTGGGCCCTGGACCAAGCTCCCGGAACCCTGGATGTGCAGGCCATGCTCCGCGATACCCAAGCCGCGATCCCCAATGCGGTTACGCACCTTCTTTCAGGACGCACCATGTATTTCAGGGTAGCACTTGCTACATTGGGGCTAATGTGTGAAGCAGCAGTAGCGGACGCGCGGCGATTCAGCCTGGTTGCGTGGGGCGTGCTCGCGTATAACCTGCTGGTGGTCCTGTGGGGCGCGTTTGTGCGCGCCACTGGATCGGGAGCCGGTTGCGGCAACCGTTGGCCGCTGTGCAACGGCGCGATGGTGCCGCGCGCGCCGCGCATTGAGACCATTATCGAGTTCACCCATCGCGCTTCGAGCGGCCTGGCGCTGGTGGGCGTCGCGGCGCTTTGCATCTGGGCCTGGCGCCTGTTTCCGCGCGGCCACCGCGCGCGCACGTGCGCCGCGCTCTCGGCCGTGTTCCTGTTGGCGGAGGCGCTGCTGGGAGCAGGCCTGGTTCTGTTTCAATACGTCGAGCACAATGCCTCCGCGGGGCGCGCCGCCTATCTCTCCGCGCACCTGGTGAACACCCAGATCCTGCTTGCCATGCTGACGCTCACCGCGTGGTTTGGCTCCGATCCCGCATCGCGTCCATGGCCGCGCGCGCCAAAGCTGGTGGTTGCCGCGCTGCCGGTGGCGATCGTGGTGGCGGTCAGCGGCGCCATCGCGGCGCTGGGCGATACGCTGTATCCGCCGGCCTCCGTGGCCGCCGGGATGCGGCAGGAGTTCTCCGAAACGGCGGGGACGCTGCTCCGCCTGCGCGCGGTGCACCCGTTGGTGGCGGTGGTTGGCGCATTCGTCCTGCTGGCGGCGGCCTTGGCGGCGATGCGCTCCACGTATGCGCCCGCCGTCCGCATGGGCGGCATCGCGGCGGCTCTAGTGCTCCTGCAACTAGCCGCCGGGGCCGTGAACATCGTTCTGCTGGCGCCGGTGTGGATGCAGATCGTGCACCTGTTGCTGGCGGACTTACTGTGGGTCGCGCTGGTAGTGACGGCGCTCGAAACCGGAGGTTAGCTTCGGGCATAACCGTGGAGGGCGGTGCGCTTCCCTCCCACGCGGTGGGCTTCGTCGGAGAGCGCGTGCACGCCGCTCGCGTCGATCCACCGGTTATAGAAGTTAAACAGCGCACACACCGTGATGGCGAGATAGATGGCGTCGTCGTCCCATCCGGCGGCGTAGAGCGGCAGCATATGTTCGGGCGCGGTGCGCGGAGAATCGCGATTCACCCTATCGACGAAGGGGAACAGGGCCTTGTGCTTTTCATCCAGCTTCGAATTCTCCAGGTCGCGCAACACACCCCAGACCAGGTCCTCATCGGCCAAAAGTTCCGCCGCGACCGCGGCGTGCGACTTCAGTCAAAACGGGCACTCGTTGCGACACTAGGTGAACGCGGCGATCAACTCGCGGATACCTGGACTGAATGCCCCCGGGCCGCGCAGAATCTCCTGGGCGAAACAGGCCAGATGCCCGGTCGCGGTGGGCAGATAGGCGAACAGATGCCAGATCTGCGATACTCGGACCCGCTCTCCTGCATCACGCGAATCAGGTCTGCATATGGCCCCGGCTGGGGATGGTGTTCCACGCCGCGGAGAAACATCGGCTTCATTTTTGGGTCGACACGGGACTTGCTCCGCTCAATCACAACCGGCGCCTGATCACCCGGCGCGGAAGGTGGGCAGCGCGGTCGCGATGCGGAAATGCAACCTGGCGTGCGCGTGCCGCAGCGCCCGCTCTACCTCCGCAGGATCGCCGGCGCGCGCGAAGATGAACCCCAGGTAAGAGGAACCCTCCGGCAGCGGCACCAACGCCTGGCCCACCTTCGCCGTGACGATCACGTCCTCCACGCTCTCGACGGCGCGGGCCTCGGCGAGTCCGGCGACGTCCTCATATATCCCGCCTCGCGGAATCGGAATCATCATCACCCCCGACGCCCCATCCGCCGGCTCGAGCGCGGCTATGTCTTCGCCGATGGCATGCCGTAGCACGAGTTCCTCCAGCGGCATATCGGCGCCGAAGCGCAGCGCTTTCGCGCACAGCCCGCCAATCGGGCGCGCCGCCACCTCCAGCATCCAGATGCCCTCTGCATTGAGACGCAACTCGGCATGGAAAGGCCCATGGTACAGGCCCAGCGCGCGTACTGCCCGCTCCACGGCCGCGCTTATCTGCTGTTGCGCCGCGGCGCTCTGCCGCGACGGCGTGACGTAAATCGTCTCTTCAAAGAAGGGGCCTTCCAATGCATCGGGCTTGTCGAAGATCGCCAGGATACGAGGCGCGCCGCGGGTTACGATGCCTTCCACCGCGAATTCACGCCCCGGTATGTAGGCTTCCACCTGCAAGTATTGGCTCTGCTCGCGCGCCAGCAGCTTCTTAATTCGCACAAACGCCGCCAGGAATTCTTCGGGATGGTTGGCGCGGATCACGCCGCGACTGCCGGAAAGGCCCAGCGGCTTCAGCACGCACGGGTACGGCGCGCGGCGCGCGGCATTGTCCGGCGGATCGGCCAGCGGCACGCGGAAGAATTGCGGCACGGGCAGGCCCGCGGCCTGAAAAAGCTGGCGCGCCAGATATTTGTCGCTACAGGCGCGCGCGGCGGCCGGCGGATGGAATGGAATTCCGAGCGCACTCGCCACTTCCGCCGCCAGCCCGGCAGGGGCGTCTCCCACCGCCGCAACCGCACCGAACCGGCGCCCGCGCAACGCCGCCATCGATCGAGGCACGTCTCCAAACCGCACCGGGATGGCGTGATCGCCCCACGGATCTTCGAGCCTGTGGCAATGATTCGTGGCCAGCGTGAGATCCACGTCCAGCCGCCGCGCGGCCTCGGCGAAGATCCGGATCTGGTAGCCGGTGGTCGCCGCGAACAGCAACAGGCGGGTCACGCTCAGTCCTCCGTCCGGAAGGATTCCATAGTACGCGGATTGTAGGCCCAGTGGAATTCCAACTCGTAGGCTAGCGAGCGGGCCAGGCCATCCAGGTCGGGGAACAGCGTGGCGTGCGTGATGTTCATGCGATATAGCTCGCGCAAACCGGTTTCACGCACCTTGCCGGCCGGCAGGATGAACTTCGCCATCATGTTCATCGGATCGCGATATTTGCGTACGATCTCTTCCATGGGCCTATCCAGCACGCCCGGCAGCGCGAAGGTTCCGGATTGCGCGATCAAGCGGCGGTTCATGGTGTCGGGCTCGCCTAGCCAGATGATCTCGCGGTTGCCGGCCAGGAAATAGCGCGCAAAATTTCCCTTGCGCCGTGGGTCCATGCCGCGCGTGGTAATGGCGGGCTGCGGCGATTTCGCGGAACGGCGGATGCCTCCCGCGCTGATATCGGAGGGGTTGAGCGCCCACACCGCCGCGTCGCCGGTGGCGCGCTCCAGCGCGAAGAAGGCCGCCACGTAAGGCGACCAGGTGAAATCCAGAAGGCGCGTGGGAGCGCCGTGATGCTGCATCAGGGCCAGCCATTGAAAGTCGTCGTCGGGGTCCGGAGGCTGCGCCAGAAACTGGTGCGCCTTACGCTTGAACACGCGCAGGATGCGGCCCTCCTGCTGCGCCCACGCGCGCCGGTCGATGCGAAAGTTGTGGAAGTAACGCGAGAGCGCGCTGGCCAGCGGCCACGCCTCTTTGCGATGCCCGCGAAACGCCCAGTTGGAGTAGGGCGAGCCGGTGATGATCTTCAGGAACTCGTCCCAGGACTCCAGGCGGTATTGCTTGTAGATGGCGGGGAGGGCGGGCGTCATCGTCCCATCATTTTCGCATCATTTATGTTGCGCACGCTGTCGCCGGGTACCTCAGCGCACCTCGCGACGCCATGGTTAGAGAGAGACCAGGTTGCCATGCCGGGCGCCGTAGAACGGGAGGTGACCTAATTATGGAATGAGCGTCCGAACCACGATCGACATTCCAGACGATCTTCATGCCGCGCTCCGGCAGCGTGCGGCCGCGGAGCGCACCTCGATTCGTTCGCTGCTTACCGGAGCCATCGAGAACACATTCCGGCCGCAGGCATCGCGGCGCGTGACAGGACCACTGGTGGGGAAGAGAGGCAAGCCCGCTGCAGGCTGGAATGAAGCGGCAGGTCCGTGTCTGTTGATGTGGAGGTCAGGAAAAACTTCCCGAAAATAGCGGCGATGCTGCCGGGAGTCACCGGCGCCGTGTAGCTGGCCCCGGTCACGACTCCGCCTGTATCGATCTGGGGCATCGGGAGTGCGGGTGTCAGCAGGCGGATCACATTATTCTGTGTGTCCGCGACAAATACATTGCCAGAGCTATCGACCGATAGACTGTTGGGACCGTTCAACTCCCGCCTTTCCCATCACCGCCCATAGATAAAGCGGCTGCGCCGCGGATCCGCGCCGCCGGTCAGCACGCCGTCCGCCATGTCGATACGGATCGCGGTGGGCGCGGAGAGATTGCCCCAATCGCCCACCACCGTGACTCTGTGGCCCATGGCCACGAGTCTGTCGACGGTGGCTTGCGGAATACGGCGTTCCACGTTCAGCTTGCCGGGAAGGAATTCGTGGAAATCGAAGGACGTATACAGATGCGCGCTGTCGAAGCGCGGCGCTTCGATGGCTTCCTGCGGCGACATGTTGAACTCCACGATGTTGAGGAACACCTGCAACAGCGTCTGGTCCTGCAAATCTCCGCCGGGGGTGGACAGCGCCAGGAACGGCTTGCCATCCTTCAGCACGATCATGGGGCTGAGCGTCACGCGCGGCCGCTTGCCGGGCGCCAGTTGGTTGGGATGACCGGGCGTCAGTACGAACGTTTGCATGCGCTCGCTCATGGCCAGTCCCGTACTGCCGGCGATCACCGAGGGCAGCCATCCGCCGCTGGGCGTGGCGGAGAACATGTTGCGCTCGCGGTCGACCACGTTCACACACGTGGTGTCGCGCGCCGCGATGGTCGATTCGGTGGACGCCGGCATCGGCAACGGTCCGCCGAATGCGCCGGGGCGATCGACCAGCGAGGCGTGGGCGGGATCGATCAGCTTGCGCCGCTCGGCCGCGTAGTTTTTCGAAAGCAGAATCTCCTCGGGGATCTTGGAAAACTTGGGGTCGCCATAATAGCGGTCGCGATCGGCAAAGGCCAGCTTGATGGCTTCCACCAGGGTGTGAATGTACGTCGGGCTATTGTGGCCCATGGCCCGCAGGTCGTAGCCCTCCAGCAGGTTCAGGGTCTCGATCATCACCGGGCCTTGCGACCAGAAGCCGGGCTTGAAGATTTCATAGCCGCGATAGGTGCCAGTGCGCGGCGTGTCGGTCTCGGCATGGAAGCCGGCCATGTCGTCGTAGGAAATCAGACCGCCCGAGCGCGCGCAAAACTGGTCGTATTCGCGCGCGATGGGGCCTTTGTAGAAGTAGTCGCGGACTGCCCGCAGGCGCTCCGCGCGGTCGCCATGAGCGCTGGTTTCGGCGCTCGCCAACGCGCGCAGGGTTCTCGCCAGGGCCGGCTCGCGGAAGACCTCGCCACGCCGGGGCGCCATACCGTTGGGAAGAAAGAAATCGCGCGAAGTGGGCCAAAGCATCAACAGCGGCTGCGAGCCGCGGATCCAATCGGCCATGACTTCGGTGACCGGGAATCCGTCGGCATATTCGATGGCGGGCGCGGACACCTGCGCGAACGAAAGCGTGCCGTAGCGCTCGAGCGCCAGGATCAGCCCGTCCATTACGCCGGGCACCGGCGAGGCCAGAATTCCCCTGTCGGGCATCGGTGGAATGTGGCCCGGCTGTTCCCAAAGCTCCCGCCTCCGAGTTTCGTAGAACGCCACCGTGGCCCGTTTGGGCGCCGTGCCGATGCCACTGATGGCGACGACGGGCTTGCCCCGCAGTTTGATCAGGATCGGAATTTCGCCGCCCAGGCCAAAGTGATCCAGTTCCGTGACGCCGGCCGCCAGCGTGGTGGCCACTCCCGCATCCACCGCGTTGCCGCCCTGGTCCAGGATGCGCATGCCCGCGTCCACTTCGAAGTTGTTGCAGGAGCCCACCATTTCGTGCAGGCCGCGCACGGGGGGAAACATGGTCAGGCGGGATTGGGCGGAGAGGGCTGTCGCGAGCAGGAAAACAAGAGCCGCCTGAAAGGCGGCTGCGGGCAGGATTGCCCGCCCTCCATTAGGTGTCATAGCGGTACAGCGCTCCCGCGATTGGCACACCGCGCACGTCGATTCTGCGGAGGTCGGCCGAGCCCACACCGTGCCGCTCCGCGAGCAACAGCGTATTCTCACAGTTCCGGAACGGCGCGGCGCCCCGCACGGCCCGCGGATTGTAGCCCATGACGGCAGCCGCCACCGCATCGGTCGAAACCGGATTCAGCCCCGCCAGCAGAACCCCCGGCTGCACCCGCCGGACGCCCTGGATCCAAGGGCCTTCGCCGCCCGCGATCGACTCAATGCCATCCACGATCTCCAGATCGAGGGGCCGCGATTTCACCAGGTCGGCAACAATATGCGGCACGCGATAGCCCGGCGCGCGGCTGGAAGACGGGTCCAGTTCCGCGGGCGCGGACCTGGAGGGCTGCCGCCGGCCCGCATGCATGATTTTGGAGCGGCCCGCGGTGGGGCTCTCGTTGGGTTCGTCCACGCCCGCATCGTCGCCGTAGATGGATGCGGGCAGCATGCCGAAGCAGTTCTTCATGGACAGCGTCACGCCGCAGGTGCCGTGATTCTTCAGCTTGGCCATGCTGACGAAAACGTCCGTATCTTGGTAGGCGTGGTTCAGATCGTACGCCGGGAAAACGTAGCCGCCGCCGGGCACTGGGAACCGCGCGTATTTCTTGGCCTTCCCCAGCGCGTTGGTGTTTTCGAATTCCACGCCCGGCGCGGCGGCCAGCAACTGGCGCACGTTCCAGCCGGAATCGAGCAGGTACTCTTCGAGCGGCCCGCTGGTGGCCCAGGCGCTCTCCACGAAGCGGATGCGCCGCGCGCCCGCACGCCCCAGCAGGTGCGCTGTCGCGCCCACCAGCTTTGGATGCACATAGTGCGTGACACCTGGTGGCCGGCCGTCCACGCGCAGCGCGGGGCTGCCCGTCATGTTCAGCTTGATGGTTACCGTTTTGCCGCGCACCATGCGATCGAGGCCGCCGAGCTGGTCGAACATGGCGGCCAGCGGCGCGGTCATATCCTGGTCATACGAAGCGCACCTGGCGATGGCCACGGGCGCAGCGGGAGCGCCCTCCGCGGCGCCGTCTGGGCCGGGCGCGGCTTTGAGCAGCGGGGCGGCGCTAATGAGTGCAATCCATTCTCTCCGAGTCATTCTTCTAGTCTAAACGCACCGCGGCGCAGGCGGAAACGCGCTCGATATCCACCCCGGTGCCGCCTTCGTCGGGTACGTAAACCTCCAGATCTTTTTGGATGCCTTCGGGAGTAATCAGTTGCGCGTGTTTGAACGTTCCCAGTACCTGCACGGTCACGTTTTCGATGGGATAAGCCGAGTAATTCACCAGTTCCACCACCACCTGCTTGCCGTCATCGGTGCCCAGCACGTTGGAGAGCATCGAGGAAACGTTGAACAGGCGCGCGCCCAGATTCTTCCGGCCGGTCATGGTCTGCACGTCGTGCCAGATGTCGTTCAGCCGGTCGAGTTCGGCCTTGTCCAGCGTGATCTGTCCGGGCTGCAAGGCGGACTGCCCTTTCCATCCCGGCGGCGCGGTAAGCACGGTGCCGCCCGCGCGCGCGAAGTTCTTCAGCATTTCGCGTTGCTCCGGCGTCAGCGATTCGGCGTCCACGTCGACTGCCATCGTCGCACCCTGGAGCGCATCGGGGGTCAGACGCTGGCCGGGGATGGCGCGCGTGGGAGTGTGCTTGGCCGCGATCATGTCCAGGATGCCGCCCGAAAGCAGCGCGTCGTCGCGATCCTCGATCACGGCCAGTTTGCCGTAGGAGCGCAGCGCGCGCCATTCCGGGTGGCTTTCGAAAAACCGGAGCACCTGCGCCATGCCGCGCCAATTCTTCAGAGCGGCGGCATCGCCGCGTTCCAGGCGCGCGGAGAAGTCGTCATCGAGGGCCAGGATCCAGCGCGCGCCGGCCATCTCGGCGTCGGCGATGGCCGCCTCATAGCGCTCGCCGGTGACCACGGTGTGCGCCGGAGGGAGATACCCGAGCCACACGGCCGCCGGGCTCCAGGCGCGCACGGAGCGGACGAATCCCGTGTTGGTGTCGATCCAGGGCGAGCCGGAGGGCGCCGCTTTGGCCGCGCCGTTTTCGAGCACCTGGATGCCGGGCCATACGCCTTGATACGTGCCGATGATGGGGTCCAGGCCACCCAATGGCATACGCGCGCGGGAGGTGAGCTCGACCACGATGGCGTGCGCATCGGCCAGCGTATCGCGCACGCGCGCGGCTGTGCCGGTGGGGAAATCGCCCTCCAGCACGATGCCCTGCAAGCCGGCGCGAATGGCCTGGCGCGCCGGATCGGCGGGGTCCGCGCCGGGCTTGAGCACCGCCAGCAGGACGATGCCGCGCGCAGCCGCGCGGGCCACGAATTCGGACGAGTAGGAGTTGACCAGCAGGCAGTTGATGGGCGTGCCGGAGACGAGGTCCAGCGATTGGGGGTTGGTCCCGTTCCAGCGGGCGGGCGCCCAGGCGGCAGGCGGCGCGAGGGCAGCCAGCAGCGGCATCGCGGAGAGGAGCGCCACCCAGGGGGCCGTGCGCAGCATCATTCTTCTACTTTACCGCGGGGGCGTGGGAGGGCGGGTCGGTAACGACTCCCTCGCTTAGGTCCCTTCGTCCAGCGCTTTGAGGACTTTTCCATCCTCTGTTTTCCACTCAATGAGTCCATTCGCGCTGCCGCCCTCGATCACTGCCGCGGCCGCGCTGGGGCTGGGGAACTCTACATCCTTTGTGAACCGGTAAAAGCCGCTCTTCTGGACCAGGGTACCGTCGGCGATCAACTTCTCACGACGAGCGATGACGTGGGGCCACCGGCTTGCGGACTTGCGCGCCTGCAGCACCGCCGTGGAACCCAGAAGCACCACGAAGCCGTCGGGTGTGCGATGACCGCGGCCCTCAGCGCCCTTCATCCGACAAAAAAGAGTGCCGCCGGATTGGCGCTTCGCTTCGGGTTGGGCGATCGGGACCAGAAGTTCGGATCCGAGCACGGGTAACAACTGTCGAATATGGGAAAGGAAGACCTCCATATCGTGCCTATCGGATTCCGGAAGCTTTGCTCCGCCGGCTTGGTTCTGATCAACCTTGAACCTGCCGATTTGACCGGCCTCCTCCAAGAGTCTGCTCTCGAGGTATCTCACATGAGCCTTAGTCAGGTTCTCGTCCTTGCTGACGAAGATAGCCGAGACCCAAAACTCCTTGTTCTTACTAACACGCGTACTTGAACTGGTTCCATAACATCGGGAAA
>Ga0335078_10010839_pt1 | contig 13501 bp, 10 predicted proteins | sample Lox_Sample_32_FD_206711 | JGI IMG/M metagenome (GOLD analysis project Ga0335078, IMG submission 206711) | Soil microbial communities from Loxahatchee National Wildlife Refuge, Florida, United States - Lox_Sample_3.2 | ecosystem: Environmental > Terrestrial > Soil > Wetlands | place: USA...
ATATTTTTGCTTTTTTCTTTTCTCACTCGTTTCGTTAAGCTCTTTCACTCCCCTTCTGATGTGGTTTTCTTTTTTCAAGGATTTTTCTCATTATGTATTTGATTGTCGCTTCAAAACTTTATTGCTGGCCTGGCCTTCAATTCTGCCGCTCTGCCGATCTAATAACAATAACGATAAAAAATTCGCTCTTTGTAGAACCTCACACAAGCGATCTGTGCCTTCCTCTCGCTGTTCTTCCGCTCTAATTCCGAACAGAATGAACAACTTTTTGATCTTGCAAACGTCCGAAAGAACCTGTCAAGGAGAAAGTAAAAATTTAAGAAATTCGTGTTACTTATTACACATATGTACATGATTTTTATTTTTGACTTCTTTTGCGATCCGTTCTCCGCCTTGCTTGTCGGCTATGGCAGTGGCGTAGCACACATCTCCAAGTATATTTTACAAAAATATCACAATGAGCCTATGATGCATGTGCTATTATCAATCACTGCATGTTTCCATCGTCTTGGCAATGATAATCCCAATGAATAATGCGATGGCTATGGCATTGAATAGCGAGACGTGCCCAAGATAGGAACGGGATGTGTGAGTCAGTGAATAGTCACACAACGCTCTGATACCGGTTAAACATGAATGATCAACGTGATACAACTCGTGTCCCAAAACGCCCCTTAATAAAGAAATCCTTTCCTATCAAGGAGTTAAAATCAAAGATCACAGGGATATCAAGAAGATCACTTGACCCTCGGCGCGGCTACGAAACCTCCGAACAAATGGAGGAAATTTAGATGGTTGGGAAAGTGTGGCGTGGGGAAACCATTACACAAAATCACGTTCCGTAGATACCCGATTTTCGGTACCGCGGGTTGCACCACGGTCCGACTTGTTCCTGACCCCGTATGGTCAACATATCTCCGAATCCGCGGTCCAGAACATCTAGAAAATATTCATAGAATATTTTAATGTCAAGATCGAGAATTAAGGTTGTTTCTTCGTTTATTTTCTGACTGCCGAACTCGGAGATAGTCCAGAGGACTCGGAGTAAGGCGGATGGCGAATCCGATGATATAGTTTCCGTTTAGGAAGCTGACTGCGACCATCGGAGGATGCCCGGAATGTCCGGGTTATGGAATGACAGACCAACTGTTTGCATTTGTAACCAGAACTTCCGATGCAGTAGCAATCAAAAAAATTGAACTTAGCCGCACAACGGTAGCTAGACTTCCATGTGAACATATGTCGCTAACGCTGTCGCTCTGGTCGGCTTGAATCCGGTCTGGAATGTAATGACCATACTTTTCAGGTTTATGGGGCCGTGTCGTGTTAGCCAACTTCGCGGTAGATAACACCAAGAATCGCAGTGAATTAGCAACTGCCGCTATGTAACCAGAGTTTAATGACGTCGTCACCAGTTCAAGCTGTGTGTGTACGCTATGTCACCTTAACTCGATTTCCTTTTTCGAGCTATCAGCTTTCACTGAAATAGAGATTTAATATCTTTTTGGGTCTTATGGAGTTGAAGTTCCTTATCGAGAATCTCGCGATTTGAGCTCTGCTATCGTTCATTATTGCGGTGTTCAAACGAATGGTTTCCCCAGATTTGACCATCCTTATTGATTGACCTCATGAGGTGATTGGTAGTCAGTCATTGGCTGATGATAAGTCCCCTTATTGTGTGCCCACCAGTTCCTTCTAGAAATCATCATCACCCTTCTCTTTGGTCTTCCACAACACAACAACAGGGACTCGTCATCACCATTCATAATCAAAGCTAATTACTAACATTCCTTAACCCCTCAATAAAAGGAAGGTCGATCAGCTCTCTCATCCTCCACCTTCGCCTCCGGCTCAATCTCCCTTCGGATTTTCCCCCCTCGGAATAACCGTCACGTCATTACTCCCCCCGCCAAATCCGGGTAATCGATTGAATCATGTATCGCTTCTCAACTTACTCCCCCTATGATCCCTATACAGCCTACGAAGAATACACAACAACAACAATCCCAACCTATACACTACAATATAATCTTCTTTCCCTCGCCGATCAGCAATCTCGTCTCTATGCACAGAGACAACAACTCGCTGCACAGGAGAGGGAACTCCAACGACAGCGTGCAGCGGTATTACGACGAATTCGAGCACAGCGCTTTCGTGAAGCAATTGAAGAGGCAGAAGTAGAAGAGATCGTAGAAGCAATACTTGAGAAAGATAGGGATGGAGATCGAATGATGAAAGATGCTGTCATGTATTCTATTCCAAGGAATCGAGCTGATTATAGGGGGATTCTAGAAGAGGCTAAAGCTCGGAAAATACAGCAGGGGTTACCTGCTGAGAGGGAGATTTATCGGCTATTGAGGGTTAGAGAGATGCTTGATCCCTCCCCACGTGGTCCGACCTTCGTTCATCGACCACGACCTCGTCGCCCTAGTCCCGCGCAGAAACCGCGAATTCCTGATCCGAATACCATCAGGGAAGACGTAAACGTAGAAGAGACACCCGTTGTAAGTGAGCTTCCTCGAACGTCCACGCGCCCGTTTTCCGCTGAAGATCAATATGTCCGTGAAACGCCTCCCGCAGCACATAAACGCGGATCCCGTCGCACATCCTTCCGACGAGAGTCACAGACTCCTCATGAAACGCCTACGCAGATCGCATCGGAACCTCTCCAATTATATACCATCCTCCGCGCCAAATTACAAGCTGAGCTTATGACGATTCCTCTCTCGATCCGATCGGATGTTTCCCCTACTGTCGAGGAGAAAAAGGTGTTACATGTTCATATGGCGAAATTGGAAGATTTACTGGATGAAGTGGATGCTGTGCCGTTTCCTACGGAACCTGAGGAAATGACCGCGACGAGAAAAGCACGGAGAGATATCGTCGCAGAGATCGTCGCTGCCATTGATGGTATTGAGAAATATATACAGCCCCAGACACCTGAGCAATCGTCTGTAGAGGAAATGCCAGATGGAGAAGTAACGGTAACGGATGATGAAGATAGTGAAGAGAATGCGTTAATTGATTTTGAGATTCAGAGGGTGATTAGGGAGACGCTTGCTAGGAAGAAGGATGAAGCGACATCTAGATTATCGGTTTCTGTCGAGGATGTTCCTGATGATGAGTACTAGCATCATACTAACTTTGCATTGCTGGAATAATTAAATCAATTTTTGCTCGTTACTCTGTCAGCTTCATGTACTGTGAAAATTGTCCGTCTTTTAAAGATCTACATCACGAACTTGGTTCTCTTCGTAATTTCTTTCATCGCCATGGACATACGACAAGCTCGAATAGAAGACCTCCCTGGCGTATATTTCCTCACTTTTCAAAGCTAATATCAGATGCAAAATGCTAATTTAACAAATCTACCGGAGAATTACGCCTTGAAATACTGTTGTTACTCTCAATATGATTCACTAATCATAGATCTATACCACGCTTTATCATGGCCAACATTAAGCTACGTAGCTACTGATGCCGTACATTCCGTAAGTCTTTAAGCTAACTCAGTCGGGGAGGATAGTAGGCTATGTACTTGCAAAGATGGAGGAAGACCCCTCGGACGGGATTCAACATGGTCATATAACTTCCCTTTCCGTTATGCGGACCTATCGAAGATTGGGTCTCGCCGAGAAACTCATGCGTCAATCTCGTAGCCCCCTAATCTATGTAACTAACGTAGAACGAGCAATGGTAGAGAACTACGATGCTAAATATGTCAGTCTTCATGTTCGAAAGTCAAATCGTGCCGCATTGAGTTTATATCGAGATACATTGAACTTTACGTATGTCCTTTCTTTGAACAAAGCTAAGTGAAGATTACTCGAAGTAGAAAAGAAATATTATGCGGATGGGGAGGATGCATATAGCATGAAACGGGATTTAAATGACTTGGTCTCCCAACGCGATGTAGAGAGAGACCAACGAATGGCACTGAACAAGGCTAAGCGGACGAAAGAAGGCAAAGGTGGTGAGATCAAGGAATTAGAAAAGAAAGTTAAGGAGATGAAGGTGGAGAAATGATAATGATGCATTAATATCAATACATGTATACACTAGACTCCTTGCTACCCACTGACATAAAAGTTCAAAAAGAAACAGGACCCATGAGTTGAAGAGAGATTATGTGAGACAGTCGTTTAGAGCAAGGGCTACAGCACCTTTATGGTGTCCTGAGTATTGCCGTATTGTTTTCCCGCTGCTTAATTCCCATAAACGCGCTATGTGATCGGAACTTGCTATTATCAGACTTATTTTCTCATAGGGAAGACCAGTGACGAGATATGCGGAGTCGGCTGAGAATGCACAGTCCCATACCCATCGTTGGTGACCTTCTAACCTTGTTTCTAGACGGAATGAATCGTTCTCGGTAGACCAGATTTTGACTGTTGTGTCGGCGGAACATGTGGCTAGATGCTTGACGTCTGAGGATAATAAACAGCGAATAAGGTATTTATTATGTGCATTGAATGTGGTGTTTGGTATAACCTTGGTAATATCTCTATTGTTCGACATCTTCCAGACATAAACGTTTCCCTACATCAGTCAAGCCTTCAAAAGGAAACAACTTTATTGTTGCCAGCAACAAGCATACTCCCATCATTAGCCACTGTGACAGACCGTGTCGGAACATCCTCCTCGGGAAACAATGTATGAGTATTCGCGTTCTCTCCTAAATCCCAAACCTTGACACTACCAGCTTGGTCACAACTAATCACCTCCCCCTGATTCGGATGAATCACGACATCGTTCACAGGACTTCCATGACTATAATCCCTCTGAACATTGGGTGATCGTAAATCCCAGATTTTAACAGTCCCGTCTTCAGAAGAGGTCGCCATCCATTTTGTTTCAATATGGAAGGCAACACCTGTTACATTGGAGGTATGTCCATCGAATGACATGAGTGGATTCGGATTTTGTGACATGCAGTCATAAAGTCGTACATGTCCATTTCCAGCGGCAGCGAGATATCGCTTATCGGGAGAGATAGCAAGTCTATTTACTTGCTGTTCATTAGCGTCAGAGAATTTTGGGAGGGGGATACAGAATCAGGGTATTGTATTGTTCGGGAACATATTCCACTTAGAGCTTCCCAGAATCGGATGGTATGATCGTAGCCTGCGGTGACGAGGATGACTCCACTCTGGTCGTTTTGGGGAGTTGGCATGGACCGGTGAGGACGGGCTGGAGGGGCAGATGGATAATTATCTCCGGTGGAGTAATATGCATCTTTGGGCGGACGACGGGACATTCTGCCTATAATACTCAGTCGCTCGTTCTCCGGCTCGCTAATGGAAATTTAAGCTTTCCTCTCCCTTTCCAATTGAACTGTTTTACTTCCTCTAATGTGTTTTATCTCTTGTTATTCCATAGACAGCTGCTAAGCACAGGCTGAAGGACTAGCAATGAACCCCAGTCCCTTGCTTGCCCAACTTGATGGCCTAGTACAATAGGCGATCACTTAAAAGGTGGCATCCCACGCTGGGTAATTACCACTGACAAACTATTGAAGCAAATTACCGAAGCGATTATCAATTGGCATGTCATGGGTGGTTTAAGTTTCCTCAGCCTTGCCAGCTCTCCTATTACTTCGCTATCCCCACCAGCGTTCCTCTTGCGATAAACTCAGTCACTCCAAACTGAACCTCCTCCGGATCGAATATGGACATTTAATCCACATTCTTTCAAATATGAACCGCTATTTCGAACCGCTTACGGAAGTACAAAGCGTCTAAAATAATTGTCACCACGACTTTATAACCCAGCGACGCACAGACCCCCTCCTCACGTCGCGCAAATCTCCCCCCGAAAGAAAGAAATTTTCTATGGATACCTCCGCATAATGAATAATCAGTACTATCGAGATCCAGCACGTTATCGCTCTCACTCCCCAAATCGAAGAAGATCCTCTCCTTTACCTCTCCCAATGCCTATGAATGCCTCTGCAAGACATTACTCCCCTCCTCGCAATTCGCGACCTCGAACGCCTCGTCCGAATCCACGGCAACTAACCCCTCCTTTGAATGACAGGGTAATGAATTCCACTGATTTCCCCATTTCTGCTTTGGTCGCGCTATGAAGAGGTAAAAATTTGGTAAAAGGTTTGACTTCCGAGGCCTACAATGACTTAACCTCTCTTTCGAAATGCCAACACCTTCTCTGGCTACTTGGTTTAGTTATACCTCAGTCGGCTTTTTGGATTGGCGAAATCAAATTGTCGTTTCTGTTCTCTAGGGAATCGGAAATATTTGCTCTCCAACAGGGTCCGCGATCTCAAGGTTTAGATCGGTGGATAGTAAGGCAGGAGAAGACATTCCCCCACACCCCTAACGTGAATGAGAGAGAACTAGAGAGAACGAGATGGTTTCGTCATGGCCTTACGGATATGATGATATTTGGCTATCTGAGCGCTATCCTCTTTATATTGTTGCATTTTTCTTTGTTTTTTAAATTTGACGCTGACGGGTTATTTAGCGAACTTCCGATTACTCGGGATACCCAGATCATCAAGTACCCCGATCAACGAGGAGCTTACCCTGGCAATCTCAGGCTCCAGTTCGTCCTCCATCTCCTCGACAAGAGTGGCGTGAAAGATCAGGCTACAGAAATCCTTCCCCGCGTTCGGTACATCATCTTCACTTTTTTCGTTTTAATTGTAGGCTTCGCGTGCATACGAGTATTCATCCTCACGAGAAGAGATGCTTTTTACGCAACCTCAATACCCTTCTTACCCCTCCCGTCCTTCCCCTGCTGTCAGATCAGAACAACGATCTTCTCAGGTAATCGATGTGGATAGCTGGTCTCCAAGTCAGTACCGGGCGCAACCTAGTTCAACTTACTACTCTCAATCAACACCTCAATCATATAATAGACCGAATTCAACACGAGGAAGTCGAGAATCGCCAATATGTCTGGATGATTATGAACCATCACCCTCAGGCTATTACAATCGAACAAGCGATCGATGGAAGAACGTCAGAGAAAGCGGAGTAGAGAAATTAATACATGAGGAATACAGACCACCACCTCGACCACGAACTCCTCCTGATGTGAGAAGATCATGGGAAGACGCAAGGCAACGTCGACCTGAACCTGTCCAACGACCGGCTAGTCCGCCTCGACAAGAGCGAAGAGAGAATCGTCACTCCTTTGGGGAAAATTGGATTCATCCTGATCGCAGAGGGTACATTGATAATCGCAAAGATGATGAGAGATACGCTACGCAAGCTCAACCTTCGTCCTACAGGGATCCTGCGCCCACCTCCTTCAAGACTCCTCCACAAGCCTCCCCTGCTTTAATTCAGAATTCGTTTGATAACTATTCACGTTATCAAGGACCGGACCGCGCTGGGCCTTCGATTTCATCGACAAATCGATCTGATAATGCAAGAAGAGATTCACTACCTCCGAGAGTCGGAAATTCATATGAAGCTCGAGGCCCACCTCCATTCGACCCACGAGCCCCAACCCCTAGGACGCCATCTGTTCCGTCTCGCAGTAATCCTCCAAAAGCCCCTGATGCCGTTCAATTACCACCCATCTTACCGAGATCTTCCCAACAACTACCTCCTCCTACTCAATATCAAACGCCTGGACCACCTCAACCGCCTAACCCTTCTACTCCAATGCAAACAACAGCTCCACGACCCAAGGAAAGCCGCTGGGATAAAGGGCCAACGCAAGTGAAGGCAACACAGCCCCGAACTCTCGACGACGATGACGAAGCCCTACGACTAAAACGATTAAAAGCCAAAAAACTAAAGCAAGCCGCCAAATCACAGAAACCTCAAACAAAACCACCCATCCCACCCGTCAACAGAAGTTTCTCAGAACCTTCCAAGTCTTTGACAGCATTCACAACCGGCGAACGGAATCAATTAATAAATCAGATGGCGAAGCATGCTGCTGAATTGGTTTTTGCTCCGAAATCCCCTCCAGCACCAATACCGCAGGCCGCAAGCATGACATTCGTTACCCCACCAGGACTGAATATGCTTAAGGGGAATGAGATATCTCCGTCTCCTGCAGCGGTACCTCCACCTGGGACTCCGCCTATTTCTGCTGAGCAATGGAAGAATCAGATAGCTGCTATTAAGGCTCAGTTATCTAAGAAAAACGATGCTGCGACAGCTGTTACAAATGAAGGTCCTATGAAGACTGATACGAGTACGCAAACACCACCGGTCCCTCCGCAAGGTTTTATGAAAGTCCCTGGTATCGACGTCACTCCTACCACGCCTGGGAGCACACCACAAAAGGCCATCGTAGTCGAATTGCCAGAGGAACCAACTTCACTAAACCCACCTCACCTTTCGAAACCTGATGGTAATATTGACCCAAGATTTTTCTAATCTTAGATCAACCTCGTAAGAGAGGGACTAGCATTACTTCGTCGAATAGCAGTACAAAATCTACTTCACCGTTCCTTTCTGCGCCTCTGACGTCGGGGAATTGTGTTGTATGTTCAGCTGAGGATTTACCGCCTGTTAATCGACTTGCCAAATGTACAGATTGTGGAGATCCTTATCATCAATCATGTCATAATCCACCGTTGACGAAAGCAATATTAGAAGAGGCAGCAGAGAACTGGACATGTAAGAAATGTAAGGAAAAATTGGAGGGTCAGCAGTCGAATTCAAGTCGATTTCCGCTTAGAGCGAGGAAGGTTTCTCGATTGAGTGTTACGTATAAAAGATATGATGCGGAACGGACGCTGGAGGAAAGTGTCAAGATGAACAAGTCGTCGTTGACGGCCTTGTTACAGAGGCATGCTGAATGGAAATCCCCGACGCAGGGAAAAAGTCCGTTACCTGCAGGGTCGACAAGTGACGGAGTGGCTCAACGTCGTGTCGTCACAGCGCCGTCGACGACCATTCCGAAGGCGAAAGTGGACGGGGATAACTCTTTGAAAGGTGATTCAGCTAGGCAGATGAGTATTGACGGATCTGAGGTTCATGCGAAGACACCAGCGCAGCAAGATTCGTCTGTGCCCAATGATACGAAACCAATCGCCGAGACGGCCGTCGAGACTACCAAGATTAAGGAAACGTTGTCTATTGAAAGGACCGTAGTGTCAGTCTCTGAGCCAACTCTGCCCCAAGAACCGGCACCGCCTGCGCTAAAAGAGCTAAAAGAGATATCTCAACTACAAACTCAGGAGTTAGAACCCTCACAGCGTGAAGAACCATTTCAAGAGGCTTCCTCCGGCGAAGCAATACCGTCGGTCAAACCCCGGGATAAAGTCATACCAGCATCTCAGCCATCCGACTCCAGTCAGCAAGCTCCCCAGTCTCCCCAGACGGAGAATAAGATCGACCTCGTTAATCCAGAGGTATCTCCAATCGTTCGCCCCCGTCATCGATCTCTGAGCAAACGAGGGCTTGTAATCAGTGATTCAGAGGAGGAGACATCGCCGAAACGAATCAAGACAGTTGAACCAACACCACGAAAAGCAGCAATGAAATCGGCTCCGTCGTCAAGATTTATGCCGGCAAACAACGTCGCAACCAAGAGTGCTCCTTCCTCCGGAGCAAAGGGTGCACCGCCTGGGGGGAAATGGTGTCGCAAGTCGGCACCATCGTCGAGAATGACAGTTGCGCCACTGGTTAATCGAGATGATACGAAGACATCCTCAGAAGTCGCCAGGAAAAGTTCTGTCGTCGCTCGAAAGTCTGGTTCAAAGGCACGACTCCAAACACCAGTTTCTGAACAGAGTGATACGACTGCTAAACGAAAGGAAACAAATGTCGCTCCTCAACAGCAAGAGCGGGACTTGAACACCCCAGTCTCACCAGCTGCACACGGTATTCGCCTATTCCCTCGACCTCCGTCACCTCTTCCCGCAACTCGTCCTACCGATCCGGGGGAGAGTCAGCGTTACAGTCTCAAACTCATCCTCATGACCGGAAGCAACAAAAATGAACCTCTGGTGCTCGACAACGAACCCGCTGGTTTTGACTTTTCAACACCGTATCCAGTCCCGCTTAGTCGTATTCAGCCAACACCAATTCCACAATCTCCGAAACAAAAACGCATAAAAGACAAGAAGAATAATTTTGATATCCTTTCTCTTGTTCCGAGGGATGCTGTTCCTGTGCTGGAGGATGGAAAGTTGGCTTTTAGAGATGGAACGATTGATCCTCGGACTGGTAATCTCAAACGAGGAGCGCGTAAATTCAAAGTTGGTCGCATTGTACCTGGAGAGTTATTATAGCATTGTTACTGGGTTTTCTTGCTTGTGTTAGCATTTTATGTATTACTCGGCATTGGATAGTGCTAGCATGATACGTTGTGTACATGAGGAAGATAAGTAGGGGGGAGGTATGGATGGACGATGTTAATATTAATACTCAAACTCCTTGGGATCATGGTCATCAAATTCCCTTCTCCATGGCACAAATCTATTCCCCCAAAATCGATCAGATGCCGATGCAACAAAATCTTGTCCTGAGATCCAAACTTTCCCACCAACTTTGACTTTATCCACCCAAACCGTAGTCCCATCACAACAGACAACAACCATCCTTTGATCTCCTGTCTTCCAATATCTCGCTAAGAAGAAAGAGCCAGGCACCAGTTTTCCTCCCCCGGGGTCTCGATGATGAATTCCACTTACGACTATGTCTTTTCGTCGTCCGTCTTTGAACGTCACTGCTCCTGTCAGTGGATTTAGTATTCTTCCGAGTCGGACGGCTTGATCCGCTGTCATCGTATGCCAGTCGATATTTTTATTGATAGGTCCAGCATAGCTAGCTTTTGTAGTAGGCTCAATTGGTTCAGGATTCAGATATGTCCGCTTTCGAATACAGTCGACTAACATGTCTGCACCGATTCGGGCTAATCGATCCCATAGTTGTGTTAAAGTATCTTCCTCTCCAACTGGAACGGGCGCAGACTGAGCAAATACAATACCTCTATCGAATGCCTCGGGGGATATCGTCTGTACTGAGACCCCAGTTGACTCGTCTCCATTAAAAATGGCATTATGAATTGGCGCTGGCCCGCGATATTGAGGAAGTAGGGAAGGATGGACGTTGATGCTACTCGGAACGGCGCGAATCAAATCTGGAGGGATAAATAATCCAAATGAGACTGCGACGAGGAGGTCTACTGATAGGGATGAGGGATCAGTGTCGAGGATTGACTTTTTATTGACTAGGCGATAGTCAATGTTATTCTGCTCGGCATATTCTTGAATAATGCCTACCATCAGCTCAAGACTTTCACAGGAAGCTACTTTTCTGCAGTGCTAGACCTCGACCTTTCGGCGCCGGCTCCCTCGTGACGATTTCGATCGATTGGTATAGATCACGTTGGTTGTTCCGCGCCTCTCGTAATTTCTCCAGTGACTTTAAACTGAAATTGTCTGAGCCGAAGAATAGAATCCGTGGAGGAGTTCTGTTATCGGTAGAATAAAACCGAATGAATTCGGTATGATGGGCAGGCCGGAAGGGCATTAGAGGTGCGGCGTAGTTGGAGCATCGCCGTAGCATGTAACGAAGATTTGACGGTTGGCGCGAAATTTCGTCGGAATGATGGCGTGTAGGGCAATTTAGGGCATCACGATGAATTTACAGACACCAATGAAAGGCAGATGGGATTCTACAGATGCGAATTTTGTATCGTGCCAAGGCTAAGAGTTTTATATTGAGAATTAATTGAATAGTGATTGTTTTCTTCTTTTTTTGCACCATGTGTTTGGAGTTTTGAACTTGAATCATGAAATTACACTTCAAAGCATCTGAACGCTCCAAACTCGTAAATGCCCTTGAAAGAGGTGACCAAACACTGTACGTCGTATGTCTAAGGACTTATCGTACCAAGAAGATGGACAATCAGAGAATCAAAAGTTCAATCCGAGGTGTGATCTGAATAGATGAAAAGTAATGACAGCCGATGTAGCTACAATTGCATGAAAACCCGCGCCGACATGTGTCAGAGGCTTGCAATCCAAGGCTACAGAGCAATGCAACAAGGGCAATACAAGCCTTTGGAGCGTCTCTGATTCCTTTAGCATAATTCGGAAGTTTCGGAGCGGGAATGTAAATTGAATTGAATCACTGTTTTATTTAAACCAGATGTAAATCGTCTGCGAAAGACGTGTTGTGCAGCTGCTCGACCTTAATAAAGGAGTTCGACTCGGTGTACATAGATAGTGACACTATTATGGGCAGAATATGTCCACAGATGGAGGGATGTCTCTCATAACGTGGGCTCTGGAGAGGGCAACGATCTTTAGCACGTCCGAGCCATTGGAGACCATCGTGCGTTCTTGTGCCATCTAATATGAAGACGTTCGTATTATGAAACCCTTGTTCCCCGATTCCTTGAGTTCGGATCGGCGAGACATGTCGTCAGAAAAAAAAAACGATGAAGATGGGATGGGGAAGATGAATTGCGCACCAGGGGGGGGGGGACGTTCAGTTTACAAATTTTTTACAAATTTTGGCGGAAGAATTCCAAATCCCACCCGGAGCGGTCCTTATGGAATGGTGGGATAAACTTTTGGGATTGAGCATGTTTGGCAGAGATGATTGGTTGGTTGGTTGGTTACATGGCGAAGAAATCTGATTGGGGATGTGTGGTTGTAAGGGGGGGGTTGGCTGTGTGACTACCACACAAAGCGAGAATTCCCGGCGAGGGCTGTGCGTACTTTATAATAAATGTATTCTGCGTAGCGACTTTCTCAGACGGAACAACAACCATAAACCTTCTTCTGCCATTTCCGCAGTTGAAGAAAGGACAGAAAGACGAGGCAGAGAATTGCTATTACGATCGAATCTTTTTCCTCATTTCCAGCTCATTCGAATATTTTTAATTTCTTTTAAAATTAGGAACATCCACCGTCCCAAATCAAACCTCTCTCTCTCTCCTTCTCTCCTTCACACGCAACGCACCGTCGTCTACGAAAACTACAAAACTAACTAAAAGTACCATAACCAACTACTAACTCGGATATTATATAATTCAACGTTTTGGCGAAATATATTCGTTCCCATTCGGGTAACGACAAAGACGCATTGACCCCTTCCTCACTCTGTTTACTCGGGAGATTAACGACTGATTTCTTGGGGTTACATTTCCGACTACCGTTTTAGGCTTCTCCCTTCTTTCTACTCCCACCACCACCTCACGTCTGAAACACGTCCAACAAGCGAAGGACAAGGCATAGAGACAGTTAGAAAAAGGGGAGAAAAAAAAAAAAAAATTAAAAAAGTCAAAACTCGCATATCTCCGAAGCCACTTCAGACGCCATTCCTTGAATCCGGTCTCAGGATAAAAGTGGGAGAACTCAACGACTTTCACATTGCGTAGTACGTCGTAACATCGTCATTTGAACAAAATACAAATACATAAATACTATACACACACACAAAAGGTATCTTATTCGTTCTTTTTTTGACACTGGGGATTGATCAGTGTATCATCTTCATTACATCAGAGTTGGAATTCGCTAACGACTTGTTTAGAGAAAGAAAAAGTGCATTACGAATTA
>Ga0335078_10010840_pt1 | contig 13500 bp, 10 predicted proteins | sample Lox_Sample_32_FD_206711 | JGI IMG/M metagenome (GOLD analysis project Ga0335078, IMG submission 206711) | Soil microbial communities from Loxahatchee National Wildlife Refuge, Florida, United States - Lox_Sample_3.2 | ecosystem: Environmental > Terrestrial > Soil > Wetlands | place: USA...
GCCCGCAGGCGAAATCCCGAGCGTAGTATGCGAGGGATCTGGGAAAGGGATGGTCGGGACGGGCAGATTTGAACTGCCGACCCCTCGCACCCCAAGCGAGTGCTCTACCAGGCTGAGCCACGTCCCGACTGGAAGGAAATCCGCAGCGCCAAAGTGCCGCCGCGGCGGGGTTGACGATCTCAATTCTACATCAGGTCTTGCCTAGGAGCTACGCTCGGCGGGGCGGACGAGGGCGTCCGCCTCTACTTGGTTCTTTTTTCTCTTCCAGCACCGCAAATTGAATTTTCTTTTCCACCGGGTCGATGCGATCCACGAGCACGCGCACTTTCTGTCCCAGGCGGTAGGCTTTGCGGTTGCGCTGGCCAATGATCTCGCGCGTATTCTCGTGATAGGAGTAGCGGTCGTCGGTCAGGGACGCGAGAGGAACCAGGCCTTCGACGAACAAATCGGTTAACTCAACAAAGAATCCGAACTTGGTTACGCTGATAATCAGTCCGTCGAAATCCTCGCCCACGCGATCCTGCATGAATTTCACTTTTTTCCATTCCATGAGCTCACGTTCGGCCTCGTCCGCCCGACGCTCCGATTGGCTGGCTTCCTCGGCGATCTCATGAAGTTCCTCGAGGGCGATGGGGCCTCCGAGTGGAGCGAGCGATTCACGATGCGCGGCGCGATCGCGGCGTTTGGACCACGGGGTCACGGCGCTGCCGCTCGCGGGCGAGGGCGCGCGCGCCACACGGTCTCTTAGCACCTCCTTCAAGATGCGGTGCACAATCAGGTCGGGATAACGCCGGATCGGGGACGTAAAGTGGGTGTAGGTAGGCGCGGCCAGCGCGAAGTGGCCCAGGTTCTCCTCCGAATAGCGCGCCTGCTTCAAAGATCGCAGCATGAGGTAGGACAGAATGCGTTCCTCGGGTTTGCCCGCGATCTTTTCCGTGAGCTTCTGATACATGCGCGGCGTGAGGTGGACTTCTTTCGGAATTTCGATCTCCCGTGCACGCTTGCCCGTGCCGTGGCTGGCGCGCCGGTCGGTTTTGAACTGCATGCGCTGGATGGGCAGAGGGCCAACTCCCAGTGAATAACCAAAAGTGGCGGCGATCACCTCAAAGTCATAGACCCGCTTGGCATCCGGCTTTTCATGGATCCGGTAGAGCGAGGCGATTTTCTTGTTCTCCAGGAATCCGGCCACACATTCATTAGCCGACAGCATGAACTCCTCAATCAGCCGATGGGCGATGTTGCGTTCCGAGCGGCTGATACTCTTCATCAATCCTAATTCGTCAAATTCGATGACCGGTTCCGGCAGGTCGAAATCAATCGATCCTCGACGTTCGCGTTTCCGATTCAGAATCAGCGCCAGATCACGCATCATGTCAAACGTCGCGATCAGACCGGCATAGCGCTCACGCATAGCGGCGTCGCCCGCCAGGACAGCGTTCACCGCCGTATAGGTCATGCGTTCCACCGAACGGATGACCCCCTCGCAGAGGTCGTAGGTCACGATTTCACCGGTATGGTCAACTTCCATAATGCAAGAGAGAACCAGCCGGTCAACCTGCGGGCGGAGGCTGCAGATATCCGTCGACAGCTCCAGCGGCAGCATGGGCACGGCGCGATCCGGAAAGTACACACTGGTACCCCGCAGGCGGGCCTCCTGATCGAGCGCCGAACCGCTGGTGACGTAGCGAGCCACATCAGCGATGTGCACCTGCAGTTCGTAGTTGTCATTATCCATGCGGCGTACGGTGACGGCATCGTCGAAGTCGCGCGCCGTCTCGCCGTCGATGGTGACGATCGGCAAATGGCGGAAGTCCTTACGCTGATAGATTTCGGGGGCCGGAATCACCGGCTCGACGCTTTGCGCTTCCTCGAGCACCTCGGATGGGAAATGATGGGGCAAATGAAACTTGCGAATCATGATTTCGACATCCACGCCGAAATCGTCTTCGTGGCCCAGAATTTCGACCACTTTGCCGCGGGGATTCTGGGTTGCGCTCGGCCAGTCGGTGATCTCCACGTCGACCACCAGATTTTCCAGGTCGTCCCAAGGTGCGCGGCGAGCAGCTTCTTCACCCAGGACTCGATCGACCGACCGCACTTTCTTCCGGTGTGTCCTCTGGGGTTGCACTTCCGGCTCAGCCGGGGAAAGAGAGGAATTCGGGAATTCCCTGCCAGCTGGAATCACAATTTCCTGGGTTATCTTCTGGTCAATTGGCACAACATAGTTGTGCCGGGTGCCATAGTGGAAAATTCCAACTACCGTGGTGTGCGCTCGACCGAGCGGCCGAACGATCCGTCCCTCGGCCCGTCCATCGGGACGAACGGCGCCAATTTCCACTAATACCCGATCTCCGTGCATGGCCGAGCCGACAAAGGGCGGCGGAATGAAAATGTCCCCGGAGAGGCGCGCCTTCAAAGGGCCCTGGAGCGATTTGGGATCGGGAATGACGAAGCCGAAACCGTCCCGGTGCATGCTCAACCTTCCCACTGCCATATTCTTGTTAGCGGCGGCTTGAGGGATGGCGTACCGCCCTGCGTCTACTTCCAAGAGCTGGCCGCTGGACACTAATTTCTGCAGGCGCTCGCTGAGTTCTTTCCTGGCGTCCCCATGGAGCCCGAACTCTTTCACCAACTGCTTGAACCCTGCGCTCTGCTTGGGCTGCTTTTGGATCTTCCTCAGGATGGCGGAATCGGCTAGCATCGGCTTTGGAGATGAGACCCTCAACCTCAGGATACCCGAGTCCAAAGGATCGTGATCCAGTATAAGAAGTGCCCTGCGCCGGGAGGAATTACACGCCTCAAACGCTCTTCAGTGCAGCGGAACAGGCATCGGGAAAGGCAATGAAAATGCGGGAAAACACAGAATTTCCACACACGCCGGCCCGGCTAGAGTAGTAGAATCCCTGTTGGCTACCGAAATGCGGTGTAGACCCTTCGATCCTTCAGGAAAGGAATTTTAGCAATGTGGAAACCCACGACTCAGCCTACTGCCACTCCGAACCGGCCCCTTGAACCCGAACGTCCGGCCACACCCAGCCCAATTACCTCAGCCTCCAGTGAAGCCACCCCGGTTCCGCGGCCCGTGGCTGCGAGTGCCGCAGATCAGGCGACCATCGGCAAGTCACTGGTAATCAAAGGCGAGGTGACTGGATCCGAGTCGCTCTACATCGACGGGCGGGTGGAGGGTTCCATCAATCTGGCGGGTAACCGGGTCACGGTAGGTCGCAATGGGGTAGTCTCCGCCAATATCAATGCGCGCGAGATTGTGGTGCTTGGGAAAGTACGAGGCAATCTCACAGCCAGCGATCGAGTAGATATCCGTAGTGACGGTTCCCTGACCGGAGACGTTGTGGCGGCACGCATTTCGATCGAAGATGGAGCTTTCTTCAAGGGCGGGATTGATATTCGCAAGGGTGGCCAAAAACCCAACGGCGAAGAAGCCAAGCCTGCAACCTCCGCCACCGAAGCTGTCGCGGCGCGAGCCTGATCTGAGGTCGGTCCCGGGTTGCGTTTGATGCGCCTGGGACCTGCTGTCTCTATGGTTCGATTCCCTTACTTAATTCTTCGGCTTGACGCTCGGCGACGTGTGGATAGACGGTGCCTTTGCGGCTTGACAGGCTGATCAGCAGCCGCGACCGTGTCAGCCATAATCCGGCCGCCGCAGCTCCAGCCCAGGTGATGGTGACCAACGCAGCAGCCTGTAAGTCCGCTTTGCGACTGCCGTGCAGCATTACGCCACTCGCCACCCGGTAACTCAACAGTCCCGCCCCTAGGGCGATGATTGCGGCCTTGCCCAACTCTCCCCATGGCAGCTCGTCCACCCGCACAAAATTTCTCCGGTGCAGCAGGATGGCCATCGCCAGAGTATTGACCACGATCCCCAGATCGGAGGCAATGGCGAGTCCGATGGTGGAGTAGGCGCGATAAAGCGCAGCGTACATAGGAATCGAAGCCAGCGTGATAATGCTGCTGGCCACCATCGGGGTCAGCGTATTGCCTGCCGCGTAGAACACTCGAGCGTATAGAGATTGTGCCGACCAGAACGCCAGCGAGAGCGCAAAGCATGCAAAGTACGCCGCAGTGGTCAGCGAGTCGGAAAAGTGGAAGTGTCCGCGACGATACACCAGGTCGATGAGGGGCAGAGCTGCGACGGCCATCAGGCTGCTCGCCAGCAGCGAGGCGGCGACGATCCGGTAGACGGATCCGTTTACCGTGTCGGCAAACTCGCGCATGCGCTTCTCGCCAAAGAGGCGCGCGAAAAATGGCAGCGAGGCCTGGCCGGTTGCTTGCCCCAGGACTGCGATCGGGACGGCGAACAGGCGCTTGGCATAGTTCAAGCGGGTGATGTCTCCGACGCTTCCCGAAGCGAAGTAACGGAGAATCCAATCGTCCGCCGTTACCAGGGAAACTCCGAGCATGAGGGGAATGGAGAGCCGGACCCACTCCCGGAACGCCGGGTTGCGAGTGTCGAAAGAAATTCTGTAACCGGTTCCAATGCGAGCCGCGCCGATGGCGTTCACCCCAAAGGGCCCAATGAAACTGCCGGCAAGCGCGCCATACGCCAAAGAAGAGATTCCGAGGCGGTGGGAGAACAGAACTCCGCCGGCAATAATCGCGATGTTATAGAGCAGCGGTCCGAAGGCGGGAAACAGAAACAGGCGCCGCGAGAGCAACACCGCCGAAACTACTCCACCCACATAAAAGAAAAGCTGGGCAGGGAGAAGAATGCGGGTCAGGTAAACGCAAAGCTCCAGTTGCGCCGGGCTGAAGCCGCTGAACATGTGGCGTTCGATCTGCGGCGTGAAGATCTCCGCCAGAATGGTCCCGATGCACAGCACCACTGTCATGACGGTAATGATGATGGAGAATGTCTTCTGCGCGTCTTCTTCTTTGTTCTGCGCCAGGAAGCGGGTGTAGATGGAGACGAAGGTTATAGATGCGGTCCCGCCGGCGACCAGGTAATTCAGCCAGTCAGGAATGGTGAATCCGGCGACGTAGGCATCGGTCTGCGGTCCAACCCCAAAGGCCCACGCAATATAGGCCTCGCGCACATATCCGATGACCCGCGAGAGCATGACCGCCGTCATGAGCAGCACGGTGGCCGAGTAGGCACTGTGCTGATGCGAGGGCCGAAGAAGTCGCAGGAGTCGGTTCAGCATTTCGCACGCACACTCCCGCGGAGCGACGGACTTTCAGCTCATCCGCCATCGGCAGGGTCATCTTTGAGGCTAACAGACCCCATCCGCAAAGCTCAGTCTTAATCTGAGGGTGATGGTACCAAAGGATGTAATGGGTCCGGGGCGTTAAAGACATGACTGAGAAATCCAATCACGCGTTGCGCAGGTTCGCGACGGTAAAATTACAGGAATCGGGAAGGGCCCGGCCGAACTGTAAAGTTTTGTGTGTTCTCTTTAAATTTCTTCACGAAAGTTTGCCTTGAGTGTTCCCGCATTCGCTTCGGATCACCAATCTGAATCCGCATGCATCACAGTCTTGTACTTCATCTAGCCTTCAGCTTTCGTCACAACCGTAAGCATTCCTGGAGATCGACCCATGTTCCGCGAAGGAACCATACTTCCTTGCGTAGGTGCCCATGGCGCATTCGAGAATCATCGACCCATTCCTGGCATAACCGCACTCATGGTCGCTGCCCTCCTGCTCAACGCTCCCCGCGCGCTTCACGCCCAGCGCAGCGCTGCCGGACGGAGCAGGAGGCCCATCGTTTGCATCCACGACTGCCCCAGCAGCACCGACACAGTGATCTCCGAAAACGATCTCAAGACGTTCGACCATCTCATTGCCGTCGAGGCCAATGAGCAGCAAAGCGCCTCCTTTGCGGATGTCGTAAAGGATACAGAGCTGGCCCGCACACGGCTGGAAGCCTTCGGCGAGACTTTGAAAGTTGCCTCTACCACGAAAACAATCGATCGCGCGGCGACTGTGAACCAAACCCTGGACAAGGCCCGGACAGGGACCCGGGACTTTCTGGCGTCGTTGTCTCCCGTCCAGAAGTCGGGATTGAAGGATGTGACCGACAAGCTGGTCAAGGCGGATTCGGATCTAGACAAAGAGATGAAGGTGCTGGACGAAATTCTCCGGAGCGACAAACCCGGCAGCGAGCACTTGTCCAGCTCGATTGAGAGTCTCAGAAAAGCCCTCGCCGGCTTCTGGAGCGATCAGCTCGCGTTGGCCAGCGAAATGGGGGTCATCCTGCCTTCTTCGGGTCAGGAGCTCACCTTTAACCTTCCGCCTATCACGAATTCGGTTAACATCGCGGGCCAACCCATCTCGGTGCCGGTTTCGGGAGTTGCTTCGCGAACGTCGGTTGCCGATGGCAACAGCTTTTTCAATCTCAAACTTGTTGCTGATTTTTCGGACCTGCAGCAGGACATGACGCAGGTACTTCGGGCCAATTGACACTCGTAGTAGACGGCCAACTGCAGTTTTCCGACGAGCAAACAAAACAGTTTGCTTCGCAACTGAAGCAACGCCTCGCGGCTCAGGAAAGCGCGGCCGCCCGGTAGATCAGAAATCAAACCGGAAATTTTGACAGTGGAGCATTAGCCGCCCGATAATCCGAAGCATGCCCGACTCGGTCGCTTCCCTGTCCCGCTCTGCCGTTCTCACCCGCTCCTTTCGCAAGACGTTTCCCGCCGCGGTCCGCGGGGAGGGTGTGTACCTCTGGGATGCAAGCGGCAAGCGCTATCTGGACTTCTCCGGGTCGGCGGCGGTAAACCTCATTGGACATGGCGTCGCCGAAATTACCGCCGCCATGGTGGCGCAAGCCCGGCAACTGGAGTTCGCCCACAGCAGCCAGTTTGTGACTCCGGTTGCCGAAGAATATGCCCAGGAAGTGCTGGAATTTGCCGGCCAGAACTTTCAGGGTGGGAGCGTTTACTTTACCTGTGGCGGTTCAGAGTCGATCGAAACTGCGCTGAAGCTGGCGCGACAATACCAGGTGGAGATCGGTCAAACCAAGCGCTACCAGGTCCTCAGCCGGGGCCAGAGTTATCACGGTTCTTCGTTGGGGGCTCTGTCAGTATCCGGCAACAGGCGCCGTCGGGAAATGTATCTTCCCATGGTGCGGGAGTTTGCGCATGTCGCATTCCCGTACTGCTATCGCTGTGCATATGACTGCACGGACGGCTGCCGGAATTGCGGTCAAGAATATGCGGCAGATCTGGAAACGGCGATTGATGCGGCAAACGGAGAAGCCGCTGCCTTCATCTTTGAACCGGTGAGCGGGGCAACTTTGGGTGCGGTTGTTCCTCCGCCGGGATATTTGCAAAGCGTCGCCGAGATTTGTCGAAGGCACGGTGTCTTGCTGATCGCCGACGAAGTGATGACTGGCATGGGGAGGACCGGTCGCAATCTTGCGGTCCAACATTGGGATGTGGCGCCGGACATCCTCGTGACCGCCAAGGGACTGTCCAGCGGTTACGCGCCTTTGGGTGCGGTAATCACTACCAGAAAAGTGACGGACGCGATTGCCAACGGTTCGGGGGCGTTTCTCCATGGTTTTACCTACAACTCGCATCCGATTTCCCTGGCAGCGGGCCGGGCGGTGCTCCAGCGGCTGCAACGGGAGAGGTTGGTGGAAGCAGCCGATTCGTCGCGCAAGGGATCGACCGCATCACAGCTTGCGGGGGCGCTGCAAAGCCTGAACACTTTAGACAAGGTCGGCGAGGTGCGAGGAATCGGACTGTTGTGGGGCGTGGAATTCGTCGCCGACAAAGCCAGCAAGAAGCCATTTTCGCCCGAGCTGAATTTCGCAGGCCGGGTTGGCCAGGCGGCGGCAGCGCGTGGCCTGCTCGTCTATCCCATGCAAGGATGCGTCGACGGAATCTCCGGCGATCACCTGCTGCTCGCCCCTCCCGCGGTTATCACGGCGGAGCAGATTGCTTGGGCGGTCGAGCAGTTGGGGCAGGGGATCCAAGAATCGACCAGGCAATAACGCTTCTCAATCCATGTGGCCTTGCGCCTGACGCTCTACCGACCAAACGTCTTCCGGTTTCTGCTCGAAGGGATAGACGTGCACCATCCAGCCGAAAATCTGTGGCATGAACTTGCCGCCGGCGGCGTCACAGGCGTCTTTGGTCACGATTGACCCCTTCAGACCAAACTGCGGATTCGGGCCCCAGGCTTCCGCTCGCTTCTCCGGCGGCGCAATGCAAAGGTTCACGTGCGCGTGCCATTGCGCGATGCTGAGAGGAATGCGCGAGTCCAGTTCATCTTCGGTAGCGTATTTAGGTGCCGTGTACATGACACCGATCAGCTTATAGCCCTCTCCCTGCTTTTCATAAAGCAGCGACGTTGGATGGTCGGGATCGAAGTGCCGCGCGGCTTCGAATCCGTACCAGTAGTTGGTGAAGTGATATTGCTTCTGCGGCACGTTGGGCATGAAGATCTTGAAGCCGTCTGCCAGGGCGACTTTGTAGTCGGCGTATTTCTCAGCCACTTTGCGGGCAGCCTGCACGACTTCATCAGCTTCTTCCTGATCGCCTGGCTTGAGCTCGCGCAATGAAGTCATTTTCATGTGCGGGCCCATGTCCATGTGATGCCCTTCCATGGCATGCATCGCAGGGGCGCTGCCTTCATTGCTCATGCCGGACATGTCGTGCATGTCGGAGGCGCCCATGCCTGACATCTCGTGACCCGAGGCGTCGGGCCCCGGCTTTTGATCCTGAGCGACAAGCCAGGATGCAGCGAGAATCACTACGCACACAACCGAAAAAGCTCTGGTTCTTATGCCATTCCTCATGTTCATATCAACCCTGTAGGATACTCATTGTTTCGGCAACTGAATGAAGGTTACTTCTAGTTACGGGAGTAATTTCTGCTAGTACTCACCAACTTGCCGAGGGAGTTTCCTGTTTTTATGCGGTGGTGGAAACCTTCGTATCCGCTAATCCAATCGCCGCCACAACTCGGTCTGCGGCTTCGCTTCCGGAGCGCACGCAATCCGGAACACCGATCCCGCGATATCCGTTGCCGGCCAGCGCAATGCCGGGAAGTTGCGCCAGGTGGTTCTCGATTCTTTGCAGCCGGTCGAGATGGCCGACGCCGTACTGTGCCATGGCGCCTACCCAGCGATAGACGCGCGTGAACTGCGGCTCCGCCGTGAGGCCGATGATTTGCCCCAGTTCTTCGCGCACCGTGCGCAGAATTACTTCGTCGGAAAGCTGCAGCACCCGGTCGTTGCCTGCTCCGCCGATGAAGCAGCGCAGCAACGCCCGGTCCGGCGGCGCACGATGGGGAAACTTGTTGTGCACGAATGTCGCGGCCAGCATGCGTTTGCCCTCGCTTCGCGGAACCAGAAACCCAAAGCCCGCAGGCAGCGACGACCGCACTCTCTGATCGTAACCAAGATTTACCGTGATGGAGGACGTGTATTGGATGGCATTGAGCTCGGCGGCGAGCTCCTCGCTGGATGATCGGACGAGTTGCGCGGCGGCGTGCGCTGGAGTCGCCACTATCACGCCATCGAAATGATCGGAGGCGTATCCCGCCGAGACCAACCAGCCTCCATCCTGTCTTTGCAGACCCTGCACGGCAGTGGTGGGTCGAAGCGAGGAAAACGGGAGATGAGAAACCAGGCTATCCACCATCTGCTGCATCCCGTCTTTCAATGAAGTGAACAAAGGCTTAGCTGGTCCCTTGTTCGCTTGTCCCATTTTCTTGTGCGCGGCCAGCATGGCGCGTCCCAAACTGCCATGCTTAGCTTCCATCTCCGCGAAACGCGGCAGGACTGCCCGCACGCTCAATTGACTGGCTTCCCCACCGTACACGCCGGAGAGCAGAGGATCGGCGAGACGGTCCACCATCTCGGCGCCATAATGCCGCTCCACCATCTCGGCAACGCTCTCATCGTGCTCAGCTTTGCGCGGCGGATGAAACCACTCTTGCGCCATGCGCAGTTTGGTGCCCGTCGAAAACAGCGGCGACAGGACGGCAGGCAAAATCTTCGTCGGCACCATGAACATCAGCCCGTCGGGAATTGCGATCAGCCTGCTCTTTACCAGAATGTAGGTCTTGCGATCAGGATCGTTGGAGCCGATGAGTTGATCCCCCAGCTTGATCTCGCGGCACAAATCGGAAGCCCACGGTTTTTCTGTGAGAAATGAATCTGGGCCGGCTTCAATCAAACAGCCGTCCACACGCTCGGTGACCATGACGCCGCCAAACCGCGGACTGGACTCGAACAGCACATACTCGAGCCCGGCGCTCTGAGCGCGCTGTTTTTCCAGCGCGAACGCAGCCGCCAGCCCCGAGATTCCGCCGCCGACAATGGCGATACGTTTCATCTAAAATCCAATCTCGACCGTGCAATATCAGCCAGGGCCTTTGTCAGCAGGGGCGAGTCATTGAGCGACTCGGCGCGCCACAATCGCAGCCCCTCTTTTTCGGCGAACTGTCGGAACCCGACATCAATGTCGTAGAGAACTTCTACGTGGTCGCACAGAAATCCGATTGGCTGAATGAAAACTGCACCATGGCCCTTCTCTTTCAGACTTAAGATCGTGCTCTCCACCGTCGGCCCCAGCCACGCTCCGCCCGACATCCCCTGGCTCTGAAAGGCGAACTCCCACTCCACGGAAGCAAGCGACGCTTGCCTGGCCACAAGCGAGGCAGTCTCCTTGGCCTGATTTTCGTAGAGGTCGCCTTCCATGATCGTTCGTTGCGGGACGCTATGGGCGGTGAAGATGATTGGGACCTTGATTCCCAGTTCTCGGCACGCCCGCTCCCACCCCGCCGTCAATTTCTCCGCGAAGGCTTGGATGAGCAAGGGGTGGTTGTGCCACGACTCCATAAAGTCAATGGCGAAGGGCAGACTATTGTTGCCGGTGAGAGCGGACCGATACAACCCAACGCTGGTCCGTGAGTTCTGCGGGGCCAGACAAATGACCACCGCCCGGCTGATACGGTCGGAGACCATGGCGCCAACCGCTTCTGCGATGAACGGCTTCCAGTTTCGCATACCTACATAAACGGGCAAACCGAGTTCGCGAGCCAGAAGTTCACCTTGTCTCAGGGTAAGTTCGGTAAGCGGCGATCGGCCAATCAGAGCGTAGCGATGCTTTACCTCTTCGACCACGGGAGGGGGAAGCGGTCGCCCCCCGGTAACCTGCAGAAGGAACTCCGGCACTTCGTCGACCGAATCTGGGCTACCGTGAGCCAGCAGCAAAACTGCGGTCCTGGCCACATTGGAGGACGCAATCACAATGTTGTTCTCGCCGAATGTTCCTGAACAAAGCTGGCCAGCGCTTTCACATTCTCTACCGGGGTCTCCGGAAGAATGCCGTGGCCGAGATTGAAAATATGTCCGGCCCGGCCGTCGGCACGGCGCAAAATATCGCTGGCTCGCGATTTCAACTCGGGCCAACCGGCAAATAACAGCACGGGGTCGAGGTTGCCTTGAACGGCACCTTTGTTCTTTAGACTCTTCCATCCTTCATCCAGCGGAATGCGCCAGTCCAGGCCGATTACCTCTGCGCCGCTTTCCTGCATGGAGGGCAACAGAGTGGCGCTGTCGGTGCCAAAATAAATCACCGGAGCTCCCGTCTTCTGCAACGCTTTCACTAACCCAGCGGCATGGGGCAGCACGAATCGACGGTAGTCCTCCACGCTCAGGCAGCCCACCCAACTGTCGAAGATCTGAATCACGTCAGCGCCGAAGCCGACCTGCTCGGTGGCATACGCGGACGTGACCGCGGCCAGCTTCTCCATGAGCTGATCCCACACCTCCGGCGAAGAGTACATCATCTTTTTAGTGTGAAGATAGTTTCGCGAACCACCGCCTTCGATCATGTAACTGGCCAAGGTAAAAGGAGCGCCACAAAACCCGATGACTGGCAGACGAGTTCCAAAGTGCCTGCACACCAAACCGACCGCTTCTGAAACATAACCGAGTTCGGCGGCGCGATCGGTGCGCAGACGTGCTACATCTTCTTTTGTGCGTACCGGTTTCTCTATTACCGGTCCCTCCCCGGCGGAAAAGTGGAAGGGCAGCCCCATGACTTCGAGTGGCAGGAGGAGATCGGCAAAGATGATGGCGGCGTCCACACCCAGAATCTCTGCCGCCGTGACCGTCACCTCAGCCGCGACGCTCGGCTTCTTGCAGATTTCGATCAGTGAATACTGCTTGCGGACGGCGCGGTATTCGGCCATATAGCGGCCGGCCTGACGCATGAACCAAACCGGAGTGCGGTCCACCGGCTGCGCCTTACAGGCCTTCACAAAGCGGGATTCGGGAGCAGACATGAATTATCCAATGTAGCATTTTTGGAAGTCTCGCCCCCAGCGGTCGAGATGTGATTCACCACGAAGGGGGCGAAGCAGACGCCAGACGTGCGGGAACGCCCTTAGTGTAGGGAAAAGACTCTGAACCGCACGACAAAATCTCGCGAAGGCGCGACGAAGGCGGCCAAGCTAACCCGTAAACGACCCGGCAAAGGTCTTCCCTTGCTTGTTTCGTCGGATTCGCAATAACATTGCCTCTCCGGACCTTGAAACTACAGCCGCCGAGGCTGGGACTATGAGCGATGCATCCTTCTCTTCTGAAGAGAAACGGCCGGATCGCCGCGGATACCGCCGTCTGAAGGTCAGCGTTCCTGTAGAAATGAACCCGGAGAACAGCGAAACCCCGATTCGCGGAGCAACCTCGGATCTCAGCGCCGGCGGATGTTACATCGAAACTATGTATCCCTTCCCGCCAGGAACCATCTTGGATATGAAACTGCAGCTGGAAAACACTCTATTAATTGCGGCTACGGTAGTCACTTGCGATCCCCAGGTGGGGAACGGGATTCAGTTCACCAAGATGCTGCCCGAGGACCGGGAAGAACTGCAGGCGTTTCTGGACGCTACTGAGCGCGCTCAAGAAGAGAAACCTGAAACCTGAACAACCTCACTTCGCCATCGAGGCGGCCGCCGGCTTCATATCTGCTGCCGATTTCTGCAGGTCAGTGACGGCTTTGGCATCCAACTGGTAGAGTGACGGCTCGTTTTCGCGCTTGGCAATGTAGTTCTGGGCATTTTTCGCAATCAGCACTTTCTCGGTTCGCTTCCCATCGTTAGAGGTAACCGTCAATTCCAGCGCCGGAGTGGTGAATCCGCTGTCTACGAATTTGGCGGCAGAGAGGTCGCGAAGATTGTCGATCACCGATTCCACTCCGCTAACCTCCATCTTCTTGCTGCTGCCGTTCCACCAGTCGGTGCCGCTCCTGGTCAGGAAATATGCGTTCGCTCCGTCCTGGATTTCGATCTTGTTAGGGTCATCGAAACCGAAGTCAAACAGCTTCTTGTTGCGGAAGTCTGCGGGATCCTTGTCCAGCCCGGTTCCCACGCTGCTCGCTACTTTGTAGAACCCGGCAGTGGCGCTCGACTTGGCGTAGTAGTCGTCCTTATTCTTGCGCACCTGCAGTTCCTCGGTCCCGGACTCGCCGGTGACTTTCGCGGTCGCAACCGGAGTCGCGGAAGCGAATGCTGCGGCGATCTTCT
>Ga0335078_10010841_pt1 | contig 13500 bp, 8 predicted proteins | sample Lox_Sample_32_FD_206711 | JGI IMG/M metagenome (GOLD analysis project Ga0335078, IMG submission 206711) | Soil microbial communities from Loxahatchee National Wildlife Refuge, Florida, United States - Lox_Sample_3.2 | ecosystem: Environmental > Terrestrial > Soil > Wetlands | place: USA: Florida...
TGTCTCGATAATTCCCACCGTGCGATTCGTGCCGGTGAAGACCTGGTTCGAGACGCGGCGGATGTCGGCCTTCGTCACTTTGTCCACGCGGTTAAGGTAGTTGAACAGCTCGCGCCAGTCGCCGTAGCGAGTCTGGTAGATGGCGAGATTCTCTGCCAGACCCTCATTGCTGGCGAGGCCGCGGATCAGATCGGCCTTGGTTCGCGTCTTGAACATCTGCAATTCGTCGTCGGTTACATCCTGTGTCTTCAGCTTCTGGATTTCCTCGGCGAAGGCCTTCTGCATCTCCGCCGGGGTGTGGCCGGGAAGCGGGACCGCATAGAAGGCGAACAGGTGAGCGTACTTGATGCCGGGAAATCCGGTGAAGCCGGCAGCATAGGCCGCAATCTGCTTATCGCGCACCAGCGAGCGATACAGTCGCGAGGTGCGGCCGTTCGACAGAATGTCGGTGATCGCGTCATAAACCACGTCGTCGGGCGCCAAGTAACTGGGCCGGTGATAGCCCTCGAGATAGAACGGCTGTGCTGGATCGTGCAGCGTGACCTCGCGAACCGAATTCTGCGGCGGCTCGATGGTGTGATTCTCCTCCGGCTTGGACGCGGCGGGAAGCTGGTTGAAGTACGGCTCGATGATGGGAAACACTTTGTCCGGATCCAGATCGCCAACCAACCCGATCACCATGTTGCTGGGCACGTAGTAATGGTGATAGAAATTCTGCGCGTCGGTGGCGGAGAAGCTGTCCAGATCGGAGGCGTACCCGATTGTCGGACGATGGTAGGGATTCGCCATGAAGGCGGTACCGAGGAACTGCTCGATTAGCCGGCCCGTGGGGCGGCTGTCGGTACGCATGCGGCGCTCTTCCATCACCACGCTGCGCTCGGTGTAGAACTCGCGGAAGACGGGATGCTTCATGCGATCGGATTCCAGCGCCGCCCAGAGCTCGATCTGGTTCGACGGCAGCGAGTACATGTAGGCAGTCTCGTCATAGTTGGTAAAGGCGTTGACGCCGACCCCGCCGTGCGATTCGATCACCTGACCGAATTGATTCTTGATGACGTACTGGTCGGCATCTTTGATCGCATCCTGCCAGGCCTGTTTCAGCTGCGCCAGCTTCTGCGGATCCTGCCCGACACGCTTGACGCGCTCGCCCTCATAGGCAGCGTAGGTCTGCTCGACCTTCTCCAGTGCGGGCTTCTCTTTCACGTAATCGGTAGTGCCGATGTCGGGGGTGCCCTTGAAGGCCATGTGCTCCATCATGTGCGCCAGCCCGGTCTCGTTGAGGGGGTCCTGAGCTGAGCCGGTATCGACCAGGGTGAAGAACGAAAAGACCGGCGCCTCCGGCCGTCGCCATAGCACGATGGTCAAGCCGTTCGCCAGCTTCTTCACCGTGACGTTCTTTTCGTACTGTGACACATCGAAGGAACTGGTCTGGGTCGATTGCGCGGCATTTGCGGATGCAGGCTGCGAATTCTGCGCGGTCAGCGGCAATACCGCTGCCAACAGCAGCAGGCCGACGAGCCGAGTGCGGCGGTACTTCATTCTGCCTCCAGGAGCTGGGCAAGCTGAGTGAACACAAAGTTAAAACGTTACGCAGTGAGGGACGAGGAAGTCAAACCAACGAAAGCATGGGTAGCGGGTCAGTTTGAATCAATCTTATCGTCCAGGGTGGAGCACGCCTTGAGGCGTGCATGCGCCGCCCAGGTTCGAGATGCGCTTGAGCGCCTGAGGTAATCGGTACCATTACCTCAGCGGTTGAAGCCGGACGTTAAGAGAATCCTTTGACTGCAAGCCTGGATGGCATGCTCCACCCACGTTCATTCAAACTATACCTCTACCCGAGCAGGAGTCAGTGACTGGGCGGCAGCTCGACGGCGAACGAATTGTGCTCGGCCTGGTGCAGGAGGTGCGGCGTGACGACGACCAGCAGTTCGTCCTCGGTAACATTCTTGCCGTGCACCGTCGCGCCGTAGCCCAGTCCGGGGACCTGCCCGAGATATGGATAACCGTTGATGCTGAGGGTGTCATTCATGTCAATCATGCCGGTGATCACACTCGATTCGCCATTCTTCACCGTGATGTTCCCGCTGTACTCGCGATTGTTGATGATGGGAATGCCATTGACGTTGGTTGTTCCCAGTGAACGAAGCTGCAACTCGAACTTCATGCTTACCGAATGGTCGCCGTTCACCAGCGGCGTAGTCTTCAGGATCAATCCCAGATCTTCAAAATTAAATGATGGGAACGGCGCGGCGTAACTGCTGTTGCCGATGACCGATGCAATCGACGCGGTGTTGTAAATAGGAGCGAAGGTGGCGTTGATGATCGGATAGCGCTCGCCGATCTTCATCGTTGCCGGGTCGTTGTGCGCGGCGCGCAGCTGGACGTGCTCCAGATTGCGTATATCCGAGGTATTCAGGCTGAAGGTCGGCGTGACCCCGGTGCCACCCGCATTCAGGCCAAACAAGGTCAGGCCGCCGCCGAAGATCACGAACGGAGTCGTCAGAATGGAGCCGGTGCTGGAGTTCTGCAGCTGCGACAACAGCGCGGAAATGGCGGTGGAGTTTCCCTGATTGATGCCGCCGGATGCGATCAGCTGGTTGATCAGGTTTTGCGCGCTTGGTCCCAGTGTCCCCAGAAGGGCCGGCGAAATATTGAACATGGTGAACTGCGTCGGCAGCGCGGTTCCCAGCGACCGGGCAAAGCTGGTGGCGACGGCATACACGCGAATGTCGAGCAGCACCTCCGGCCGGCCGGTTGTCAGACTGCGGATCAGTTGATCGGCGGCGTCCAGCACCGGCAGCTCCGCGCGTATGACGATGGCCGATTGAGATTTGTTCATCGAGATGAAACGCAAATTCAGCAACACCCGCAGCGAGTTCATCATCTCGGTCAGCTGTTGGTCCGTGAGATCGGTCAAGTAGAACGTGCGCAGTCCCATGCGCTCGAAGGTGCGGCGGTTCTCGACGGTATCGGCCAGCAGGAGAATCTGCTTAGGCGAGAGCGTTACCCAGAAGGTCTTGGTGACGTCGTTCGCCGCGCGCATGGCGGTGGCAAAATTCACATCCTGAATGTCGTAGTGCACCCGCAAGTTCTTAACGGAGTCGTCGAACTCCACCGTAACGCCGTAGGCGCGGGCGACTTCTGTCAGCAGTGCCCGCGAATCGCCGCGGAAGTGGAAGTCCTGGTGCTTGGGATCGGGCTGCAATTCGATGGGAAGCGACTGCTCCACCACGCTGACTCTTTGGGCCGTCTCCTCCGCCTCGGGCATGGAGTCGCGCAGCCGCTGCATGGCGTAATCGTTCGACGGGTCATAGTCGAGCGCTCGCCGGAAGTCGGCCATGGCGACGATCTCATTGTTGTTCTGCATGGCGTTATTGCCCTGCCGCAACGCTCGCAGCGCCAGCTCCTGGCGGGCGAATTCCCGCGCCGTCACATACGTCACATTGCGCGGATCGAGTTCGGAAGCGCTGGTGAACTTGTCGAAGGCGGTATCCAGATGGCCTTTCGACTTCAACTTCAAGCCTGCCTGAAACTGGCGCTTGGCTTCGGCAGCCTCGCGCGGCGTGACCGTTGGCAGGATTGGCGTTCCAGGCGGTGCGCTCGGGACCTCGCCGATTGAGCTGGTCGACGCCTGCTCCGCAGCCGTAGGATTTGCGGGACCTTGCCCGGCAGCCAGCGGCTGCAACTGAGCAGCTGGAGTGGCTTGCGGAGCGGCTGATTCTGGACCAAGTTGCGAGGCTTGGCTCTGCGGAGTAACTGCAGAACTCGGCGAAACCGCTGCAGCGTCCGGCGCAGCAGTTTGCTGTGCGGCCAGCAAACTCGCCGAAACAAAGATCAGCAACATCGAGGCGAAGAGCCGCATGTATGGCGATTGTAAGGCAGAAAGGCGGAGGCGCGCCAATTGAGCTAGTGGCACTAACGATTCATTACAGGACAGCATTCGGCAGTTTGACGTTCCAGCAGCCGTTCAGGTGGCGTAAGCTTGCCCAAGAAATGTGCCTGACTTTTCGCGCCGGCACGACTTTTGGCCCGGGCTTTGGGTTATAAACATCGGAAACGCGGGAAGGATTCTCATGAATCGCCTCCGATATGGCGTGCTCGCAGCGCTGCTGATCCTGCTCGCGGCCAGCGTCTACGCGAAAAAGAAGCAGACGTACGCCGCGGACGATCCCAAGCACGCGCTTCACGCGCTCGATCGTCTTACCTTCGGCCCGCGTCCTGGCGACGTGCAGGCCGTCGCGGCCATGGGTGTCGACAAGTGGATCGAGCGGCAACTGCATCCCGAACAAATTAACGACACCGCGATGCAGGCTCGGCTGGCCGGATATCGCACCTTACAGATGAGCACGCGCGAGATGGTGCTTGCCTTTCCGCCCAATCCCATTGTCAAAGCCGTAATGGGCGGCAAGATGGCGATGCCGCGCGATCCGAATCGGCATGCGATCTACGCCGCAGCCATCGCTCGCGAACAGGAGAAGCAGGAACAGAAACAAACGGCGGCGAATGATGCGAACCCGGCCGCAAGCACACCGGGATCTCCTGCGGGTACAGCAACTCCACAGAATAGTACCGGCGTGAAGCCCGCTGATTTAACGCAAAGCCAAATGGCTCGCCGCGAGGCGCACAGCGCGGTCGACGATCTCATCCTGATGGCGCCGGCGCAACGCATGAACCGAATTCTCAGCATGCCGGCTGCCGAGCAGCACGACCTGATGCAAGGCGTTCCGCTGTTTAAGCGGCAGGCGCTGCTGGCCGGACTCACGCCGGAGCAGCGCGAGACCGTGATCGCGCTGAATCGTCCCGAAGCGGTCGTCGAAAGCGAAGTGCAATCGGCAAAGCTGCTGCGCGCGGTCTACAGCGATCGCCAACTGGAAGAGGTTCTCACCGATTTCTGGTTCAACCACTTCAACATCTTTATCGGCAAGGGCGCGGACCACTACCTCGTCACGTCGTACGAGCGCGACGTGATAAGACCGCACGTGCTTGGCAAATTCAAAGACCTGCTGATCGCGACCGCGCAAAGCCCGGCGATGCTCTTTTATCTCGACAACTGGCAGAGCGAGGGTCCGAACTCCGACGCGGCTCTGGGAAAGCCACTCAATCCTGGAGCTCGCGCCTACATGGAACGGCATGGAATCTATCCGCCACCGCGCCAGCAGCCAAATCAGCAGGTCAACCAGCAACCGAAGCGTCGCACCGGCCTGAACGAAAACTATGCGCGCGAGCTGATGGAGTTGCACACCCTCGGCGTCAACGGTGGCTACACGCAGCATGACGTGACGGAAGTCGCGCGCGTCTTCACCGGCTGGACGCTTGAAACGCCGTACCAGGGCGGCGGCTTCATCTATCGGCCGCGGCTCCATGAGCCCGGCGACAAGGTGGTTCTCGGCCATCACATCAAAGAAGCCGGCGAGAGCGAGGGGATGGAAGTTCTCAACCTTCTGGCGAGCCAGCCGGCGACCGCGCGCTTCATCTCCACGGAACTGGCGCAGCGCTTCGTCTCCGACAATCCGCCGCCAACCCTGATCGATGCGATGGCGAAGACCTATCTCAAGACGGATGGCGACATCCGCCAGGTGCTGGAGACGATGTTTCACTCGCGCGAGTTCTGGGCGCCGGAAGCGTATCGCGCGCGGCTGAAGACGCCGTTTGAGTTTGTCGTCTCGTCGCTTCGTGCCACGCAAGCCGAGGTCACGGATCCGCAGCCGCTGCTGGCCACGCTGAACAAGATGGGCGAGCAGTTGTACGGCTGCCAGCCGCCGACCGGCTACTCGACTAAATCAGATGTCTGGGTGAACTCTGCAGCACTGCTTGATCGCATGAACTTCGGGCTTGCTCTTACGACCAATCGGCTCCCCGGCACCACCTTCGATCTGGCGCAGCTGATGGCTTATGGAACGAGTGGCAGTTCGGCGCCTCAGCACAACGGGGTCGTGCCGCCGACGGCCCCCACGGCAGCTGCCACCGCAGCTGCGAAGCCGCCGGCCGCGCCAATCCCCGTTTCAGGCACTGCCGTGAATTCGGCATCGGCTACAATGCCTGCGCTGGCTACTGAAAGCGTCGATCCGTACCAGGTGCAGCTTACTTTGGAGCAGACGCTGCTGGCTGGCGACGTGTCGAAGCAGACGCACGACACGATCGAACAGCGCATCGTCAGCCCGGAAAATGCGGCGGAGAGCCAGAATCCGAATCGTCCGCCGAACGTGAATGTGATTGCCGGATTGCTGTTGGGATCTCCGGAGTTTCAGAGGAAATAGATCTTGCAATGGGACAAACAGCAGGTCCTTCGACTACGCGTCCGCCCGTTTCGCAAAAGATGCGAAACGAAAAAACCTTGCGGACGCTCCGCTCAGGATGACACGGTTGTTGGTTGCTGTGTTTGTTGCTGTCGGTTGTTGTTGGTTGTTGCTAATCGCTAATTGCTAAAGGCTGGTTTTATGATCACTCGACGCGCATTTCTGCAAAACGGCGCCATGGCGGTGGTCGGCACCGCGGCCATCCCATCTTTTCTGACGCGCGCGGCATGGGGCGCGGTTTCATCGCAGTCCAACAAGCGTCTGGTCGTAATCTTCCAGCGCGGTGCGGCGGACGGCCTCAATATCGTCGTCCCGCACGCCGAGCCCTCGTATTACGCGATGCGGCCGAGCATCAACATTCCGCGCAATCAGGTGATCGACCTCAACGGCTTCTTCGGACTGCACCCTGCACTCACGCCGTTTAAGCCGCTATGGGATCAAGGGCATCTCGCTATCGTTCATGCCGCCGGCTCGCCCGACCCGACGCGCTCGCACTTCGACGCGCAGGATTTCATGGAATCGGGCACGCCCGGCATTAAGAGCACGACTGACGGCTGGCTCAATCGCACGCTGCAGACTGAAGGCAGCGCCGCCGACGTTCCCTTCCGCGCCATCGCGCTGGGCACCTCGATGCCGCGCATTCTGTCGGGCAAGGCGCCGACCGTTGCAGTCAACAACGTCAACGCCTTCGGCATCGCGGGCGGAAATCCTGCAGCCACGCCGCTCGGCAATACCTTCGAAGCGATGTATGCACAGTCGGTCGACGCCGTCCTCCACGGTACTGGTCAGCAGACATTCGAGGCGGTCAAGATGTTGAAGTCGGCCGATCCGCAACACTACACGCCTGCGCCGGGAGCGAATTATCCCAAGGGACGCTTCGGCGACGCGCTGCGCCAGACGGCTCAGCTCATCAAGGCCAACCTCGGGGTGCAGATTGCATTCACCGACATCGGCGGGTGGGACCATCACGTGAATGAAGGCGCTACCGAAGGCCAGCTTGCCAACGTGCTGCGCGACTTCTCGCAGTCCATCGCCGCGTTCTGGACGGATCTCGGACCGCTCGGCGAAGAGACCGTGATCGTCACCATGTCGGAGTTCGGCCGCACTGCGCACGAAAACGGCAATCGCGGCACCGACCACGGCCACGCCAACGTGATGTTCGTTCTCGGCGGCCCGGTGCGCGGGGGCCGCATATACGGGCGTTGGCCGGGCCTTGATCCGGCGCAGCTCAACGACGGCCGTGATCTCGCGCTCACCACCGATTTCCGGCGAGTGCTGGGCGAGGCAGTCACGAGCCATCTGGGAAACGCAAATCTGGGCACTGTCTTCCCCGGCTTCAATAACTCATCGGGGCAGTTCCTGCATTATCTGGGCTGAACTCGGGTTCTGCGGATGCAAGTGCATGTCGTTGTAACAATCTTTGTCCCCGAATTGTGGCCAAAATTTTTACAATTTTGGCCGAATTTTCTGTTGCCGGAAACAAGAAGCTACTCTACTATCTCATGTAGTTTCGAACAGTTTGACTCCCAGAGATTCCCCCTCGTCTCCCCCCGGATTCAAAACTGCCCGGAATCATTACCAGTTAATTTAGAGTTCGCGGGAATTAGCGTTTCCTTCTCCAAGGAAAGGTTTGTTTCGGGTAGGCGTTCGTTCCCGGGACGGAAGGCCGGACCACTTTGCCTAGGGATGTACGCGTAGTCATTAGCACCGCAGTCTGCTCTCTTCTTACGATCAGCTTTCTATCGATTGTCAGCCTGGCACAGGCTCCCCTCAGCGCATCCGCCGCGACAGCTTCCAGCAGCGCAAATTCGTCCACGACGAACAATGCCACTCCGCCCAGCGAACGGGTTGTGATCAAGGTCGGCGATAAGCAGATGACGCAGGCGCAATTCGAGCAAATGATTGCCGATTTGGAGGCCGTACAGGGCCCTGCCGACCTCAGCCGCAGAAAGATCGGTGAGAAGTTTGCGTCAATGTTTGTTCTTTCCCAGCAAGCGGTAGCCGATCACCTGGAGTCTTCACCCGACGTCGTTCGGCAGATGGCGATCGACCGCACTCAGATTCTCTCCAATGCCGAATTTTTCAAAATGAAAGATGCGGCCAAGCCGACTCCCGAACAGATCAAGGACTATTACGACTCTCACCTCGGCGACTATGACGTAGTGACATTGCGGCGGGTCTTCATTTGGGAGAAAGGCAAGGGCTCCGCTCATCCCAATGGACTGACTACGGAAGAAGCCAGCGCGCTGGCCGAGGCGATCAAACAGGCGTACGCGTCGGGATCCGACCCCAACAAGCTGATCAAGGATCCGGAGTTGGTACATGTCGACGATAAGCCTCTGTCCTTCCAGTTCGGCGGCGAGATGCCAAGCGAGATGGAGAAGGTGGCTTTCGCCATGCAGAAGCCGGGCGAGTGGGTGCAGATGCCGAATACCCCCGGCAGCATAGTTCTGTTGCAATTGGTCTCGCGCAGCCGCCGCAGTTTGAGCGATGTGAGCGAGCAGATTGAAAAGAAGCTCCAAAATCAGAAGTTGCGAGAAGAGTTGGAGGCACTAAAGAAGAAAACCGGTGTCTGGATGGACGAGACGTACTTTGCCTCGAAAGCTCCAGTCGCCGGATCCAGTATGGAGCCTGACGCTCCGGGCCCAGGTAAGTCCAGCACGCAGAGAGGAGAAAAAGATGAACGCTAGCCGTAAGATGCTCTGGTACGCACTGCCCGCCTTGCTCGTGGCGATGTGCGTTCTTACACCAGGGTTCGCGCAAGCTCAACATACAACCACGGGTATTCCCTGCTCGGAGATTGCTTCGCGCCATCTGCTGATGCAGGACAACTTGGGAGCCGGCTTGACCCTGATTGAGTGTGGAGTGGTTCAGGGCGGCAAGCCACAGGGCTCAGGCCATGAAGTAGAAGGTGACGAGCCGCAGCCTCCCAATGTGCAGGTCAGCAACCGGAGCTGCAGCTCTGGCAGCTCTTGCACCAAGAGCGAAAGCATGGTGGCGGCGAGCACCAAACCGGGCGATCAGACAGTCGTCGTGAACTACAACGACGACTACGGCTGCTGCTCGGATGGCGTCTCGGGTACGTCGGTCTCCAAGGACGGCGGATCGACCTTCACGGAAATCATTCCGCCGCCGTTCAACACGGGACACGGTTTTAACGTCGGCGATCCAATCGTGATTTTCAACACGAAACTGGGCAAGTTCTTCGCTGGTGATCTAGCTGAAAACTGCGGTGGATTTGGCATCGGAATCTGGAGTTCTCCTGACGGTGAGAACTGGACGACTGCCGGCTGCGCCAGCAATAACAACAATGATGACCGCGAGTCGATGTGGGTGGACAACAACCCCTTCAGCCGCACTTACGGCCGCATGTTTGTTTCGTTTAATAACTTCAATCAAGGTAACGGGGGTCTTGACGTCGTTCATTCGGATGACGGCACCAACTGGAGCAATCCAGTAACGCTGAACAATGGCAACACCTTCATCCGCGATGTCCAGATCACGGGAACGCCTCCGGGACCGCCGCAGCCAAACGCTCTTTTCATCAGCAGCGTGTTCGTTGCCGGTATGGACGAGGGCGGAGGAGGTCTCAGCACCCGCCAGAACCTCATGTACCGCTCGACCGATGGGGGTAACACCTGGACTACGGTCGTCATGGGACCCCGCTTCAATCCGCCCGGTGACACCACCTGCGGTTACTTCGCCCAGATGAATCCCATCTGGCGACACATGGGTTGGGGAGAGCCGGGAGCAGGTCCGAATCAGGTGGTCCACTATGCCTACGCCGCCAAGGGTGCGCTGTCCACTGGCGACATCATGTACACCCGTTCCACCGACAACGGCAGCACCTGGTCGACTCCAATCGTGCTGAACACTCCGGAGACCAACCGCTTCCAAAGCCACTGGATGCCATCCTTGTCGGTCAACTACAGCCCCGGCACCTTTACGCAGCCGCAGGATGTCACCGTGTCGTGGTACGACCGTCGGCAGGCTACGTCGGCCTGCAACAACGTCGGCGATCCGGGATGCAACTACGAGCGCGTCGGCATTCAGTCGAGTGACAACGGCGTCACTTGGGGACCGAACATCACCATCAGCAGCCAGATCATTGCTGAGCCGGCGCAGGACGATCCCAATCTCGTGAGCTGTTATGCCGGCGATTATGACTACTCGACCGCCTTTAACAGCACTGCCTACATCACCTGGACCGACGGCCGCGTTTCGGTCGGAGGCGTTCCGGTACAGAACGTGTTTTTCGCAGCGCAGCCCGAGCCGTAAACCAAGTAGCCTATGATTGACTTGTTGGAGGGCAACCACACGGTTGCCCTCCTTTTTATTTGGGAACTCAGAGGACTGAGGCGCGGAGTGATTAGCCCAGCGCGGAAGCGCAAGGTATAGCCGCGACCTGTATGTTCTTGCGATGCCACGTCGAACCAAAGATCGATTATTCGCGGTTCGCCTGTCGCACGCCTTCCAGCGTTCCCAGATCGCGCCAGGAGTATTGATCGGTGCGAAAGCCCAGGATGTTTTCGCCTTGACCGGCGAGCCGTAGGTAGGCGGGGACTATCGGAAAAACCCCTTCTTCCGTTAGCAGCGAAAAAATGCGGCAAGAGATGACGTGAATCCCGCAAAAGGCGAGCGGCCGGCATTGCCGACTGGAGCGGACAATCTCGTCAATGCCTTCCGACCTGCGCCCGCACAGCCGGTTGTCATCGTCAAACAGCAATTGCCGTGAGCTGGCGCGCTCCTGGACAGCCAGAGTCGCGAGAGCGCCGCTCTCGGCGTGTAGTTGCACCATGCCTTCGAAATCGATGTTGCTGATGATGTCGACATTGTGTACGAGGAAATGTTCACCGGAGTCATCTTGCTGAAGGAAATGCGCAGCTTGCTTGAGCCCGCCGCCGGTGTCGAGTAGTACTTCCTCCCGCGAGATCTCGACATGCATGCCAAAGCTGTCGTGGGCCTTCAGGTAATCGACCACCATATCCGCAAAGTGGTGAACGTTGACGATCACCTCGCGGATACCGAAGCTGCGCAAACGAGCCAGCGTGATCTCCAACAGCGAGCGTCCGTTAATTTCAACTAGCGCCTTCGGCCGGTCATTGGTCAGCGGCCGCAGGCGCGTTCCCAGACCCGCGGCCAGGATCATCGCGCGCATCAGTCCAGCTTCTCCAGTTCTCGATGTTTCACGATGACATCCAACCCCTCTCGCGCTCGCAGATGTCTGGCCAATTGTTCAGCCAGGTAGACGGAACGGTGCCGACCGCCGGTGCAGCCAAACCATAGCGACAAGCTCTTAAACCCGCGGTGCACATAGTTGTCGACGGCCCCGTCGACCAGCGCGATCGCATGCCCTACAAACTGCCGAACGGCTTCCTGTGTTTCAAGATACTCGATGACGTTCGCGTCTTTGCCGGTTGCTGATTTGAATCGCTCGTCCCGTCCAGGATTGGGCAGGCTGCGCGCGTCAAAGACAAATCCGCCGCCGTGGCCGCTCTCGTCTCTGGGGAGCCCGCAGTGAAACGAGAAGCTCATGATTCGCACCGTCAGCTTGTCGCCTTCCGCAGCCACGCTCTGCAATCTCTCCGAGGTCACCATGTCGGCGAAAGCTCTCATCAGCGCAGGCAAAGCAATCGGCAACTCGACATGACTTAGCAACCAACGGACGTTCTTCAGTGCATAAGGGATGCTTTGCACGAACACCGGCCTGCCTTCGTACAATCCGCGAAATCCATATGCTCCCAGCGCCTGCATGATGCGAATGAACACATAGGCGTAGTAGTGCCGCAGGAACGCATCGCGATCGAGCGCGATGTGAGTTGCCAGCTGATCGAGGTAGTAGTCCAGCAGTTCCTGCCGCAGTGCTGGCGGCAAATCTGCCTTCGCGTCAAACAGCAGCGACGCGATGTCATACTGCAGTGCGCCCTTGCGTCCGCCCTGATAGTCGAGAAAGGACGGTTCTCCCTCGCGCAGCATTACATTTCGCGACTGAAAGTCGCGATAGAGGAAATAGTCGCGCTCCGCGCTCAGCAGGAAATCAGTCAAACGCCGGAAATCGTCTTCCACCGCCTGCTCGTTAAACGCAATTCCTGCGAGCTTGAGGAAGTAATACTTGAAGTAATTCAAGTCCCAGGCGATCGATTGCTGGTCGAAGCCGGCTCGCGGATAACAAACGGAATAATCAAGATCACGCCCGGCTTCGACCTGAAAACGCGGCAAGGCCGCAACCGCCTTGCGATACGCCTCGATCACCTTGGGAGCAATCTTGTCACCGGATCGATTGTTTGCGAGGTACTGGAAGAGGGTTGTGTCGCCCAAGTCCTCCTCCAGGTAAGCACCCTGATCCAGATCCTCAGCATAGATCTCCGGCACCGGCAGGCGGTGGCGGCGAAAATGTTTCGAAAATTCCAGGAAGGCAACGTTCTCTTCGCGCACGCCGTACAGGATGCCGATCGCACTCTGTTGCTGATTGCGCAGCCGTATGATTTCGCGGCCGGAGGCGCCTAGCTTGTCGCCGATGGGGCGCAGGGTCTCAGCAGGAGCGCCAAAATGCTGCTCGAAGAGCTTCTTGAGGATGTCCATGAACCAGTGCCCAGCGACCTGGTGTGGCGTTATTCGAAGTGAATCAGGTCCTGACCGACTTTAACCGCTTTCCCGGGAGTGACGTCCACCGATTTGATTGTACCCGCGTGCTGGGCCATGACGTTGCTCTCCATCTTCATCGATTCCAATACCAGCAGAACTTCTCGCGGCTGCACCTGCTTGCCGGGCGCCGCGTTGACGCGCGCCACCAGCCCGGCAATCGGGCTGCGAATTACATTGGGGTCGCCATCGACATCCGGCTTGCCGGCGGTGGGCAGCACCTCTGATTGAATTGTGGCAGTAACGGGGGTGGAGGGATCAAGTTCGGCTTCGTTGGCGACATCAACTTCTACTTCGTAGGCTTTGTCCTCAATAACGATCCTGAGTTTCAAATTGCCTCCTAGAGCTCAGCCATCCCACTTTTCGTCAAAAGCAAACTCACCACGGAAAGCACGGAATACACGGAATTTTTCTTCGGTTTGGCCCCTTCTTTTCTGCGTCTTCCGTGCTTTCCGTGGTGAAACACATCCGACCCTGACATCAGTGTCCGCGCTGCACCAGGTTGTGCGACGTCTGAATCATATCGCGGCCCTGCGAAGCCCAGGCGTTGGAATCGCTGTCC
>Ga0335078_10010842_pt1 | contig 13499 bp, 11 predicted proteins | sample Lox_Sample_32_FD_206711 | JGI IMG/M metagenome (GOLD analysis project Ga0335078, IMG submission 206711) | Soil microbial communities from Loxahatchee National Wildlife Refuge, Florida, United States - Lox_Sample_3.2 | ecosystem: Environmental > Terrestrial > Soil > Wetlands | place: USA...
CGCGGCAACCGCAAGACGGCAGCTATCAGGAAAGAGGCAGGAAGCAGTCAGCCAGCCCGGCGACCACATGCACGCCACCGGGCCAGATCGTCACGCCTCTTGACAGCAGGGGTCCCCATGGGTGCGGTGATGGATCGGGGAGGGGCTGGACTGGCCGGGAGGGCAGCAGCACGTACCCGGCGAGACAGGTGGATCCTCTGCTACGCCGGAGGATTCCACGTTGCCGTGAGCCACTCCAGATCGGCCCGGTCCTTGGCCCGCGCCCGTTGGTCGCGGGCGAACAGGGCGCCGGTCTTGGTCACGACGAGCGTGTAGGGCCTGCCTTGCCGCCTGGTCACGTGGGTTACGGGCAGTTCAGCGCCGTCTATGCGAGAGTGGACATGCTGCCTGCCCGGCTTGGCGAGCGGCCACTCCAATGTCGGCCGGCCTGGGTCGGCCAGGAACATCTGGAGGGTGTCGCACAGACCGCACGCGCAGCCGCCCGCGGGCAGCCTGATCGACCAGTCGCCGGGGGTGCGCTGCGGGCGGGCCAGCCCGGCGCGCAGCCGTGCCGCGCAGTCGGCGGCCAGCCCGCCGAAGCCAGCGTCGGCCCGCGCGCCGTCCGGGTGCAGTTCCGCGGCGCGTAGCGCGGACATCTCCAGCGCGGTCACTGCATCCCCCTGTCGCCGGATGTACCGGGTAACCGTGTCCCGTGTACTGGTCGCCCCGATCGCGGCGGCGGCTGTCAGCGCCGAGGCGAGCGGCTTGCCCAGGTCAGTGAGTTCCTTGTCGCGGTAGCTGGGCGTCGGTGACGTGAGAGCCGCGCCGATGTCCTCACCGATCCACTCCCAGGCCAGGCCAAGCAGCCGCTGCGCGGTCATCGCTCCGGTGCTGTGCCCGGCTTGCAGTCCTGCGCACAGGCCAGGCAGCTGGCCCGCCAGCCACTGCCGCCGTTCCTACCCGCCGCCGTACGCCCACGCCGGCTGCGGCCCGCCGAACCACGTCCGCAGCAGGTCCGCCGCCCACCGCTCGCCGTAGCCGCTGACGATGTTCCCGAACAGTCCGGCGTAGGCAGCGGCCAGGTCGTCAACACGGAACGGGCGTAGCAGCATTGCCGCGGTCTCCGCGTCCGCCACCGCGCCCGCCGCCCGCAGCGCCTTGCCGAACAGCCCGGGGATCCCGCCCGTCTGCTCCGGTGCCCGGGCCCGCAGAGCGCTGTCCCAGAACGGTGCGAGCGTGGCCGCAGCGGCCTGGGCGTGCGATGCGCCGCCCGATGAGGCCATCGCTGCGAGCTCGTCAAGAGCCCAGGCCGGCGACGTTTCGGCGCGGTTCGCGAAGGCCTGCTCGCGGGGCCACACGACGACCGCCGCCCGCCGGTACCAGCGGTCCAGCGTGTTGCCCCAGTTGCCCATGTAGCCCTCGTACTGCGACTCGTAGGGCGTGAGGTCGCCCGTCGGGGTCGACGCACAGACTTCGTTCCCGCCGACGAACAGCGAGGTCTCTTCCAGACGGTTGCCATCCGGCCCAGTCCAGTGCGTGAGGGCCACCTCGGAGTCGATCAGCTCCTGAACCTCGTATTGAGGATCGCCGCCGTCCTGGCCGTCCCCACCCTCGTCTTCGTCCTCGCCCTCATCCCAGCGCTGCCCATACCCGTAGTCGTCGTAGTCGTCCTCGAACGCGCTGTGCGTCGTCTTGATGTCGGCGAGCGCAAGCACGGCCTCGCAGCCCGCCCGCCCGGCCGCGGACCGCAGCAGGGACGCGCGGCTTCCGTCGACGCCTTTCAGCCGGGTCCAGGTCAGCGCGCGCGGGGTGTACTCGTGGTCGAGGAAGTAAACGAGCCGACCCGGCGGATCGGCGACCGGCCCGCCGTAATAGCGGGGCACTGGCGTCCGGAGGTGATCGCGCAGCAGGCCCGCTAGTTCGGTGACGGTCCCCTCATCGCCGTCCGGACGGCTGGTGTCGCCGCGCAGGAGGAGGTTGTAGGTGAGCGTGATCCGGTATCCCGAGCGCACCTTGCGAACCTCGTGACGGCAGTCGGCGTAGAAGGCGACCAGCGACAGCGCCGTCTTCGGCCCCCGGTAGGACTTCCGCTCCTCGTTATGCCCCACGACCAGCTCGCCGCCGGTGTACCTGGACGGCAGCGTCACCACCAGGGTTCCGACCATCGAATCGTCTTTCTCGGTGTCCTGGTGGGCGGCGAAGTGCTGGTTCCGCTCGTACACCAGCAGGGAGTGAAGATCGGCGGTCAGCTCGGCCGCGCCCGGAAGCCCCAGCTCCTGTCCTACCGTTGCAAGGATGACCTTCAGCCCGGCATCGTCCCACCTGGCACGGACGAGATGCTTCGGGATCTCCCACGTGTCGCGGACGTCCGCGTCGGTCAGCGTCTCCTCGCCGCGGCCGAACCGGGCCGGCCGCCCGAGGCTGACAAGCTTGCGGGCCCGCGCGGGCGTCACCGGGAACTCGACGGCCCCGAAGCCCTCGACCTCCAGGCTCAGGGCGTCCGTCCCCGCCGTCAGCTCCACGCTGAACGCAGTCTTCGCGTCGCCGCGTAATGTCCTGGCCAACCGGTCACGCGCCGCGATCACCATGGCCCTGCCTTCCCCGTCCGTGACGAACTCAGTACAGCTCTGCTGCTGGGACTCCGCCGTCATCGAAGCATCCCGCGCGATGGGCTGTACCGTAGTGCTATCCGAAGACCTGGGCGACGGCCAGGACCACGCCGGGGTCCGGGTTATCAATCCGTTCCGCTAAGCCCGCCGCACCTATGTGGTTATCGCTTGCAGCTGGCGGCGAGCGGGGGCGGCGATGGCCCAGGGGCGCGTCCTGATCAGGTAACCGGCCCTCAGCTCGATGACCGGTGTTCCCGCGGGCGGGAGGGGGTGCGGGGGACTGGCACCCTGGTCAACCTCCCGCCCGGGCTGGGAACTCCGGCTACTCGACTATAGTAGCGAGGCGGGGTGAGCTTGTCAGCTATGTTTCGAACATTTTCTCGAACATGGACAGCCGGCCTGCCGGGTGGCGCGGCGGACGCGGCGCCCGCCGGGTGAGTGGCGGGCGCGGCGCGCCATCCGGGACCCTCCGCAGGCGGCATGACCTGCGGGCGTTCCCGGGCCAGCCGCCACCGTCAGCCGAGCACATCCACCGGCCGTTCCAGGTCACGGGCGTTCGGCTCAAAGGGGGGTTATTGGCATCGCCGGCCCCCGGGTGCCAGCCCGTTACCGGGACCCGCTAAACCGGACGGGTGCCCAGCGCTGTGGTCGACGCTCACGTCCACCTGCTGCCGCCCCGGCTGCAGGCCGCCATCCGTGGGTTCTTCGCCGACCGCGGCTTCCCCAGTCACGGCTTCGCTTACCCGGCCGACCCGGGCGCGGTGTGCGACCGGCTGGCCGCCGAGGGGATCACCGAGGCGTGGTCACTGCCGTACGCACGGCGCCCTGGCTCGGCGGCCAGCCTGAACATGGAGATGGCCCGGTTCGCGACCCAGCAGGACGGCCCGGTCCGGGTCATCGGCGGCTGCACCGTGCACCCGGCTGACGACCACCCGGCCGACGTGGTCCGGGCTGCGGTGGAAGACGACGGCCTGCGGGTGCTCAAGCTGCACTGCTCGGTGGGCGGCTTCCTGGCCGACGACCGGCGCCTCGACCCGGTCTGGGAGTACGTGTCAGGGGTGGCGCTGCCGGTCGTGCTGCACGCCGGGCACGCCCCGGACGGGCACACCGAGGCGGCCGAACTGGCCCCGGTGGCCACCGTGGCCCGCCGTCACCCGGCGGCCCGGATCATCATCGCGCACTGCGGGCACGCGGCCAGTGGCGAAGCGCTGCGGCTGGTCGCCGAGCACCCGCAGGTACATGCCGACCTGACCCCGGTGCTGCACGAGCCGGTCCGGCCCGCCCCGGAGCAGCTGGCCGCGGTGGCGGGCAAGGTGCTGTTCGGCTCGGATGCGCCCAATACCGGGCTGCGCGTGTCCAGCCTGCTGGCCGGCCTCGACGGCCAGCTGCCAGCGGAAGCCCGGGCGGCCATCACCGGCGGCACCGCGCGGCGGCTGCTCGGGGAGATCCGGGCCTGATGCCAAAGCCGCCGCCCCATCCCAGCCTGGGATGGGGCGGCGGCTCGTTACCGCTGGGCTGATCTCAGGCGGCCACGGCAGCCTGGTGGGTGGCTGGCTCCAGGGCCAGGCCGAGCACCTCGCGGACGTCGCTGACCGTGTGCACGGTCAGCTGGTTCCGCACGTCCTCGGGCACATCCTCCAGGTCAGGCTCGTTCCGCTTGGGAATGAGCACGGTGCTGATACCGGCCCGGTGCGCGGCGAGCAGCTTCTGCTTCACCCCGCCGATCGGCAGCACCCGTCCGGTCAGCGACACCTCACCGGTCATGGCCACGTCCGAACGGACCAGCCGGCCGGACAGCAGCGAGGCCAGCGCGGTGGTCATGGTGACCCCGGCGCTCGGCCCGTCCTTGGGCACCGCACCGGCGGGCACGTGCACGTGCACACCGCGGTCCTTCAGGTCGCCGACCGGCAGTTCCAGTTCCGCTCCGTGCGAGCGCAGGTAGGACAGCGCGATCTGGGCCGACTCCTTCATCACGTCACCGAGCTGGCCGGTGAGCGTGACGCCGGTCGTGCCGGTCTCCGGATCGGCCAGCGACGCCTCGATGAACAGCACATCGCCACCTGTGCCGGTGACGGCCAGGCCGGTGGCCACCCCCGGGACCGCGGTCCGCTCGGCCGACTCCGGGGTGTGCCGGGGGTGCCCCAGGTACCCGCGCAGGTCGGCCACGTCCACGGTGACCGGCAGCGCCGTCCCACCGGTGGCCAGCTGGGCCGCGATCTTCCGCAGCACCCGCGCGATGGTCCGCTCCAGCGACCGGACCCCCGCCTCGCGGGTGTACTCACTGGCCAGCCGGTGCAGCGCGGCGTCGGTCAGCGTCACGTCGGACGCTTCCAGGCCGGCCCGCTCCAGCTGCCTGGGCAGCAGGTGCCCCTGGGCGATGACGACCTTCTCGGCCTCGGTGTAGCCGTCCAGCTGGATCAGCTCCATCCGGTCCAGCAGCGGGCCGGGGATGGTCTCCAGCGCGTTCGCGGTCGCGATGAACAGCACGTCGGACAGGTCGAGCTCGACCTCCAGGTAGTGGTCGCGGAACGTGTGGTTCTGCGCCGGGTCGAGCACCTCGAGCAGGGCCGCGGTGGGGTCGCCGCGGTAGTCCGCGCCGAGCTTGTCCACCTCGTCCAGCAGCACGACCGGGTTCATCGAACCGGCCTCGCGGATGGCCCGGACGATCCGGCCGGGCAGCGCGCCGACGTACGTGCGCCGGTGACCGCGGATCTCCGCCTCGTCCCGGACACCACCCAGCGCGACCCGGGCGAACTTGCGGCCCATGGCGCGGGCCACCGACTCACCCAGCGAGGTCTTGCCGACCCCGGGCGGTCCGGCCAGGGCCAGCACCGCGCCGCTGCGCCGGCCGCCGACCAGGGCCAGGCCCTTGTCCGAGCGCCGCTTGCGCACCGCCAGGTACTCGATGATCCGGTCCTTGACGTCGTCCAGGCCGGCGTGATCCGCGTCCAGGATGGCCCGGGCGCCGGTGATGTCGTAGGCATCGCCGGTCCGCTCGTTCCACGGGATCTCCAGCACCGTGTCCAGCCAGGTGCGGATCCAGCTGCCCTCCGGGGAGGCGTCGTTGGTCCGGTCCAGCTTGGCCGCTTCCTTCATCGCGGCCTCGTGCACGTTCTGCGGGAGGTTGGCCTTCTCGATGCGGGCCTTGTAGTCCTCTTCCTCGGTGCCGGGCTCGCCGTCCAGCTCGGCCAGTTCCTTGCGGATCGCGGCCAGCTGCTGGCGGAGCAGGAACTCCCGCTGCTGCTTCTCCATGCCCTCGCGGACGTCGTTCTGGATGGTCTCGGCCACGTCCAGCTCGGCCAGCTGGTCGCGGGCCCACCCGGTGAGCAGCTCGAGCCGCTGTTCCGGGTCGATGGCCTCCAGCAGCTGCTTGCGCTGATCCAGCGTCAGGTATCCGGCGTAGCCGGCGCTGTCGGCCAGCGCGGACGGGTCACTGATCCGCTGCAGCACGTCGACCACCTGCCAGGCGCCGCGCTTCTGCAGGATGGTCGCGGCCAGCCCGCGGTACTCGCGGGCCAGTTCCTGGGCGCGTGCCGAGGCCGGCGGCTCGTCCACCACCGTGCCCTCGACCCACAGGGCCGCGCCCGGGCCGGTCGTGCCGACGCCGATGCGCACCCGGGACAGGCCACGGATCACCGCGGCGGGCTCACCACTGGGCAGCCGCCCGGTCTGCTCCACCGCACCGAGCGTGCCCAGCGCGGAGTACTTGCCATCCAGCCGCGGCACCAGCAGCACCTGCGGCGTCTTGTCTGACGCACCTGGCACCGCCGCCGACATCTGCGCAGCCTGGATCGCCGCGCGGGCCTCAGTAGCGGAGGTGTCCAGCGGCACCACCATCGTCGGCAGCACCACTGAATCGTCCAGCGGCAGCACCGGCAGGCGGAGTGTTTCGCTCATGGTCACTTCCTGATAATTGGGCTTGTCGTTTCCCGTTCAACAACGCCCGGCGTGCATTGTTTCCGGATTTCGTTCGCCCACAGCGGACGTGCGTCTGGGCAGGTCAGAGTGGATGCCGAACAGGCGGAGCACGCGGGGTCGCACGTGACGGGAGCCGCCATTAGACGCGGCCCATAAGCCCGGGGCCAGATGGCGACGCCCGGGATAACCGCCGGCCGGCCCCGGCTATTCCCTGGGCTGTGACCCCAGGCCCGGAGGCCGGGCGGCCCGGTGCCAGCGGCGCGGCCAGGGCAGCGGCGGGCAAGCGAACGGCGTGTGCCCGTAGCGTCTCCACCCGTCCTGCCATTCGGCGTAGACCGGGGAGAACACGGCACCGCCCAGCCAGATGACCGCAACCACCTGGGCCCACGCCACGAGCGCGAGGACCACGCCGAAGGAACCGAACAAACGCCCATTGTCGGTGATCCAGTAACCGAGCACGAACTCCGAGGCTGTCGCCGCGATCAGGTAGGCCACCGCGACCAGCAAGGCCCCGGGGAGCAGCCGCCGGACGCTCACCTGGCCGTGCAGCAGCAGCCGCGGCGTCCAAAGCCAGAAGGCGACCAGGACCGCGAACCCGATCGGGCTGGCCAGCATCCAGCCGAGAGAGGAGACCACCCCCTGCTCGGCCACCTGCAGGCCCAGCAGCAGGGTGCAGGCCAGGAACCACAGGGCGAACCGCCAGCGGTCGGCGGCCGAGCCGGCTCCGATCCGCCAGGCCCGCGCGTAGACACGCTGGACGATCTGGCCCAGGCCGAGCCCGAAGATCAGAAAACCGGCCAGGCTGAGCACCGTGGCCGCGGCGGCGTTACTGGCTTCGCTGCCAAACGCCGACGACACGAGCCGGGCGGCAGGCTCGTGGATGTGCAGGTGGTAGATGAGGTGCTGGGCGATGCCGTTGCCGGACCCGGAAGACAGGTCGGACAGCGCGTACATGGCCAGCAGAGCTGGCACGACCGACAGGAACGTGCCCAGCACAAGCGCTTCGGCCGAGTTCTCGGTGCACTCCAGGTAGCGGAGCACGCAGCCCAGCACCAGGCTGCCGGGCCGTCCGCCCGTCCAGTGGGCCAGCCGCCGGTCACCCCATTCGCGCAGGCGGGTACCCCGCTGCGGACCGGAATCCGCTGAGCCGCCGGTCATTACCATGCTGTTACTGTAAGTAATCAAGTGGATACGGAGACATCATGTGCACGAGGATCGTCTGGTCTGGTGGGTGTCGGCCGCCGACCTTACCGGCCTGACCTACTACTTCTGGTCTCGCAGCAGCCCGGCCGCGATCTGGGTCGAGCTGCCCGGAGCCGGCCTGGCCCCGGGTACGCCAGTGCGCTCGCTGGACCCGGGCCAGCCCGGCCTGGCCGGGGGAGGTGTCCGGCCAGCTGCGGCCGGCTGGGCTCCGCTACTGAGCCGCTTACTGAGCCGCTCCGGTCCGGGTGAGCTGCACCGGGCCGGCCGGCCGTGGCGGGCCAGCCCGCAGTAGCGTGTGGGGATGACTGAGCTGCCACCTGAACCACCGCGCGAGCCGTCCGAGTTCCACCGCGACCGGCGCCAGCACGGCGGCGAGATAGACCGCCTCAACGACGACCAGCTGGCTGAGCTGACCGAAGAGGAGCGGGTGGACGCGGGGCTCGATCCCTTCGAGCCGGATGAGGTGCCCCCGGCCACCGACGACCCGGTGCCCACCGACGTCACCGACAGCCCGGTGTACCAGGACGCGCGGACCGAGATCGACAATGAAGAGGCCAAGGGCGAGCTGCGCCTGGGCCGGGACGGCTTCCCGCCCACCCGGTACGAGGAGTCCTAGCCCGGGCTCAGCTGGCGAAGTCCCGGGCCAGCTGCTCTGGGTCACTCGGCCGGCCCGCCCGGGCATGGGCGGGACAGCCTGGGCACGAGCTTGCTTGCCTAACGCCAGGACCGGCTCGGTGGCCGTACCCAGGCTCGCCGCCGGCCTGGGCCCGGTGGTGACCGGCGGGTGGTCATGGTGGCTGATGCTTGTTCAGCGCCTGAGCCGCCAGTGGCCGGACGGGAGCGGGAGGAAACGGGCCGAGGGCAGACCGGGTCGTGCTCGATGGTGGCTCGCTGACCTGCGCCGGGGTGGCCCGGGTGGCCCGGCGCGAAGCTACGGTCGAGGTGGCCGCGGGCGCCGTCACCGCGGCCCGGCGGGCCTGGCAGACGGCCCGCCGGGTGGCCGGGCAGCGGCCGGTCTACGGCATAACCACCGGGGTGGGCGCCAACCGCACGGTCCAGGTGGCCGCGGCCGAAGCCGCCCAGCACGGGCTGAACCTGCTGCGCAGCCACGCCGCCGGGGCCGGCCCGCTGCTCACCCCCGACCTGGCCCGGGCCATGCTGGTCGTCCGGCTGAACCAGATCGGGGCGGGCGGCTCCGGGGTGGATCCCGGCGTGCTGCACGTGCTGGCCGACGCGATCAACCGGGGGTTCGTCCCGCCAGTGCCGCGGTACGGGGCGATCGGCACCGGTGACCTGACGGCACTGGCGGCGACCGGGCTGTGCCTGCTCGGGGAGCGGGCCTGGCTGCACGGCAGCGGGCCGCCGCCGCGCTTCGCGCTGCGCCCGGCCGAGGCGCTCGGCTTCCAGAGCAGCAACGCCGCCACCCTGGGTGAGGCCGCGCTGGCCTGCGCGGACCTGACCGGGCTGAACCGGGCCGCGGTGGTCATCGCCGCGCTGTCGCTGCTCGCGGTGCGCGGCTCGGCCGAGCCGTTCGCCGGGCCGGTGCAGCTGGCCCGGCCGCATCCCGGGCAGCAGCAGGTCGCCGCGGCCGTCCGCGAGCTGATCGCCGCCGACCCCGGAACTCCGGCCCGGCTCCAGGATCCGTACGGATACCGGGCGTTCCCGCAAGTGCACGGGCCGGCCGTGGATGCGGTGGCGCACGCGCAGCAGGTCGTCACCGCCGAGATCAACGCGGCCAGCGAGAACCCGCTGATCGACCCGGCGGCGCACACCGCGTGGCACAACGGCAACTTCCACGCTACATATGTAGGACTGGCCCTGGACGCGGCCCGGGCGGCGCTGTTCCAGACGGCCGCGCTGGCCGCGGCCCGGCTCGGCACGCTGGTCGAGCCGGCCTTCACTGGGCTGGAGGCGTTCGCCGCGGACCGCCCGCTGGACGGCGACCTGGCCGCCGCGGCCGGGCTGCTCCGCGAGTATGCCGGCTTGACTCGCTGGTAACCCCGCCGCACTGGTGTGTTCTATGGTGAACCAGTACAAACGCGGCGGCAGCGAGGAGACCTGATGAGCATTCTGGGAACCCGGGTAGTGCGCACCGAGGACCCACGACTGCTGACCGCGGGAGGTACCTATACCGATGATCTCCGGCTGCCCGAGCTGGCCGGGGCGCTCCGGGTAACGTTCGTGCGCAGCCCGGTGGCGCACGCCGGGATCACCGCCATCGACACCGGCGCGGCGCTGGCCGCCCCCGGGGTGGCCGCCGTGCTGACCGCGGCCGACCTGGCTGGCCTGCCCCCGGCCGGGGACCAGCCGGTCACCGAGCCGCTGCTCGCCTCCGGCCGGGTCCGTTACGTCGGTGAGCCGGTCGCGATCGTGCTGACCGAGGACGGTTACCAGGGCGAGGACGCGGCCGAGCTGGTCAGCGTGGACTACGAGCCGCTGACCCCGGTGGCCGGGGTGGACACCGCGCTGGCCGGCCAGTCGCTGCTGTTCCCGGGGACCAGCTCCAACGTGGTCGGATCCGGTGGCCAGCCAGCCCCGGCCGGCGCGTTCGGCGGCTGCGACGTGGTGGTCGGCCGCACGTTCCCGAACCAGCGGGTGGCCCCGGTCCCGCTGGAGGTCCGGGCGGCCGCGGCACGGTGGGCGAACGGCCGGCTCACGCTGTGGGCCAGCACCCAGAACGCCCAGCAGGCCCGGGACGCGGTCGCCGCAGCGCTCGGCCTGGACCAGCCCGCGGTCCGGGTCGTCACCCCGGACGTCGGCGGCGGCTTCGGCGCCAAGATCGCCACGGACCGGGACACCACGGCGGTGGCCTGGGCGGCCCGGCAGGTGGGCCGGCCGGTGCGCTGGGTGGAGACCCGCCACGAGAACCTGCTCGGCATGGTGCACGGCCGGGCCCAGCAGCACACGATCCGGATCGGCGGCACCCGGGACGGCCGGATCCTCGCCTACCACCTGGACATCGTCCAGGACTGCGGGGCCTACCCCCGGTTCGGGCTGTTCCTGCCGACGCTGACCCAGCTGATGGCGAGCGGGGTATACGACCTGCCGTACTGCGGGTCCAGCTACCAGGTGGTGGTGACGAACACCACGCCGGTCTCCGCCTACCGGGGCGCTGGCCGGCCCGAGGCCACCGCGGCCATCGAGCGGGCGGTGGACCTGTTCGCCGCCGAGATCGGCATGGACCCGGCCGAGGTCCGGCGCCGGAACCTGATCCCGGCGGAGGCGTTCCCGTACACCACCCCCGGCGGGGCGGTCTACGACACCGGGCGGTATGAGGCCGCACTGGACAAGGTACTGGCCGCGGCCGGGTACCCGGAGCTGCGGGCCGAGCAGGCCCGCCGCCGGGAGCGCGGTGACGTGGCCCAGCTCGGCATCGGGCTGTCCTGCTACGTGGAGATCACCGCCGGGGACTATTCCGGCGGCGAGACGTCCCGGCTGATGGTGGACAGCACCGGGGCAGCCACCGTGTACGCCGGCAGCTCCCCGCACGGCCAGGGGCACCAGACCGCGTTCGCCATGCTGGTCAGCGCCGAGCTCGGCATCCCGATGGACCGGATCACGGTGCGGCACGGCGACACCGACGAGGTGCCCCGCGGCGTGGGAACCTACGGATCCCGGTCGCTGCAGCTCGGCGGCAGCGCGGTGCACCAGGCCGCGCAGGACGTGCGGGACCAGGCCCGGGGGCTGGCAGCGAAGATGCTGGAGGCCAGCGAAGCCGATCTGGAGCTGGACGTCAGCCACGGCACCTGGATGGTGCGCGGCGACCCGGACACCGCGCTGGGCTGGGCCGCGGTAGCTGGCCAGGCAGGCCCGGGCGGCCTGGTGGCCGACGTGGACTTCCGGCCGGCCAGCCCGACGTTCCCGTTCGGCGCGCACCTGGCCGTGGTGCAGGTGGACACCGAGACAGGCCGGGTCACCCTGCTGCGGCACGTCACGGTGGACGACGCGGGCCGGGTACTGAACCCGGTGCTGGCCGAGGGGCAGCGGCACGGCGGCATCGCCCAGGGCGTGGCCCAGGCCCTGCTCGAAGAGGTGCGCTACGACGCCGACGGCAACCCGCTGACCGGGACGCTGGCCGACTATGCGGCGATCACCGCCACCGGGCTGCCGTCCTTCGAGCTGGTCGAGATGGAGACCCCGACCACGGTCAACCCGCTCGGGGTCAAGGGCATCGGCGAAGCGGGCACGATCGGCGCCACCCCGGCCGCGCTGAACGCGGTGGTGGACGCCGTAGCCCACCTCGGCATCCGGCACATCGACATGCCGGCCACGCCACTCCGGGTGTGGACCGCGATCAACGAAGCGAGGGCGCGTTCGTGAAGGTAACGATGACGGTGAACGGCGCGGACGTGGCCGCTGATGTCGAGGACCGCACGCTGCTGGTGCACTTCCTGCGCGAGGTGGCCGGCCTGACCGCGACCAACGTAGGCTGCGACACCACGTCCTGCGGCGCCTGCACAGTGCTGCTGGATGGCGAGTCGGTGAAGTCATGCACCGTGCTGGCGGCCCAGGCGGATGGGCACGACGTAGTCACCGCGGAAGGGCTGGCCGGGCCGGATGGTGAGCTGCACCCGGTGCAGCGCGCGTTCCGCGCCGAACACGGTTTGCAGTGCGGTTTCTGCACCCCGGGCATGGTGCTGGCCGCGGTGTCGCTGCTCCGGGAGAACCCGCAGCCCACCGAGGAGCAGGTCCGGACCGGCCTGGAGGGCAACCTGTGCCGGTGCACCGGCTACCACAACATCGTGCGGGCCGTGCTGACCGCGGCCAAGGACATGGCCGCGGAACCCGCTGAGGTGGCCCGGTGATCCCGGCGCCGCTGCGGTACCAGCGCGTGTCCTCGGTGGACGAGGCGCTCGCGCTGGCCGCCGAGCACGGCGAAGACGCGAAGTTCCTGGCCGGTGGGCATTCCCTGCTGCCGCTGATGAAGCTGCGGCTGGCCCAGCCCGAGGTGCTCATCGACCTGGGACCGCTGCGCGAGCTCAGCTACATCCAGGACGCCGGCCGGCACATCGCGATCGGCGCGCTGACCCGGCACTATGACCTGGAGCATTCCGCGCTGCTGGCCCGGGCCGTGCCGCTGCTGGCGCACGCGGCCGGCCAGGTCGGCGACCCGCAGATCCGGCACCGCGGCACGCTGGGCGGGTCACTGGCGCACGGCGACCCCGCCTCCGACCTGCCCGCGGTAGTGCTGGCCCTGGACGCCACGCTGGTCGCGCGCGGGCCGTCCGGGGAGCGGGAGATCGCCGCCACGGACTTCTTCCACGGGCTGTTCGAGACGGCCCTCGAGCCGGACGAGCTGCTGGTGGAGGTCCGGGTGCCCACGCCCGCCGCGGCCGGCTGGTCGTTCCAGAAGTTCACCAAGCGGGCCATCGACTGGGCCATCGTCGGGGTCGCGGTGCAGGGCGGCGCGGTGGCCCTGGTCAACATGGCCAGCACTCCGGTCCGCGCGGTCGCGGTGGAACGGGCGCTGGCCGGTGGGGCCAGCCCACGGGACGCCGCGGCGCAGGCCGCCCGGGGGACCAGCCCGGTCGAGGACATCAATGCGACCCCGGCCTACCGTGAGCATCTCGCCCGGGTGCTGACCGGGCGGGCACTCGAGGAAGCAGCCGGCCGGGCCGGCTTACGGACACCGCACGTCTAGGAGAACCATGAGCCCCCGTACCAGTCCGCCGTTCCGTGCTGATCATGTGGGTAGTTTGCTGCGGCCGGCTGGGTTGCTGGCGGCGCGGGAGGATTTCGCGGCGGGGCGGGTCAGTGCCGGGCAGCTGCGGGCGGCTGAGGATGCGGCTA
>Ga0335078_10010843_pt1 | contig 13499 bp, 12 predicted proteins | sample Lox_Sample_32_FD_206711 | JGI IMG/M metagenome (GOLD analysis project Ga0335078, IMG submission 206711) | Soil microbial communities from Loxahatchee National Wildlife Refuge, Florida, United States - Lox_Sample_3.2 | ecosystem: Environmental > Terrestrial > Soil > Wetlands | place: USA...
GAGGCGTGTCGCCAGGCACAGGTGCTTTAGTTCTTTGAATTTTATCGGTGAAAGCTCATAATCGTGAAGCCATGCCAGATGCCAGCCAGATAACGCAGGTATTGCAGGCGATGGGACGCAGCGAGAGTGGAGCAGCCGAACAGTTGCTGCCGCTCGTATATGACGATTTGCGCCGATTGGCGACGGCGCGGATGGCCAATGAAATGTCGGGCCAGACGCTCCAGCCGACTGCTTTGGTCCATGAAGCCTGGTTGCGCCTGGTAACGGACGAGGATCGGACCTGGCAGAATCGGGCGTATTTTTTTGGCGCGGCAGCCGAGGCGATGCGGCGCATTTTAATTGAAAAGGCGCGGCGAAAATCCAGGTTGAAGCACGGCGGCGATCAGACGCGGTTTAACATTGAGGATTTGGAACTGGCGGACACCACCCCCGACGACAAGGTTTTGCTGATCAATGAGGCGCTGGAGAGCCTCGAAGCCCAAGACCCCGAGTCAGCCCGCATTGTCGTGCTGAAATTCTTCGGCGGCCTGACCAGGCAGGAAGTGGCCGAGAGCTTGAAGATCTCCGAACGCATGGCGGATCGCCAATGGGCCTATGCCAAGGCCTGGCTTCTGCGGCACATCCGGGCGCAACATTGAATCTCGCCGGATCCAAATCAATTGTCCCCAGAACCGTGGCTGGCAAAATGAATTTCTCCCCTGGAATTCATGAGTGAACAAGGGCCTAAACCCAAAGGAATATTTTTTGGCAAGAAAGCCCCGCGATTGGCGCATTATTAATAATAGACTCATGAGCGTTCCGATTTCACGGGAAAAGGCGGTGTTTGACGCGGCGCTGGAAGTGACCGACCCGGTGCAACGCAAATCGTTCCTCGACCAGGCTTGCGCTGGTGACGCGGAGTTGCGTGCCGCAGTCGAGGAGTTGCTGGCGACCCAAGGCGACGCCGAGGAGTTCTTTGCTGAAAGCGCCTCATCCTTGACGACGCTGGCCGGCGAGCTTGAGTCCGCTGTTGCGCCAGCAGAACAGCGAAATGAACCGACCTTTGAAGAAAAGCCCGGCACGATAATCGGGCGTTACAAGCTGCTTCAGATGATCGGCGAAGGCGGTTACGGGGTGGTTTATATGGCTGAGCAGGAGCAGCCGGTGCGGCGGCGGGTGGCGCTCAAAGTGATCAAGCTGGGCATGGACACCAAGAATGTTATCGCCCGATTTGAAGCCGAGCGGCAGGCGCTGGCGATGATGGATCATTCGAACATCGCCCGGGTGTTCGATGCCGGCGCAACTGAAACGGGACGCCCTTATTTCGTCATGGAACTGGTGCATGGCGTGAAAATCACGGAGTATTGTGATCAAAACCAGCTTGCGCTGGTACCGCGACTTGAACTGTTCATACAGATTTGTCACGCGATCCAGCATGCGCATCAAAAAGGAATCATTCATCGGGACATCAAGCCGTCGAACATCCTCGTGACATTGCATGACGGCGTGCCGGTTCCGAAAGTGATTGATTTCGGCATTGCCAAGGCCACGGAAGAAAGACTGACGGACAAGACGCTTTTCACGGCTTTTGCGCAATTGATTGGCACACCCGCTTACATGAGTCCCGAGCAGGTGGAATTAAGCGGTTTGGGCGTTGATACCCGCAGCGACATCTACAGCCTCGGCGTGCTGCTGTATGAATTGCTGACGGGGAAAACGCCGTTTGACACGAAGGAATTATTAAAATCCGGCGTGGATGAAATGCGGCGCACGTTGCGGGAACGCGAGCCGGGCACTCCGTCGTCTAAACTGCGCACGCTGAACGGCGAGGAGTTGACCAAAACGGCCAAGCAGCGCCACGTCGAACCGCCGCAACTGCTGTCGCAATTGCGCGGCGACCTCGACTGGATTGTCCTGAAGGCGCTGGAAAAGGACCGCAATCGCCGGTATGAGACAGCCATCGGCCTGGCGATGGACATTCAGCGCTATCTGGACGACGAACCGGTGCTCGCGCGTCCGCCAAGCAACTGGTATCGGCTGCAAAAACTGGTGCGGAGAAACCGGATTATGTTCCTCGCTGGCTGCGCAGTGGGCGCGGCCTTGCTCATCGGGATAATCACTTCGACGTTACTTTTAATCAAGGAACGCGCCGCCTTGCGCCGTGCCGTCTCTGCACAACAAGAGGCGGAAAGTGCCCTCCATGAAGCTGAGTTGCAGCGCAAAGCTGAACTGCGCGGAAGGATTACCCAAGCCGCATTGTTGATAGCGCAAGGAAAATACCAGGAAGCCGACAGGTTGGTGGGTGGGATTCCATTGAATAAGCCTTTGGCCGATCCGGCGGTAGTCTTCCGGTCCTTGGGCTATTGGCACGCCTTGGAGGGCCGCTGGCCCTTAGCGGTTGAAAGGCTTGAGACGTTGATAGGAATGGATCAATCCGATAAACTGGATGTCGTCACACTTGATTACACAGCACTGGGCACCGCCTTGATCGCGTCCGGCGATTTGAACGGATATGACCGTTTCCGACAGACAGCAATTCTCCGGTTCACGGGCACTAATAATCTCTTTCCAGATCGGATTATCAAATTCTGTCTGCTGTCGCCCGCGAATCAGCAAATGATGCAGGAATTGCATGCCCGGGCGGATTTTGTAGAGAAACAGATTTTGACAGAAACAAACGGTCCTGGGTCAAGTTTGGCGCCGTGGCACGAGGAGGCATTGTCATTATTCGAGTACCGCCAGGGGGACTATGCGAAGGCGGCAGACTGGTCCCGACGCTGCCTGGCTTATCCCGCTCCTGATTACGCTGCGGGCCGGAGTGCCGCGGCAAATGCGATTCTGGCAATGTCATGCTGGCAGATGAGCCAAAGGGATGAAGCACTGTTAGCATTGAGACAGGGTCAGGGCGTGGTCGAAGTCAAGTATAAGCCCGGGACTAACAAGGCAATTGCCCCGAAGGGTATTTGGTATGACGTGGACTTCGGACGCATTCTGTTACGTGAAGCCACAGGGCTTCTGGCAAACATGCCCAGCCAGACTAATTCCCCGGCCCAATAATCCATCACGCACCCCGCGCCTTTTCTCAGAATTTTTGGCGAGCTTTGAAGGCGTCCGTCGCATTATTGCTATGAATGGAGTCAGGTGTTCACATTTTGGAGATTTCAGATTGCCAGCGAGGAGACCTTCGCGTCATTTGGGAGATCCGCGTTCTGGTGCCGTCTGATGAAAATGGTAAAAACGTCAACTACGCCAAACCAAATGAGACAGTCAAGAATTAGAATTCTCGTGGCGGACGACCATCCCGTGGTTCGCGATGGCATTGTTTCCATAATCGAAGTCGAAAAGGACATGCGCATCGTTGCGCAGGCAGAAAACGGCGTGGAGACAGTGGAGATGGTTGAAAAGCTTTTGCCCGACATTGTGTTATTGGACTTGCGAATGCCGCGTCTGGACGGACTGGAAGTCATCGCACAAATTCAATCTCGCCGCAGTCCGAGCAAAGTTGTCGTTTTGACAACTTTCGAAAGTGAACAGGATGTTCATTTGTCACTCAAGGCGGGAGCGCGTGGCTACCTGCTTAAAGATACTTGCCGACGAACGCTGTTGGAGACGATCCGGCAGGTGCATGGCGGCAAGACATGTATTCCACCGCGCATCGGCCAAAAGCTTGCAGAAAATATGAGCCGCCCCGTGTTGAGCGGGCGTGAGTTGGATGTTTTGAGGCTCGTCGCTGATGGGAAAAGCAACAGGGAAAGCGGCGCGCAGCTTGGCATAACTGAAGGGACCGTGAAGACGCACGTCAAAAGTTTGCTGAACAAGCTTAAAGTTCCGGGCCGGACGGCCGCGGTAAGAGAGGCAGTTCATCTCGGTCTTGTTCGGCTGGCATAAATCTTCTGCATTAATCACCCTCTCTCTTTGTGAATAGGCGGGAGTCTGCGTTGCGTCCAGTTGTGCCCGCCTAAGTGCATTCTTAATGTGTTACAGTTCCGTTTATGGGGCGGTTGCGAGTGGCAACGCGAAATGAACGGCCGATAAAAAACCAACAGCAGTTTTATCAAACGGTTAAGCAACATCTACTATGCCTACTTTATTTGATCCTGTATGCATCGGTGCGTGGGACCTTCCCAACCGCATAATCATGGCGCCGCTGACCCGGTCGCGGGCCGGAACTAAGCGCGTTCCTAATGCGTTGATGGCCGAATACTACACGCAGCGTGCGTCGGCGGGTCTGATTATTTCTGAAGCGACTGCGGTAACGCCGATGGGCGTGGGTTACGCCAATACCCCTGGCATTTGGTCGCCAGCTCAGGTTGAAGGGTGGAAGCTGGTGACGCAATCGGTTCACAATGCGGGCGGGAAAATCCTACTTCAACTCTGGCACGTCGGGCGCGTTTCCGATCCCATATTTTTGAACGGCAAATTGCCCGTGGCACCCAGCGCCATTGCGCCTGCCGGTCATGTTAGTCTGGTTCGCCCAAACAAACCGTATGTGACACCCCGTGCGCTCGCGCTCGAGGAAATTCCAGGAATCATCGCAGCTTATCGCAAAGGCGCTGAAAACGCCAAGCTGGCTGGCTTCGACGGTGTGGAGGTCCACGGGGCCAATGGCTACTTGCTTGATCAATTTCTTCAGGACAAGTCCAATCATCGCACAGACGCCTATGGCGGTCCGATTGAAAATCGCGCCCGGCTCTTGCTGGAGGTTACCGACGCCGTGATTTCCGTTTGGGGCACGGATCGGGTCGGAGTGCATTTGTCGCCACGCGGCGATTCCAACGACATGGGCGATTCCAATCCGTCGACTACATTCGGATATGTCGCGCGTCAATTGGGCGAACGGCGGATCGCGTTTATTTGCGCGCGTGAATCGCTCGGCGAAAACCGCATCGGGCCGCAGTTGAAATCAGCTTTCGGCGGCAGTTACATTGCCAATGAACAATTTACGCAGGCAACCGCGAACCAAGTGCTGGCCGCAGGCGAGGCGGACGCGGTTGCGTTCGGTGTGCCGTTTCTGGCGAATCCGGACCTCCCCGAGCGTTTTCGCCAAGCGGCTCCGCTAAATCAGCCTGATCCATCCACCTTTTACCCACCTGGTCCCAAAGGTTACACCGACTATCCCTTTTTGCAGCAGCCAGCTTGATGGAATATGATTTCCAGCAGGCTTACCCCTCTCTCGTTGTGTATAGGCGAGAGTCTGCTTTAAGCCCAGTCGTGTTCCGCATCTGCAAGCCCTAGTCTAATGAAGACGAATGTGGGCGATTACTTTGAAAAAACTGGACGAGATGAAATTCTTCGGTGCCGACATAAACGCGCAGAAGATCGAGGTGTTGAAGAGCATCCCGATTTTTCACGAGCTTACCCACAAGGAAATACTGGACGTGGAAGAACTCCTGCATGAGCGCATCTATGAAAAGGATGAAATCATTTTTGAGGAAGGTGATCCGGGCCATGGAATTTTTATCGTCGTCAGCGGCAAACTTCGCGCGGACCCCAACCACAAGTTGTTGAAGAACACAGTTCTTGATTTTGGCCCCGGCGAATTGGTGGGCGAATTGTCTCTCTTCGATGAGGCACCGCGCACGGCCAAGGTTGTTGCCATTGAGCGCACAGTGACAGTCGCTTTGTTTCAAGCGGAATTCTCTTCGTTGCTGCTGAAAAATAAAAGCATCGGCACAAAAGTATTGGTTGAGATTGCGCGAACCTTGAGCTGCCGGGCGCGGCAGCTTCTGCTTCAAGAGAGACATGTTCCAAGTTTATGAAACCCTTCCCGCATCCTGGTGCCATCACGCTCTTGGTGGTCATTTTAATTACCTGCGCGCTGCTTTTTTTGCTCCAGAAAATGACCTGGTTTGTTGTGCCGGTTTTGCTGGCGCTGATGCTCTACTATTGTGTGCGGCCCGTCATGCGCGCGTTGGTAGACCTTGGAATGCGGCATAAAACCGCCGCAAAACTCGTCTGGCTCCTCCTGCAAATAGTGACCGCGACAAGCCTGCTTGCGGTCGGACTTCTCACGGTGGCCAAGGCCGGAACGTGGCAAAGCGATCTCGGCCGATATGTCGCCGCCGGACAGGCGCTGCTGCTGAAAACTGCAGGAGCGCTTGAGCGGGTGGTTCCGATTTTCCAAAGCATGAATCTGGCCACCCAGATTGACCAGAATGTTCATCAACTCACCAACCAGTTCGCCGAAGAGAAACTGCTGCCGATCTTCCTCCAGTCCTTGAGGTGGCTGCCATCTTTGCTGCTCGTGCCCTATTTCATCTATTTCATGTTGAACGACTCCGACCGGCTGAAGAAATACATTGTTAAGAGCGTGCCCAATGCCTTCTTTGAGAAGGCGCTGCTTCTGTTTGCACGTTTGGACACCAGCCTTCAAAACTACTTTCAAGGATTGCTCCTGCTAACGCTTTTGGACACTACTTGTCTGGGGCTGGGGCTTGTCGTGCTGGGAATTCATAACCCGATTTGGTTGGGACTGGCTGCCGCTGTGCTGGCTTGGATTCCTTATGTCGGTTCAGTCATTGGTTGCATCTTGGTCGTTTTGATTGCTGCTACTGATTTTCCTGAAAAAACCTGGACACCTTGTCTTTGTCTGGCCTTATTTCTCGGAGTTCGCGCACTCGACGATTTTGTTTTTCTGCCGTTGACGATAGGACGCAAGCTTCGCGTCCATCCGTTGTTGAGTGTTTTGATGCTTTTTCTCGGCGCAACCGTGGCCGGCACAACCGGTCTTATGCTAGCCCTGCCTTTGTTCGGAATAGTCTCAGTGATTGGTGAGACGATTTCTCATGTCGTGACCGACCGAAAGTTAAGAGCGCGATACCGGGCAGCCCGGCAATTGGTTCTCTCGCACGAATCAGTTTGATTCAGCCTGATTCGTCGCAAATGTCCCTCGAACGAGAGAGTAGAAAACCTCTCTTTCGGCGAAGGTTCCGTTCCCCCGACATGAAGAGATCAAGACCTGTCGGACGCCTAATAGTTACCGGATTCTCGTTTGATTATCTTGTTCGATGAACATTGAGCGCCGAAGGGTCGGCATCGCTCGCAGAAAGATTAACATGATGATTAAACTCGAACACGTCTGTTCAGATGAAAACTGATGGCGCATATACCACCTTCACCGCGGTTGCATGGTTTGTGGTAATCAGCTTCTTATGCCCGTCTCACGCATCTGCGCAGTCAGATTCTTCAGATGATGTGATTAAGGGGCTCAAGGCGCCCGCATCGGCTGAAAGACCCTGGCAGCAGCCGGACATGACAGGATTTGCCGAGACGCTTAACGCCAGGGGGGAGCCGGAAGCCGATCCCCAAAAGGTTTACGATTTGGCCGGACTCATTGATCTTGCCGAAAGCACCAATCCGGAAACGAAAGTTGCCTGGGAGCACGCCAAGCAGGCAGCGGCGGCAGTCGGGCTTGCGCAAAGCGAATATTTTCCGATCCTCGCGTTGAACGCTTCAGCTGATTATTCCCGCGAGCCGGTGCCGGTGCCCGAATCTGCCACCACTGCGGGATACTTGGATCTCAGAACTCAACAAGCGCAGCCCGTCGCCACGCTTGAATGGGTGCTGCTCGATTTCGGACAGCGCAAATCCGGCGTACTCGCGGCGAAAAATCAATTGCTTGCGGCCAATCTTGGTTTTAACGCGCAACATCAGCAGATCGTTTTCAACGTGCAGAACGCCTTTTACGAATATTGCAAGGCACGCGGGCGCATTGACGTGGCACAGTCCGCCCTCAACTCGGCGATGGAGGTCCAGCAGGCAGTAGAGGAGCGTTTCAAAAACGGTCTTGCTACCGCACCCGATGTCTCGCAAGCGCGACAGCAGGCGGTGGCAGCGGCGTTTGATCTGGAAGACGTTCAGGCCAAAGAACGCGACGCGCAGGTGGTTCTCGCTGAAACCATCGGTATCACGCCCACCGTTCCACTTCACTTGGTGGATTTTTCAAGACTGCCCGTGCCCACCAACCTTGAAGACACGGTAGAACAAGTGATTGACCGGACTTTGAAACAGCGCCCTGACCTCATGGCACAAATAGCCGTTCTGCGCGAGAAGGAGGCCGAAATACGCCACGCCCGCACGGCCTACTACCCGACCCTTGCGTTTGAAGGCGCGGCGGGCGGGTCGTTTGACAATTCGCAGATGAAATTTATTGGTAATACGCTTCCGTGGTCGTCCACCCGGCAGCCGGTTTGGGGCGTTGGGCTGACGCTGTCCTGGTCGCTGTTTGATGGCGGCTCGCGCAAGCACAAGCTAGAGCAGGCCAAGGCCGAGCGCGCGGCGGCGCAACACTCGCTGGAAGATTCCCGCGACAAGGCCATTTCGCAGGTCTGGCAGGCTTACACAGACACCAAACTGGCGATCAGCCGGCTGGACGTGGCCACGGCATTGGTTGACGCCTCCGAAAAATCCTACCAGCAAACCTTTGAGGCTTATCAAAGCGGATTGAGCAGTCTGGTGGATGTTTTGTCGGCTCGGCGTGAATTGAGCCAGGCGAGCTACACCCAGCTCGACACGCGGGCAACGCTCCTCGAATCCACCGCCGCGCTGGCCTTTACTTCCGGCGACCTCGGCCCGCAACTGCTGGTACGAAAATTTGGAAACTGAAATCTGGACCATGAATTTGAGCAAACCTGATAAAGTCGGCGCGGCAGCCAGCCAATTGTTCACCGGCAGGGTGTTGTGGCGCGCCGTTGCCGGAATGAGCCTGATTTTGCTGACCGGCTGCCGGGGCGCGCCGTCCATCAATGTGCTCGGCTCGTTCTTTCCGGGGTGGATGTTTTGCATGGCCATCGGCGTGGTGGGATCACTTCTGCTTCGCCTGGTTTTTATCAAGACGAACATTGACGCACATCTGCCGATGCGGACGCCTGTCTATGTTTGTCTTTGGGTGCTGATCACATTGCTCTCATGGCTGCTGTTTTTCAGGAATTGAAATTATGCCCGAAGAAAATCCCATTCCCGCCGAGCCAGCCAAGCCGGAGCCGAAACCTGATTCGAAACCGGATCCCAAAATCCTTGGTCAACGAATCACCCTAGCCATCGTCTTCGCCACGGTGGTCGTAACTGTCATCGCGGTTTGGACGCATGATTACCGGCCGGAGACAGATGACGCGACGCTGCGCGCAAATTTCATCGGCGTCGCGCCACAAGTCAGCGGCCATATCGTCGAGTTGGATGTGAAAGACAACCAATTTGTCAAGGAGGGCGACCTCTTGTTTGTGGTTGATCCGCGCCCTTATGAAGACGCGGTCGCCAGCGCCAGGGCCAATTTGAATCTCACGCGGAAGCAAGTGGCGTCTTTGACCGATGCTTTGAAAGTGGCGAACGCCTCGATTATACGCGCCGAAGCGCAACGACTGGCCGCGGAAGCTTCGGTCGAGCGCGCCGAAGCGGAATTCACGGACGCCGATGATCACGTCAAGCGCCTCGAACCGTTGCTGGCGAAACAATTCGCCACTGCGGATCAACTCGAAGCGGCTCGCACCCGCCGGCTTGTGGCCAACACAAGTGTTCGTGAAGCACAGAGGATGCTCGCGTCGGTCGCCGCTGCCGTAGATGAAGCAAAGGCCCAACGCAACAAGGCCGAGGATGACATCGGCCAGGAAGGCGATGCGAACACGCACATCGCCGCTGCCGAGGCGCAACTTCACGAAGCCGAATTGAACCTCGAATACTGCCGCGTGAAAGCGCCGTTCAGCGGCAAGGTGGTGAATTTCAACATTTCCATCGGCGAGTTCGCACGTACGGGCGTGGAAGTCTTCACGCTGGTTGACACGCGAACCTGGTATGTCGTCGCGAATTTCCGCGAAACGCAGCTCAAGCACATTGAGAATGGTTCGCCGGCGGAAATTTATCTGCAATACAAAGGCGGAAAACGGTTCGAGGGCAAGGTCGTCGGCCTCGCTTGGGCCGTGGTTCCCGAAGACGGAACGAGTGTGGAAGGGTTGCCAGACGTGCCGCGAAACCTGGACTGGGTGCGGCTGGCGCAACGCTTTCCGGTCCGGATTCAAGTGGAAAATCCCGACGACAGTTTCCGCGTAGGCGCGTCGGCCGTGGTGACCATCACGGGACCGGCTCCTAAACCTAACCCGGCGGCAAATCCTTAGAACTGGAACGCTTGTGACCGCGACGCTGACAGCTCCCAGTTTGTGGATTTCCCAATTCTCGGAATTCATGCGCCGCGAACTCGCCCCGACGCCCGGCCGTTGGCAGGCCACGCTACGCATCACACTGGCCTGCATTGCGTGCACGATTCCGGTCATGGCGTTTCATTTGAAAGAGCCGCTCATGGTGATGATCGGAATGTTCATGGTCACCAAAGAGGACATTTCGACCACGCTGCTGGGCACGGTGGTGGCTATCCTTGGCGCCGTCGCTGCTTGCGGATTGCTGCTTCTTTACTATGTATGTTTGCTCGACTTGGTTTGGCTTCGCGTGCTGTGTGTTCCGGCAATCATTATGTTGGGCTTGTTGTTGGTTCGGGTCGGGAATCCCAGCGTCTTCGGATTAGCCGTGGCCGTTATTGTTGGCTTCGGCCTTACAATTCCCGACACCGTTTCCAATATCGAAATTCTTAATCGTACGCCGTTCTATTATTGCTGGGCCTGGACGCTGGGACTCAGTGTCAATCTGGGCGTGCAATTTCTGCTGAACCCGCAAACTTCGAAGTCGGTGCTCCTGCGCGGATTGACCACCCGGCTTGAAGCGGTCGAAGCTCTGCTGCGGCGGTTGGCCGCTGGCAAACCCGCCAATGCAAAACCGTCGTCACTCGTTCCCCTCGCCATGGCGGGCGTGGTGGAACAAATGCGCCAGCTTAAGCTGACCGGCGCAGTCGAGCCGTGGCTTAAAAAATACTCGGCCGAACTGCGCGCGCAACTCATCGTCGCTGACCGCCTCGTGACGGCGGCGGCCGTGATCGAGGCGCAGGGCATCCCGTCCGCGAATGAAGCGGTGCAGCAACGGCTCCTAAATTTGGCCGACGCCTGCGCACGCTGGCGCACCGCGATTGAAAATCACAAGCCGCCAGCAATTTCCAGTGTGCCGGCAGCCGACGCCGGAACCGTTTCGGATCAGGACGCCTTGCCGGCGCTTGCAGAAATGGAGCGCGCGGCCCAACTGATGCCGTTCACCTTTCCGGGCCGGGAATTGCCGGAGGAACTTAAGCCAGCGCCCAACGAGGATAAAGGCGGGTTCCTCGCTCCCGACGCCTTCACAAATCCCGAATACATTCGCTTTGCCATCAAAGGAGCGCTCGCCGGTTTTATCTGCTATCTCATTTATACACTGTCGGCTTATCCGGGCATTTACACTTCCGTCCTCACTTGCGTCCTTTGCTCGCTCTCGACGGTGGGGGCGAGCCTGCAAAAGGGCATCCTTCGTTTCGCCGGCGCAGTCGTTGGCGGCTTTCTTGGAATCATATCGCTCATGTTTGTCTTCCCGCAACTCGACTCGCTGGGTGGCTTCTGGTTTCCGTTTGGAGCGGTCATTGCATTGGCGGCCTACGTCAACTTCGGCAGTGTGCGGATTTCCTACTGCGGCATCCAGATCTGTCTGGCCTTTTGCAAATGCACCCTGCAAACCTACGGAACTTACACCGAGCTGCGCGTGGTGCGTGACCGCCTCATCGGCATCGCCCTGGGTCTCGTGGTATTTGGATTCATCAACAGCCAGCTCTGGCCGGTGACGGCGTTGGGTAACCTGCGTGCGAAATTGGGGTCCATCCTGCGCGGATTCGCGAAGCTCGCCAGCCTGCCCGATACGGATGAAGAACAGGGATTGCGATTGACCGAGGCCTACGCCCTGCGTCTGCAGGCATATCAGAATTTCGGCGCGGTCAATGAATTGCTCGAAAGCTCAAGGTTCGAGTCCGGCGCAGATCAGCGCATGCGGTTGGAAGTCATCGGCGACACAGCGCAGGCGCTGTTTCTGCATGAGCTTGCCATCATTCAACATCGGTCTGACTTGCGGCCATCCTCCGTGCCGCCGCCGTTGCGTACGGCAACAGCCCGATTCCGGACCACGCTGGCAGAGGTGCTGCTGAATCTGGCCGACCATGTTGAACACAAACCCGAACGCCCCATGCCCGACCTGGCAGCCGCATTGGTGGAACTGGAAAAAGCCGTTGTCACACAAATCAAGAAAGTGACCGACGCCGGCGTCGCCGCGCAAATCCGTGCCTGCCTTACGCTCTACCGGGAAACGGTTCCGTTTGTAATGAAGCTGATGAATTTGCGAACTACATAAAAACGCCGTGACTACCACCGCACAGCACGAATTGACAACTGACATTCAAGCCAGACCCGACTGTTGTATCCGTGTGGTTCTCTGCGGCCGGCTGGACGCGCAAACCGCGGTGGGGTGCTGGAACCTTCTGGAGCCAAAATTGGAAGCGGTGCAAATCAAAGTCCTCGAGGTGGACGCGGGTGGCCTGCAATTCTGCGACGGCGCGGGCCTGGCCTTGCTCCGCTATTTGAACATGAGGAAAATGACGCCGTCGGCAACCGTCTCGGTACTGGGATTGGAGCCGGAACTGGAAAAACTTTTCCTCGGGTTCACGTTCGACGATTACGAAGCGTTCCGATCGACGGCAGGGGCGAAAAGACATTCCCTGCCGGAAGAAATCGGCGAATCGGTCAGCCTGGCCGCCGCCGACTTGCGCGAACAGGTGGCCTTTCTTGGCAACATCGTGGCCAGCCTGCCGCCGACCCTCATTGATCGAAAACGAATGCGATGGCCGGAAGTGCGCCGTGTTTTTGAACTCGCCGGCGCGAACGCCGTGCCCATCGTCTCGTTGATCAGCGTGCTGGTCGGGGTGATCATCGCGTTCGAGTCCGCGCAGCCACTGGCGCAGTTCGGAGCGCAAATTTATGTGGCCAATATGATCGGGCTGGTGATGGTGCGCGAGCTCGGCCCGCTGCTCGCGGCGATTCTGCTTGCGGGCCGCTCGGGATCGGCGTTCGCGGCGGAAATCGGCACGATGAAAGTGAACGAGGAATTGAACGCGCTGGAAACGCTCGGCCTTGATCCCATGCGGTTTTTGGTGGTTCAGCGCATCACCGCCGGAATTCTTCTGACGCCACTGCTGACGTTTTACGCGACCTTCATGGGAGTGCTGGGCGGCGTCCTGATCACGTTGAGCCTGGGCTTTCCGCTCACGCTGGTGTTTCATCAACTGACTTCGAGCGTTCATCTGAGCGACGTCGCCCTGGGTGGTGCCAAGGGCATTGTTTTTGGCGCAATTGTTTCCGCCGTTGGCTGCCTGCGTGGTTTGCAAACTCAGCAAGGCCCGAGCGCGGTCGGCATTTCGACCACCCGCGCAGTCGTGACCAGCATACTGCTAATTGTCATCGCGGACGCCGTGTTCTCCATCCTTTTCTTTTTGTTAAAAAAATGAGCGTATCGCAAGAAACCATCATCACGGTGCGCGACCTCAAAATCGGTTACGCGGAGAAGGTCGTTCTTCAGAACGTCAATTTCCATGTCCGGCGCGGTGAAGTGCTCGTGATTCTGGGTGGCTCCGG
>Ga0335078_10010844_pt1 | contig 13499 bp, 12 predicted proteins | sample Lox_Sample_32_FD_206711 | JGI IMG/M metagenome (GOLD analysis project Ga0335078, IMG submission 206711) | Soil microbial communities from Loxahatchee National Wildlife Refuge, Florida, United States - Lox_Sample_3.2 | ecosystem: Environmental > Terrestrial > Soil > Wetlands | place: USA...
TGGAACGGGTGCTGGCGTCGCTGGCATCGCGCATGTCGGGGCTTTCGGGCGGGCCGAAGTTGCTCGCCGGCACCGGTAAGGATCAGGTGCATCTGCTGGTCGTCGCGACTTCGGATCGCGGGCTTGCGGGCGGGTTTAACGGCTCGATCCTGCGCGAGGCGCGCCGGCAAATCCGCGCGCTGACCGGTGCCGGAAAGGACGTCAAAATCCTCACCATCGGCCGCAAAGGCCGCGATGGGTTGCGCCGCGACCATGCGCGGCTCATCGTCGATAGCCTCACCGATATCGGCCGCCGCCGGCTCTCGTTCGACGAGGCGCGCGACATTTCGCAGCGCATCCTGACGATGTTCGAGGCCGGCGAGTTCGATACCTGCTCGATCGTCTTCAACCGCTTCCGCTCGGCGATGACGCAGATCGTCACCGTGCAGCAGCTGATCCCGTTCGCCCAGCCCGAGGCTGCCGACGCGCCGGCGCTGCAAGGTGGAGCGATCTACGAGTTCGAACCCGACGAGGAAGAAATCCTCGCCGAGCTGCTGCCGCGCAATCTGGCGGTGCAGGTCTACACCGCGCTGCTCGAAAACGCGGCGAGCGAGCAAGGTGCGCGGATGACCGCGATGGACAATGCCACTCGTAACGCCGGGGACATGATCAACCGGCTCAACACCATCTACAACCGCTCACGCCAGGCCGCTATCACCAAGGAGCTGATCGAGATCATCTCCGGGGCCGAGGCGCTCTAACCCCAGGGATCACCGGACATGGCCACCAATATCGTCGGCACCATCACTCAAGTCATCGGCGCGGTCGTCGATGTGCATTTCGACGGCGAGCTGCCCGCGATCCTCAACGCGCTGCACACCGATAATGACGGCCGCAACCTGGTGCTCGAAGTGGCGCAGCATCTCGGCGAGAACACCGTGCGCACGATCGCGATGGACACCACCGATGGGCTGGTGCGCGGCGCTCAGGTCGTCGACACCGGCAGCCCGATCAGCGTGCCGGTCGGCCCCGAAACGCTCGGTCGCATCCTCAACGTGATTGGCGAGCCGGTTGACGAAAAGGGGCCGATCCCGACCAAGCTGCGCTCGCCGATCCACAAGCCGGCGCCCGAGTTTGTCGAGCAGTCGACCGACGCGGAGATCCTGGTCACCGGCATCAAGGTCGTCGATCTGCTCGCCCCCTATGCGAAGGGCGGCAAAGTCGGCCTGTTTGGCGGCGCCGGGGTCGGCAAGACCGTCATTATCATGGAGTTGATCAACAACATCGCGAAGGCGCATGGCGGCTACTCGGTGTTCGCCGGCGTCGGTGAGCGCACCCGCGAGGGCAACGACCTGTATCACGAGATGATCGAATCGAAGGTCATCATCCCCGACGGGCCCGGCTCCAAGGCGGCGCTGGTCTATGGCCAGATGAACGAGCCACCGGGTGCTCGGGCTCGCGTCGGTCTCTCGGGCCTGACGCTCGCCGAGTATTTCCGCGACGAGGAAGGTCAGGACGTGCTGTTCTTCGTCGACAACATTTTCCGGTTCACCCAGGCGGGCTCGGAAGTGTCGGCGCTGCTGGGCCGCATCCCGTCGGCGGTCGGCTATCAGCCGACTTTGGCGACCGACATGGGCGCGCTGCAGGAGCGCATCACCACGACCAAGAAAGGCTCGATCACCTCGGTGCAGGCGATCTACGTGCCGGCGGACGATTTGACCGACCCGGCCCCGGCGACTTCGTTCGCCCATCTGGATGCTACCACGGTGCTGTCGCGGCAGATCGCCGAATTGGGCATCTATCCAGCGGTCGACCCGCTCGATTCGACCTCGCGCATGCTCGACCCGCGGGTGGTCGGCGACGAGCATTATCAGGTCGCGCGCGACGTCCAGCGGGTACTGCAGACCTACAAATCGCTGCAGGACATCATTGCCATTCTCGGCATGGATGAGTTGTCGGAGGACGACCGCCTCACGGTGGCGCGAGCGCGCAAGATCCAGCGCTTCCTGTCGCAGCCCTTCCATGTTGCCGAAGTGTTTACCGGTTCGCCGGGTGTGCTCGTCAGCCTTGAAGACACGATCAAGGGGTTCAAGGGCATCGTCGCCGGCGAATACGACGAGCTGCCGGAAGCGGCCTTCTACATGGTCGGCACGATCGAGGAAGCCGTTGAGAAGGCGCGCAAGATGGCGAGCGAAGCATAATGGCCGACCGCGTCCAGTTCGAGCTGGTGACGCCGGAGCGCCTCGTCCTCTCGACCGAGGTCGAGATGGTGGTCGTGCCCGGCACCGAGGGCAATTTCGGCGTATTGCCCGGCCACTCGCCACTGATCTCGACGATTCGTCCCGGCATGATCGATATCTACGAGACCCGCCCAACAATTTCCGAACGCATCTTCGTTGTCAGCGGTATTGCCGAGGTGACCCCCGAGCGGTGCACGGTCCTGGCCGAGGAGGCGATGGACCCGGCGACGCTCGACCGCGGTGCGATCGAGGCCGAATTGCAGATCATCGAAGGCAATCTGCCGAGCCTGCGCGACCAGCTTGGCCGCGCCAGCGGCGCCGATCGCGATCGGCTCGCCGTCGAACTGCGTGGCCTCGAACATCAACAGGCGATTGCCCGCGCCAAGCTCCAGGCCCTCGCCGCGCCAACCGCGCACTAGTTTTCCCGTCATTGCGAGCGCAGCGAGACAATCTCGCCGACACTGAGATTCGCTTCACCGAGATTACTTCGTCGCCTGCCCGCTTCTCGCAATGACGCCAGTGGCCGGCCACGCGCGTATAATCATTCAGGTGCGCCGTGCCTTCGGAGACAGCATGGGCTCATGGACGCTCGACGACATTCCCTGGCATCGGTTCGATCCGGCGCGGCTTGATCCGGGCATCGTCGCGATCGTCAAGGCGGCGAGCCTGGTTGAATTCAACGGTGCGGCTTACGCCCGGTATCTCTGTCTCGTGTTTGCCGACGATCCCGCATTTCAGGAGCGCGCCCGGCAATGGGGTGAGGAGGAGGTGCAGCACGGCGCGGCGCTCGCGCGCTGGGCGGTGTTGGCCGATCCCGGTTTCGATTTCGATTCGGCCTTTACCCGCTTCCGAGACGGCTATCGCATCGACTTCGACGGCGTTCGCTCGCGCCGCGGCTCGCGCGCCGGCGAGATGATCGCGCGCTGCATCGTCGAGACCGGCACCAGCTCCTATTACACGGCGCTGCGCGAAGCGTCGGCCGAGCCGGTGCTGCAGGAGATTTGCCGCCGCATCGCCGCCGACGAATTTCGCCATTACCGGCTCTTCTACAAAACGCTATGTGCCTACCAGGCGCGCGAGCGGCTGGGCCGCTGGACGCGGCTAAAAATCGCGCTGGGCCGCCTTGCGGAGAGCGAAGATGACGAGCTCGCTTATGCCTATTACGCCGCGAACGTGCCGGCGAGCGCATCCGGGCCGGCATATGACCGGCGGCGCGCCGCTCGTGTCTATGCCGCGTGCGCCTGCGGGCTTTACCGCCGGCATCATGTCGAGCGCATGGCGGCGATGGTGCTGAAAGCCGCCGGTTTCACACCAAACGGGCGTCTCGCCGCAGTCGCCAGCGCATTGGCTTGGCGGGCGATCCGGTGGCGCGGCGGCCGTTTGGGGGCGGAAATCGCCTGATTGGCGGTTCCTGTCTATGCGGCTTGCCGGTTTTGCGGCCGCATGAAGATGCCCAACCCGGCGAGGATGACGAGGCGCACCGCTAGCGTCGCACCTAATAAATATGGATACGCCGCTGGGAATATTCGAAACGTATCGGCGCCAAACACATCCAACACGGAAAACAGGGTCAACAGTATCGTCGTGACTAGCGCCGTTATATAGGCCCACCGTCGATCGAGAAGAAAGGCGACAATTGCCGAAATCACGGCGACGCAAAGCGCCGTGATTTCGATAATTGCGATCGCAATACCTCCCCGGTCAAAAAAGACCGATATGACGGCAACAGACAGGTATAGCTGCAATAATGCCTGCACCGGCGACAAGCCGCCGACGAGAGCCTGCGCTAAAGGTGAGGGTTTTCGTTGTGTGGCGATTTCCAGTGAACTGGCAGTTACCCCCATCGGCGCGGCTGGAGGGGTTGGTTTTGGGGCCGGCTCGGTTGCTCTTGTTTCCGGAGTGGCGACTGGTGGGACAGTGGCCAACTGCGGCATTGCCGGCTCGGCCGTCCTTGCCTCGGGTTGGGCGGCCGTATTGGTTCGCGGGGGAGCGGGTGCCGCCGGTTTCGCTGCCGACTCGACGATGACGGGCTCGGACTGAGCCCCGGCTGCTCAGCGGGTTCAGGCGCAGGGATCAACGGAAGGCACGCTTTGATCGCGCTGACCAGCTTGACCAGATGCTGTTCGAGCGGCGGCGCCATCGCGTCGAGCCAGTGGACCGAACCGACGAAATAGGCCATCGCCCTCGTCGGAACCACGTCGTCGATGCGCAGCGGAACGATCGTGACGCCTCGGCTGACACAGCGTTCGACTTCGCGCGCGATCTGCGGCGAGGCGTTGCTGCTCGCCGAAAAGACGAGGACCATAACGCGGCACGCGTCGAGCGCGTCGATCAGATCCTCGCCGTAGGAGTGACCTGGGATCACGTCCCGCGGCGCGATCCAGCACCGAATGCCCGCCGCCTCAAGCGCGGCGCAGGTCGCGTCCGCGACGGCCTTGTCCTTCGACGAGTGACTGATGAACGCATCGAATGCCATCATCTGCGGCGGGTCTCCTGTGCCATCGGCCGGGTCTTATTTCCGTCTCGACTAAGCCGTATCAGACTCCGCGCGCGGCGTGGTCGGCGAGGACCTGGGCGATCACCTGGGTGATCTTCTTGCCGGTCGGGATGTGGAGGAATTCGTTGGGGCCGTGCGCGTTTGAGTGCGGCCCCAGCACGCCGGTGACGACAAATTGCGCTGCCGGAAACCTGGCGCCAAGCATGGCCATGAACGGGATGCTGCCGCCCTCACCCATATAAGCAGGCGGCGCGCCGAACGCGTTCTGCGAGGCCGTCGCCAGCGAAGCTTCGAGCCACGGCGCTAGCGCGGGCGCGTTCCATCCCGCCGAGGCGGTGGCCGACTCGAACACGACTTTGGCGCCGTAGGGCGGGTCGGCTGTCAGCACTCGCCGCATCGTCGCGTCGGCTTCCGCCGGGTCGAGCGACGGCGGCAGCCGCAGGCTGAGTTTCGCGGTAGTGTACGGGAGCAGCACGTTGCCGGCGTTCTCCGGCGCCGGCAGTCCGTCGATCCCGGTGACTGCGAGTTGCGGCCGCCAGGTGCGGTTGAGCACCAGCTCGGTCAGATCGTCGGCCGCAGGCTTCATCCCCGCGACAAATGGAAACTCACTGTAGACCCGGTCGCCCAGCCCTGCCGCGGCGGTGCGTGCTTGCGCGACGCGCTCGGCGGGGATTTGCGCATAAAGCGCCTCGGGGCGGATTTCGCCGGTCTCCTCGTCTTCGAGGCGGCTCAGCAGATTGCGAAAGATGCGGAAGCTCGACGGCACGATGCCGGAGGCCGCGCCCGAATGGACGCCCTCGGCCAGGACCGAAACGGTGAGCGTCCCGGCGATGACCCCGCGCAGCGAGGTGGTCAGCCAGAGCTGGTCATAATTGCCACAGCCGGAATCGAGGCAGACGACCAATGATGGGCTACCGATTCGGCTGGCGAGGTGATCGACATAGAACGGGAGATCGTAGCTGCCGGATTCCTCGCAGGCCTCGATCAGCACGATAGCGCGAGCATGCGGCACGCCTTGCTCGCGTAGCGCCGCGAGCGCGGTCAGCGCGCCGAACATCGCGTAGCCGTCGTCGGCGCCGCCGCGGCCGTAAAGCCTGTCGCCGGCGATGCGCGGCAGCCAGGGGCCGTAGCCGTCTTCCCAGCCGACCATCTCGGGCTGCTTGTCGAGATGGCCGTAGAGCAGCACGGTGTCGGGCCCATCGCCGGGAACCTCGATGACGATGACGGGGGTGCGGCCGGGCAAGCGGACGACATCGAGCGTGGCGCCGGGAAAGCCGGCGATCTTGCCGCGCGCCCAGGTCTCGAACATCGCCACCGCCGCATCCATGTAGCCATGCGCTGCCCAGTTGGGATCGAACATCGGCGACTTGTTCGGAATCTTGATGTATTCGACCAGCGTCGGGACGATCTCGTCGCCCCAGCATTGATCGGCGAATTTCTTCAGTTTGGCGCTGTCCAGCATGCGGCGAAGCCTCTCAAATCCGCGGCCAATCTATCATCGCCGAACGGCCTCGCCATGATCGTCGTGTTCGGCTCGATCAATGTCGATGTGCTGGTGCCGGTGCCGCATCTGCCGGCGCGCGGCGAAACCGTGCTCGGCAGCACCTACCGGATCGCACCAGGCGGCAAGGGGGCCAATCAGGCGCTGGCGGCGCGCCGCGCCGGGGCCGATGTGTTTATGGCGGGCGCTGTTGGCGATGATGTTTTTGCCACGATTGGGCTCGATCTGTTGCGCCACGACGGGGTCGATCTTAGCCTCGTCGCGACGGTGGATCGCCCGACCGGCTGCGCCGTGATCACAGTCGATCCCGAGGGCGAAAATCAGATCGCCGTCGCCTCCGGCGCCAATCTTCTGGCGCGCGCGGCGCAGGTGCCCGACCGACTGCTCCGACCGGAGACGGTTTTGGTGCTGCAACGCGAGGTGCCGGCGGAGGAGAACGCCGTGCTTGTCGCCCGCGCCCGTGCTCGCGGCGCCCGCATCGTGCTGAGCCTTGCGCCGGCAGGGCCGATCGAGCCAGCACGTCTTAAAGATATCGATATTATCATAGCCAATGATGGTGAGGCTGCGACGTTCGGAGCGCCGCTATCGATCGCGCGCCGCCTGCGGCAGGCGCTGATAATCACTCGCGGCGCCGAGGGTGCGACGGCTTCTCTCGCCGATGGGAAGAGGATTTCCGTGCCCGCGCTGGCGGTCGAACCGGTGGATACGACCGGCGCCGGCGATACCTTCGCCGGGGTCATGGCGGCCGGGCTCGACACGGGTCTGGCGCTCGAATCGGCGCTCCGCCGCGCCAGCGTCGCAGCCGCGCTGTCGTGTCTGGCGCTCGGCGCGCAAGCGGCGATGCCGAGCCGCGAGGCGATCGACGAGGCTGCCGTGCGCCTAAGGCGCTAAGTACTCGCGAAATTCGTCGAGGATTGCGACATAGATCGCGCGTTTGAACGGCACGATCAGCTGGGGCAATTTATCGGCCGCAACCCATTTCCACGCGTCGAACTCGGGATGCTCGGCCGCAATGTTGATATCGCTATCTATGCCAATAAAGCGCATCGCAAACCAGATTTGTTTCTGGCCGCGAAAACGGCCGCCCCACATCTGGCCGGCAATCTCCGTCGGCAGATCGTATCGGTGCAGAACCCGGCTCTCGGCGATGATCTCCGCCTTGTCGGTGCCGACTTCCTCGCTGAGCTCACGCAGTGCCGCCTCGCGTGGTGCTTCACCCGGGTCGATGCCTCCTTGCGGCATCTGCCAGGCCGGCAATCCCGCCGGCATGTCGATGCGGCGGCCCGCGAAAACCAGCCGGTCGCGGTTGATGAGAACGATGCCGATCCCAGGACGGTAGTCGGGGAAATCGTCGGGAGCGCTCAGTTGTTCACCGCCCGGCCGTTGAACAGGGAGATGCCGCGCAGCATGTCGACCGCGCGCGCGAGCTGATAGTCGTCCGCAGTGCCAATAATCGACGGATCTACCGAACCCTGATCACCGGGATTGTCGGCGTCGGTCTTGTCCGACACCTGCTTCTTGTCGGTGTCGTTGGCGGGATGGTCGATCTTCGCCGCATCGACCACGATATCGGGGTCGATCCCCTTGGCCTGGATCGAACGGCCCGACGGCGTGTAATAGCGCGCCGTCGTCAGCCGCATCGCACCATGTCCGGGCAGCGGGATGATCGTTTGCACCGAGCCTTTGCCGAACGAGCGAGTGCCGAGCAGAATGGCGCGGTGGTGGTCCTGCAACGCACCGGCGACGATCTCGCTCGCCGAAGCCGAGCCGCCGTTGATCAGCACGACCATCGGCAGCCCGCCGGTGATGTCGCCGGGATGCGCGTTGTACCGTTGCGCATCATCGGACCGTCTTCCGCGGGTCGACACGATCTCGCCCTTTTCGATGAAGGCGTCGGACACCGCGACCGCCTGGTCGAGCAATCCGCCGGGGTTGTTGCGTAGATCGAGAACGATCCCGGCGAGCTTGTTGCCGGCCTGCTGTTTCAAGCTCTTCATCGCGTTGTTGAGGCCGACATCGGTCTGCTCAGTAAAGCTGGTGATGCGGATATAGCCGATGGTGTCGCCCTCCATATGCGAGCGGACCGACTGGATTTTGATTTTGGCGCGGATCAGCTTGACGTCGAACGGGTCCTTGCCGGCGCGGCGGATGCGCAACGTTACCTCGCTGTTCTCCGGCCCGCGCATCTTCTCGACTGCCTCCGGCAGGGTCATTCCCTGCACGGGGTTGCCGTCGAGGTGGGTTATGAGGTCGCCCGGCTTCAGGCCCGCGCGCGCCGCGGGCGTGTCGTCGATTGGCGAGACCACCTTGATGAGCCCGTTCTCCATCGACACCTCGATCCCGAGCCCGCCGAACTCGCCGCGGGTTTGGACCTTCATGTCGTTGAAGTTCTTCGCGTTGAGGTAGTTCGAGTGAGGATCGAGCGAGGTCAGCATACCGTTGATCGCGCCCTCGATCAGCGTGTCGTCGCTGACGTCGTCGACATATTCGCTGCGCACCTTCTCGAACACGTCGCCGAACAGGTTCAGATCCTTATAGGTCTCGGCGGTGTTCGTCGGTGCCGATTTGGTCGATGCCGCATCGAGATCGTGCCGGATCGGCGCAATCATCAACGCGACGGCAAGCGCCGCGACCAGCCCCAATCGTCTCATTTACCCACCTTGCTTTCCCCTGACTGCTATTCGCGGCCGGCAAGCCGCGTTTGCGGATCAACCGGGCGGCCGTCCCGGCGCAATTCAAAATAAAACGCCGCGGCGGCGTTCCCGTCGTCGGCGCCCGGCATGGTACCAACCGGCTCGCCCGCCAGGACCCATTGGCCGACCGTCACATCGACCCGGCCTAGACCCGCCAACAGCGAATGATATCCGCCGCCATGGCGAATGATCAAGATTAGCCCGTAGCCGGGGAAATTACCCGCGTATTCGGCCTGGCCATCAAACGGGGCGACGACGACCGCGGAGGGCGACGCGTCCAGCGTCAGACCCTGGCTGGCTCGGCCGGCGGGGTCGACCTCGCCGAAGCGGCGCCGCAGGCCGCCGATGATTGGCCAAACCATCGTCCCGTGGGGCGCGTCGAAAGCGCGCAGATTTGGGGGCCGGGTCGGATCGGTCGGTGGCGCGCCTTTGGCCGCCGTCGCGCGCAAGCGCGCAAGCAGCTGTTTGTCGCGCCGATCGGTTTCGATGTCCGCGCGCTTGAGCAGGTCGAGGAGATCGCTCGCATGTTCGGCCATATCGGTGGGCGTCTCGATCTTGCCGATGAGTTCGTCGAGAGTGGCCGGCGGCTGGATCTTGCCGATCAGCTCATCGAGCGTGGCAAGAGATTGGGCCTTGCCATCAGGCGGTAACAGCTTGGCGATGAGATCCTGCCGCTTACCGACCAGTTCAGCAAGCGCCTCCCGGGACGCCGCGAGCGCCGCGATGGCCGCCTCGAGTTCGGGGCGACCGGCCGTGATCTGCGCCTGTTCGGCGCTCAGGGAAGCAAGCTCGGCCGACAAAGTCTTGGCCTGCGCTTCGAGCGCCGGCAGAGCGGCGCGCAGCAGGATACCGCTGCGTACGCGGTCGATGGGCCGGTCGGTCGCGAAAGCGAGCGCTAAGGGCGACGCTCGCGCTAGCCGTTCGAGCGCGGCGAGCAACTGCTCCTCTTTCTTGGCGTTTTGGTCGAATTCTTGCTGCTTGGCGGCGGCGCCGCGTTCCATCGAGCCGACGGCGAGGTCGAGCGCTGCGGCAGCGTGCTCGTCTTGCTGGACGCGCTGCGCGGCGGCGATCGATTGCGCGCGGATGGCGCCAAGCTCGGCGACGGCCGGGTCCACAGCGGCCTTCTCAGGCGGCGCGGCCGGTAGGAGGGCCGGCAGCAACACGCCACTGGCGATGACCGCCGCCGGAAGTAGCCGCCGCCACGGCTGGATCACTCGGGGCTCACCCCACGGCGCGCTGCCGCGCGTCGCCGGCGCCCAGCAACGAATGGCCGGTCATCGCCGCAGGCTGCGGCAGACCGAGCAACGCGAGCAAGGTCGGCGCGACGTCGGCAAGGCGGCCGTCCTGCACCTGACGTACGGCGGCTGGTGGGTTGACGACGATCAACGGCACCGGGTTCGTCGTATGCGCGGTGTGCGGCGCGCCAGTTTCGGGATCGCGCATCATTTCGGCATTGCCGTGATCGGCGGTGATGACGAGCGTGCCGCCAGCCGCCTCGACCGCTTGCGCCAGCCGCCCGAGACAGGCATCGACCGCCTCGACCGCATGCTCGGCCGCGTCGAACAGGCCCGTATGCCCGACCATGTCGGTATTGGCGTAATTGAGCACGACGACGTCGAATTTTCCGGACTGGATCGCGGCGACCACCTTGTCCGTCACTTCCGGCGCCGACATTTGCGGCTGCAGGTCGTAGGTCGCGACTTTGGGTGAGGGCACGAGGATGCGCTCCTCGCCGGGAAACACGGTCTCACGCCCGCCGTTGAAGAAGAAGGTGACGTGCGCGTACTTTTCAGTCTCGGCGATGCGCAGTTGGGTCAGCCCGGCGCGCGAGATGACTTCGCCGAAGGTGTCGTCGAGATTTTCCGGCGGGAACAGCGTCGCGAGGAAGCGGTTGAGGTCCTCGGAATATTCCACCAATCCGAGCGCCGCCGAGAAATCCACGAGCTTGGCGCGGGCGAAACCGGAAAAGCCGGGATCGAGCAGGGCCGAGGCGATCTCGCGAATGCGGTCGGCGCGAAAGTTTGCCAGCAGCAAGCCGTTACCGTTGTTCATGCCGGCCCAATCGCCAATCGCCGTGGGCAGCACGAATTCATCGGTTTCGCCGGCTGCATAGGCTGCCTCGACCGCGGCGAGCGGATCGGGCGCACGGCGGCCGGCGGCTGCGGTCAGCGTCGCATACGCCTTCTCGACCCTGTCCCAGCGCTTGTCGCGGTCCATCGCGTAGTAGCGGCCGCAGATCGTGGCGATCGCGATGTCCCCGGCGCCCTCAGTATCGGCCCTGAACTGCTTCAGATAGCCGATCGCCGATTGCGGCGGCGTGTCCCGCCCGTCGAGCGCCGCGTGGACCCGCACCTTGAGCCCGGCCTTGGCGAGGATGCGGCACAGCGCGGCGATCTGGCCCTGGTGCGAATGTACCCCACCCGGCGACATCAGCCCGAACACATGGGCAATTCCGGTCTTGGCCTTGACCTTGGCGATGAACTCGCCAAGCGCCGGCATGACGGCGAGTTTGCCGGTGGCGATCGCGGCGTCGATGCGCGGCAGGTCTTGCATCACCACGCGGCCGGCACCGAGATTGGTGTGGCCGACCTCGGAATTGCCCATCTGCCCGTCGGGCAAGCCGACAAAATGCTCGCTGGCTTCGAGATGGGAATGCGGCCAACGCGCCATCAGCCCGTGCCAGACCGGGGTTTTCGCCCGGGAAATGGCGTTGTCGTCCGCATCCTTCCGCTCGCCCCAGCCGTCGAGAATGCAGAGCACGACCGGGCGAGGGCGATTGGGCATGGTCGCGTGACCTAAGCGGTTAAGGGCTGGGGATATATACGCGAAACAGCGCGAGAGGCGATATATCCCGCTCAATCGCGGTGATAGGGGTGGCCGGCGAGGATCTGCTGCGCGCGGTACAGCTGTTCCAGCAGCAGGCTGCGTACCATGAGGTGTGGCCAGGTCATCGCGCCCAATGACACGACGGCGTCGGCGCGCTCGATGATCGCGGGCCCGAGCCCGTTGGCGCCGCCAATGGCGAAGGCGAGCGCGGCGGCTCCGCGGTCGCGCCAGGCAGCCAACCGCTCCGCCAGCTCACGGCTCGACCATTGCTGGCCGCGCTCGTCCAGAGCCACCAGCAGCGCTCCAGGTGGCAGGGCCGCGGCGATCAGCTCGGCCTCGCGTGCCTTCAGCTGTGCCGGCGGCAGCTTACGTTTTTCCTCAAGCTCGACGATCGCCGGCGCGGGCTTTAAGCGCCTCAAATATTCCGCCTCCAGCTCGCCGAGCGGGCCGCGTCGCTGCTTGCCGATGGCGAGGATGATTGTGCGGATCGCCCGGTCCTACTGCCGGGCCGCTTCGGTGTCAGGCAGGTCCGAACCCCACATCTTTTCAAGATTGTAGTGGGCGCGGATTTCGGGGCGGAAGATGTGGACGATGACGTCGCCGGCGTCGATCAGCACCCAATCGCCCTGTGCCTTGCCCTCGACCGAGGCACGCCACCACTTCGGCAGCACGTCCAGCAGATGCTCGGCCAGCGAGATGACCTGCCGCGCCGAGCGGCCGCTCGCCACCACCATGTAGTCGGCGATCAGCGTCTTTCCGGCGAGGTCGATCGTGACGATGTCCTCGGCCTTGCCGTCTTCGAGGCTGGCGACAATCCGGGTCAAGAGTTCGGGTGCGGGCGGTGCCTCGGGCCGGGTCTTGCGGCGGTGCCGGGCAGGCAGGGTGGCAAGCGTGGCGGTCTCCTTTCGGATTAGCGGCGGTTTTTTCGGTCGGCTCGCGCGTTTGGCGCGGATCGCGGTCGCCGAGCTGGGGTCGAGCCTTGCATGGATGAACACCCAGGCAGGCGGCTCCATTCCTGCCAGCCGGCGCATGGCCTGCGGCGGTACCCGTGCCTGGGCGTAGCGCTTGGCCGCCTTGCTGGCGAGCGCGCTGCGCGCCGTTCCCGGGCGATCGAACACCGCGATCGGCACGCTCTCGACGATCTCCTCCCAGCGTTGCCAACGCGGCAGCTGCGCGAGGTTGTCGGCGCCCATCAGCCAGACAAAGTTTGTGTGCGGAAAGCGCCGGTACAGCGCTCGGATCGTGTCGGCGGTAAAGGTGGTGCCGAGCGCCGACTCGATCGCGCTGACCTTGATGTGCGGATGGCCCTTGGCAAGGGCCTGCGCGCCGGCCATGCGTTTGGCGAACGGCGCCATGCCCTTGACCGGCTTTAGCGGATTCTGCGGCGAGACCATCCACCACACCTCATCGAGGTTGAGGCGCTGTACAGCCAATAGGCTGATATGCAAATGGCCGCGGTGAGCCGGGTTGAATGAGCCGCCGAGGAGCCCGATCCGACGACGCGGCCGGCCGTAAATGTCGCGCAAGGGTAATTGATTCAGGGGCGCACCTGCCCGTTACCGCGCACGAGGTATTTGTACGTGGTCAACTCGGCGGCGCCGACCGGCCCGCGCGGCGGCAGGCGCTGGGTCGAGATGCCGATCTCGGCACCCATGCCGAACTCCCCGCCATCGGCGAACTGCGTCGAGGCGTTGACCAGCACGATGGCGCTGTCGACCTCGCGCAGGAATTTCTCGGCGACCGCCCGGTCTTCCGTCACGATC
>Ga0335078_10010845_pt1 | contig 13499 bp, 8 predicted proteins | sample Lox_Sample_32_FD_206711 | JGI IMG/M metagenome (GOLD analysis project Ga0335078, IMG submission 206711) | Soil microbial communities from Loxahatchee National Wildlife Refuge, Florida, United States - Lox_Sample_3.2 | ecosystem: Environmental > Terrestrial > Soil > Wetlands | place: USA: Florida...
TCCACCGTAGCTTGGTCCGTTTTACGGCCATACGACCCCTCGAAGGATCCTCGCCGCCGCAGCAGCGAATAGCAACGCCGCAACGAACTTAAGCACAATCCGCTTGTTCCAGTTCACGATCACGTCTCCCGTGGGCACCGTCGCGCACCGTGCGCCGGAAACGGCATTGAGCCCTCATGCGCTCTGTGAGCGATTCACAACACGCACGTGTGCTGAGTCGAAGGAACGTGGTAAGTGGTCCTTGGTCCAGACTGGAAAGAGAGGAGAGCCGTAAATTGCTGAAACGGAGGGCTAGTGCCGCACCAGTCGGGCGTCGTATTCACGCCGGTGTAGCTCATCACGTCCTCGTCGATCCAACCGTTGTCAGGGCTGGGTGGAACATCGTAAAACTGGGGCCATGCTTCGTTGTAGATGTTCTGTACGACCGAAGAATCGAAGCACTCTTGCGTCGTAGCGCCTTGCCCCGTCCCGCTCACGTACCCCTCCAGGAATACCAGCGTTGCCTCCGGCAGCAGACCTCTCTGGGAATCGTCCTGCGGGACACGAGTCTCGGAATGCGCGCCGGCGCCGAAGGCACTCCTTCTCTGTTCCTGAATGGCGAGCACCTCCCCGGCATCCGCGACGCAGCACAACTGCACGAACTGCTTCGCTCAGCGCTCCGGAAGGCAGGATCGCAGGGCTCTTCTGCCGGTTCCACCCAGAAGCTCACGCAGTAACGTTCGACGCAGCGGCAATTAGGCCTGCCGTCGAATTCACCTTCAACTTCATGCAGAGGCTCTTGCGATAAGTCGCAACGGTTGAGACGCCGATCTCGAGCCGTTCGGCGATCTCTTTGGAGGTGAGGCCCGCTCGAAGAAACTTGACCACCGCAACCTCCCGCGGAGAGAAATGAACCTCATTCGGCTGTGGGCGAGCCCCATTTCCGGGATTAGCTACGCATTCGACGTGCGTTCCCGGTGCGCCTCGGGCGGGCATGAGTATTCTGAATCACCATTTCACCCTGGCCGCCCTGTGCTTTCAAGCTTCTCCACGTGGTAGAACGGATTCACATGAGCCGAATCCTGGTGGGGATGATCTGGGTTCTGTCCGCCGCCGCTGCACTGGCGCAGCCCGCCCCGGGCGCTTGGAAATTCGCGGTCTCCGGGGATTCGCGAAACTGCGGCGACATCGTGATGCCGGCGATCGCGGCCCGAGTGCGTGCCGGCGGCGCCGAGTTCTACTGGCACCTGGGCGACTTCCGGGCCATTTATGAGTTTGACGAGGACATGGGTCCGCAGGCGAATATCGCCGACTACGAGAGCCATGCCTGGCCCGACTTCATCGAGCACCAGATCGTACCATTCGGCGAGCTTCCGGTGTATCTCGCCATGGGCAATCATGAGACCATTCCTCCGGCCAATCGCGATCAATTTCTGATCCAGTTCGCGGATTGGCTCGACACGCCGGTTCTGCGTGCGCAACGCCTCGCCGACGATCCACGCGATCACAAGCTGCGCAGCTATTACCACTGGACGAGTCATGACGTGGATTTCATCACGCTTGACAATGCTTCAACGGACCAGTTCGACGACGCGCAGATGAAGTGGTTCCTCGCGCTGCTCCAGCGCGACAGCAGGTCAGAGGAAATCAGAACAATTGTCGCCGGCATGCACGAAGCGCTGCCGGGGAGCGTGAGCTCCGGCCACAGCATGGATGCGTCGGCTCAGGGCAAAGTCTCCGGACGGGCCGTTTACGAAGCTCTGTGGCACGTCCGCGAGACGGCGCACAAGAACGTATACGTCGTGGCCAGCCACTCACACCTGTACATGGAAGATGTATACGATACGGCGGAGTGGAAAGGACGCGTGCTGCCGGGCTGGATTGTGGGCACGGCCGGCGCCGTACGGTACCCGGTTCCGCCGCAGGCGGGACCGGCCCAGCGAGCCAGAGGTGGGGTGTATGGTTATGTGATTGGCACAGTGGAGAGCGATGGGTCGATCGCCTTTACGTTCCACGAAACCACGCTCGATGAACTGTTGCGAGCCAACCGCGGGAAGCAACCGGAGACACTCGTCCGCTGGTGTTTCAGCTCGAACAAATAGTGAACGGCGGGTCTACCAGGACTGCGCCGCCAGAACGCGCGGCCGGCCCGAGGCGCCGTGCACCACGGGTATGCTGAGAACAACCTGCAGGTTCCTGTTGATCCACCCCGAGGACAGTTTCGGTACCGCCTCGGCGAAATATTCCGGGTTGCTGAGGAACTCGCCGGCCGCGGCGGTCCCGTGATCGGTCATGCCCGCGGCGACCACCACGATCCGGTCCGTCGCCGAATCGACCAGGCGCGAGACGATGGCGTAATCCATGGTGACGTTGGGCTGGGGCCAGGGATCGACCACCTGCCAGTCGTTCATCGCGGGCCGCGTCTTGTCGCGCACGACCATGGCGTTTCCATTCATGGCAAACGTGAAACGCAATTGACTGACCGCGCGCATCGCCCATTCGTTATTGAAGGCGCCAATCAGCACGGCCGGGTGTTCGCGCAATTCGTCGAAAGTAACGGAATCGGCGGCGCGAATCAGATACGGTTTGCCCATCCTCGAAAACAACCCGGCCATGTGGACCATTGAATTCGCGTCGCCGACGGCGTAGTAGCGGTCGGGCATCGGCAGCAGGTCCCTGGCGGGAACCATCTCCCTGGAGGCAGCCAGCGTTTTCCCGGACATGTGCCAGAGCTGTTCGGCAGCCTCACCGGTCAGCGTGTAGGTTCCCGATTTCCCAAGTCCGAACACAACCGGGCCAGGAGCCTGCACCACGGGCCGCCAGAACTGGTCGAGTGCGGTATGGCTGGCCCTGGAAAGCAGGAGATAGGCGGAAACGGGCAGCAGCGCGCCGAGCAGGACCCCCGCCAGAGCGGCAAGCCAGAGCGGCCGCCGGGGAATGGGCGGCGGGGGGAGCTCCCCGGGGTCGCGATACTCGGGGACGTAGCTGCCGGGTGCAAGCTGGACTCGCGGCTCGCCGGCGTGTTCCGGCAACTGGTAGTACTGGGCCAGTTTCTTGCGAATCTCGGCCGCGGTCGCACGGACGATGGGCTGCTGGCTTGTGTCGTAATCGGGAGCACGCCCAAAGACCTCAATTCCGAGCGTCCGCTCCTTCAGAGAAGCAGTGTCACCGATGGCGGCACGCTCGCCGATGTGCCGCATCAAAACCTGACAGCGCTGGCTGTTTCGAAAGATCGGACTGCTGAGAATTCGCTCCAGTTGGAGCCGGAATTCCTCGGCCCTGGCTGCTGACACAGGCCTTGGGGCCGGAATCACCTCGACGGTGTTCCGGTTCATGTCCCTGCCTTTTGGACGTATGCTACCACGAACGTGCGGTACGGTACGTCCGCTCCGGATTTGTTTCAGGCTCTTCCGCGGAGGCCGCGCGGGCGCGCACACGGACGGTATCGAGCCGTATGCGTCTTGTGGCTGTTAATGGAGACGGCCAAACTGTGAGCAGAGTTCCCGGAAAGCTTCCGCGCGGGCAACGGAGGCTTTCCCGGGAACCGGGACGGGGTGAGTTCAGGGGTCGCTCCGGCTCAAGCGCACAGGGCGCGGTGGCGTCCGCCCTGAAGACCGATTCGGGCGCAGCCGCGCCCGTTGTGCGCGGTAAGGAAATGGAGCACAGGGCGCGGTGGCGTCCGCCCTGAAGACCGATTCGGGCGCAGCCGCGCCCGTTGTGCAGCGGTAAGGAAATGGAGCACAGGGCGCGGTGGCCCCGCGCGGAGAGGAGACGATTGTGAATCGCAAGGAATTTCTGGTTCAGATTGCGGGAGTTGGCGCGGCAGGCGTGGGCATCTCGGCATTGGCGCCCTGCTGTGCCGCGGCCGCCGAATTGTCTGCCGCGGGAACACCCATCGACAAGCGAATGGCCTTCGCGCAGACCTACATCAAGCGCTTCATGGACAATATCGACCACGAATGCGACGAGGCAACTCGCCTCCGGCTCATGCAGGCCAACGGGCGGTCTTGTTTCATCGGCAGTGGACAGAAGCCGTTCCCAGGCAGTCTGGACGCGTTCATCGAAGCCGTTAAGAAGTGGGCGGGAACCGATCCACCTCCAATCCGGCGTGAAGGCGACATCGTTTACTTCGATTACGTCCGCAATCCGGGGGGTCTGAAGGTCGCCGATGGCTGGTGCCTGTGCCCGCTGGTGGAGAGAGGTCCGGAGGGATTGTCCGGAACGTTCTGCGAGTGCTCGGTCGGCTACGTAACCCAGATGTTCAGCGATCAGGTGGGCAAGCCCGTGCGCGTGCAACTGCTGGAGTCGCTGAAGCGCGGCGGCAAAGGCTGCCGGTTCAAGATCTACCTGACGTAGAGCGTCACTGGCCAGGCCGCCACGCCAGAGAGAAGCGCAGGCGGTCTCGCACGGGCGGATGGTCGTAGAGCCACCACACGATGAACGGATTCGGATCGGGGACCTCGAGATCGGTTTGGCCCTCGATCTGAAAGGCCCGCGCGGCCGCTTCGCCGGGCTGGGCAATTACACCATTGGTCACTTCGAGCGAATACGCATCGGCCTGATGCTCGAAGGCGCGGCTGATGGCGCTGGTCAGCGGATCGGAGAGAAACGACACCGTCAGCGCGAAGAGCACGAACAGGGGGAGGGCAGCGAGATCGCCAGGACCTCCGATGTTCCATCGCCGGCCCGCGCGGCGCAGCACTCCGCCGATCACTCGAAAGGCCGCGAACATCGCGAAAAACAGCGCGACCGCCTGCAGCAGCAGTCCCCACGCGATGTGGTGGAGTGCGTAGTGGCCGAGCTCGTGGCCGAAGGTGGTCATCAGCTCGGGCAGCGGCTCTTTTCCAATAATCGTGTCCCAGAGGACGACCCGCTTCGATGAGCCGAAGCCGGTGGTGTAGGCGTTCAGACCGTTGGTCTTGTCACTGGCGTTCATCTCGAACAGGCGATCGGAGGGAATCGCCACGTGAGCGTTGTGCAGCACTTGCTCGATGGGCGCAATTAACTCCGGATGCGTCCGCGACAACGGCTCAAAGTGGCTGAACATCGGATCGAGGACCAGCGGGGCGAGATATACCGCCGCGACCATCAGCGGCAGGGAGGCCAGCCAGAACCAGAGCCAGTACCGGCGCGGCGCGCGGCGCACGATGGCACAAAACAGCGCAGCGAGAAGAATGCCAATCGCCATGTTGACCAACTCACCTTTGGTCCAGTCCCAGAGCCACGGCGCCCAATGCTCCACCGACAGGCCCACGCGGAGCGCGACCTGATGACGGTAAGCTGACCATGGCAAGTCGGCCAGCGCCAGCAGCAGGAGAAATGGCGGGACAAACAGCACGACCTGAAAGGGCAGTCGGCGTGCGTGCCTCTCAGCGAAGTCGCGCAGGCGTGCGCCGATGCGCAAGCGCACAATCAGCCAAAGCACCAGCAGCGTGGTGAGCGTCGCGCCGAAATAGACGGCATAGTGCGCGTGGGCGAGCGCCACGGCTTTTGCCAGCACATCCGGCGGGAGCGTGTAAGCGCGCGGGGTCTGCACAGCAGCCAATTGTAGAATGAGACCAGTGCCCGATACCCGCATGTGCCCGAACTGCCGGGCTTTTGTTCCTTCCAGCACGCGCGTTTGTCCCTACTGCGAGATGAAGCTGGGACCTCGCGCCGTGGAGCGCCGCAATCCCGGCGAGATTCTGGGCGGGCTGATCCCTCAGTTCCGTTTCACAACCACTCTGATCCTGATCGTCAACTTCGCGTTCTATATTGCGACGGCCTTCAAGGCCGGCAGCTTCTGGGACATTCCCGGTCAAATTCTGTATATGTTCGGGGCGAAGATTGGGTTGCAGTACATGCAGGGAGAATGGTGGCGTCTGGTGACCGCCGGATTCCTGCACGGCGGGATGCTACATATCCTGATGAACTCCTGGGTACTTTTCGACCTTGGCGCGGAAGTGGAAGCGGCTTACGGGACGGCGCGGATGATTGTCTTCTATTTCGTGTCCACGGTGACCGGTTTCCTGCTCAGCGCGTGGTGGTCGGCGGGTGTCTCGATGGGCGCGTCCGCCGGGCTCATGGGGCTGATTGGCGCAATGATCGCGTTCAGCATCACCGAGCGATCGGCGATTGCCAAGTCGTTGCGGTCTCAGTATATCCGCTGGGTGATTTACATTATGCTGTTCGGGTTCATTGTCCCGGGCATTGATAACGCGGCGCACGTCGGCGGAGCCATCGGCGGTTTCGTGGCGGGCCTCGTTCTTTCGACCCCTCGTGCGCGACTGATGTGGCGGGAGCCGCTGATCCGCTTCGCTGCGGGAGCCTGCGTTGTGATCACGCTGGCCTGCTTCGCGCTGATGTTCCGTAACATGCCAAATGCCGAGCAGCAACTGCAGATGATGGGGCGCTAGCCGCCGGGGCCAGTGGAGCGCGTCCCACAAATGAAAAAAACCAAACGAACCCAATTTTTTGTTGAAAACAAAGGACTGCGTTTTTTGGTTTCGTCTTCTGTTCGGGGCGAGACGGCCGCAGCAGTGGGCTCCGGCCCTTTCGCGTGGAACACCGGCTTCCATACCAGTGAGTGTGCGCCAGTGTCCAGGGCCACGGCACGCAAACGATTCAGGAAAAAGGACGCAATGCCTGTTTCCGTAAAAGCCTGCCGGCTTCAGTTACTGCGAGCGCAGGGCCTCGGTGGGGTTCACCGACGCCGCGCGGCGCGAAGGCAGATAACTTGCCAGCGCCGCGGCAGCCATCAGACCAACTGAGACCAGGCAGTACGTTAATGGGTCGAGAGGGCTCACCTCGAACAGCAGCGAGGTCATCAAACGGCTCAGCGCGCCCGCAGCCACCAGCCCGCAGGCGAGACCGATTGCGGCGAGGAGCATTCCGTGGCCCAGAAACATGCCCGCCAGTTGCTCTCGCCGCGCGCCCAGCGCCATGCGGATGCCGATTTCGCGGGTGCGCTGAGACACCGAATACGCGATCACGCCGTAGATGCCGACGATTCCCAGGAGCAGCGCCATGCCTCCGGCAAAAGCGAGCATCACCAAAGTAAAGGACGTGCGGGCCATCGATTTGCGATAGATCTCATCCTGAGTGCGCACGAGATCGATCGGAAGGTCCGGATTCACGGACCAGATTGCCCGCTGGATATCCTTCATCAGGCTGGCCGAGCCGGCGCGGCCGGTGCGGATGACGAAACTCATGGTGTGGCGGACGTTGATTTTGGTCCCGTAGAAATTGGCCATAGCCATCGGCCAATAGACCGTGGTTGGGGCCGGCTTACTGACGCCGTCGGATCGTTCATCGCCCACGACCCCGACAATTTCTCGCCAGGCGCCGCCTGGAGTTTCGCGAATTCGCTTTCCGAGCGCCGCTGCCGGGCTGCCCCAGTACTCGCGCGCGAAGTTATCGGAGACCAGGGCCACCGGGCTAGTCGCATGGATGTCCTGCCAGGTGAGGTCGCGACCGGCGACAATCGGATCGCCCACCGTTTGAAAATATGCCGGCGAGATGTATTTGTACCGGCGGATCGGAGCGATCTCGCCCTCCGCATAACGGCGGTCTTCGGCGAACACGGGATCGAAGCTGCTGTTGTTATCCATTGGCAGGTCGCTGATCAGGGCGGCCGATTGCACGCCGGGCACGGTCTCCACGCCGCGGATCAGGTCCTCCTGCTGCCGTGCGACCTGCGCGTCCGGCAACCGGGCGTCCGGAATGGAGATCTGCAGAGTCTGAATCGCGGCCGGATTCACGAACCCAGGCTGCACCTGCAGCAGAGCGCGGAAGGTTCGAATCATCAGTCCGGCACTCACAAGCAGCACCAGAGCGAGAGCCACCTGGACGACTACCAGAGCGTTTTTCGCGCGATGCCGCTCGCGGCTCTGGCTGACGGTTCGGCTGCCGCCGCGCAGCGCGTCGCCCAGTTGCGAGCCGGCGTACTTCAGGACGGGAAGAAAACCGAACAAGAGGCCGGAAAGCACGGAAACCGCCAGAGCGAACAGCAGCACCGGGACGTCGATGCCGATCTCGCCGAGGCGCGGCAGACCCGCCGGCGCCATCTTCACCAGCAGACCCAGCGCAGCCTGTGCGAGCGCCAACCCCAGCAGTCCGCCAATCAGCGCCAGGGTCAGACTTTCGGACAGAAGCTCCGCCGCCAGGCGGCCCCAACCCGCGCCCAGGGCGGCGCGGATGGCCAGTTCCTGCTGGCGTCCCTCGGCGCGCACCAACAACAGATTCGCGACGTTGGCGCAGGCGATGAGCAGAACCATGCCGATGGTGGCCATCAGCACCCAGAGCGTGCCGCCCACGTCACCGATCACGAACTGCTGCAACGTCTGCACGTTCGGTTCGACCGCCGCGAAGGCCTGAGCCGCATACCCGGGTGGCGGAGGGAAGCTGCTCAGCCAGATGGGCTTCATGCGCGCGATGTCGGCGGTGGCCTGAGCCACCGTTGCACCAGGCTTCAGACGTCCGATACCCGGATAGCTGAAATTGCCCAGATGTTGTTTGGCGCGGTCGAACTGGAGCGGCGCGACGATGGCCGGGTCGGCATCCATGAAGCGGAACCGCCGAGGCATGATGCCGATTACCTCGCGCGCTTTGGCGTCCACCATGATCCTGCGGCCTATGACCGAAGGGTCGCCGCCGAATCTACGCTTCCAATAGCCCCACATCAGCACGATTGTGTCGGGCGCGCCCGGCGAGTCATCCTGGGGAGAGAACCAGCGTCCTCTCTCGGGAGGAATGCCAAGGATGGGAAGGACGCCACTGGTGACAAAAAGGCATGAGACCTGCTCGGGTTCGGCGAGTCCGGTGACGCTCATGGTGTCCATGGTGAAAAGGCCGACATCCTGAAAAACCCGGCCGTGGTCGCGATAGGTGAAATACGTGGAAGGCGAGGAGGTAAGCTGCGGCAGATGGAGGGCCGGCGCTTTGTGCATGATGCTGACCAACTGCCCGGCGCGCGGATAAGGGAGCGGCTTCAGCAGGACGCTTTCAACGACGCTGAAGACCGCCGTATTCGCGCCGATTCCGAGAGCCAGTGTCAGAAGCGTCACCACGCTGAACGTGGGGGCCCGGCGAAGACGCCGCAGAACGTGTTTGAACTGGTTCCCGGATAGTCGCATATGTTTGAATACGAGCGCGGGACGCCGCGGTTCCTGCTTTTCCCGCGAAAAGGCCTAGCGCCCGCCGTTTTCCACCGCACCCACAAGCGTTTCCGCTGCGGCCGGAAGCGGCACCTGAAGCAACTCGAGGAACGCTTCGGTGGCGCGGTTGAAGCGTTTGCGCCTGCGGTGCACAATGCGGACCGGCCGGAACAGCGTGGAAGGGATCAGGCGCACGGCGATTAATCTGCCCAGGGCGATTTCCTGGCGCATGACGCGCGCCGGCATAATGCTCACACCCGCGCCGTGGGCGACGGCCTCCTTCATCATCTGGAGATTGTCGAAGTGCACGGTCACCTGAACCGTTACATCGTGCTCTTTGAGAAAGCGGTCCAGGTCGCGGCGGATGGGCAGATCCTGATCGAATCCTACAAACTCGAGGCCCTGCAACTCGTGCACGTGGATTCCAGTCCAGCGCGCCAGTGGATGGTTGGGAGCCACGGCCACCACCATCTCCTCCTCGCGCCATGGAAGCACCATCAGGTCACGGGTCGGCTCGGCGTAGCTCATGAGGCCGAGATCGGCATGATCGGCCAGCACCGCCTCCTGCACTTTCTCAGGCCTCAGGTACTCGACTTCCAGACGGGCACTGGGGTACCGGCGCGAGAATTCCTGTTCGAGCTCGGACATCTCCGAAAGACCCACCGAGTAGATGGCGGCGATTCGTACGGCGCCATCCACCTCCGATTTCAACTGGCCGAGCGCTGACTGGAACTCCTCATGCCGCCGAAGCACATCGCGGCAAAACTCGAGATAGAGCTTTCCGGCCCCCGTGACACTAAGAGGGCGCGTAGCGCGATCGAGAAGGGAGATGCCGAGGGAGCGCTCAAGCTGCTGAATCTGCTGGGTAGCTGAGGACTGGCTGACGCCATTCATATGGGCACCCTGGCTGAAACTGCGCGACTGGGCGATATCGCGATACAGACGGAGACTATCCAGCGTCACGAGGTCTTCATCATAGTATTATGAATCATAATAGATAGTCAATAAGAATTTCCGCTTTACTTATAGTTGTCGGGCTGGTATACTGAGCATCTAACCCACCACATCTCAAGGAGCACAACAGGTGGATCTTCAACACGGATTACCCGCCGCGCAGGGATTGTATAACCCCGCCAACGAGCACGACGCGTGTGGTATTGGCTTCGTGGTGAACATAAAGGGACGTCCTTCGCACGACATCATTCTCAAGGGCATCCAAATCCTGATCAATCTGACGCACCGCGGGGCCTGCGGGTGCGATCCGGAAACGGGCGATGGCGCGGGAATTCTGATTCAGATTCCGCATCGCTTCTTCGCGAAAGAGTGCTCGAGGCTGGGATTCACGTTGCCGGCGCCGGGCGAGTATGGCATAGGCATGGTGTTCCTGCCGGTTGAGCCGGCGCAGCGGCTGCTGGTGGAAGGGATTCTCGAGAGAATTGTGCGCGAGGAAGGGCTGACCGTGCTGGGCTGGCGGGACACGCCGGTGAACGCGAACGCGATTGGGCGAATCGCTCGCGCCTCGCAGCCTTACATTGAACAGATCTTCATCCGCGCGGCCGCGGGAATGCCGCAGGATGAGTTTGAGCGCAAGCTCTATGTGGTTCGCAAGCGCGTGGAAAACGAAATTGCGGACTCCGACATCCACGACAAGAGTTTCTTCTACATTCCGTCGCTCTCTTCGCGGACCATCGTTTACAAGGGCCTGCTGCTGGCGCCGCAGATTTCCAACTTCTATCACGAGCTTTCCGATCCGGACGCGCAAAGCGCTCTCTGCCTGGTGCATCAGCGATTTTCAACGAACACATTTCCGACGTGGCAGCTGGCGCACCCATTCCGCTACTTGTGCCACAACGGCGAGATCAACACGCTGCGCGGCAATCAGAACTGGATGCACGCGCGCCAGAGCATCATGGACACGCCTCTGTTCGGCAAGGATCTGGCAAGGACGTTTCCGGTCATCCCGGCCGGGCTCAGCGATTCGGCCGCTCTGGACGCGGCGGTGGAATTACTGGAATTGTCGGGCCGCGACCTTCCTCACGTGATGGCCATGCTGATTCCCGAGGCGTGGGACGCCGACACCACGATGGACCCGGCGAAGAAAGCGTTCTACGAGTATCATGCTTCGCTGATGGAGCCGTGGGATGGACCTGCCGCGGTGGCGTTCACCGATGGCCGCGTGATAGGGGCGACGCTCGACCGCAACGGTCTGCGCCCGGCGCGTTACATCGTAACGAGAGACGATCTGCTGATCATGGCTTCGGAAACCGGCGTTCTTCCGGTGAAGCCGGAGGACGTTCGCTACAAGGGCCGTTTGCAGCCGGGCCGGATGCTGCTGGCCGACACAGTGCAGGGCCGCATTGTGCCGGACGAAGAAATCAAGGAGCGGCTGGCCGGGAGGCAGCCTTACGCGCAATGGCTGAAGGAAAACCAGATCAAGCTTGACGATCTGGCGGAGCCGCCGCGCTTTCACGCCACGGATTTCGAGAGCATGGTGACGCGGCAGCGCGCTTTCGGCTACACCGAAGAAGAGATCCGGATGCTGATGATGCCCATGGCGGTGGATGGACAGGAGCCGGTAGGTTCGATGGGCACGGACACGCCGCTGGCGTGTCTTTCCGACAAGCCGCAGCCGTTGTTCAACTATTTCAAACAGCTCTTTGCGCAGGTGACGAATCCGGCCATCGATCCAATTCGCGAAGAACTGGTGATGTCGCTCACAAGCTATATCGGCACGGAGCGGAACATTCTGGCCGAGACGCCACAGAACTGCCACACGCTGAAGCTGCCGCACCCGATTCTGACGAACCGCGATCTTGAGAAGCTGCGCCGTGTCTCCACCAGCGAGTTGCTCAGCACGACTCTCCCCATGCTGTTCCGGGCCAAAAGCGACGACGCCCGGGAAATGCGGGCGGCGCTCGACTCGCTCTGCCGGCGCGCCTCGCTGTCCATCAAGTCGGGTTATACGCTGCTGATTTTGTCCGACCGCGGCATTGACGAAGAGTACGCGCCCATCCCGAGCCTGCTGGCGCTGACTGCGGTGCACAACCATCTGGTGCGCGAGGGGACGCGTACGCAGGTGGCGCTGATTATCGAATCCGGCGAACCGCGCGAAATCATGCATTACGCGCTGCTGATTGGATACGGGGCCAGCTCGATCAATCCGTATCTGGCCATCGAGACGCTGGAACAGCAGGCGCAGCGCGGACACTTTCCCGAGGGGATTACGTTCGACATTGCGCTGAAGAACTACAAGAAAGCCATCAACAAGGGCCTGCTGAAGGTGTTCTCCAAGATGGGCATCTCCACGCTGCAGAGCTATCGCGGCGCGCAGGTATTCGAGGCCATTGGACTGAACAAGGAGCTGGTGGACCGCTATTTCACCGGCACGGCTTCGCGCATTGAAGGGGTAGGTTTGGAGGTGCTGGCGCGCGAGGCGCAGATGAAACATGAGCACGCGTTCCGTCCGGTCACCGAATCAGAGAAAGAACTCGATCTGGGAGGCCAATATCATTACCGGGTGAATGGCGAGTATCATCTGCTGAACCCGCTTACGGTCAGCAAGCTGCAGCACTCGGTTCGGCAGACGAGTTTCGAGACATTTCAGGAGTTCAGCAAACTGGTGGACGACCAGAGCCGGAACCTGTGCACGCTGCGCGGTTTGATGAGACTGAAAACCGTGGCGCGGCCGGTGCCGCTCGACGATGTGGAGCCGGCAAGCGAGATTGTGAAGCGGTTCGCGACGGGGGCGATGTCGTTCGGCTCGATCAGCAAGGAGGCGCACGAAACGCTGGCGATCGCCATGAACCGTATCGGCGGGCGCTCGAACACGGGCGAGGGAGGGGAAGACGAAGCGCGTTTCAAGCCGGACGGGAACGGCGACCTGAGACGAAGCTCGGTGAAGCAGGTGGCCTCGGGCCGATTCGGCGTGACGGCCCATTACATGGTGAACGCCGACGAGCTGCAGATTAAGGTAGCGCAGGGGGCGAAGCCTGGCGAGGGTGGTCAATTGCCGGGGCACAAAGTGGATGAAGTCATCGCGAGAGTGCGCCATTCCATTCCGGGCGTGCAACTCATCTCACCGCCGCCACACCACGACATCTATTCCATCGAGGACCTGGCGCAGCTCATTTACGATCTCAAGAATGTCAATCCGAAGGCGCGGATTTCGGTGAAGCTGGTGGCCGAAGTGGGCGTGGGTACAGTGGCGGCGGGCGTCGCCAAGGCTCATGCGGACGTTGTTCTTATCAGCGGGCACGATGGCGGAACGGGCGCCTCGCCGCTGACTTCGATCAAGCATGCCGGTATCCCGTGGGAACTTGGCCTGGCCGAAACGCAGCAGGTGCTGGTGATGAACGATTTGCGCAGCCGGATTCGCGTGCAGACGGA
>Ga0335078_10010848_pt1 | contig 13498 bp, 8 predicted proteins | sample Lox_Sample_32_FD_206711 | JGI IMG/M metagenome (GOLD analysis project Ga0335078, IMG submission 206711) | Soil microbial communities from Loxahatchee National Wildlife Refuge, Florida, United States - Lox_Sample_3.2 | ecosystem: Environmental > Terrestrial > Soil > Wetlands | place: USA: Florida...
AAGCGCTGATAGGCCTCCCAGTCCTCGGCCACGATCTTCAGCAGGAAATCCGCCTCGCCCGCCAGCATGTGCGCCTCGCGCACCTGCGGCCAGGTGCCGACCAGCGCCTCGAAGGCCTTGAGATCGGGCTCCGCCTGGCTCGATAGCCCGACCTGGGCGAAGACGGTGACCCCGAATCCCAGCGCCTGGGCATTGATGTCGGCGTGATATCCCCGGATATAGCCCGCCTCCTCCAGCGCGCGCACGCGCCGGAGGCAGGGCGGCGCCGAGATCCCCGCCCGGTGCGCCAGCTCCACATTGGTCATCCGACCGTCCGCCTGCAGGTCCCGCAGGATTCGGCGATCGATTTTGTCGAGCTTGATCCGTCGCATGGAGATCGGCCTCGCCGGGTCGGGCTGAGCTTGTAATAATATTACAAGCCGGCGCCCCCGACGCAACAGCGCTTGCATCCGCCGATGGCGCCGGCTACCACGCGGCCCGCGTGCCGCTATCGGAAAGGACGCCCGCCACCATGACCGGATCCGCCCCCTCGCCCGTCACCTGGGCGATGCACGATGGCAGGATCGGCATGACGAACCAGGTTCTGGGCCTCGCCGAGGCGGTGGGCTATCCCATGGTGGAGAAGCAGGTGGCGCTCCGCGCGCCCTGGAAGCATCTGGCGCCGGCGCTCTGGATCCACCCGATGGCGGCGCTGGCGCCGGAAGGCGCCGCATTACTGCCGCCCTGGCCCGATCTCCTGATCGCCTGCGGCCGGCCGGTGACGGCCCTGGCGCTGGCGGTCCGGCGGCTGAGCCGCGGGCGCACTTTCTGGGTCCAGGTGCAGGATCCCCGCTTCGCCCGCCGCCATGTCGATCTCATCGTAGCCCCACGGCACGATCCTGCCCGCGGCGACAATGTCTTCCTCACCGATGGCTCCGTTCATCGGGTGACGCCGGCGGTGCTGGAGGCGGCGCGGCCGCGCTTCGCGCCCCTCTTCGCGGCCGTTCAACGGCCGATGGTTGGCGTGCTGGTTGGCGGCAGCAACCGGGTCTATCGCGTGACCGCGCAGGCGATGGCACGGCTGGGCGAGCAGCTCGCGGCGCTCGCTTCGCAGGGCATGGGCATCGCGGTGACGCCATCGCGGCGCACCGGCGAGGCGGCGCTTCGCGCACTCCGCGAGCGGCTCGCCGGCGTGCCCCACTATTTCTGGGACGGCAGCGGCGACAATCCCTATTTCGGTCTCCTCGCCCATTCGGACGCGCTGGTGGTCACCGGCGATTCCGTCAACATGGTGAGCGAGGCCGCCTCCACCGGTAAGCCCGTGCACGTGGTGGGACTCGAGGGCGGCTCGGCGAAGTTCCGCCGCTTCCACGATCTCTTCCGCGAGCGCGGCATCACGCGGCCGTTCAGCGGCGCGATCGAGCGTTGGACCTATCCGCCGCTCGACGATACCGCCCGCGCGGCGGAGGAAATCCGCCGCCGCATCGCCCGCCGCCTCGCAGACGTCGCCTGATCCCATGCGCAAGGCGCTCGCTCTCTATCTCGCGGCGCTGGTCGCGGCGAGCGTGCTGTTCCTGGCTCTGCCCGGCATCGATCTCTGGGCGAGCGGCCTCTTCTATCGCGCCGATGGCGGCTTCTTCCTCACCGACTGGGGCCCCATCCGCTTCATCTTCCGCGCAGTGCCGTGGCTGGTGACGGCGGAGATCGTGCTGGTTCCCGTCGTGGTCTTCGCGGGCTGGTGGCGCGGACGCACTCTCTTCGGCATCGATCTCCGCGCCGGCATCTTCCTGCTGCTGGCGCTGGCGCTCGGGCCCGGCCTCCTCGTCAACACGGTATTGAAGGATCACTGGGGCCGCGCCCGGCCGAGCCAGGTCGTCGAGTTCGGCGGCAGCAAGGAATTCACCGCCGCGCCGCTGCCGGCCGCGCAATGCGAGCGCAACTGCTCCTTCGTCGCCGGCCATCCGGCGATCGGCTTCGGCCTCATCGCCTTCGCCTTCCTCACGCGCGATCGCAGGCGCCGGCGCGCCATCGCCGCGGCGGCGATCGGCTTCGGCAGCCTGGTGGGCGTGGTCCGCATCGCCGAGGGCGGGCACTTCCTTTCCGATGTGGTGTTCGCCGGCCTGCTGGTGAGCGGCCTCACCTGGCTGCTTGCCTGGGCGCTGCTGCAGCGCGACCTCGGCGGCGCGCTCTGGCGCGCCTTGGTGCCGCATCTCGGTCGGCCCGGCGCGCGCTGGGCGCTCTATGCGCTGCTCACGGTTGCCGGCGTCCTCCTGGCCTACGCCTACGTGGACCGGCCGGTGGCGCTCTATTTCAATCGCCTCCACGGCGGCGAGAGCGCAGTGTTTAAATTCATCACCGGCTTCGGCATCTCCACCTACTACCTGATTGTCAGCGCGGCCGCCGCCGTCGGGCTCTGGCTCGCCGCGCGCACCACCCAGGAGAAGCGGTTCCGAGCCTACGCCGCGGTCCCGCTCTTCCTCTTCATCTCGATCGCGGCCTCGGGCCTGGTGACCGACCTGCTCAAGGTGGTGTTTGGCCGCGCGCGGCCGAAGCTGCTGTTCACCCACGAGGTCTTCGGCTTCGACTGGTGGGGGACGCAGGCCGATTACTGGTCCTTCCCCTCGGGCCACACGACGACGGCGGTGGCGATTGCCGCCGCGCTTTACTTCCTCTGGCCGCGCTTCCTGCCGCTCTACGTCGCCTTCGCGGTGCTGGTGAGCGTGAGCCGGGCGATCGTCGGCGCGCATTATGCGAGCGACGTCATCGTCGCCACCTTCATCGCGATTGCCGTCACCGCCTATGTCCGGCACGTCTTCGAGCGCAGCGGCGTCAAGCTAAGGGACGCGACGGCGGGCATCGCGCCGTCGCAGCCGCCGCTGCCCTGGCGCGACCGGCTGCGGCTCGGCCGGCCGGCGGCGCCTCAATAGCCTTTGAAGCCTCTGAGCTCCGCCACCAGGAACTCGCGGGTGGTGCCGCCGCCGAGCGGTACGGTGATCCGCCCGACCGAGCCGACCGACTCGAAATACTTCGGCAGCTCGCCGAGCGCGCTGCGTGGCCCGACATAGATGAAGCTGCCGCCGGTATGCGGCCCCGCATCGGCGGTGAGATCGAACTGGTCATGGATGGTGTGGCCGGGGTTCCACTTCAGCACGTCGACCGGCCTGGGCTGGCCATAGTAGGCGAGCGCCGCCAGCACCTCGCGATTGTCCGAGAGGATGCGGTCGCCTGGATGCTCGACCTGCAGCGCCGTCACCGCGCGGCCGAGCGTGGCCCAGCCACGCAGCCGGTGCAGCGGCTCGTACTTGCCCGGAATCTCCCAGCCCGCGGCGTGCGCGATGTCGCGCGCGCCGATCAGCAACACCGCCGCCACCACATGCAGGACCACCGATCCCGTCACCAGCACCTCGCGGCCGCGCTGGAAGAGATAGGCTATTACCAGGATGGTCGCCGAGATATAGGTCGGCGCCGACCAGTTCGGATGCGCGCGGGACAACAGGCTCACCACCAGCATCATCGCCAAGGTCGGCAGCGCGAAGACGGCGAGCAGCTGCGCGCGACGGTCGGCGAGCGCTCGGCGCATCAGCACCACCATCACCAGCAAGGTCGCAAAGAAGATGGGCCCGAAGACGCCGAACTGGGAGCCGAGGAATTCGCCGAAGGCGCCGGGATGGAGGGCGAAGCCGGAGATGTCGGCGTTCGCCTCGGTATGGCGATAGCTCACGAACTGGTGCGTGTAGTTCCAGACGAAGTTCGGCGCGTAGATCAGCAGCGCGATCGCGACCGCCTGCAGGAAATGTAGGAGATGCCGGCGCTCGTCCTTGATTGCGACGAGGAAGATCAGCGCCGAGATCAGCCAGTAGGCCATCGCATACTTGGAGAGGAGGCCGAGGCCGGCGGCGATGCCGACCACGATCCACCAGCGGGCGCCGCGGAGCTCGCGAGCGCGCACGAACGCGTAGAGCGCCACTGCCCAGCAGAACATCAGCGGCACGTCGGTGGATATCAGCAGCGCCGACGCGGAGACGCCGGGCAGTGTGCCGTAGGCGATGGCCGACCAGCAGGCGATGCGGGCATCGTAGAGCCGCCGCGCGGTGTGGAAGATCACCAGCGCGGTGGCGAAGTGGAGGAGCGGCGAGGCGACGCGGATGCCGCCAGGATCGTCACCGAAGAGCAGGGTGCTGACCCGGATGAGCCAGGCGACGAGAGGCGGCTTGGAGAAATATCCCCAGGCCGGCGTCAGCGACCAGAGCCAGTACTGCGCCTCGTCCGGGTAGAGGTCGAGGCCGCCCACCCTGAGCCAGACCAGCCGGGCCGCGGTGACCGCCAGCAACACGATGAGGGCGAAGCGCAGCAAACGCTCGTCCGCGGATATGGTGGCGCCAGCCCGTTGAAATACAGCCATGGATAGGGTTTTTAGATCGAATTGGACCCAAGGTGTAGCATTTGGGCCCTCCGCTTGCTAAGTCAAAGGCGGCGCCGGCGATCGGTGGCGGAGTCGTATGAAGCTCACGATTGAAACCTTCAGCAACGTCAAGGGCGGCAACAGCTTCTACAAGGCGGTGACGCATCCCCTGGCGGCGCGCGCGATGCCGACCCTGCTGCAGCGCCTGGGCCGGCGCCGGGTCGCGGTCTATGACCCCCTCGGTCTCGCCGGCGGCCTGCTGGAATTCTACGACCTCTCCCGCCTCGATGTCGTCGGCAGCTTCGTCCAGGACGTGAGCGCCATCGGCCGCCCGGTACTGGGGCGCGCCGCCCAGCCGGTCACCGATCTCCGCGTGAGCGGCGCCGAGGTGGTGCTGATCACCGCCTTCGACGCCGAGCGCCTCACCCATCACATCCGTCACCTGCTGCCGGAGCGCGCGGAGGTGCTGAGCCTCGACGCCATCCGCCTGCCCGACGCGCTCATCACCAGCAAGCGCGCCTATCTCGACGCGCTCAACTTCGCCACCAACTTCGTCTTCTTCCGCGACGCCGACGGGCAGCACACGCGGCTCGTCACCGCCAATTACTGGTCGAGCTATGGCGCGACCGATCTGAGTCTCTGGCTCGCGCTCTTCGACGAGTCCGGCAACATCCTGGCGGAATGGCGCGAGGCGGTGCCGGCGGGCGCCGGCACGATCATCCTCGACAGCCGCGAGATCCGCCGCCGCTTCCGGCTGCCGGCCTTCACCGGCCAGCTCTTCCTGCATGCGATCGGCGCCGCCGGCCACGACGTGGTGAAATACGCCCTCGACACCTACGGCGACGACGCGAGCGACAAGGATCTCTCCTGCACCCACGACGCCAATTCCTGGCCGGGCGATCTCTATGCCGGCTTGCCGGCGCCGCGCAGCGGCGAGCGCGTGCTGCTCTGGATCCAGAACAGCCATCCGCTGTCGATACCGCCAGGCTCGATCGGCCTCAATCTCATGGGGCGCGACGAGATCCGCATGCTCGACCGCACCATCGCGCCCTTCGCCACGGTGGCGCTCGACGTGGCGCGGCTGCTGCCCGACGCGCGCTGGCCGCAGCAGATCGAGGTGCAGGCGGGCAAGCACATGGTGCGGCCGCGCTACGAAGTGATCCGCGACGGCCAGCGCCGCATCGCCCACGTCAACGTCGAGCGCACCGACCTCAAGTCTGATCCGAAGCTCGCCGAGCTCGGCAATCTCCTTGGCAAGGGCTACCTGCTGCCGGCGCCGGTGCTGCCGCGCGCGAGCTGGCGCTCGCTGGCGCTGCCGACGCCGATGTCGACTTGCCAAAGCGATCTGCCGCTCGCCGCCATCCTCTACGACGCCGGCGGCCACGAGGTGGCGCGCCACCGCTTCGGCAAGCTCGCGCGCCATCACGCGGTGACGCTCGACGTCGACGAATGGCTGAACGGCACGCCGCTTCCGGTCGGCTACGGCCACATGGAGCTCGTCTACGATCTCTCGTCGGGCGGCATCGCCGATGGCTGGCTGCACGGACTCTTCCGCTACGAGGATCGCGCCAGCGGACACGCCGCCGAGACCAGCTTCGGCGCCCATGTCTTCAACACCGTGCTGACATACAAGGGCGAGCCGCAATCCTATGCGGGGCGTCCGCCCGGCCTCTCGACGCGGCTCTTCCTGCGTCTCGGCGGCGAGCATTACGACACGCTCTGCCACCTCATCTATCCCGCCTCGACGCCCTGGCATGTCCAGAGCGAGACCGATCTCCTGCTGCACGACCGCGGCGGCGGCGAGGTGGCGCGCCGGCAGGTGCGAATCCCCTGCTCCGGCTCGCTATTCTGGCGCTATAGCGACATGTTCGACGGTGCGACTCGGGCGCGCGCGGGCGAGAATGCCTATATTGTTATTCGCGACACCACCTGCCGGCTTTTCGGCTATCATGGATTGATCGGCCGCAACGGCGCCTTCAGCCTCGACCATATGTTCGGGTTCTGAGGGCACCGGAGCGGTCTTACTGCGAGATGACCGGGTTATGACGACGACTCGTCACCACACCAAGGTGTTAATCATCGGCTCCGGCCCGGCCGGCTACACGGCCGCGGTCTATGCGGCGCGCGCCAATCTGCAGCCGATCCTGGTGCAGGGCCTGCAACCCGGCGGCCAGCTCACCATCACCACGGATGTGGAAAACTATCCAGGCTTCGCCGGCGTCATCCAGGGCCCCTGGCTCATGGAGCAGATGCAGAAGCAGGCGGAGCATGTGGGCACCACGATCATCTCCGACATGATCGTGAAGGCGGATTTCTCCAAGCGCCCCTTCGTCTGCACCGGCGACTCCGGCGACGTCTACGTGGGCGAGACCGTCATCATCTGCACCGGCGCCCAGGCGCGCTGGCTCGGCGTCGCCGGCGAGGAGAAATATCGCGGCTTCGGCGTCTCCGCCTGCGCCACCTGCGACGGCTTCTTCTTCCGCGGCAAGGAAGTGGTGGTCGCCGGCGGCGGCAACACCGCCGTCGAGGAGGCGCTCTATCTCACCAACCACGCCAGCAAGGTGACGCTGGTGCATCGGCGCGACAAGCTGCGCGCCGAGAAGATCCTGCAGACGCGGCTCTTCGCCAATCCGAAGATCGACGTGGTCTGGGACAGCGTCATCGACGAGATCATCGGCGAGATGGGGCCGCCGGCGCGGGTCACCGGCGTGCGCCTGCGCAACGTCAGGAACGGCGCCCAGCACACGCTCTCGACCAACGGCTTCTTCGTCGCCATCGGCCACACGCCGGTGACGGAGATGTTCAAGGGGCAGCTCGCCCTCGACGACGGCGGCTATATCCTGACGCGGCCGGATTCGACGGCGACCGAAATTCCCGGCGTCTTCGCGGCGGGCGACGTCAAGGACCGGATATTCCGCCAGGCGGTGACCGCCGCCGGGATGGGCTGCATGGCGGCGCTCGAAGCAGAGAAGTTCCTCGCGGCAGAGGAAGCCGCCGGGGCGCTCAAGGCGGCGGAGTGAGCGAGCAGCGCAAGCTTCGCCCGACCATTCCGCCCTTGCCGCAAGGCAAGGGCATGGACTGGGACAAGCTCCGGGTGTTCCACGCCGTGGCGGAAGCCGGCAGCTTCACCCATGCGGGCGAATCGCTGAACCTCAGCCAGTCCGCGGTGAGCCGCCAGATCAGCGCGCTCGAGGAGAGTCTCTCGGTTCCCCTCTTCCACCGCCATGCGCGCGGCCTGATCCTCACCGAGCAGGGCGATCTCCTCTATCGGACGGCGCGCGAGGTCTTCGCCAAGCTCGCAATGACCGAGGCGATGCTGTCGGAGTCCAAGGACCGGCCGCGCGGGCCGCTCAAGGTGACGACGACGGTCGCCTTCGGCTCCGGCTGGCTGACGCCACGCATCAGCGAGTTCATGGAGCTCTATCCCGAGATCCAGCTCAGCGTCGTCGTCGACGACGGCGAGCTCGACCTCTCCATGCGCGAGGCCGACGTGGCGATCCGCATGTCGGCGCCGCGCCAGCCCGACCTCGTGCAGCGGCATCTGCTGACGATCCGCTATCATATCTACGCGGCGCCCTCCTATACGAAGAAGTACGGGCTGCCGCAGAAGCCGGAGGATCTCGACCGGCACCGGATCATCATCTACGGCACCGACGCGCGCCCGCCGACGCGGAATACGAACTGGCTAATCGAGGCGGGCCTGCGCCCCGGCTCCGAGCGGAAACCGATCCTAGCCGTCAACAACGTGCAGGCGATCTTCCGCGCCGTCTCCAGCGGCATCGGCATCGCGGCGCTGCCCGACTACATGGCGCAGGACGCGGCCGATCTCGTCCGCCTGCTGCCGGACCTCGCTGGACCGGAGGTCGAGGCCTATTTCGTCTATCCGGAAGAGCTCAGGACCTCGAAGCGCATTGCCGTGTTCCGCGATTTCCTGCTGCGCAAAGTCGCCGAGTCGAAGAATCTCTAATACAGATTTGCGCGCCCTCCGGCGGCGGCTCGATCGCTAAAAGTTGTGGAAATCTTCCGGCGGGACGACGCTTTTCCGCGGAAATCTGCGGTGGAGCGAGGGTTGCGGTTTTTGCAACGGAGAATCCCGAAATTACCCCTGGCGCGCCTGCGCTTAGCGCCGCATTTTGCGACTGCGATATGGATTTCGCCGGTGCGCGCATGACGCTGCCGGCGCCGAGTTCCCGGGCCTCGCGCCCGGGAAGAGGGTCTTCGGATCCTTACGTCTCCCAGACGTGAAGCCTCCCTGTTCAAACTGCCCCCGACGCGAGTCGGGGGCTTTCTTTTTCGGCTCGTTCCGGCCGACAGTGCGGGGCCGGATCCTTCTCGACCGCGGTGAACCCCATGTCGACCTCGCTCTCCACCCGTCTCGACCGCTGCCTCGAGAAGCTGCCCAACAGCTATCCCGGGCCCGGCGGCGCGGCGGCGGTGCTTCGCGAGGGCGAGATCCTGGTCCGGCACGCCTGGGGGTGGGCCAATGCCGAGCGCCGCATCCCCTTCACGCCGCGCTCGCTGTTCCGGATTTGCTCGATATCGAAGCAATTTACCTGCGCGCTGGTGCTCGACCAGTTTCCTGATCCGACGGCGCTGGATGGCGACGTGCGCGCCCGTCTGCCGCTGCTGCGGGAGACGGCGCCCGGCGCGCTGCACCTCTGCCACAACCAGTCGGGCCTGCGCGACTACTGGGCGGTGGCGATGCTGCACGGCGCCGCGGTGGAAGGGCTGTTCGGCGATTCCGAGGCCCAACGCGTCATCTCCGGCTCCCGGTCGCTCCACTTCGCGCCGGGCACGCGATACTCCTATGTGAACCAGAACTTCCGCATCCTCTCGGACATCGTCCAGGAACGCGCCGGCCGCAGCTTTGCCGAGCTGCTGCGCAGCCGGATCTTCGAGCCCGCCGGCATGGAGAGCGCGCTGCTGGCGGCCGATACGCGCGCCATGCCGGACGGCACCGAGGGCTATGAGGGGACGCGCGCCGCGGGCTTCCGTGCGGCCGAGAACCGCATCCTCTGGACCGGGGACGCTGGCATCGGCGCCTCGCTCGACGACATGATCGCCTGGGAACGCCACATCGACGCCACACGCGAGGATGCCGGAGCGCTCTACAGCCGCCTCTCGGCGCCGGTCAGCTTCGCCGGCGGCAACAATGCCCCTTACGGCTTCGGCCTCAGCCGCACGACCGAGCTCGGCCACGCCGCCACCGGCCATGGCGGCGCGCTCCGCGGCTGGCGCAGCCACCGCCTCTATGTGCCGTCGAAGCGAATCTCTGTCGTGGTGCTGCTCAACCACCTCACGGACGCGCATGAAGCAGCGATGGATCTCCTTGCCGCCGTGCTCGGCGAGGATCGGCCGGCGCCGCCGGACCTCGCGCCGCCGACCTGGCTCGGTACCTATCTCGAGCCCGAGAACCACATCGTCGTGCGCATCGAGGCGGCAGAGCGCGGGCGACTGCGCCTGCGCTACGGTCCCGCGCCCGAAGAGCTGGTGCTGCGCGCCGACGGGACGGCGGGCGGCAATGCCACCCGGCTGCGGCCGGGCGACGGCGGCCTCTGGATGGACCGGCCGCAGGACAACCGGAGCTCGCTCCTGCAGCCCTGCAGCGGCACGCCGCTCAGAGACATCGCCGGCCGCTACCGGTGCGAGGAGCTCGATGCCGGGCTCGAGGTGATCGACGCCGGCGGCCTGCTTTCCGGCGGCTTCTCGGGGTTCCTCGGCCAGAGCCGGATGGAGCCGCTGGAGCCGGTCGGATCGGATATCTGGCTGCTGCCCTGCCCGCGCGCGCTCGATCACTCGCCGCCGGGCGACTGGACGCTGATTTTCCGCCGCGACGGCAACCGCGTCGTCGGTGTCGATCTCGGCTGCTGGCTGGCGCCTCGCCTGAGCTACGCGCGGGTCGCCTGAGCGGGGACCATGACTTTCTGGAACTGCAACGCCAGCTGCAGCGCGAAACGCTGCTCAGGCGTATCCGTCTCGACACCGAACAGATCCCTGAGGCGCGACAGCCGATAGCGGAGCGTGGTCACGTGCAGCCCGAGCGCATCCGCGCAGGGCTGATGCCGGCAGCCGTGATCGAGGAAGCTGCTCAGGGTCCGGACATAGGCGGTGCCGTGGCCGCCGTCGTGCCGCGCCACGGCGCCGATCAGGCCCTCGACGAAGGCCCGCATCTCGCCCGCATCGACCGCCGACATCAGCACGGGAAAGGGGCCGAAATCCTCCGCCGTGACGACGCCGCTGCGACCGAAGCGCCGACCGAGATCGCGGACCCGGGCGCAGTCGCGCCAGGCCGATGCGTAGTCCGCCGGCTGCCGGCAGATCCCGCTCTGCACGACGATCGGCAGCTTGCCGGCGATGGCGCGGATCTCCTCCGCGAGACGCTGCAGCAGCGCCTGCGGATCGCCGCCTTTCCACCGCTCGATCGGGTAGCGCACCACGATGGAGCCGTGGCGCAGAATCGCCGTCGCGCGCTCGTCGAACTGCCGCGCGATGCGGCTGACGGCGCCGAGGACTTCCGGCGCGAAGCTCGCCGAGAGGCCCTCGCTCGCGAGGAGGCTGAGAACGGCCACGCGGGCCGGCGGGCCAAGATCGATCCCGAGCCGGCGGGCATGCTCGACGATGCCGTCGGCGACCCGTGGGCTGCCCTCCAGCAGATCGGCGAAGAGATCCTCGAGACTGCGTGCCCGGGCAGCATGCGCCACATAGGACCGCATCATCTGGACGCTGAGGCCGAACCGGGCGCTGTCGAGCAGCAGATGGTCGAGGTCGTGGAAATCCGCGGTGCGGGAGAACACGATCAGGGCGCCGACCCGCTCCCCATCGACGCTAAGCGGACAGACGATCGCGGGCGCCTGCAATCGATGACCGCCCACCGACAGGTCCAGGTCCAGCGCGGCCGGCCGGTCGCCCGGAAAGCTGCGGCGCGCGAGCTCGAGGAACTGTGGCGCACTCTCGCCGGCGATCGCCATCCGCCAGCCGGCATCGTCGACCATGGTCGGAACCGGTGAATGTTCCGACAGCACCCGCCAGGAGGTGAGATCGACGATGACCAGCGGATTGGGCAGCATGGAGCCCGCCTTGGCCGCGGCCATCTCGACGGAACCGCCGGCGAGCACCTGGTCGAGCAGCGACTGGTGCGCGGTCAGCGCGCTGCGCAGGCGGGCACCGAAGGCCTGCTCCTCCGCCAGGGAGCGCGCCTTGTTCATGGCGATGTCGCCGAGATGCACCACGAACCGGAGCAGCGCGATGTCGGTGCGGCTCACCGGCACGACATCGCGCGAGCGCACCGAGAGAACGGTGCGATGTCCCTGGGGACCGCGGTGCTCCATCGGCAGCACCACCACCGTTCGATAGCCGACCTCAAGAGCCTCGCGCCGATAGCCGGGGAACTGCCGCGACCTCTGGGCGTCGCGGATGATGACGGGCTCCTCCCGCGCCAGCGCGACCCGGCTCGGACTCTCCGACAGCAGCCAACGATCGCTGAGGCTTGCGCCGCGCGGGCTGGGATCGTGCCGCGCGATCACCTCGGCATAGCCCGCTTCCATATCGACGCTCATGATGCCGCCCGCGGCCCAGGGCGCTTCCCGGCAGACCGCCTCGAGCAGATGCAGCAGCGTCGCATCGAGGTCGCTGCTGGCGTTGATCAGGCTCGCTACCTCGCCGAGCGACTTGAACAGCGAGGAGTGGTCGGCAGAAACCGCGTGAAGCCGCGAATGCCTCATGGGCGGTGTATAGCAGGCTCCAGAGGAAGGAGAAAGCGGCTGTTCCTCCAGTTCGGAGGATGCGGGTTTCCATCGCCGCGACGAAGATGGCGCGCAGGTTGTTGGCAGGGAAGAGGCGGCGGACCATGCGGCAGCGACAGATGCATCTGGTTGCCTATCTGAAGACCGGCCCGACGGCGATCCATGTGGGCGGCTGGCGGCACCCGGAATCGACTCTCGACGACATCCTGGAGCCGAGCCGGTACGAGCACATCGCCCGCGTGCTCGAGGCGGCGAAGTTCGACGGCTGCTTCTTCGCCGATCTTTTCGGCCTCTATGACATCCACGCCGGCAGCTTCGACGCCTACGTCCGCCGCGGCGGCCAGATCAGCTTCCTCGATCCGACCGTGGTGCTGCCGGTGATGGCTGCCGCCACCCGGAACCTGGGCCTGGGCGCGACGCTTTCCACCAGCTTCCACACCGCCTATCACCTCGCCCGCTGGCTCGGCTCCCTCGACGTCATGAGCAAGGGGCGGGTGGCCTGGAACGTCGTGACGTCAGCCACCGATCTCGAGGCGAAGAACGCCGGCCTCGACGAGCTGCCGCCGAGGGACGAGCGCTACGACCGCGCCGACGAGGTGCTAGAGGCGTGCTTCGCGCTCTGGAACAGCTGGGATGCGGATGCCTTCGTCCTCGACAAGCAGGCCGGCGTGCTCGCGGATCCCAGCAAGGTGCACTACGCCAACTACACCGGCCGCTGGGTCAAGACGCGGGGACCTCTCTCCATCCCGCGCAGCCCGCAGGGCCGTCCTGTCATCATGCAGGCCGGCGGCTCCGATCGCGGTCGAGATTTCGCCGCGCGTTGGGCCGAGGTCATCTTCACCATCCAGCGCGGCCGCGACGAGATGCGGGAGTTCTACGACGACATCCACGCGCGCATGGACAAACGCGGCCGCGCGCCCAACGAGTGCGCGATCCTGCCGGCGGTCTCGGTGGTGCTGGGCGAGACCGACGCGATCGCCCGGGAGCGCGCCGACTACATCAACAGCCTCATCGATCCCGAGCTCAGCGTCGCCTCCTCGTCGAGCAACCTAGGCGCCGACCTCACCAAGCTCAAATCCGAGACATCGCTCGCGAGCCTGCAAGGCAACCAGGGGATGCAGGGAAGCGAGCGCGTGCTGCAGCAGACCATGAAGGCAGAAGGCATCAGCTTCCAGCAGGCGGCGGAGAAGCGTGGCACCCGCCGCGAGCTGGTGGGCACCGCCGTCACCGTGGCCGACCGGCTGCAGGAGATCTTCGAAGCCGGCGTCTGCGACGGCTTCGTGGTAACGCCCTCCACCTTCCCCACCATGTTCGAGCAGTTCTGCCGCAGCGTGGTCCCGGAATTGCAGCGGCGCGGACTCTTCCGGCGGGAGTA
>Ga0335078_10010849_pt1 | contig 13497 bp, 15 predicted proteins | sample Lox_Sample_32_FD_206711 | JGI IMG/M metagenome (GOLD analysis project Ga0335078, IMG submission 206711) | Soil microbial communities from Loxahatchee National Wildlife Refuge, Florida, United States - Lox_Sample_3.2 | ecosystem: Environmental > Terrestrial > Soil > Wetlands | place: USA...
CGGTAGGCACGGCGAGACGTCATGACGGCGATCTTTAGCACGCCATACCCCGAAACTGTGGGACCTCGCTAACGGATTTTTCCCAGCACAGGGACAGACGAGCATCACTGTGGATCAGATGCCCTCTAAGGACGGTGCAGCGCACGCTCGGTCACGCCCGGGTGACCATCGCCGCGCAGGCGATCGGTATCGCGCAGGGAGCCCTCGACTACGCGACGTCGTACGTGAAGGAGCGTCAGCAGTTCGGCGGGCAGTCGCCGAATTCCAGGGCGTACAGTTCATGCTGGCCGACATGGCGATGACGGTGGAGGCCGCGCGGCTGCTCACCTATGGCGCCGCCGCTAGGTCGCAGCGCGTGCTGGATGGTGCGGCAGGCGCGGCCGAATCCGAACTGACCTTCTGCGACATGATCACTCATCGCATCCCCTTTGCCGACGCCCGAGGCGGCACTCGCCGCTCGGTTCGGGACCGCGTACGCGGTGGCCGTCAACTCCGGCAGCAGCGCCCTGTACGCTACCCTCGCCGTGCTGGGCTGTGGGCCGGGCCGCGGCGTCGCTCTGCCCTCGCGTGGCCCCGCTGCCCACGGTCCTGCCCGTCCTAGCCCTCGGCGCTCGTCCGCTGCTGATCGACAACCAGCCTGGCAGCCTCGCCATGGGCGCCGGCGCTCTCGCAGCCAAGATCCGCCCCGACACCGTCGCTGTCATCTCCGTTCCGTTGTGCGGCTACCCGGCGGACACGTATGACGCGCATCTCATCGAAGACACGGCACAGGCTCACGGAATCATCAGCGCCGGGAAGCTAGCCGGGACGACGGGAACCGCTGGCTGCTTCTCCACCCATGACCGTAAGCTCCTGGCCACCGGCGAGGGCGGCTTCATCCTCACCAACAATCCGGGCCTGCATAAGGCCGTCGAGGCATTCACCCGCCACGACCACCCACGCGGGAACGCGGCAGCGGTCAACTTTGCCGGTCCACCCCGGGCTGACCAGGCAGCAGGTAGAGTGCATGGCCGAGCGCGTCCATGCCATCGCCGCCAGCGTCGGAGGCACCCGATGATCCGCCATTTCACCGCCACCGGGATCGTCCTGCATCGCGACACGGTCCTGCTCATCGAGCATGTGAAGCTCGGATGGTGGATGCCGCCCGGCGGCCACATCGATCCGGACGAAGACCCCGTGCAGGCAGTCCTGCGCGAAGTCCGCGAAGAGACGGGACTCGACTGCGCGATCATCGCCCCCGACGTATTCGCACACGACGCCGTTCAGGTACTCCCCGCGCCCTTCACCATCCTGGTCGAGGACGTACCCGAAGCCGGGCAGACGGTCCAGCACATCGACTGCATCTACGTGCTGCGACCCACATCGGACCCCGCCGCGCTCGCCGCACAAGCCGGAGAGGTCCAAGACCCGCGATGGGTACCGGTCAGCCAAGTCGGCGAATTGCGCACGCCTCCAGAGCTCCCTGCCCTCATCCACGCTGCGGCCCAGAGCGTCAATGCCCTCACCGGAGCCTGAACTGCTTCACGCCCGGCACGGCGCTCGCCGGCGGAGCCCGCAAGCTTGCCTCTCCGCCAGAGCGGTTACGGTCAGTGAGGAGCGAAGCTGATCCGTTCACCGGCCCCACCCAGGCCCGGGGCGCGCTCTATGCTGACCGGATCGCTGGCGCAGCGTGGCGTTACACCGTGCCCGGGTGACCGGCAGACACGCCGGAGAAATGATCTGCGATCTTGCCGAGGGGGTTCCCCTGGACACAATGTGAGGAACACCGTGGAACAGTGCATCGCGTCGGACGACCTGCCCGGGCCGCTGAAGCAGGCGATCGAGGCCCGCACCGGATCCATCGCCTGCCAGGTCGAGAATTTCACCGACTTCGGGCATTCCCCTGGGTGCACCCGGGGTTGCTGGGCGACCCGGCCCGGCCGGTCGTCCCTCGCCACGAGGTCCGGGCCGAAGCTGACGTGCTGCACTATTCGATCGTCCGGCCGGAGTCGCCCAATTCCGGCGACTTCCCGGTCTTAAGGCAACCAGCAGGCCGGCCCGCCAGAGCGGCTTAGCCGCTATGAACTTCACCTGCCGGATACCATCGCGCCGCGCCTGGGCTGGGGCGGCGAGCGCGGCGCGGCACGCTTATGTAGGTGACCAGCGTTATATGCGTGCTGAGCATGGCCGACAGGTCGCGGTCATGTCCGTCGAGCGCGGCGAGCATCCACTCCGTGCAGGCTAGCCCAGCCGGAATCGGCTGCGGCCGGGTCACTGATAGTGGCCAAGAATGCCGGTGCAGGAGCGCCCAGGGCGTTCGCGCCGCAAACTCGGGCCGGGCACCGGCACGTTGCCTCAGTTTGCGGTCGTAGGACCGATACGAGCGCCGCCGCCACCGGCAAGACCCACCTCGTGCAGCCGCCAGCCGCCCGCTGCCCCGCAGGATTCTTCGGCAGCAGACCGGACGCGGGGCAGCTGCCGTCGTTCGCAGAGCACGAGCAGCGAGGGTCCGGCACCCGAGACGAACGCCGCGTGCCCCTGGGCTCGCAGATGCCCGAGGGCGTTTGCCGCCTCCGGCCAGCTCGCCAGGCGCCGCTGCTGGTGCAGCACGTCGTCAGTGGCAGGAAGCAGCAGATCAAAGGCGCCGGCTAGGGCAAGCGGAAGTAGCGCCGCCCGCCCCGCTGTCCAGGCGGCATGCGCGAACGCAACGGTGTCAGGCAGGATCTGCCTGGCCGCCCTTGTTCCCATAGGTTCCGGTGCGATCAGCGCGAAGGCTGCCAGATCCGGATGAACGGAAGCCGGGTGGTAGCGGGGCGTGCCAAGCTCGCTCCAGCAAAGTGTGGCGCCGCCGAACAGGCACGGGGCGACGTTGTCGGGGTGACCTTCTATCTCGCTCGCGAGCTGGAACACGCCGGCGTCCGGCAGGTCCACGGCGAGCACCTTCCGGGCAGCAAGCAGGCCAAGGGCAATAGCTGCCGCGCTCGAGCCAAAGCCTCGCCCGCGCGGGAAACCCAGCTCAAGTTCTAGGCTGAGCGCGGGCAACGTCCTGCCCGCTTCCTTGGCGAAGCGCAGCATCGCCGCGACAAGAAGGTTGTCGCGGCCCACCGGGATGCTCTGCGCCTCCTCGCCCTTGGCGTGCACGGCCAGGTCGCCAGGGCTGCCATGTCCTGGCGTCACCTTGAGCGTGTCCCACCAGTCGAGCGCGAGGCCGGCCGCGTCGAACCCCGAGCCGAGATTAGCGCTCGTCGCTGGTGCGAGCACCACGATCGATGCTTGCGCCGAGGTTATCCGCATGTGCGTTCCCTTCCCGCGGCAAGCCGTGGCGACGCGCCGTCATCGGGCCGCGCCGACGACCCGCGGCGGGCTAGCCGAATCAAGGCTCCTGCCGTGCCTTGCTCTGGCGCGCCAAGTTTCTGGCGCGCCGGGTTCTCAGTTTGCTGATGATAGTTGGCAGCCACGCCCAGCCTGTTTGGTCTTCACCCGGACCGGGTGACGCGCGCAGGGCTAGCGGGGGACATCCTCACGATCGGGCAGCGTTTGCGGCCCGAACCCGTGCCCGGCAAAAGGCGCCCCGCCCGCCCCACCGTTCGCTGCCGTCCGCATGGCCAAAGCCGGCGCTGACCCACGATGACCGAGGAGGTCGGTTCACGATGACAGAAGACCCGACGCCACGCACAGACCGGTCGGCCGAAGGCTTCGAACTCCCCCTGCCTGGTATCGAGGCCGGCCGTGAATTCGAAGAGGCTCAGGAACATCAGACCTATACCGACATCGATCCCGAGACCAACGAACTGCACGCGACCGGCAAGACATGTTCGCGCTGCGGCCGGGTCATCCAGCCGGACGAGGACGTACGGCGCACCGCTGGCGGCGCCTACCAGCATGATTTCTGCGAGGTTAGACAAGCTCCGCAGCCCGGGTGATGTTGCGGGGCATTCGGCCGAAGATCAGGCTGTGGAACGGCGAGATCGACCACCAGTAGAGGTGGCCGAGCAGGCCCCGGGGGTGAAAGATCGCCCGTTGGCGATAGGTGGTCCGGCCCGTTTCTGTCCGGACGGCGAGTTCCAGCCAGGCCAGGCCGGGCAGCCGCATTTCCGCGCGCAGCCGAAGCAGTCGTCCTGCTTCGATCTCCTCCACCCGCCAGAAGTCGACCGCGTCGCCAATCCGCAGGTGACGTGGGTCGCGTCGGCCACGCCGCAGGCCGGCGCCGCCGGTCAGCCTGTCGATGAACCCGCGCAGATGCCAGGCCAGTGGCAGTGAATACCAGCCGTTTTCACCGCCGACGCCCTCGATTACCTGCCACAAAGCCTCCGGCGCCGCGTCGGTCATCTGGGTCCGCTCGTCGACGTAAAGGCTGCCGCCGGCCCAGTTCGGGTCGGTGGGCAGTGGATTGCTTGGTGCACCGGGCGGCGCTGCCGACGACCAGCGCGTAATGACGTTCACCTCACGCACTTGGCTCAGGGCGAGTTCGACGGCACGGTCGAAGCCGATCAGGCCGCCGGGCGGGTCAGGTACGTATGCCGCGATGTCGTGCTCGCGGCAGACGACTTCGTTGCGCAGTGATTCGACCAGCGGCCGGGCGATCGTGCCAGGCACAGGCGTGACGAGGCCCACCCACAGGCTCGACAGGCGCGGCGTGAGCACGGGAACGGGCAGGATGACGCGCCCAGGCAGCCCCGCAACGGTGGCGTACCTGCGCATCATGTCTATGTAGGTGAGCACGTCGGGCCCGCCTATGTCGAAGGCGCGGCTCACTGCCCCGGGCAGATCCGCGCAGCCGACCAGGTAGCGCAGCACGTCGCGGATCGCGATTGGCTGGATCCTGGTGCGTACCCAATGCGGTGTCACCATGACAGGCAACCGCTCGGTGAGATAGCGAAGCATCTCGAACGAGGCTGAGCCGGACCCGATGATGACCGCTGCGCGCAGCACGGCGGCTGGTACGTCGCAGCCGAGCAGAATGTCGGCGACCTCGGCACGGGACCGCAGATGCGCGGAAAGCTCACCGTCCGGTGCGAGAGCACCGAGATAGACGATGCGGCTGACTCCGCACTCACCGGCGGCGCCTGCCACGGTCGTCGCGGCACGCCTATCCCTGTCCTCGAAGCCGGCGCCGCCCCCCATCCCGTGGACTAGGTAATAGACCACGTCGATGCCTTCGAGCGCCCGGCGGGTTGGTCCCGCCGCCAGCGCATCGGCCTCCGCGACCGTCACATCTGCCGCCCAAGGCTGGTCGCGCAAGTTGCCAGGGTGGCGCGCCATGCACCGAACGCGGTGGCCCGCGGAGAGCAACTCAGGCACGAGCCTTCCGCCGATGTACCCGCTCGCCCCCATCACCAGGCAGTGCTGCGCATTCATGGCGAGCCCCCTCCCGGCCGCGTGTCGCCTACCCGCTGCCGGAGATCTACCCAAGCTCGGCCGACGCGAAGAACGCCCGCAGGCGACGCGTTGGAAGGGTGGTCGCGCTGGGTGCCCGCCGGCCACCTGTGGCCGCGGGAGGGCCAGTTAGCTGACCAGCGTCGCCCGCGGCTGTGGCCCGGGCTGCAGACCACCAATGTGGCAGCCGCGGCCACGGTGCGGAGGCAGGGCGCGGTGAAGGCAATAGAGGCGGAGATCGAGGCGCGTGCCGCGGGCTTCGATGCTGACCGGCTGGCGCGGATCGACCGGCACTTCAGGCGCTAACTAACGGACCGACCCGCAGGGGCATCACCCTCGGGCGACCGGCAGGGAGTTCACTGGCGCGCCCGTCAACGGCGCTTCGGTGGCGGGGGAGGCGGGTGCGGGGGCATCGAGGCGAGCGCTGGCGGTTCATCGGGCCACACAAGCAGCAGTGGGCAAGGAACGTGGTCGACGATGAATCTGGTGGCCGGGCCCAAGCTCTTGGGACCGAGACGGCGCAGGTCACCGTCCCGGGCGACAATGAGCAGGTCGGCGTCCGCGCAGGCGGCGGTAACCTCGTGCTCGGCCCGGCCGGACCGGCTGGCCCGGCGGGCGGGCCTGCCCAGCCGGTCGGCCGCCGAGTCGAGCAGATTCGCGGCGGCCGTCGCGGCCGCCGCCTCGATTCGCTTGCCGGGGTCGTGCGCGGGATGGCTGCGCCCAAGCAGTCCTGTCCTCGCGCCGCGGGCCGCGGCGGCCGGGCCTTCCTCGGTGATGTGCAAGAGAATGACGTCCATCCCTTGGGCGAACCGGCGAGCGGCGTCGATGCATGCCTGCCAAGTGCCCTCGACGATCCACACGACCACCGTCATCGCGTCAGCCTCCGATCACGTGCAGGCCCAGCCACAAGCCAACCACCGCGGCGGCGATCGCAGCAGGAACGGTGAGCACGCCGAGGCGCATGAATTCGCCGATGGCAGGCTCATGGTCATGTTCGCGAAGCACCCGCCGCCACAAAAGGGTCGCGAGCGATCCGACGTAGGTAAGGTTTGGGCCGACGTTGACGCCGATGAGCATGGCGAGCAGCGGACCCGGGCCTCCTGCGGCGGCGGCAGGTAGCAGCAAAAGCACGGTGGGCAGGTTGTTGAGCAGGTTCGCCAGCACGCCAGCCAGGACCGCGACCGCCAGTAGGCCTGGCAGTGCCGTCCCTTGGGACACCAGCGGACGGACCGCGTCACCGAGCCCGTTTCCTACCACGGCGGCTACCACCACGCCGAGCGCGAGCACGAAGGCGCCGAACGGCAGATCGGCTGAGCGAACCACCTCAGCCGGGGTCACGCGGCGCTGCAACAGAGCCCGCACGGCCAGCACGACGGCGCCCGCGAATGCCGCCCATGCGGGGTTCACACCGAGTGCCGACGCCGCCACGAACCCGCCGAGCGTCGCCGCGACGACGGCGAGGGCGAAGAACGGGACCTGCGCATTCTCGGGCGGCGGTCGCCGTTCCGCGACCCGCAGGTCAGAGGCGAAAAACAGGCGAAAGATGACATATTCGACGGCGATCGCGGCCAGCCAGGGAATCGCCATAAGGGCGCCGAATCGGGTGAAGGACAAGCCGCTTGCCGTGTAAGCAAGCAGGTTGGTCAGGTTGGAGACCGGAAGCAGCAGGGACGCGGTATTGGCCAGATGTGTACACGCATAGACGTGCGGCTTCGGCCGGGCGTGCAGCCGTGCCACCGTCGCGAAGACCACCGGGGTAAGCAGCACAACGGTCGCGTCCAGGCTGAGCACCGCCGTGATCGCGGAGGCGATCAGGAAGACACGGGCGAGCAGGTTCCCTCGTCCGCGCGCCAAGACCGCCCCCGCGGCTTCGAACAGCCCCTCCCGGTCGGATAGCTGGGCGAGCGCGAGGATCGAGGCGAGAAAACCGACCACGGGCAGCAACTGCGAGATCTCCTCGCGGGCAGCGTGCGGTGAGACCAAGCCAAGCGCCATGGCCACGCCCGCGGCAGGCACCGCGGTGACGGCTTCTGGCAGCCCACGTGGCTTGATCACGGCGCCGCCGAGCACCACAAGCAGCAGCAGGACTGAGGAGGTTTCTGCGATCACACTTCCCGGTGGCACCCGGTCCCCCGGCTCGCTAGCGGTGCTCAGCTGGACGAGGCGCCCTCTTCGCGCATGTGGGCACGGCTAGGAGCGCAAGCGGCAGCGACAGGTGCACGGTGGCGCGCGCTGCGGAGGTGCAGAACAGGCCGATGGTCAACAGCAGCGAATCGCCGGCCAGGAAGAACCCGATGAACAGCCCGGTCTCGGCGAAGAGGACGAGGAATACGCCAAGCGCGCCGAGCCCGCCGAGCAGGGACGTCGGGCTTAGCGGGTTCAGCGCCAGGCCCTGCGCGGCGTGCCCAGCAATCCCAGCAAGAACCCCATGCATAGGATGCGGAGCAGAGATCACCTGCCGCAGCGCCGCGTGCAGCACTGTCACGCCTGCTTCCTCCTCTGCTCGAGACGGCCACACGCCTGGGATGGCACACTGGATCCGGCAACGTCTACACGCCCGTAGAACCTCGTCTAGCGTTGCAGAGAATTAGGCGGGGAGGTGCGCGATCGCAAAAATGGTGCTGGCCAGGCACGAGGGCCCCCCGGAGCGCCCTCGTGCGCGACAGCCGCGCGACGGCGCTGGAGGGCTGCGCGGCAGCGCTGTCGGCACGGTCCGGGGCGGTGCGGTCAGCGTGGCGCGCCGCGAGGCCGCGGGCGCTCAGGGCCGTCGAGCCGCGGGCGAACTTGAGGCAGAGGTCCTCGCCGTCCTGCTGCGCGCGGACGCCGCGCTGACCCCGCGTGACGTGAGAGCGCAACTCGGCGGCGGCCTGGCATACAGCACGGTGGTGACGATCTTGTCCCGGCTGCATGCCAAGGGCGTGCTGACCCGCCGTAGAACCCGCCGCGCCTACGCATACGCGCCAGTGGCCGACGAATCGGGTCTGGCCGCCAGGCGCATGCGCCAGGTGCTCGACGGCGAGGCCGACCGCGAAGCCGTATTGGAGCATTTCGTGTCGGACCTTTCCGACCAAGACGAACAGCTACTGCACAACCTGCTGCTCCGCGGCGGGACCGCGGGCAGGACTGGGGACCGGAGGCACCGTTGATGCGGCCTGACGTCTACGTCCCACTGGTGCCGCCGGTCATCGTGGCGGACGGCGCGGTGTGGCAGACCGCCAAGTCCTGGCCGGTCAAGTCCTGGGGGTCAAGTCCTGGGGGTCAAGTCCTGGGGGGTCAAGTCCTGGGCGGTCAAGTTCTGAGGCAGTCCTGAGGGATTGAGCGCTCCCGTCGATCACGGTAAGTAGTGATCAAAGATCATTGCGTTAGTGTGATCCACATCACATAACTGATGTCAACGATGACACGGCTTTCCCAGCCGAATCGGTTGCGGACCCCTCCCCATCCTCTGGCAGGGTTGGGCGCCGACGGCACGCACCGAACGGGGCACAACGCTCCAATATTGGTTTCTCGCCGCGTGTCGTCGTTTGAAGCCTGGCCCGCGGTCGTTCGGACCTGCTGCTCTGCACCGCAGCGGTCTATGCACTGGTCGCCTAGCGGGCGCGTTCGGCCGAGGAAGGGACTGCCTTGTCACCACGCCCGCAGCGGGTTAGGGGGAGAAGGCATGCGCACCGCCGCGGGGGACCTGGTGCCGGAGCTGTGCTGGTGCCGGTTGCTGCGGTCGCTGCTGTCGTCGTCGTTGCCATCGGGGCCTACATCCTCATGTCGGCGACCGGGTCGTCCGCTCGCCTGACACAGGCCGCGGCGGCCGCGACCGTGTCGGTCGAGGCCCGGCGCGCTGTCGCCCTGCTCGAGCAAGAGCGGCAGCAGATGATCGCCATCGACGAGGCGTCGCGCTCGACGCACGTTCTTGCCGCGCCGAGGCTTGCGAGCACTGCCGCACCGGTCGCGCCGAAGAGCACCGAGCCGGCCGGCGCTCCGCCGCCGGCCGGCTCGGTACCGCTGATCGGGCCGGTGGATCCCGGGACCGCGCGCGCGGACGCGGAGAACCTCCTGCCGACCTTCGGCTGGAGCGCGCGCGAGTACTTCGGCTGCCTGGACAATCTGTGGTCAAGAGAGAGCGGTTGGCGTTTGAACGCCGCGAACCCGAGCGGGGCTTATGGGATCCCGCAGGCGCTGCCAGGCTCCAAGATGGCAAGCGCCGGAGCGGACTGGCAGACGAATCCGATCACTCAGATCACGTGGGGTCTCGGCTATATCCAGGACAGGTACGGCGACCCCTGCGCCGCGTGGTCGTACTGGCAGGCGAACGGTTCCTACTAGTTTCTGTGTTGTGACGAGCTAGCGGTCAGCAGGTCGCCGGAACGTAATCACTGTAAGTTGATAAACAGAATGGCATCGGCAGCAGTCAGGCGAGTCGTTGGAGTGTCGCGTGTCGTTGGAGCGTCACATGCGGCAACTTAGCGTGGTTGCGTGTGTGAGAAACGTCAGAATGTGACGGGCATCACTCTCATCTCCCAAGACGGACGTCCAGGGCCTAAAGCCCCAGGTGAGGTGTGCCATTAGTACCGTATCCATCGTCGGCATGGCCGAAAATGTGATCTAGGTTACAACTCATTCCGGCTGCGGCACCACCGAAGGTTGTGCAGTGTGGTTGGCCGTTGGCACCCGGCTTGCGTGGTGATTACTAAGAGTGATGAGTCGCCTTGACCCGTGACACACCCGCACGCCGCCTTCGCGCCGCCCACTGCTGCGGGAAGGTCGTCTTGGGTGAAGGCCCTCGCGCACCGCGCGACCGACCGAAGGTTCATCTTGTCTCGTTACCGGATCCCCCTCCGGAAACCGTTCGAGCTGATCGCGACCGCGGTCAAAAGGTTCGTCTCCGCACGTCACAAGATCAATTTCCAACGGCCGTCAAGAGTGGCCACGCTCGCCACGGTGACCGCATCGGTAGCCGCGATCAGCCTAGGGACCGCCCTGCTGTGGCCGGCGAGTGCAGCGTCGAATTCCCGCGCCGCTGCGCCTCGCCCGCAGGCGGTGAGCCACGCTGCGGCTACCATCGCCTTCGCTGACCCCGCCATGGACAGCCGGACGGCGCGCCCCGGGGCGGCCGTCGCGAGTGTGCACGACGCCAGGTTGCAGTTCGTCAAGGCAGAGAAGGCGCACAAGGCGGCCAAGCGGCGTCTTGCTCAGGAGCAGGCAGCCCAGCAGACGCAGGCGGCTCAGTCGGCCTCGTCCGGTTCGTCCAACTCACCGCAACAGATCGCGAGCGCCATGCTCGGCAGCTTTGGCTGGGGGCAGGAGCAGTTCGGCTGCCTGGACTCGCTCTGGAGCCAGGAGAGTGGCTGGAATCCGAGTGCATCCAATCCAAGCTCGGGGGCATACGGGATCCCGCAGGCACTGCCAGGTTCGAAGATGGCGAGCTCAGGCGCCGACTGGCAGTCCAATCCGGCCACCCAGATCCGCTGGGGCCTTGGCTACATCCAAGGGCTGTACGGGTCCCCATGTGGAGCATGGGGACACGAGCAGTCGACCGGCTGGTATTGATGCTCGGCTGGGCTAACCCTTAAGAAAACTCCTGGCCCCAGGACTGACTGACATTCTCGTCCGCGAGGTAGTGTGGCAGGCCGCGGACGCGCTCGGGACCGCCGCGTCGATGGTGTCGCGGTGGGTGGCGGCCTGCGAGCGTGACGGGCTGGACGGCTTGGTGCCGGAGGCGCGCGGGCCGACGGGGCCGGCCCGGCTGACCGCCAGGTTGGTCGCCCGGATCCGCCAGCTGCGCGTGGACGGGCTGCCGATGGCGAAGATCGCCGCCGTGTGCGGGGTGCCGGAGTTCAGCGTCCGGTGCGCTGGGCCTGGTCGCTGATCGGCGGGACGCGATCGCCTGGCTCGCCGGGGACGCCCCGGCCAGCACCAGAACAGCGGTGGTGAGCAGCCACAAGAGCCAAACGTTGTATAAACGATCCCGTTATGTCGGGAGTCCCTGGCCCAGTGCCGCGCGACGAGCAGGGCCCAGCGGGCGCTGAGCCGTGCTGTATTAGTCAAATCAAGACGGCCTGGAGCCGGCCGCGCCGCAGCGGCTCCAGGCCTTACTCAGCTTCAGGATCATGCGGGTGAGTCTGGTTCGGGCGGGTGCCCGCCGAGGGCGTTCCGCACCGCCAGGTGGCGGATGTCGATGAGTGCCGTGTCGAGGTGACTCGTCGCGACTTCGAGTATGCGCTGCTCGGCTGTCCCCGGCAGTCGAGAACGCACGCTCGCGAGCTCGAGCCCGGCGCTGATCATATGGTTCACGGCGTCCGCGAGTAGCTGCGCAATACGGTGCTGTGCGTCAGTGGGCGTCGCTTTCTGGTTGGCAGACACGTCGATCGCCAACCACGCGGGATCCGCTTCAGACCGCGCCGGTTCGGACTCGGCTAATGCGGGACACGCGGCAGCTGGCGCGAAATAATCCATACCAAGCGGCCCGGTGTCCACACTCGGCCAGACGGGATCGACACTGTGCGGCGCGGGTGCCGACCGTGGCCGACCCGTATACCTGCCGGATGTCATTGTACTTTTCCGCTGCTTGACTGACCACGGATATGTCGCTCGCGTCGTGCAGAAGGCACGCTCAGAGGAATGGCCGGCGAAAAGCCGGGTCGGCTGCGCGGAGCCTGCCGCAGCAGGGCCGACACCCGTTGCCTTGACACACCGAGAACCACCGCAATCTCGTCCATCGTCATACCCTCGCCATCGAGGGTGATGGCCTCGGCTTGCCAGAATCTCCTGCCAGCGTCAGAGAGCGCCTCGAACGCGTCGGAGACAAACTCGATGATCTGAAGCCGTCTGTTCAGCGGCACATTCTGCTCGTATGACATCCCTTTCGAGCCGCGCAGATGCGTCAGCGGACCGCCTTCGAACAGCAGGCCGAGCCTGTGCCGCAACTCATCTGTCGCGATCACAAGTTCGTGTAGCCAAGCGAGTGCGTCGCCTGCCTGGCCCTGCCCACGCCCACCCGCGCACACCTACCAAATCTGACAGGCAAGACCCGTTGCGGCAAGAGAAAAGTACCGCTAGATCTAAATATGACTGTTCCGGGTACGACCGACCAAAATAGTCAATAACGGCCCGGTGTCGCACGGCAAGGGCAGCATTGCACGGGCAGCACGGCTATGGCGCGGAGCGCGCGTCACCACACGGGCGTGAAGCTGGCAAGCGCCTCGCGCAGCGCGTGAAGGCTCGCCTGCCACTGCGGTGCAGGCGTGGACCAATAGATAGCGAACGACTGACTGCCCGTTGGGCCATGGGCGATCAGTGCCCGGTCAAGCACGTCGATCTGGCCGCCGGAGAGGTTACGCCAGCTGAATGCCCAGTCGGCAGCGGCCGTACCCAGGTATCTGACGGGTCTGATGAAGTAGCGGTGATATCCGGGGAACTTGCCCTGCAGCCGAGTCTGACGTTGCAGGTGGATGAGTTCAGCCAACATGCCCGCGTAGGCATGCGGAGCAAGGTCCAGCTCGAGGAACCTGGAACCCGTGGGCTGCTCGATGTCCGTGTGCTGGCCCTTGCGCGTGAGCTGCCAACCGACAGGAAGCGCCACACGGAACCCCGCGGTGCCGTTACCCGCAGCCCCCGCCGGTTGCACGTACCAGCGATAACCCGCCGGCAGCCTGCTAGGCGAGTTGGTGCGAGCCCGCTCAGCTTGATCTGGGGCTCGCGCGCCAGGCGCGGCGCGCGTCCCGGCACCGGCTGGCTGCGGCGGGGCGCCCTTGGTCGCGGATCCGGCCCGGTGAATCTGGGCGGCGACGAGGGCGGCGACGACGAAGATCGCCACGCCGATGATGACGCACGTAATGAAGCCGTGCTTCCTGCGCTGCGCGATAGTGGGGTGGCCATCGGGCAGGTTGCGGCCGGGATAGCGCGGAACCGGCCCGATGCTGTTCACCTCCGCCACGGGAATCATCGGGGCCGCGTTCACAGGGGCGGCAGACCCCATCGACGCGGGCCCCACGCCTGTCGGCCCCACCCCCGTCGACCCGGCGGCGGCTGGGCCTGCGGCGGCTGGGCCTGCGGCGGCTGGGCCTGCGGCGGCTGGGCCTGCGGCGGCTGGGCCTGCGGCGGCTGGGCCTGCGGCGGCTGGGCCTGCGGCGGCTGGGCCTGTGGCGG